>Ga0207652_10000770_pt1 | contig 30686 bp, 26 predicted proteins | sample KBSC63BmetaG_FD_184334 | JGI IMG/M metagenome (GOLD analysis project Ga0207652, IMG submission 184334) | Corn rhizosphere microbial communities from Kellogg Biological Station, Michigan, USA - KBS C6-3B metaG (SPAdes) (version 2) | ecosystem: Host-associated > Plants > Roots > Rhizosphere ...
TATTAAGCCTGCCGCTAGCGTTCATCCTGAGCCAGGATCAAACTCTCCATTGTAAATGTTGTTTGATCTGACTATCAAATTTTCTCATCGAAAATCAACGTCAAAATTCTAATTTGTTACGCTAAACATTACCTTGTTGAATCATAAAGATTCAGTGCTGTTACTTCCAAACTTTCAAAGATCTTTCGGCCTTTTTTGACCACCCATTTTTTATTTGGGAGTGCAAAAGTAAGAGCCATTTTTATTCTGACCAAATTTATTTTTTAAATCTTCAAAATTTATTTTTTTAAACCCTGAATTTTCTAATTTTTACCTGGTTGATTTTTCTAAGAACTACGCTCTTTTTTTTCAAGCGGATTGCAAAGATAGGGTGAGTTAACTTCTCAGCAAAACTATTTTGAATAAATTTTGTTAACGATTTTGAAAGCCGCTGCTACACCGCGTTTCAGCCGAAAAATTTTTTTTATTAAATGATATTGCTACATTTTTTCAAAGAGTATTTCAGTTGAATTATGCTTAGACAAAACATGTGTATGCTATAACGTATGTATGCTATAAAGGATTCCATACAATCTTCATACACTATCTATACTGTATCCAGACTTTATCCATGCTTTATGAATGATGGATGACGGAAGCGTCTTGCACGAAAAAACTGTACACTAAGATTATACTGATATTCCTTTAGAATATTTATCAAATTGCAGTAAACAAACTTTTGATCAGTTTTTTATTTTAATCCCAATCAATTTATTCGATTCATCGATAAAAGTTGAAGTAGCAGTGCATTACAGGTCGATTACTTTACCACTTCGTACTGATTCATCACAGGCAAATGCAATTCTCAAACTATTGATGGCGTCCTGAATGTGATTTGTAAGATCAATATCTTCCTCAATGGCCTTTAAAAAATAGCGCTGTTCGCGGTTGCAAAGCTCCTGGTGATCGGGTTCATCTTTTAAATCTATCCAGGTATCAGGATTCAGAAACTGTCCATTTTTATCCAACTCAGCAGAATGATAAAGGAGGCTTTCTGTTTTTGAGTGTGATTCAACAGAATCAGACTTTCCGGATTTGCTGTTTTCTTTTGGCACAATGGAGACAGAGCCTTTTGGTCCGATTACATCTTTTACAAAAAATGCGGTTTCGCTGATCATTGGCCCCCATCCGGCTTCATACCAACCAACTGATCCATCTTCAAACCGGATTTGCAATTGTCCATAATTGTAATTGCTTTTGGGAATTTCATTGGTTAAACGTGCGCCGATAGCATTTACCTGCAACGGTTTTGATTTTGTCATCTGGCACATTACATCCAGGTAATGTACGCCGCAATCTACAATCGGGCTGAGGCTTTTCATCAGATTCAGGTGCGTAGCCCAGGTATTTCCGTGACTTTGCTGGTTCAGATTCATACGCATTACCAAAGGCTTGCCCAATTGATGGCTCAGGGCGATGAACCGTTCCCATGAAGGATGATGCCGCAAAATATATCCTACAACCAATTTCTTATTCATTCTTTTTGCTGTTTCAGCTACACGTTTTGCCCCTTCAACAGTATCGGCCAATGGTTTTTCGATGAATACATGGCAACCGGATTCCAATGCTTTGATTGCCATACTTTCGTGCGTGTCAGGGTAAGTGGAAATGCAAACCGCGTCGGGTTTGGTAGCTTTCAATGCCTCATCCACATCATTAAATAATCGGTAGCCACCCCCTAATTTTTCATTTAAAATATTTTTACTGTTTCCTGTTGAAACAATTCCGCAAATATCAAAGCCCGGCAAAGTTTGGTAAGCCAGTGCGTGAGACGTTCCCATGTTTCCGCAACCAATGACTAATACGCGAATATCATCCTGTTTATTTACCATAATTATCTTTTTTAAATTACTGCTATAATGTCAACCAAGATACCATAAAAGTAGAAACGATTTATATCATTGACTCACGACAGATTTCCCTTTTTTAATTGCTCTACTGCATAATTTGCTGCACGGGCAGTCAGGGCCATAAAAGTTATAGAAGGGTTTTGTGTGCCGGTAGAAGTCATGCAGGCTCCATCAGTAACGAACACATTGGGACATGCATGGAGCTGATTCCATTTATTTAGAAGGGATGTTTTCGGGTCTTTACCCATTCTCACACCGCCTACTTCATGGATATCCAAACCGGGAGCCTGCTTACTATCGTTGGTAGTAATATTTTTGCAGCCTGCTTTATCCAGCATTTCAGCGCCCTGGTTTAAGAAATCCTTTAAAGACTTTTCATCGTTATCATCGTAGTCTACAGAAATGGTTAGTAATGGCATTCCCCAATCATCTTTTTTGTCGTTACTTAAGGCGACATAATTGCTTTCTTTTGGAATCGTTTCTCCCTGCATCATCATGGAAACACCCCAGCCTCCCGGCTGTGATGCCGCTTCCTTAAATGCTTCTCCCATTTGTTCTCCCCCTGCATATCCGCCGGAACGATAAGCACTGAAAAATACCATGTAGCCGCGAAGAAAATCCGTTTCCTGTTTGTGTACGTTTCTAAAATTGGGCATCATCACTGCGCAGGGCCGCCGGCCATAGTAATAGGAATCCAGGAAACCATCCCTATTTGCTGAAAGTGTGCCCCGGTAATTCTGGAAAGCAATGTATTTTCCTAACAAACCGTTGTCATTCCCTAAGCCATTTGGAAAACGCGTAGAGATTGAATTCAGTAAAATAAGATTGCTGTTTAATGCAGCAGCATTTACAAAAATGATTTTTGCAAAATATTCAGTAACCTTTTTTGTGTGCGCATCAATAACTCTTACCCCTGTTGCTTTGTTTTTCTTCTCATCGTAAATAACAGAATGAACGATGGAATCAGGGCGCATGGTGAGATTGCCTGTTTTAGCAGCCCAGGGCAAGGTAGAAGAATTGGAACTAAAATAACCCCCAAACGGGCATCCGCGCTGACATAAATTCCTTGCCTGGCATTTTCCCCTGTTTTGTTGAAGGTGAATTTCTTTTGGCTGGGTGAGATGAGCACAGCGGCCAATGATTACATTGCGATCTTTATAATTGTCCATGATCCTTTTTTGAACCGATTTCTCTACGACATTCATTTCCCAGGGTGGCAAAAATTCTCCATCAGGTAAGGTGTCCAAACCATCCTTATTGCCGCTAATGCCTACAAATTTTTCTACATGGCTGTACCAGGGAGCAATATCATCATACCCTATTGGCCAGTCAACTGCAAAACCATCCCTTGCCGGGCCTTCAAAATCATATTTACTCCATCGTTGCGTTTGCCGTGCCCAGATCAATGATTTTCCGCCTACCTGGTAGCCGCGAATCCAGTCAAAAGGCTTTTCCTGGATGTAAGGATGCTCTTTGTCTTTTACAAAAAACTGCATGGCATCTTCCCTGAAGGCATAACATTTGGAGACGACCGGATTGTCCTCCTTCATTTTTAAGGTTAAATGATTTCTATGTGGAAAATCCCACGGATCTTTGGCCATTGTGGGATAATCAACGAGGTGCTGCACATTTCTTCCACGCTCCAAAACAAGGGTTTTTAATCCCTTTTCACACAGCTCTTTAGCCGCCCAGCCGCCGCTAATGCCGGAACCAATAACTATTGCGTCAAAAGTGTTCTGATTGATGTCTTTTGAATTAATATTTCCCATGTTTTGATTAATCATTTAGGATTTTGAGATTTATGATTTGAGATTTACAAATTCTTTTTTCTCAGGTGGCCCAGGCTTTATCGCCTTTTTTATAAGGAACATCTCCCTGATAATACCCGGGAGTTTGTATGTATCGCATAGCTTTTGTAGCACCTGGCTGAGAGGTAAAATATCCTAATAAAGTAAGCTGTTTGAGCATGGGAAAATAACGATTGGGCGCATCTTTCAACCTGGTTTTATTCGCCTCCTGTTGTTTGCCGGTTTGAATAGCATCGCCCTCAGCGCCGGGAGTTTTAGTTTTATCTTCAACTCTTGCAGCTTTTTCCATTTCCAGCGCAGTAAGTACCTCGCGCCTTTGCGAAACTGTCAATTTCAAAAATTCCTTCACGTATTTTTTCTGACTCAAATTCTTAATCTCTCTAACCGCTTCAAAAAAAGTTTGCTGGTCGGCAGCAGTATAGCAATCGGTTACATACACCTTCATAAACTCACCAACCTTTGCCGCCTTTGCTCCCGGTGAAGAAGCGGTTGCCGGAATAATGGTTTCAGCTATTTCATCCAGCAGGCTAATATCTTCCGGAGTAAAAAACTCTTCTTTTACGTTGGATTTACAAGAGGAGAATAAAATGTCTGTACTGACGATGGCGCCTCCAAAAAGAATAGCCATTGTGGAGAGCGCGTCTCTTCTTTTCATGGTTTTGATTTGAATTTGTAGAATGCAATTTAGAGAAAATCAGTTAGGAATGGGCAAGGGGAAAAGAGGTGATTATTAAAAATTAAAAGGAGAAGGATTAAAAGATGTGGCGAATTGATTTTGAGTAGGAGAGAATAGAGCATGGCTGAAAAGTGGTTAAAAAGTTCCTCCTTCAGAGAATTACAGATTTTGTTCTTTTAGAATTAATATCGATTGCTAAAAGTTTGAAAGTAATTGCCATAAGATTTTACTTCAGTCACTCATTTTAACGCCTTTGACAAAGCGGCTTCAATTTGTTTTGAACACCTTATAAAACCGACATCTGTAAAATGACTGCCATCAATCGTTGCTTCATGATCCTTTCCAATTAAATCTGCAGAGGGAATATAGTAGAGTTTTTCAACTTTTTCTGCAACCAATGCCTCATGCGCCTGCCTGAATTCCTTATTTTGATTGGTAACATACATGCCTTTTACCGTGTCCCAGTTGCCATCTTCTCTAAAGAGGCTTTCCACAAGGATAATGGGAACACCGGGTTTCAGTTCCCGCAGACGATGTATAAAAGGGACAGCCCTATCATGAATTTGCTGGGGTGAAGAATTTGGAACACAATCCAGAATATAAACATCAGCATCCATTTTTGCAAGAATATCTGCCATTGCTATTTGCATTTTTCCGCTGCCGCTAAATCCGAGGTTAAAAATTTCTACATTCAGATCTCTTCCTATAATAGAAGGATATGCCATGCCCGGCCTGAATGCAGATGCTCACTGCGATATACTGGAACCATATATCACTGCTTTCTTTTTAGGAATAAATTCCTTATTTAATCCTTTACTTGAATTCTATTAGGAATGGAATCTAAACTATAATAAGGGTAACTAAATTTATTACCATTTACTGTTACTATTCGAAAACCTGAAGAATCTTTCCCTAACGGTTTGCCAATTGGCCCTGTTGTAACTATAGTGAGCTTATCATCAGTGCCAATAGCGTTTTTATGCAGATGTCCCGCAAATACATATTTTACTCCATACTTTTTCAGTAAATCAATATATCTTTTTCGCGTTTCGATGGGAATATTGAAATAGCCGTTTTTTTCATCCGGCTCGTTTATAAACCACGGGATGTGTTCAAAAACTACAACATTTTTATTTTTCAGTTTCTTAGTTCCTTCAAGGGTTGAACGTAGCCACGCATCCTGTTTGGCCGGCCTGCCCAATGGCATTGTCCGGTACTTTGGAAACAAACACTCCATTCAATCCATAATTGGTGAGAGCCGCAGCCACATTGGCTTCGCCGCCACCATAAGTAACATCAAAACTATCAGCCTGAACATATCTTTTATAATCGGGAATAGATAAACGAAGCATTATTTCTCGGAGGGTAATAATCTTTTTTGCCATTATTCACATAAGTTTATTTTATTCAACACCGCCTTATTCAAAAGGTACTGCAAGGTGTTCTTCTTTGCCCATTCTAAATTTGATTGACTTTTTAGATTCCCTAATTGCCATCATTGTTAAAACAGAGGATAGGAATAAAGAGCCTGCCATAAAAATGTATGAAGCATCAAAACTTCCTGTTGTTCCATTTAAATAACCTACAAGGTATGCTCCGGCAAAAGAGCCAAGAGCTCCTAAACTATTGATTAATGCAATAGCACCTCCTGCAACGTTTTTGGGTAAAATCTCTGTGATGATTGCGAAGAAAGGGCCATAGGGTGCATACATTGCACCTCCTGCAATAACGAGCAATACAAATGATAACCAGAAATGGTTAGGCCCAACCAAATAGGAAGCATAGAATGCGATAGCCCCAATTAAAAGGAACGGCCATACAAACGCTTTCCTGTTTAATGTTTTATCTGAAAAATAAGAAGCAGTTAACATGGTAATAATAGCCAATAAATAAGGAACCGAAGCAAGCCAGCCGGTGGTAACAATATTACTATCCGGAGCTGCATTAATTATAGATGGTAACCACATTACAAATCCATAAACGCCAATACTCCATAATGCATATTGCAAACAAAGTAAGATAACGGTTTTAGATTGAAACGCAACAGCATAATTTTTGACTGGCTTAATTCCCATTTGTTCTGAATTAAGCTGTTTTTCTAAAAAATCTTTTTCATTTTCTGTTAACCATTTTGCGTCTTTTGGTTTATCATTAACCAACCGCCACCAAAAAAACGCCCATATAATTGCCGGCATTCCTTCAAAAATAAACATCCATCTCCAACCGACTGAACCTACCAGATATCCGGATAAAATCGACATCCAAAGTATGGTTGCAGGATTCCCTAAAATCAAAAATGTATTTGCCCTTGACCGCTCCGCCTTAGTAAACCATCGGCTTAAGAAAATAAGCATAGAGGGCATAACAGCGCTTTCCACCACTCCAAGCATAAAGCGAATGACAATGAGGTATTTTACATTGCTAATTAAACCAGTGGCCATTGCCAATCCGCCCCAAAGTATCAGCGACCAAAAGATAAGCTTCTTCGCGCTTTTATTAGCAGCATACAGCGCGCCTGGAATTTGAAAAAAGAAATAACCCAAAAAAAACAGAGATCCAAGCAAAGAAGACATCGAGGCCGTAATATTTAAGTCAGCCGCCATTCCACCCGCCGCAGCAAAACCAAAATTTGCTCTGTCCAAATATGCTAAACTGTAAGTAATAAATGCTATCGGGATGAGACGGATCCAGCGTTTTTTGGCTAATCGTGTGACCATAGCGAGCTTAATATTTTAAATATGTTACAGAAATGACGAAGAATATTTTATTATTCTTTTTTCAGAAAATATTACCACGTTCGGTTAATCATGACTTTATCCAGCTTTTGTTTTGTCATCTTTCCCAGCTCGGGATGCTGGCTAAGCCACTTGAGAAAGGCTGTTTTGATGTCTTCTGTCCACTGGCTGTCTATCTGCCCTGTCGAATATTTATTGGTTCTTACCATCTCAAAACCAAATCTATCTTTTAGCGTAACAAACTCTGATGTGCTGATTACCTGGTCGGCCAGTTGAGCCGGAATAAACAAAACGCCTTCCCGGTTTCCGATAACCAGGTCTCCGGGTAAAACAATGGCATGTCCAATACGGATGGGTGTATTAAGGCCGATCAACACCATTTCTTCTAAAAAGGAAGGATGAAAATCACGGACGAAAGCATTAAATCCTTTTATTTCCGAAAGGCCTTCCAGATCGCGGGCTGAACCGTTAAAGACTACTCCGTTACCTGATTTGCTATAAATAGAATTTCCTAATGTGCTTCCTATTAATGTTCCACCTGCTATTTTTCCAAAGCCATCTGCCACGTACACGTCTCCTTTGGTGAGTTCATCTATAGGCCATGAGTTGGTATTGCCCTTCCGGCCTTCTTTTATTCCTCTTTCCTTAATATTTGTTTCTACATCCGGACGCGAAGGAAGAAACATCGCTGTAACGGCACGACCAATGACAGGTGTACTATCATTGACCATTTTCCAGCCACCTTCAAATTGGTTTGTATAACCTAAATTTTTTAAAACCGTCCATGCATCGTCAATTCCTATTTTTTTTGCCCTTAGTAATAAACTGTCAGGGATTTTTGGACGTCCATCAGAAAATCGCTCTCCCTTCCATTCTGACGTCAAGAAAATTAATTCATCCTTTGAAATTGTTTGAGCGACAACTGAACTAAAAGAACCTGACAAACAGAGGAATAAAATCAAACGATAGAACTTCATTTTAAAAAAATTTAAATTAATCAGATGGAACGGGTGTTAAGATTTTAGGGCACTCTTACCTTAATTACAATTTTCTTTGTTGGACTATTATTGTTCGAAATCTTAAAGGCCGGACGGTGAATTTCCTTCGGTGAAAAAATGAAAAATTCGTTTGGATTTGCTTTAAAATATTTTTCGCCATTACTTATTGTAAACACCTCTGTGTCAGTTGAATCTAAATAAGGGACTTTCACTTTTGCAAAAGTATCTGTAATTGGTGCAATTCCCATTTCCGCAGTTCCGGCAATTATATATTGAAGATCATTGAAATTTCTATGCGCCTCGAAATTCACCTTTTCTTCATCCATTGGAATTAATGAAGATATTGTTGCGATTACATTACCTGTATCAATTATATAAGTGCCTGCTTTTAAATTTTTTAGATCTTGCATTTTTAAAAAATTAAAAGCCTCATCCCAATAACTTTTGTTTTTATGATATTGTATAAAAAACTCCTCCCGGTTTATGCTTTGGTTCGGTATAAGTTTTAATCCATTTAACCATTCATGTTTATTATACCAATTATTAACCTTATTGTCATTATCCTGGGATTTAGAAGAACTAACTGAATTACATTCTGTTAGAAAAAGAAGAAAAAGCACGGGTATTATTATTTGATTCCAAATTTTCATTCGATTATTTTTTAACCTTGAATATTCCTCCTATGCGAATCTCAGAAGCCACATTTTGTGGTTTCTAAAGATTTTACTTTTAAAATACGGCCAATAATTAATACTATATATAAGCTATACAATCCATTTCAACCAATGAATTACCTGGAACACCTCCCTTTGCTACTGCAACAGTTGTGCGTACCGGAGGTTTCTCTCCAAACCGACCTTTGTAAACTTCATTCATGCCCTGGTAATCAGCTATATCATTTAAATAAACGTTTACCTTTAAAACTTTGTTCATCGAACTTCCTGCAGATATAAGTTCCTTTTCCAAAGATTGAAGAACGATTTCAGTATGTGCCTTTATTTCAAAAGGTGCTGTATGTGCGCCTTTACCAGCAACATAAACTAATTTCTTATACCTTGTATGTCCAGAAAATAATGGTACATTTTGAAAATTAGTTACATTACCAGCTTCTTTTTCCATTTGTGAATCATCTAATTTGGTATTGGCTTTTGATATATATCCAAGCCCTGTTAAGCTTATAGCTGAAAGAATTAGTTTCTTTAAAGCAGATCTCCTTTTTTCCATATTATTTTTTATTTGATTATTAATTTTGTATAAAGTGGTCTCCTATGACTTAACAGATTTGGAAAGCCATCACTTTTATAAAGAGTATATTTTACTGTGTTTGGGTGGGTGTAAATTTTATTTATTGTCGTTTGTTTATGATATCATTCAATTATTATTATTAAATAATACTGGTAAATTATTATTTTGAAATTGAAACTTTAGTTTTATTTTGAATCGCATAATCCGGAATAATCCATTTGATGTAATATGCTTGCGCTACAGTAATTAAGCAAATAATAAGAAGCATAATAAGACTATGCTTAAGGGTAAAACGAAAAAGTTTACCCTCTTTCCCAATTAACCCTACTGATGCCGTTCCTACGGCGATTGATTGAGGCGATATCATTTTTCCCATAACTCCTCCGGAAGAATTTGCTGCAACTGTCACTAATGGATTAACACCAATGGAAGTGGCAGTAGTAAATTGTAGCTTCCCAAAAAGTGCATTTGAAGAGGTATCTGACCCAGTAATAAAAACGCCAAGCCATCCTAATATTGGGGCGAAGAAAGGATATAGAAATCCAGTCTCGGATAGCGCATTTGCAACTGTAAGCGTAATACCTGAATCATTTGCCAAATATGCAAAACCGAGGATAGATGCAACAGTAATAATTGGAAATTTTAATTGCCATATTGTTGAAATAAATAATTTCATTGCTGAAATAAATTTCAAACCGGAAATTGGTATTGCAATTATTGCCGAAATAAATATTGCAGTACCAGGTGAAGACAAAAAATTGAATTTGTAAATGTGTGAAATAAGATTTCCATCACTGTCAGTAATTAAATTATTTAGACCTGGAATAGCAAAACTATAGGTTACAGTTTCAAAAAAATTTTTGACAGGCTTGAGGCCCCACACAATAATCAATAACGACAATATTAAGAATGGTAACCAAGCTTTAAAAATTTTAGAAGCAGGAAATTTAATATCTTTTACCAAATTCACATCATTGCTAAAGTTCCACTTATTTTTAGGTTTCCAAAACTTTAAGAGTATAGTCAAACATATTATAGAACCAATACCAGCAATTATATCAGGAAGAGATGGTCCAATATAATTAGAACAGAACCATTGGAAAAATGCAAATGAAATTCCGGTAACTAATATTGCCGGTAATACTTCAATCGATTTTTTAAATCCCGTCATTAATAAAATTAGATAAAAGGGTAACATTATTGACAATATCGGCAGAGTTCTACCAACCATTTGCGATATAGCCATTTCAGGAATTCCAGAAACCTGAGATGCAACGCTTATTGGAATACCAATAGCACCAAATGCAACAGGAGCGGTATTTGCAATGAGGCATATACAAGCCGCATAGAATGCGTCAAAGCCTAAGCTGACGAGCATTGCAGCAGTAATTGCAACCGGAGCACCAAAGCCGGCAGTTCCTTCTAAAAAAGAACCAAAAGAAAAAGCAATCAATAAAGCCTGCAATCTTCTGTCATCTGTAATTGAAGCCATGGAAGATTTAATTACTTCAAACTGGCCGCTTTTAACTATTATATTGAACAGAAAAAGGGCAGCAATTACTATCCAGCAAATAGGAAAGATGCCGTATAAAGCCCCATGAAAACCAGATAATAAAGCAAGTTTCACCGGCATTTTATATATTAAAACAGCAAAAAGAAATACAATTAAAACAGCCAGTAAACTTGCCTTGTATCCCTTCATTTTCTTTATAATTAATGCCCAAAAAATAAAGAGAATCGGAAAAATGGCAATTAGTGCCGATAAAGCGATATTATTAAACGGATTAACTTGTTGTATCCAATTCATGGTAATTCATAAGATTCAAAATCATTGTATGTATTTAATTCAATAAGTGTAAAATTATCCATGGTATCCACTCAGTCCATGATATTTATGACGAATTGCTTTCCAGCTTGCCAAACCATATTCACCCAGAACAACTTTACCCTCCATATTATTTTTGTTATTGACTTTACCGGTAAATTCAAAATTGAGACGCGAGCCGTTAACTGTATAGGAGCTTCGTACTAAAATATTCTGTCCATGCAAAGTGCCTGATAATTCCCTTGTACCATAACTTCCAATATGAGTTCCTTTTAAATCATTATTGTTCTGTTTAAAAATAAAAGTTTGATCAGCAGTGCCTGCTGCAAAACTCATCTTTAGATCCCATTGCCCATTAATATTGAATCCAGGTTTGCCGCTCAATTTTGCTTTTACCTTCGGATTTGATAGTACCTCAAAAACTCTATCAGCAATAATTTTTTCTTCTCCATCTTTCAATTGAGAAGAATTGATTCCAATATTTGGTTTTTCATTTGGAGGGAAGGGTAAAAAACTGCCTGCACCACTTACAGCAACCCGTGGATTATTATTCCAAAGTAATTGTTCGACATCATCACCAGTAAGCGGAATTGTAGCCATATCCCATTGTACATGTAACGACGGACTTGCATTTGAAAGATTTTCTGGATTTGGCTGATGAACTTCAGTAGTAACGCCTTTTATCGACTTTAACCGATTTGCAATATAATTTAATCTATTTGTCCATATTTTCTTTTCTTCTTCATGGTCCCGTTTCCTCCACATTTCAACAGCTGCCAACATACCTAAAATTTCTTCTCGTCCTACTTTATATCCACGACCAAATCCGTGATGAGGAGAACTGGTAACCCATGCCGATTGAATTAAGTCTTTCCTTCCGATTAACATTCCTGCACATTGGGGGCCACTCAAGTATTTTCCTCCACTATATGCAACCAGATCAGCTCCAAGGCTTATATGAGGATTAGGAAGAGGTAGACCCTCTGCGGAGGCATCAACTAAAATAGGGATACCGAGTGGTTTGACAATAGAAGAAACTTCTTTTAGTGATAAAGAGCCATTCATAGATCTTGGACCTGCTAAAATCAGAACCATTGCAGTTTGGGGTCCTAAAGCGGATTCCAATTCTTGTTTATTTTCTACTGTGATCATTTTTACTCCCACACCTCTTACTGCAGATTCATAAGCTGTCCAGGAATATTTTGGAATAATTACTTCATTTTTTATGTTTGTAAGATTTGGAAGTTGCCAAAGTTTATCAGGATCACCTCCGGTCAAAACCCCAGTAGTTGCCATAATTAATGCGCCGGTTGCGCCGGTTGTTACCATGGCATATTCTGCACCTGTCAGTTCTGCTATCCGCTGACCGGCTGCTTGCATTAACTCATCCAGTTCTACGTAATCCAGCGTCGCCTCGTTCATTGCCTGCTCTACTTCTGGTAGCAATCTGCATCCTCCAATAATTGTAACTGTTCCACGTCCATTTATCACTGGAATTACGCCTAATGATTCATAAATACTTTTAGAATTTTTACTATTATTTTTCCCCTTACCAGAATCGAAATTTTGGGCAATTATTGATGGTATTCCCCCTCCAACAGCTGTTAAAGGAATAAGGCTTAGATTTTTAATTAATTGTCTGCGTTTCATAAATGAATGTTTATAAAATAATAAATAAAGGCAAGAAAACTTTAATATCCTTCGTTTTGAGTTAATTTTGGATTATTGTTTAATTCTTGTTGGGGTATTGGAAAGTATTGGTTTTTAGGATCTACATAACCTTCACTACCTAAAACTTTTTGTGCCAAGCCCCATCTCTTGAGATCATTCAACCGGATGTGTTCAAAAGCAAATTCCACTCTACGCTCATGCACTATCTCATTGAAAATTTCATCTTTATTTCTAACTGGAAAATCTACGGTAGGTAAATCTGGCATACCAACCCTTTCTCTTACTTTGTTTATAGACGCTATAGCTTTATCCGGCTGATTATTCTCATTGGCGGCTTCTGCAAACATCAATAAAACATCGGCAAATCTGATAATAGGGAAATCTCTTCCTAAATTCGCATTACTGGAACGAATTACCGGATAAGAACCTTTCTTTTTGGCAAAACCGGTTGGTGTCCATGCCTTTTTAAAAGTGGGTGAAACATTATCATAAGGATCCCCATCTTGAAATATCGAATAGAATAATCGTGGATCTTTGCCGTTATTGGCCGTTGTTCCGGAATAACTTTCAAATTCATTTACAAGATCCTGAGTTGGAAGGAGATTAGAGAATCCTCCCTGCCCCTGGGGATAATCATTTTCTATACGATCACTTCCTTGACCAGTTATATCAGCATATTGTATTTCAAATATTGATTCCGAATTATTATCCGTTACTAATAAATCATTAAAATTTGGAACTAGTTTAAATTGGTTTGAATTAATAACAGTATCAAAATAATTTTGAGCGTTTGCATAATCCTTTATATATAGATAAACCTTACCTAAAAGGGCTTGAGCTGCCTGTTTGGAGGCTCTACCTTTATCACTGCTTTTATAGGATGAATGATCTGGCAAGGTATTTATTGCTTCTTTTAAATCAGATATCATAAACTTATTAATATCGTCTAATGAACTTTTTGCTAAAATAGCTTTAGAAGGATCTGTAGGATCAGCTTCAGTAACTAATGGTACACTTCCAAATACAGTACTTAATTGCCAATAAAATAATGCTCGTAAAAATCTGGCTTCTCCCAGAATTCTTGTTTGTTCAGCCTTATCCATATTAATATCAGGAACATGTTGTAAAACCATATTTGTTCTAAAAATGCCTTCATACGCACCTTGCCAAACATCATCAGTTATTGCATCATTTGGATCAAGACTCCATGAATCGAAATTCAATCCTTGAGTATTAAAAATCATTATTCCCTTAAGAGGAGCTTCCATTATTTTCGCATAATTATCGCTGTTAAAATTCCTTACGGAATTATAAGCTGCAGTAATAGATGCTTCCGCATCCACTGCATTTCTAAAATATGAGGATCCAGTTAAAACACTTGGTGGTTCTACATCTAAAAAGCTTTTTTTACATCCTGTATTTAATAATACAACAGGAAACAAAAGGACTAAAAAGTATTTTACTTTCATAATTTGTGACTTTACTTGGTAATAAAATTTACAGGTTAATTTGTATTCCTCCTTCAATAATTCGAGGAATTGGTACCATGGCATAATCTACTCCTCTCGTTAAAGAGCTTTGGCTTCCCACTGTTAACGTACCTATTTCCGGATTGTACCCGGGGTATTTAGTTAATGTAAATAAATTTTGGGCTGAAATATAGAATCGGCAATTTGTTAATTTAAATTTATGCGAAAGTTGCTTACCCAAATTATATCCAATCTGAATATTCTGAACTCGCATATATGAAGCATTCTGTACAAACCTTGAAGAAGGTCTCTCATTAAGGCCTGGATTGCCTTCAACAGCTCTTGGTATATTTGTATTTGTATTGTTTGGCGTCCATCTTTTTAGTTGTTCAGTTGTTGCATTATTATCTGCCACTCCTTCATTTAATGTAGCCCAAACCAAATTATATAAATACTGACCTGATTTACCGGTAACAAAAAGAACAAGATCAAAATTTTTATAATTTAAATTGGCATTAAAACCATAGATAAATTTTGGAAAGGGGCTACCTAAAACTGTTTGATCAGAAGCATTTATTACTCCATCATGATTCAAATCTTTAAATTTTGCATCTCCTGGTGCTGATCCCGGTTGTTTAGGCGATTTATCTATATCCGCCTGATCCTTAAAAATTCCATCCATAACATAACCATAAAATTCACTGATTGCATCTCCTTGTTGAGTAATGGAAATAGATTGTTCAGTACCACTCGTTAATTGAGCAATTATAGGTTGGTTTGAATTAAGCGAAATCACTTTATTTCTATTTGCCGATATATTTCCTGACAAAGAATAGTTAATATCATCCGAAAGCCTATTTTGATAAGTGGCAGTAAATTCAATACCTTTATTTTGAACTGAACCGGCATTAACAAAAGGTCCATTAGTTCTTCTAATTCCAGAGGTGGTAGGAATTGGCAATTTCACTAAAATTCCATTTGTATTCTTTACATAGTAATCAAAGACAAAAGATAATTTCTGATCAAATAATCCTAAGTCTATACCTAAATCAGTTTGAGCAGTCACTTCCCACTTTAAGTTTGAATTTCCCATATTTACAAAGGTTGCACCTGGAGTCAAAACCTTTGCATCACCAAAAACATAATTTACATTAGGTTGAATAGTTGCATATTGAGCAAAGTCTGAAATATCCTGACTTCCTACTTTTCCATAACTGGCTCTCAATTTTAGATCAGAAACAGCTCTCATATTATCCATAAATTGCTCTTTGCTTATTATCCAATTGGCAGATATAGAAGGAAATACACCATAACGATTATTGATACCAAAACGTGATGATCCATCCCTACGTACAACTCCCATGACGTTAATTTTATCCTTATAACCATAAGACAACCTTGCCATTTGCGATTGTAACGCCCAACCAGTTTCATCTCCAGTAATATTTCGTTGTTCAAATCCAGCTGCAACCGTTTGTAAATTATTACTTTGAAAATTGCGAACCTGAACGGTTGTATTTGTTTGCCAAGAATGTTGCTGACTAAAACCAATAAGAGCCGTAATTTTGTGAATTTTATTAAAAGTCTTTTGATAAGTGGTTGTATTTGTAATATAATAGATACTTCTATCAAAACGAGATTCAGTTAGGGTAGCAAGGGTATTTACATACTGTCCCATATTATAGGTTGGGATAAAATTTAAATCTCTTCCGACAGATAAATCTCCTGACACACTGAACCGATCAGACAAGCCAGGTAAAATGTCATAATTAGCATACAAGCTGCCAAGAACTCTATTTTCAATTCTTTTCTGTTGTGTTAAGGTAAGAACTCCTATTGTATTTTGTCTCCCAACCGGAGAATATTGAAGGCGAGGACCATCAAATCCACCATCATCAGCAGCATTATATACTGGTACGGTTGGAGATTGTTGCAGTAACTGACGCATATTTAAAGATGTGGGATCAAATGTGCCCTTCCAAATCGATTGACTTAATCCAATTGTTTCACCCACTTTCAGTTTCTTTTTTTCTCCAATGTTAAAATCACTGTTAACATTCACGCTATATCTTTTAAAATCACTATTAGGTAAATTCCCACCTTGGTTTAAGTAACCTCCAGAAACGGAATAATTAGCATTTGTATTTCCACCATATATATTTAAAAAGTAATTTTCTATTGTAGCAGGTTTAAAGGCGCTCTTTTGCCAATCGGTATTTGTTTGTAAGTTTTTTTGCCGTAGTGAATCGGTTAATGAAACTGGAAGGGGTTTACCGGCATTCTGAAATGCTTCTGTTGCATAATCTATATATTGAGCTGAATTTAATAATGGAATAAATTTACTGACTTTTGAAACTCCTCTCGATGCTTTAAATTGGATTTGATTTTTTCCGGTGTGATCACCTCTATTTGTAGTAATTATTACAACCCCATTCGCTGCTCGTGCCCCATATATGGCTGCTGCTGACGCATCCTTAAGTATTTGAATTGATTCAATATTTTCAAGAGGAATACCTGCAAGAGGATTAAAATCACGGCTTGTTGCCTCAGTTAATACTGGCACACCATCAATTACAAACAAAGGATTACTATTGCCAAAAGTTGCGACACCGCGAATAGTCATATCTAAAGCACCACCAGGTTGTCCTGTCGTAGGGGTAATAATTACTCCTGCAACACGGCCTTGAAGAGCCCCTTGCAGGCCAGTGGAGGTAGCAGTGGAAATATCTTTACCTTTCACTGAAGATATAGCGCCTGTAATTTCACTTTTTTTCTGGGTGCCATAGCCGATAACTACTACCTGATCCATACTTGTTTCAGAAGCTTTCAATGAAATATTAATTACATTTCTTCCATTAACAGAAACTTCTTCTTTATTGAAGCCTACATATGAAAATATCAGAATTGCGTTATCAGGAACAGTTATCGAATAATTGCCTGAATTATCAGTAGTAGTTCCTACCGATTCTCCTTTTATAGTAACACTTACTCCTGCCATAGGTCCTCCTTTTGAATCTGACACTTTTCCATGAATATCATGTGAAATTGGAATAGCTGAAGTTGAATTATTTATTAATAGTTGTGAATGTAATGTTCTTTCAGCTTGAATAACAATTGTATTCTTAACTATAGCATAAGTAAGCTGCTGCCCTTTAAGACATTCCGATAAAGCCTGCTCGATAGTTGCACCTTTAAGCTTAATATCGACAAGATGCGTTTTTTGTATCAAATCCTTATCATAAAAAAAATGATATCCTGTTTGCCGCTCGATATCCTTAAAAACCTGCGCTAAATGAACATTATTCTTTACAATGGTAATCTTCTGTGCATCACTCCTTGCACTAACCTGGAAGGTGAAAAAAAATAATAAAACGATGGTTAACTTCATTATTATCCAGGTTTTGGCTTTTAATGATACGGCACCATTATTATTTTGGTGGCCTACAGTTAAAATCATAATTTTGATTTTTTAGGTGACAAATTTGTTTTTCAGAACACTTTTTAAACCTTTTCAACCAGTGATGCTGCGAACATTGCTGGTTTTTTATTTTAAATTGTTGGTTTTAATTTTTTATCGCTTTTGCCAAAATTCTATTGCACAATAATTTTTTTCCCTTCCACTCTAAACTTCACATTACTTAATTCCAGAATTTTCAATACATCAGATAATTGGGCGTCTCTGCTTATTTTTCCTTCAAATCTTCTATCCGGTACTTTACCTTTATAAACTATATCTACATTATACCACCGGCTAATTTCACTCATTATAGTCGTAATTCCAGCCCCGTCAAATTGGAACAATCCATTTTTCCAGGCCATCACTTCATTCATATCAGCCTTCTTTACTTCTATCTTGTTTGCATTTTTATTTAAAACTCCCTGTTCGCCAGGTTTCAGTATACCTGATGATTGTCTGCTTTTTATTTTCACACTGCCTTCTAACAAACTGGTTTTTATGCTGCCTTCATCCCCATACGCATTTACATTGAAATGGGTTCCTAACACCTCTACCTGCATTCCATTTACATTTACATGAAAAGGCTTTTCTTTATTTTTAGCCACTTCAAAATAGCCTTCACCTGTTAGTTCAACATTTCGCTCGCTACCAGTGAAAGCAGTAGGAAAATGTATGGAAGACGATGCATTTAACCACACTTTACTTCCATCAGGCAATAGAAGCTGATACTGGCCGCCGGGTGGTGTTGTAAGCGTATTGTAAACGACAGGCGCATTGTTTTTTGCTGCAGTTGACTCATATACCAATAAAGCACCCTGCTTTTTTATTTTAGAACTTCCGCCTTTAATACTTCCGTTTTGAACGCTATCCAATACAATCTTGCTGCCATCGGCAAGCGTAAGAATTGCATGGTTGCCGCCGGGTAAAATACTTGAAGCCTTAGCAGATGAAAGAGCTATAGGTGAAACGGCCTTTCTGCTATTTTGATTTGAAATAAACCAATATGCGGTGCCGCAAACAAACAAAATCGCAACCGCTGCAGCCACCCGTGGCCAGAGCCTGAAAACCGGTTTGTTGTTTTCAATAGAAACAACCTTAGCTCTATCTTTTTGCAAAATATTTTGAAGAATGGAAGCTGCAGTCTCATCGGGCATTGATGTTTCTACTCCTGAATTCTCAATCACTTTATCCAGCAGTTTTTTTACCTCAGCTTTATTTTTTGAAGCAGACAGTAAGTTCATAAACTCTTCTTCCTCTTTTTCAGAACAATTTTGTTGAACATAACAGTTGAATAAGTATTCCAGACGTGATTGCTGCATAGCTGATATCTTCTCTTTTATATAAGAGTGCATTCTACATCCTGTTGGGTGGGTGGGATTTAAAATTTATTTTTAGAATCTAAAAAAGCGCAGATAACAGGAGGGTAAATCCAATAAGGGTATTTAAATGGAGCATGCAGTAAGTGCGGATATTTTTCATGGCCTGCGCCAGGTGAAATTTTACTGTTTCGGGTTGCAGGTGAAGGATCTCAGCTACCTCTCCGCGTTTTAAATCTTCTTCTTTCATTAATTTATAAACCTGTTTTTGCTGATGAGGCAGGCGCTCAATTGCTTTTTGCAATAACGAAGTAATCTCTTTATGAATGAGATAATCTTCGGTATTGTTATGAACAAGCGATTGATTGTTTTCAGATAGCAAAACTATTTTATAGTTTTTGGCAATTTGCTTTAATATTTTATAGGTTTCATTTCTGGCAATGGTAAACAGATAAGCGCTGAAATTTTCTATTTCATTCAACATGGCTCTCCTGGTCCAGATTTTTAAAAATACATCCTCTACAATTTCTTCAGCTACAGTGGTGGAATGAGTAAGTTTTAATGCAACACCATAAATTTTATTTCGATAATAATCAAATACGGTAGCAAAAGCCTGTTCATCTCCCTGAGATATCATTTGAAGTAATTCCCGCTCGTTATGTAAAGCTGATAGTTGCAAATTATAGCAGTTAAACAAAAGTTAAATCATAACCGAAACTAAGTAAAAGGAATTAAGCCTACAAATTTTATTTTCACAATAGGATAAAATTTCAGCGGGCTTTTTTATGAAAATGAGATGTAATTCAATAAATTACAGCATAAAACCTCCTAAAAATAATGAACCAAAAAAAGTGTGAACTGCTGCCTTTTGTTGAGCATGAGCTTTTAAGCGATGACTTCAGCAACGGCTGAAGTTGATAACTTTTCATTTCTACTTTAGTAACGGCCAGTAAGCTGCCCAGGATAGGCCAGTACCGCGAGACCAGTGTAAATACTGGTTTGGCGCCAACTGTTGGTTCGTGTCCTTCACCAATCCTTTAGAATGTGGTCCGTGAAGACAGTGCCTCTGCCTGGTCGATTCCAATTCAAAGCCAGGGTTTCATTCAATTTGTTTTGTCGTTGAAGCACCTGCCCTTTCCCCGCCTCATCAGTTGTCCACCTTAGCAGGCAATAAAGCATTCTTTATTTCACCCTCAGAAATGAAAAGAGTGTCCGGCTGGAGAGAAGACCAGAGCTTACCCGAAAAGGTAGCATCAAAGTGAGTGCTGCTAAGATTAGTAATGGAAAGGCGAAGAGTTGATCCGTTGGAGGCTGAATCCACACCATCCGGCTGGCTGCCATATCTCCGGGAATTCCAGTTATATACCATAGCAGGAATATCCATGGTCGTTCCAACTTGTAACGGATAGCTTGCCCTGGCAGAAAAGAGACTCACCCGGTAGGTGAAAAAGTAAAAACCATACACCATTGGGTTGGCTCTGTAAAGACAGGCATCCGTATTAAAATCATAATCAGCATAAGAAACCGTGTCTTTATTGACAATAAAACTTACCGTTGTTACCGGTCCGGTTGGCTTATAATACGTCCATTCATCGGCACCGGTAAGCACTTTAAATCCATATTCTTTATCAGGGCAACTAACAGCAGTAATTTCCACAGACGACACATCCCAGCTTCCATCTACTACAGGTGTGGAACCATTACCGATAGAATCAGTATGACCGGTATAATCCAATGTGTTGATATAGTTATCGCCACCCCACGACTGCAAATGCCTGTAACCTGCAGGAATATGTACGGGAATATTTTTTTGCTGCCCGTTTTTAAGATGAAAAGTAACCGTCACATCAATAGGTGCATTGATTACATCATTATACCTTACCTGCAAAAGATGTAAAGAGCTTCCGGCAGCCTGTGGAAAAATGGCATTGATCTGAATAGTGGTATTCCCTTGCTGGATGCTGTTAGCAGATGGCGAAGCATCTTTTTTACAGTTCCAAAATAGAATGGTAATTAATATAGCAGTTCCAAAAAACCGGATACTGTCATGCAAAGTTTTCATATAGAGTTAGCATTATGATTGAGGGACGAAAATAATAAAAGATTTTATGGAAAAAGAACTTATACTGTACAAGGGGTAATTCAGTGAGTTTTTATGAGCGAAGAAAGTGTCCCGTGCTCCCAACCTGTAACTTTGAACCTTGAACTTTAGTAGTGGCAGCCATTGCTCCTGTCTACAGGAACCACATATATCGGAAGATGGTTCGTGTCCACGAACCGGTTCAGAAATCGCCTCCCTGAATCTTCCTCATTTCCCAAAATCATAGCGGCCCGGAAAGACAATTATACACAAACTCAAAGCCCACTCAACTCCCACCCAAAGCCCAGTCAAAGCCCAGTCAAAGCCCACTCTACACGTAGTCGAAGCCCACTCAAAGCCCACTCAAAGCCCACTCAAAACCCACTCATCGATCCGTAGAACAAGATCCTTCGCCCCGGGAAGAAGAACCGCTGCTTGGTTTGTGCAGCTATAGAACCTCAATAAAACGCCGCCATGGTTCGTGTCCTCGAACCACATATATCCCGAAGACGGTTCGTGAAGGACACAAACCGCGGCTGTTAGTATGAAATAAAGACAGCCGGTAAAAACAACTGGATTATCTTTTCGCACAAGTACCCTCGCCAAAAAAAGTATTTAGGAACACAAAGCCTTACTTTTTTGTGTGTGATCTATTATTACAGTGATAAAGGGCTGATGGCTTTTTATTTGAAAGAAGATGTATAATCTTTCTGGTATTCAAATTTCCGGATGGCAATTTCGATATTCGTCAATCGATCCAGTGCAAAATTTTTTCATTCCTATCAAATTCTTTGCTATCTGCCATTGGTTTTTAAATTCTTTCATGGCACAAGGTTCGCGATCATTCCATAAAAATGAATAACTTTCCCTTAGAGAGATGCTTTCATACGGTTTTAATATGATTGCCGTTTTCACTGTCTGCGTTTTATATAAACGGATCACCTCTCTACGATGCTATGGTTTCGTGTCTGCAAGTAATAACAGGCTGTATTCTGAGTTTGCAACTCAAGTATTTTTTTTTAAATCTTTTTATTCAATGGCAACCATCACACTCAGCAGCACAACAGGAAAATGGGTCATGGCTTCTGTAATACTCGCTTCTGCAATGGCTTTCATTGATGGCACTGCATTGAATGTAGTATTGCCTGCTCTGCAAAAAGATTTAAAAGCATCAGCCACCGATCTTTTCTGGCTGTTGAACTCTTATTTACTGATGCTTGCCGCGCTTATTTTAGTGGGAGGTTCATTAGGCGATAAACTTGGAAGAAAAAAAATATTCATGATTGGCATTGCCATATTTATGACCGCTTCGGTGGTATGCGGCTTTGCTCCGACAGTAACTTTTTTAACCGGCATCAGGGCTATCCAGGGAATTGGCGGCGCCTTAATGATTCCCGGCAGCCTTTCCCTTATCAATTCAGCTTTTGGTAAAAATGAAAGAGGAAAAGCGATTGGAACCTGGTCGGCAATAACTACTATGGTAACTGTTGGAGGCCCAATTCTTGGAGGAGCATTGGCAGACGCAGGATTGTGGCGAATGATTTTTTTTATAAATGTTCCCGTTGGAATTACATCGCTGATCATCCTTTGGCGCAAGGTGCCGGAAAGCCGTGATGAAGAAACCGGTCATTCATTAGACTATGCAGGATCCGTTGCAATTGTTGCAGGGCTTACTTTATTAACTTATGGCTTTTTAGAAATTCCTAAAACAGGATTTAATAACCGGCCCGTTTATCTTTCGATTGCCGGAGGAATTATTTCTTTAATCGTTTTTATAATTATTGAAAAAAGAAGCAAACATCCCATGATGCCTTTGCAATTATTCAGTAATAAAATGTTCAGCGGTGCAAATCTTTTAACGCTTTTTTTATATCCGGCCCTTACCAGCGCTATGTTATTTCTTACCTTAAACATGGTACAGGTGCAAGGCTACAGCCAATTGCAGGCCGGCCTTACGCTATTACCCTTCAGCATTTTACTCGTTACTATTTCAAGATGGTCGGGTAACCTGGTTGATAAGTATGGGCCACGATGGTTTCTTATTTCCGGACCTTCTGTGGTTGCCATTGGGTTATTGCTTTTATCTTTTATAAAACAAACAGATGGCCCTTCGGCATATTGGGCTACCTTCTTTCCCGGAATTGTACTTTTTGGTTTGGGCATGTCTTTCACGGTAACGCCTCTAACCACGACCGTTATGGGTGCATTGCCCCGTCATTATTCAGGAACCGCTTCAGGAGTTAATAACGCCATCAGTCGTATTTCAAATGTTTTTGCGAATGCTATTATAGGCGCATTGGCGATTTTATTTTTTACAGCTTTTTTAAATAATAAAGTGAAAGAAGTTTCTTTGAAAGAAGAAATAAAAAAACAGGTTGTAGCGCAGGCAGTAAATTTTGGTGATGCCAAAGTTCCTTCAATGATTACCGGTGATAATAAAATAAAAATTGAACAGGATTATAAAGCAGGATTTATAAATACTTATATAAAGGTAATGCGGATTTGTGCTGCCCTTGCTGCCTTGTCTGCACTGATGGCTTTTATATTTATTAAGAATGAAGAATTGAAAAAGGAATAGATGAGGATGAAAAATTAATAGGAATATGGAATAATTTGCATGACCGGCCAGGGAAAGAGTTTCAGATCTGGTCCCAGACGCCGGGAGCTGCAAATGTACTGACAGCGGCTCTTTTATTTATAAGCACTCTACGAATAGCGGGGAGGAACAACTTACAGTAATATCCGCTGACTTTCAGGAACGGTTGAAATGTGTTTCATCTTGCCCTGCCTGTATTCCCGGTATAGCCTTTGAATGTCTTCCGAACTGTCGGCAATGAAGGGCCCGTAAGAAACGATGTTATCACCGGTCGGTTTTCCTGCATAAAGAATAAAACGGGTTCCTTTTTCACCAGCGGTTAGTTGCAGATCGCTTTGAGCAGCATCATGAAACAAATCAAGCCATCCGGCCTGATCCTCATTCAATTGCTTTTTTTCCTCACCCACTTTTACGTTACCCTTAAGTATATACAGGAAGGTATTAAAATTTGCTGGAATCTGCTGAACAGTAGTGACACCGGCATCCATAGTAATATCTGCTACAATAATGGGCGAATAGTTTTGAACCGGAGAGGTAAGGCCGGCTAAAGAACCGCTGTACAATTTAATGGCCACCCCGTTCTCAGATAATGCAGGCACGTGCTCCAAAGGTAATTCCTGAAGCCTTGGAACCGCTGCCCTGTCTTTCTTTGGAAGATTTAACCATAGTTGCAACAACCTCATTTTGGCTATCTTTTCAATGGTTTCCGTATGAACGATGCCGCTGCCTGCAGTCATCATTTGAAAATCGCCTCCTTTCATTTTATGAGTCTCATCCCCCATTTCACCTTCTAACAAGAGAGAGACCGTTTCAAAACCAGCATGGGGATGCGGGCCGCCAACCGGCTCATTGTCTTTTTTATCCAGTATATCATCCATGAGCATGATAAAAGGGTCGCTGTCAGAAAAACTGCCGCTGATTACAGGCCGGGCTATGTGACCCGGGCCTAAAAAACCAGGCTGCCCTTCGGGCGTATTTATTTTTGTCAGTTTTCTTTTGATTGACATAACCTCTGTTTTTATTTTTGAAAAATTATTTATTTTCCTGCTTCGATCCGGATTGTTCATGATCAGGCAAGTACACCTACCTCTTGTTTCACAAACTCTAATTCACTATTGATCTTTACTTCTTCACCTAATACTACGCCACCGGTTTCAAGTACACCATTAAAGTTCACTCCCCAATCAGTCCGGTTAATTTTACCGGTTACTACAAAGCCGGCTCTTTCACCACCCCAGGGGTCTTTGGTTTTCCCGTTAAATTCAACATTCAGCTTCACCGGTTTGGTTACACCTTTAATTGTTAATTCACCATACAAAGAAAAAGTGTCACGATCTGACTTTTCAACTTTTGTTGATTTAAATTTCGAGTTCAGGATATTTCTCTACTTCAAAGAAATCTGAATTGCGTAAATGAGCATCCCGTTGTTCATTATTGGTAGATATAGAATCCATTTGTGCCGTCAGCTCAATTTCGGCCGTGCTGAAATCTTCATCTTCAGTTTCTACTTCTGCCTGAAAGTTTTTCAAGGCGCCTGACACGTTGCTGATCATCAGGTGTTTAATTTTAAATTGCAATTCACTGTGCATTGGGTCGAGCATCCATTTTATCTTTGCCATAATTTATTTTTTTTATTGTTTTAAATTGATAGTGCAAAATTATATACCTTTACTTACAAAAGGTAAGCACTATACAAAAGGTAAGTAGTTACCTTTGGGTTACTTTAAATCTATTTCTATGGCTGTATCAAAAACTAAGATCGGGCATCCTTCACCGACACAGTGTAAAGCAACCCTGAATGCGATTGCAGATGCACTTTATGTGATTGGTGGAAAATGGAAATTGCGCATCATTGTTGCCTTAAAGGATGGCAACAAAAGATTCAACGAACTGCACCGGGTAATAGAGGGCATTTCGGCTAAAGTTCTTTCCACCGAATTAAAAGATCTGGAGATGAATGGCTTTGTTAACCGCAATGTATTTACCGGTACGCCTGTGATTGTCGAATATGAATTGTCCGAATACGCTGAAACATTGAATGGGGTATTGCATTCGTTAAGTGAGTGGGGAGCCATGCACCGTGAAAATGTAAGAAAGAGCATGAAAAAGAGAAAGCCGGCAGAAGCTTTGTAAATACGCTGTAGCTTTTATTGTCGGAATTAGGATTTTTTGGATTGAAAGATTATAGAATTCAATCCTCAGATCTTTTTTCGACTGCAGGCCTGACAGGGGCGTTTAAAAAACAAAAGCCATCAACATCGTGATGGCCTTTGAAAAATTAAACAACAAACAATTATCAGGATAAACTATATCCACCGGAAAATCCTGCAAGCTCAAGGCTTCTTTTTTTCAGTTTTACAATGTCCAGCGATTCAATAACCGGGTCGGCTGTGAGTATCAGTGAGACGTTATTTCTTTTCCACCAGGTGCTGTTTTTCAATTTATCAAAATGAATAATACCAACTAAATAATTGATCTGTTCATTGGAATGCCATTCTTCAATACTTTCAAAATCATCTTTCCGGATATGATTCCAATCGGTAAATCCTACATAAGCTTTTACATAAAAATCACTGCTCAGTTCATTGGGTTTGTGATGATACAGTTTTTTGTATTCATATTTATAATCGTAACGCAACGCAGAAATATCACTCAAGACAGCCGATGCCGTTGGTAAACTTCCGGCTCCTTTTCCATAAAAAAACTGCTTATCTGCAAAGGAGCTTTCTATCACTACTCCATTATATTCATTTTTGATGAAGGCAAGCTGATCGTCTTTTTTTACAAAATGGGGGAGTACATATGCAGCAACTTTTCCGTTCTTTAGTTTTTTTGCAGAAGCCACCAATTTTATTACACAGTCTTTTTTCTCAGCCTGCTGCGCATCTTCTGCAGTAACACTTTGTATGCCGGTAAAAACGATATCGTCTGTTTTAGGCAAAATTCCATATGCATGGGTTAATAGAAAAGTCCATTTATTTAGTGCGTCATATCCTTCTACATCCAGTACGGGATTGCTTTCTGCAAAGCCGAGTTGCTGTGCCTGCAACAAAGCATTTTTAAAAGAAAGTTTTTCTTCAAACATCTTCGTCAGAATATAATTTGTCGACCCATTTACCACTGCGCTAATGGAATGCAACAAGTCGTTGTCATAATATTCTTCCAGGTTTCTTATCACGGGAATTGAAGCGCAACAAGCTGCTTCGTAAAGGAATGAGGCCCCGGTTTTTTGTTCCAGTTCTAACAATTCAGGCAGATGCTCCGCGATCATTTTTTTACTGGCGCTCACTACCGATTTGCCATTTATGAAAGCAGTTTTGACGATTTCATAAGCGGCATCTGCATCGTCAATCATTTCAACGATGACATTTATTTCCGGGTCATTCAGCAAAATGGTACGATCGGTGGTAAATAATTCCGACGGTGCATTTCTTTTTTTATTGCCGTTTTTAATACATACTTTTTTGATGACTGCATTTAAGGATGCTGTTTGATTCAACACTTTATACAGTCCTTCACCAACTACACCAAAACCGAAAATTCCTAATACTAATTTCTTATGCGTTTCCATTTTTGTTTTTAGATTTATCCGTATTTGTGTTTTTAGCTTCTAATGAACCCATTTATCAAAAAAGAAAAGAAATTACAGCCCTGGAGAGCAAAAAAAAACTCACCTGACAGAATCAGATGAGTTAATATATTTTAAACCTGAACAGCGGTTTTATTTGTTTATTAAAACTTGAGTCTGTCTTATCTTTCCCCACAATTGTGAAGTTGGAATTAGCACCTTTTAATGTTTTTAAAACCATTTTAGGTTGCCAAGGCGTCAACGGGCCATTCCCTCTGCCTTTCTTGATAAGTGAATCACCAAAGAACTGGCGCAAAGTTGAGTGCCGGATTTTAATTTGCCAAATTTTTTTTGATTAAAAGCGACATTCCCGCTTGCAGCAAAGCAAGAAATAATAAAGATTTGCATTTTCTTAAGATAACTTTCGAGATTCTCTTTTTAAAAATTTTATTCCGTATTTCACAATTCATATACTTTCTGATTATTGCATATATAGTAACTTTGACCTCCTAATTTTTTGAGATGAATGACATTGCTATTGCTCCGCAAAAACTAACTTCCAAAGACTTTATGACAGACCAGGAAGTGCGGTGGTGCCCGGGTTGTGGAGATTATTCTATTTTGGCGCAAGTACAAAAAGTGTTTCCAACTTTGGGAATTCCGAGAGAAAATTTTGTAATTATTTCGGGGATTGGCTGCAGCAGCCGCTTTCCGTATTATATGAATACTTTTGGAATGCATAGTATTCATGGCCGCGCAACAGCTATTGCCAGCGGATTAAAAGCCAGCCGGCCGGAATTGAGTTTATGGATTGTAACCGGCGACGGTGATTCTTTAAGCATTGGAGGCAATCACACCATTCATTTGCTCCGGCGCAATTTTGACGTGAATGTGCTGCTTTTTAATAATGAAATTTATGGTTTGACCAAAGGGCAATATTCTCCTACCAGCGAACAAAGAAAAATCACGAAAAGTTCTCCGGTTGGAAGTATCGATCATCCTTTTAATCCGGCTGCACTTGCACTTGGCGCTGATGCTACTTTTGTTGCAAGAACCATGGACAGGGATCCAAAACATTTGCAGGAAATGCTTTTAAGATCTGCGCACCATAAAGGTTCTTCCTTTTTGGAGATTTATCAGAACTGCAATATTTTCAATGATGGGGCTTTTGAAATCTTTACCGATAAAAAGACCAAACCAGAAGAAGCTATTTTCCTGGTTCATGGTCAACCGTTGATATTTGGAGCTGAAAAAAATAAAGGCATCCGGCTACACGGATTAAAGCCGGAAGTTGTCGAATTAGATGGAACTATTAGTGAAAATGATTTGTGGATTCACGACGAAAAGGATTTTTACAAGGCACAAATACTTACCCGGATGTATGACGATCCAAAATTAGTAAATCATTTCCCCCGGCCCTTTGGCGTTTTTTACGAAACAGAAAGGCCTTGCTATGAAGATATTATGCAACGGCAAATTGAGGATGCTCAGTCTAAAGGTTTGGGAGATTTAGATAATTTATTACGCGGCAGAGAAGTTTGGACGATCTTGGAGTAATAAAATCAGTTTTTATTATTCAAAAAGACAAAAGGTTTTAAATGCCTGTGTCCCAACGTTTCCTTCACTAACTTATGATTCGAGGAAATCCTGTACTTGTTTATATTCACCACCTCGAAAGACGTAACCAGGTTATCTATTTTTTCCACATAAAATAAAAGTTCGTGAAGAAGTTCTACTTCATGTTCGATGGCTTTTTGATTGGATTTTTCTTTGAACAACACCAACAGATCACGATTGAATTTGTCCATTTTGATTAGGATTTAGTAACCGACCATGCCACTTTCAGCTGGACAACCGCATTTACTTTTGCGGGAAGCACTGCAGCTCATCGCAAGAACAGATACAATTACCAATAAAATCAACAAGGACCGGTTTAAGTTTTTCATTAAAATATAATATTGATTTAATAGTCGAATAAATTCAGATCAGCCTTCTATATTTATTTTTATAGAAAAGCGATTAAAATTCATAACACCAAATTAAACTATTTTCACGAATAAATATTGTAAACTTTTTGAAAAAAGAAAAAAATTTTAACAATCCGGACAATAAAACGAGGATCCTTATCGCTCCACTCGACTGGGGTCTTGGACATGCAACACGTTGTATTCCAATTATTAAAGAATTCATTCTTCATGGTTGTGAGGTGTTCATTGTTGCTGATAAAAAAAATTTTTCCTTATTAAAAAAGGAATTCCCTTCCACCGTATTTTTACGCTATCCGGGATATGAAATTGAATACAGTTATTCAAAAAGATTTTTTGGTCTGAAATTATTATACCAGTTTCCAAAAGTCATTTTTAAAATGTTCAAAGAAAAAAAGTGGCTTTCCAAAATCATTAAAGAGCATTCAATAGACGCAGTTATTTCTGATAACCGCTTTGGAATGTACTCTGGTAAAATCCCTTCGGTTTATATGACGCATCAGCTTTGTATCAAAACAGGAAACCCGCTCACAGAAGCGATTGCACAGCGAATTCATTACTTTTTTATTAAAAAATACAAATATTGCTGGGTTCCGGATTCCAAAAAAAACGGGCTGGCCGGAGCACTTTCGCATCCAAAAAAAATTCCTTCGAATGTTGTTTATATTGGCCCTTTGTCGAGGTTTGAACTTTTATCGAACGTAGAAGAAATTTACGATCTGTTGGTTACCATTTCAGGACCTGAGCCTCAGCGAACTCTTTTTGAAAATCAAATTTTAAAACAATTAAACACTTTTTCGGGAACCGTTTTTTTAATTCGTGGCCTTCCTTCCGAAAGCACTGTTCCTGCTGCTTTTGAAGGTTCTATAAAAACGGAGAATCATCTTGCGGCAAATGAATTGAATAAGATCATTGCACAATCGAAACTGATTATCAGCAGAAGCGGCTACACGAGTGTGATGGATTTTGCTTTGTTGAGAAAAAAGGCAATTTTAATTCCCACACCCGGACAAACTGAACAAGAATATCTTGCGAAATATCTTTTGGAAAAAGGATGTTTTTTTTCAACCAAACAAAAAGATTTTTCTATAATAAATGCATTGGAAAACTGTGAATCATTCAGCTTTAAAACGATCGATCTATCTGGTGAAAATTATCAGAAAGTGATTGGCGAATTTGTGCTGTCGTTAAAATCCGGCAATTTTGCAATTCAATAAAGTATTTTGAATTCTACATTAAAAGCGCATCTGGGGCTACTGGGAACGAATCTTTTTTTTGCTACAAACTACAGCGCCATCAAATATTTCACTTCGCATCATTATGCGGGACCATTGGGAATCAATATTATCCGGGTCGGCATAAGCGCGG
>Ga0207652_10000771_pt1 | contig 30684 bp, 25 predicted proteins | sample KBSC63BmetaG_FD_184334 | JGI IMG/M metagenome (GOLD analysis project Ga0207652, IMG submission 184334) | Corn rhizosphere microbial communities from Kellogg Biological Station, Michigan, USA - KBS C6-3B metaG (SPAdes) (version 2) | ecosystem: Host-associated > Plants > Roots > Rhizosphere ...
ATTCAGCCGAAAAGCAATTGTGCCGGCGGTAGAAAAGATTGATAGTTTGGATAGTGCAAACGGAAGCAATTTAACATTGGTTGATAAATATAATTTGCATGCTCTTTTAATGGATAATTCAGAGTGGCTGAGCGGTTCAAAGGAATCTTTTTTAAGCAAAAAACCAATCTGGAATGCTTTATATGTTACCAAACCGAATCTTCTTGAAGTAAACACGAAAGATTTTGTTCTTGCATTAAATCCAATCATTTATTTCCAGGTTGGAAAAGAATCCGGCAATGATGAAAACATTTTTTTAAATAAACGCGGCGTCACTGTTCGGGGAAGGATTGCCAATAAAATCGGATTTTCTTCTACCATTTCCGAAAACCAGGAACGTGGTCCATCTTTTTTCCAGGAAAGGGTAGTGCAATATAATGCCGTTCCGGGTGTGGGTTTTTACAAAAAATTTAAAAAAACGGCTTTTGATTATTTTGACGCAAGAGGTTATGTAACTTTTAATGCAACCAAATACATTGACATCCAATTTGGTTATGATAAAAATTTTATCGGCGACGGATACCGCAGCCTTTTTTTGAGTGATGATGCCAATAGTTATTTATTTCTAAAACTGAATACAAGGATCTGGAAATTGAATTATCAGAATCTTTTTATGGAACTGATGCCTCCGTTTACAAAAACCGGCGATTATTTGTTGGTAAGAAAATATGCAGCGATGCATCATCTGAGTATGAATGTAACCAAATGGCTGAACATTGGTTTGTTTGAAAGCATTATGTTTGGCCGCAGCCAGTATTTTGATTTCGAATATCTGAACCCGATCATCTTTCTGCGGTACGTAGAAGGTAATGTAGGCAGTCCGGACAAAGCGCACGTAGGCTTTGATTTCAAAGCGAATGCTGCACATCATTTTCAGTTTTACGGACAATTTTTATTGGATGAATTTCTGTTGAAAGAGATCACAAAGAATGATGGATATTGGGCAAACAAATATGCTTATCAACTTGGTGTAAAATATGTGGACGCGTTTACCATAAAAAATCTTGATTTACAATTTGAAAGCAATCGCGTACGGCCTTTTACTTATTCTCATTATGATTCTGCTACAAACTATACGCATTACAATCAGTTTCTTGCGCATCCGCTTGGTGCTAATTTCCAGGAATTTATAGGAATTGCAAAATATCAGCCGGCTCCTAAATGGTACATCAATGCCAGAGCGATTTATTATTATAAGGGACTTGATTCTGCAGGAATAGATTTTGGCGGAAATCCATTTGAACTTTATACCGATCGCACCGGTAATTATGGATATTATGTGGGCAGCGGTCGAAAAGTAAAGTGTCTGAATGCTACGCTGCAGGTTTCGTATGAACTAAAAGAAAATCTTTTTATTGATGGTGGCTATCTTTTCAGAAAATATACGGGCCTTGCTAACTCAAATATGTTAAGCCTCGGAATCAGGTGGAATGCAGCAAGAAGAGAATATAACTATTGAGTTACCGGAAAATAATATTTTTTGAGAAATAGAAATTCTCATTATTTCTTCTTTTGCTGAAAAAGTAACGAACATAACGCTAATGAATAGGCGAAAATTTACTTCATAATTTTTTTATAAAAACAGAAGTATTTGGGAATTACTTCAATGTTGGAATTCTGATCTTATTTTTTGGTGGTAAAATATAAACGAACATTATTTCTTGTTTTACTGAAGAAATAAATCAGAAAGTCGGGCATAAGGTTTCTTTACGGTTTCCATTAAACGTATTATAAAAGCCTTTATCCAAGACATTAAATTCATCCGCTCCAAAAGAATGATTGAAATTTTTCAAGGAAGAAGTGGTCACATCATAACTGAAAGTGAACCTTATATTTCCAACTTGTAATCCCACCATTGGAATTACTGCATCTCCATACCGGTAAAACAATCCGCCGATAATTTGTTTGGAACCATCGCCGGAAAGATTATAAGCTGCATTCATGCCAACCATCAGTTCACTTGATTTTGCCATAATTGTATAATATGCAGCCGGATTTATAATAACTACATCACTCATTTTAAAAATTCCATTGATAAAACCTATGTGGCGCATAGGAATGGTGCTGGAATTATCCTCAGCAAAGAAAGTTTCCTTTGGTCTGTTTACATGTTGAATAGAGTAACCGGCATTGATATAAACATCTTCTGTTGGAAAATAAGCGTAATTAAGACCGGCCTGCATATCAAAATAACTGACACTATTGTTGAGCAATTGGACAGCCGTAGGTAAGGTTGCATCAAAAAATCTTCCGTCGAACTGATCAGGAAAAGTAAGCTTGCTTTGGTCAATTCTTTTATTCGCCCAGCCTACGTTAAATCCGGCAGTAAGAAGGCTGCTGAGGCCAAGCATTTGATGATAAGCGATTGAAGCATAAATCTGGGTAGAAGTAAGACTGCCGCTTCCTGCTACATCACGCTCAATAACGCCACCCAATCCCATCCAACCGGTTTCGATCCTATCCCTGAATACCTGTGCATCTCCAAAAATACTCATAGTTTTATAAGGAACCGACATGATATTGGAGTATTGATTGCGATATGAAGCGCCCAACCTGTAATCGGCATCAGGAATAAAACCGGTATTTGCCGGATTAGTAAGTAGTGGATTATTGAAAAATTGCGAGAAATGCAAGTCCTGCGCAAACGACTGCCTCAACCCGGAAATGGAAGAAAAGAAAAGAAATAATATTTTTAAAATCTTTTTCATTTGCTTTATCGCAATAAAGTAATATCTCCTGTTTTTGTTACTTTTTTACCATCTGAAAAAATTACTTCCAAAGTATAAGAATACACGTCCATTGGTTGTAATTTTCCATTAAAGGTGCCGTCCCAGCCGCTTTTTGTACTATTGGTTTCAAAAACCTTTTGTCCCCATCTGTTGTAAATCGTCCAATGCATTTCTTTTATTCCAAATCCAACCACTTTTATTATCCCGTTTGAACCAAATTTTCCAGGTGTAAACGCGGTGGGTACGTCTACCAATGGTTTTATTAATGATTGAACCTGTATGCACGTATCATCACTGCATCCGACATCATTGGCTGCATTCAAACAAACATTGAAAGTGCCAGTAGCTGCAAAAATGTGTTTTGGATCTTTTAGATTTGAAGTATCGCCGTCACTGAAATTCCACAGATATTTTGTAGCGCCAACTGATTGATTTGTAAAGTTTGTAAATGTATTTTCTTTTGGAACAGTAGGATTATAACTAAATGAAGCAAAAGGAATCGGGCTTACATTTATCGTGAAAGTTGTATCCGAAACTTTGTTGCAGGAAGTAGAATCAAAGGCTGTAAGTTTTACTGTAAAAGACCCGGTTTTTGTGTAAAGATGGGTTGGATTATCAATTGTGGAAGTAGCGCCATCGCCGAAATCCCAAAGAAAATTAAGTCCTCCTAAAGAATTATTTGTAAACACCGCATTATAAGGAACACAACCATTTGCCGGAGTGCTGAACAACGCTTTTACTTCCGGTGAAAGGCGTATCGTTTTAACTGTATCATCCGGCGAATTACAATATGTGGTATCGTTTAATGATAGCGTTACCTTATACGTACCGGCTCCGGCGAAAGTATGTGTTACAGGGTTTTGATTTTGAACAACTAACGGTGTATTATCGCCGAAATCCCAGGTGAAAATTCCTGGTTTAAAAGCTCCATGCGTTGGTGTTGAAGTATTGGTGAAAGCGTAGCCAAGATTCGTACAAGGCATTAATTTTTCAGAAAGAAAATCAAGGTTTGCTTTATTATCTCCGGCGCGGATGTGTTTATATGATGTGTCTGAAATATTGCAGGTATTGCTGTCAATAGTAACCAACATTACGGGATAAGTGCCGACCTTTTCATAAACATGAGAAGTTGCGGGAACCGTCGTTGTATCACCAGTTCCATCGCCAAAATACCAGTAATAAAGTTTACCTTTTTTGAGTGAATCGGTGAAATCAACCTGCAAAGGAACACATCCTGCTGTATCATTGGAAACTCCCTTAATAGACGTATGTAAAGCTGAACGCACGCCCGAAAAATCCATTTCGATCTTTAGCATTCCGAGGTTGCAAGATCCATTTTGCCCTTGTGATTGATTGCTTTTTGACCACGCGCCAGGAGTGCCGGGAAAAGCGACGCTCTTATAACAATTAGCGCACATCGCCTGGTAAATCACGCCATTACGATCAAAGCGGCTTGTTCCACCATCGACATGATCACCAAATGTTATCGGAGCAGTTCGTCCTGGCGGATCCTGTTGCCCATAAAAAGTTCCATACAATAATGAATCTACATTCTTGCGCAATACAATAAAATAAAAATCACTACCGGATGCATCCGTTTGTGGTTTTACTGCATTGGGAGTAGTAGGCATCCCTTTGGTTGTAGCGGTTTGAAAACCAGTGCCGGTATTGGATTTACCACCCCAGCCGGATGCATACACATTTTCACATCGATCCACCAGGAAAGCGGTTGGTGAGAGGTTCGGATATGTTGCGTTGGTAGATCCAAAAACTGTTTGATATACAACAGAACTTAAATCCGGTTTTAGCTTTGTGATAAATTGTTTCGCCCCGGAATTAAAATAACGGGCATTGATAACTGGCATATTCCCTTCTGATGTTCCCATTACATAAATAAATCCAAATTTATCTGTATCTATTCCATAGATTTGATCGGCTTGCGGCGTTCCAATATAAGTCCCTCTGATAACAGAAGTACCGGTATTATTCATTTCAACAATAAAGCCATCGCAGACCCCGCCCTGAAAAGCAGAATTTACCACACCCGATTTGGAAATTCCATTCATATTGTTGCTGGCTGTACCACCGGCAACATAAACATTTCCATTATTTCCCAATCCCAGAACATAAGCCGCATCATTGTCTTTTCCTCCAAGTAAAGTACTGAACAAAACTCTGTTACAAGTAGGATCCAACTTCAATACTACCGCATCCTGCATTCCGGCGTTTTTACTTTGATAAGCTCCTGCAGTAACCGGGAAATCGCCCGAAGCGGTACAGGAAGCTACATAAATATTATTTGATGCATCCAGCAAAACCTCACTTCTTGCATCATCGCCATAATTTCTTTTAAGTGAATTGGTACCTGATCCGCTAGTTTCATCGGCAATATTAACTCCATCATTTGCTGAACCGCCAATTTTCATTGAACCAATCAGGTTTCCACCGCTTGCATCTAATTTTGTAACAACAATATCATAGCCACCCAGAGAGCCCAAGGTTGCAGTAGTTGGATAATTAGGTGAATTGGATCTTCCGGCAAGAGTTAAATTCCCTGCCGCATCTACAATCAGGCTATGAGGTTGTTCCTCGCCACTACCCCCGATGTAGGTAGCATAAACGCGGTTTCTTCCATCAGCAGTAAGTTTAATCAGGGCAATATCAAAACTGCCATTAAAAGACTTATCATAGCCACCGGTCGAAGCCGGAAATCCATTTCCAAATGCAATACCACCGCCATAAAAACTGCCGTCAGGACCGTAAGTAGCGGTAAATCCCCAGTTATCTGCGGTGCTTCCGGAATAACTGAAAAATATTAAAGTGGGATCAATGATGAGCGTTTGATCTGGAGAATAATCTTTTACCTCGAAAGTAACAACGTCACCTTTTATTACATACCGGCAATCCAATTCCTTTTTCTGATTGTCAATGACCTGGTAAGTATAAGGTTTTAATTCTTTGCTCACTCCAAGTGACGTGGCAACATTCAGCTCACGGTTTTTTACAGACAGCTTTTTTGTGCCGGAGTATTTCATGGCAATGTCGCTGATCTTTGCGCCAGGATTAATGATAAAATCATATTTCAAATTTCCACCGGCATCTGTATAATATTTCAAATCGATGCCAGGATACATATTCTTATACGTTACTCCCAGGTAAATCTTACAGCCGGAAGCCCATTTACTTTTATCATTTCCGATGAAATAATTGTTTACAGATGGTATGACCTTATCAGGAATAATTTGCGGACTTTGAGCATTCAAAAATTCAACAGAATAAGCATGGCTGCGGATTGTTTCATTCACTGTTTTTCTACCTACTTTTCCGGAGGAATCCAATCCGTGTCGTTCCAGTTTTATTTTTTCTATATCATCCGGGTTGTTTTGATCAATAGTAAATCCTTTTTCAGTTAAGTAAAAGGAACCGCTCCCGGCCTCGCTCATATACTTTACTTTATGATCCCACTGACCTTTATTCTCAACAAACTGTACTTGCGCAAATACCTTTTGGGTAACAGAAAATGTTATGAGAAGAAAAAGACAGTAAGAAGATTTTTTTAAGATTTTCAAAAAAAATAATTTTATCATAAATCACTGAAAAATATTTCCGACAGTAAGCAAAATAGAAAATAAAATCTGAACAATAAATTTACGAAACAATTAGAAGAAGAGTTTGAAATTATACTTCAGAATTTTGATTTAATAGCTTGTTAACATAACTGCTTTTAAAAAAATAATTTCTTAGGATATTTTACTCCACGCAGTTTTTCCTTTTTCACTTTCCATAAATTCTCTTAAACAGCTGTTCTGAGGTGTAGATAATTTTGCGTCCTCATGAATGATTTTTTCAGCAGTTAATCTTGCGGCTTCCAGAATTTTTCTGTCTTCAATAATATTGGCTAATTTAAAATTCAGTAAACCGCTTTGACGGGTTCCCTCAATATCGCCAGGGCCCCGGATTTCCAAATCTTTCTCTGCAATTTTAAAGCCATCGTTGGTCTCACACATAATTTTCAGACGCTGTTTTGCTTCAGCACTAAGTTTGACTTTAGTGGAAAGAATACAATAACTTTTTTCATTTCCACGTCCTACTCTTCCACGCAACTGATGGAGCTGTGGAAGTCCAAATTTTTCCGCGCTTTCTATCACCATCACACTTGCATTGGGAACATTTACCCCAACTTCAATCACCGTTGTAGATACCAGGATTTGCGTATCGCCCTTTACAAAGCGATTCATGTTCGTTTGTTTTTCAATCGCTTTCTGACGCCCATGTACCATACTGATATAATACTGCGGTTCAGGAAAATAAGCTTTTACTTCTTCATAGCCGCGCATCAGATCTTCAAAATCAAGCTTTGCAGATTCTTCTATCAGCGGATAAATAATGTAAGCCTGCCGTCCACGTTTTATTTCCGACTTAATAAAATTCATTACCTGCGGCCGCATATATTCCATCCGGTGAACCGTTGTTATTGGAATTCTCCCCGGAGGCATTTCATCCATAATACTATAATCCAAGTCACCATACGCGGTTAACGCGAGCGTCCGCGGAATCGGCGTTGCAGTCATCACGAGGATGTGTGGATTTACTTCATTTTTATCCCACAGCTTTGCCCTTTGCGCTACGCCAAAACGATGCTGTTCATCCACAATAGCGAGTCCCAGATTTTTGAACTGAACTGCATCTTCAATCAATGCATGCGTTCCGGTTAATAACGTGATTTCTCCTTCCTGGGTTGCTTTTAAAATTTCACGCTTTTCTTTTGCAGTAGATGATCCGGTAAGAATTCCTATTTTGATTGGAATATCACTCAGCATCTCCTTCAAACTTTCAAAATGTTGTCGCGCCAATATCTCTGTGGGAGCCATGAAGCAACTTTGATAACCATTATCCGCTGCAATCAGCATTGCCATCAGCGCCACCATCGTTTTGCCACTTCCCACGTCGCCTTGCAAAAGCCGGTTCATTTGTTTGCCGCTTCCGAGATCTTTCCGGATTTCTTTCAACACTCTTTTTTGTGCGTCCGTCAATTCAAAAGGCAAATGATGGGTATAAAAGTCATTGAAAAGGTCGCCCACCTTCGAAAAATACAAACCTTTCGAAAAAGTATTTCTTTTAAATCTGATCAAACCCATTCGCAATTGTGAAATAAAGAGCTCTTCGAATTTCAGCCTTTTTACCGCATTTTGATAATCATTTTGGGAACCGGGAAAATGAATATTTTTATACGCGTCAAATCTTTTTATGAGACGAAATTTTTCTAAAATATCTGCAGGAATATTTTCAGGAATATCTTTTTCAGAAAGCATTTGCAAAAGGGTATAAGTGAGGCTTCCCATTTGCCTGCCACCCATGCTTTTTGCTTTTAATTTCTCCGTTCCGGGGTAAATAGGTTCTAAAAAACTTTTTGCGTTTTTGTTTTCTTCTGTAAGTCTTTCGATTTCCGGATGAGTAATTTGAGCGGTATTCATAAAAAATCCGGCTTTACCGAAAACCAGATATTGAGCACCGATATGAAGGCCTTTTTCTATCCAGTTTATTCCCTGGAACCACACCAACTCCAACTCTTCGGTTCCGTCATACAAAGTTGCAACGAGCCGCCTTCCCCGGCTTTGTCCAACGACCTCTACGGAAGTTATTTTGCCTTTTACCTGTACATAATCAGTTTCACCGTTGATTTTGCTGATTGGCGTTATTTGGGTACGATCGATATGCCTGAACGGAAAATATTCCAGCAGGCCTTTAAAGGTATAAATGCCGGCTTCTTTTTTCAAAATATCAGCGCGAAAAGGGCCTACACCTTTTAAATATTCAATCGGGCTATTTAATATGGAAACTGAATTAGTAATGATATCTTTTTTTTACTTTCTGCAATTCTTACAAATATACCAAGTTGCAGTACGACAATTTTAAGTAAAAATGTGTTTTTAAAATCCCCGTACAATAAATTTTAAAAAAATCTGTTTTAAAAAAGATATTGGAAAATTTTGGTTTTTTTTCTGTTAAAAGAACTGCAAAATGGCGTCATTGCTACTTTTAAGGAAGATAAAAAAGCCGAAAATCCGTTATTTTTGCATTCGCCTTTAAGAAATAAAAATCCGTTTTTTAAGGCCCTTTACACTACCTGAAAACCTATAAAACATCCGAATGAAAAAAAACTTTCAGAAACGTTATGTATCTTTTTCGCTGCTTTTTATTTTTCTGATTCCGTTTCCTTTTATGTTTGCAAGACTTAAACCTGTTTCATCAGCAGAAAAAACGCCAATCGTTAAAATTAATCCTCCCGCTGCCATAAAACTGGATCTCGCAAAGTTCCACCTTTATGACAGCTTACAATTAAATGAATTGGGACTATCAAGACAGGCGTTTATTGAGGGAGTTAAGGGATATAACGTTTTGCGTTCGGCAGGCAAGTTAAATAATGATAATATTTTATCTATTGTGGATTTTAGTTTACCGTCTACTCAAAAGCGTTTGTTTGTGTTGGATATGGCTAATTTAAAATTGCTTTTTAATACATATGTAGCTCATGGGCGGAATTCCGGGAAAGAATTTGCGAGTAAGTTTTCGAATTCGCCTGAAAGTAATATGAGTAGTCTTGGTTTTTATATTACCAAACAAACTTACAATGGCGAACACGGGCTTTCATTGAAACTGGAAGGAGAAGAAAAGGGCATCAACGACAATGCTGAAAGTCGTGCAATTGTCATTCATTGCGCCGATTACGTAAGTGAAAAAACCATTAAAGCGCTTGGATATATTGGAAGAAGTTTGGGTTGCCCGGCTTTGCCCACCAAATATACCAAACCAATAATCGAAACAATTAAAGACGGATCGTGTCTTTTTGTATACAGTCCAAGCGAAAAATATCTCTCCAACTCACCCATTTTGCAGGCAGCTTCTTAATTAAACATCTAATCAAAAATCAGAAATAGAAAAAGCGGATATTTCTTCTTTTGCTGAAAGTTTGATAAATAGTGTATTTGTTTAAAAGAGATTTCTAAAACAGAAATAAAAAAACGGTTATTTCTTCTTTTGCTGCAAGTTTTTGCCTAGATAGTGTTTGTTTAAAAGAGATTTTTAAAAATTTCCGGTATCCAGCACAACCATATTTCCCGGATATCGAAGATATTCATCGTTTTCAGCAGTAATAAACACCCTTTTAGGTTTTGTGGGAGAAACTGCGTTTAAGGAAGCTGTCATTTTGCTGCTCAGAAATCCTTTTGAAGGCACAATTCTGCCGATATTTTTAATTCCGTTATTTCGCGTTTCAATCCATACCACATAATAATCTCTCGGAGGACTTAATCGTTTGGCATCCGGTAGATGTTGGATATTTATCTGAATTGCATAGTTATTATTGTTGTCTTTTTTAATTTTTACCCTTCCAACAGCTGACGGAGCTATTGAAGAGGTTGGAAAAATTACTTTTTTGGAGCAGGAACTAAAAAATAAAGTTAGCAAAACCAAAATGGCTGCTGTAAAAAATATTCGGAGGCTTTTAAACATTTTTATTGATTTTATTGAATAGAACCGCTTTTTAAAAATCAAACCCAAATTCGGTGCCTGAATCATTTTTTAAATCCTATTCTTGGCCTTTCATTCCATTTTTTTTGTGCTGCCTTTTCATCTAACAGGTTTTCCATAGCATCATAAATTTGGCTTAATTGTGCATCATGCTCGCCTAATCGCTCTTTTATTTCCTTCATTTGTTCTTTTAGATCGTTTTGCTGGTATATTATTTTTCTCACTTCTACAAAGGCTCTCATTATCGCTATGTTCATATTTATTGCCTTATCGCTGTTTAAAACGCCGCTTAGCATCGCTACGCCTTGTTCGGTAAAGGCATAGGGCAAATATCTTGTACCGCCTCTCCCTTTTGAGGTTACATTTTGCAACCTCAAAGTGTTATCAGTGTTTTTTGAGGTCGCAATTTGCGGCCTCAAAGGATAATCAGAAATCTCTAACGTCTCAACTTGAAGCCTTATATCTTCAAATTCTTCTTTAGATAGTTGAAACATAAAATCTTTTGGAAACCTTTTTATATTTCGCTTTACAGACTGAGTTAAACGTTTCGTTTCCGTTTCATATAGGGCTGCCAAATCCCGGTCTAACATTACCCTTTCTCCTCTCAATTCATAAATTCGGTTTTGTATACTTTGAATAATCATCAGTATAATTTTAATGACAGATTGCTTTTTTATACAATTTATGAAATCTTTGTATAAAAAACACGGAAAGGATTAAAACTAAAAAAACCCCGGTTAAGGGGTTTTGTGGTGTGGGGCGAACCACAACCACGCAATGAAGTAAATGGTTTGAGCTAATAGGAGGTAATATAGGGGGTAAAAACAGGGAAGTTGCTATTATTTAACATTTTTATTTGTTGCCCTTTATTCTCATTTTTTTGGTCTGGAAAATAGTTTTTTTGTTTTGTGGACGTGTGGTCGGGTTAATGTTTTTCACCTTCTTTCTTGTAACTAAAAACTCATTACACTTTTTCAGCTATTAGTTAGCAGTTTAATACTATTAGTTTTTTAGTTCGTGTAGGTTCGCAAAAGTGTTTAATACTCATTTGGTCGGGGTGTAATATGAAAGGGAAAATGAATTTTCTTTTACCGGTCGGATCGTTACCGCCTCATTATTTTCATTAAATTTTTTGCTGAAATTTCCCATCTTATTTCATCGTGAAAATTTCTTTTTGCCTCTAATTTTTTTATTCTTTGCTGTGGTCGGGTGAAGTTGCCTTTATAATGTGTTTTAGGGTGTTTAGGGTAAAGGGTTTTAAGTTGCCTTTCTACTCTCCAGTAAATATCATTGTTAAGGTTTAAACGGCTGCTAATTTGGCAAGGGTAATAAATCCGGTTTTGGTAGGCCGTTCTACATTTAAAATAATTTGATCCATAAGCCATGTAAAGAATTTTACAGCGTTTCCCGGAAATAGGACAAATGAAATAATAATTTTCTCCTTTTCCTAAATTTGAAGGAACACTTACAATTCTTACTTTGTAATTGAAATTTTCCTTTTCTTTTTTAATGGTTTTTGTATAAATCAATTCTAAACATATTCCGGTTTCATCCTTTGATAAAAAGAATGTTATTGAGGCTCCAGTGTTCCATGAAGTTGTACCGCCAAAAGGAAAAATATTATTACGAATGTATTTGAGGTAAAAATTTACATTTAAAAATAAACATTGATTTACGGTAATTGCGCCGGTGGTATTCCTTCCCATAAACGTATAATAAACGTTACAAAATTATTTAAACATTTTTATTTGATACTCTCCAGGTTCGCCGTTTTCATGGTTCACATTTTCAACCTTTGGCAATACATAAGGCATCATTTTTAAAAGATAATCCATTTTATCTTTTGGCTGTAACATATTGATATAACCCGGTATTTTGGTTAATTCCTTTTTAAACAATTCTTTCAAACTATTTCTTAAATCGGTGGTTAAAATAGTTTCTGTATTTTCTTTCATAACTTTTTTAAAACTAATAGTTTCGGTTACTTTCTAAATCATCAACTCTACTTTCAAGATCATCAATTCTGTCTTCCAAGTCTGAATTTTGATTTTCCAAATCATCAATCCTGCTCTCTAAATAAGTATTTGAATTGTCTTGTTTTATTAATTCTATTTTAAACTTTTTTATCTCTAATTCATGCCGTATTGAAATGAAAATGAAAAACAAAAAGAAAAGCCCGACAAGGAACTTTGTTATGTTCACTTTGAAATACTGATTTTCTTCAAATGGTTGTCTCATCAGTACTTATCTTTAAATATTTTATAAAGAAAATTGCAGCTAAAAAATATCCGAAATAAATTATTAATAAAGAATACTCTGGAAAAACATACAGATACTTTATTTGCGTGTTTTTGATAAAGTCAGATTTGTATCTTAAATTCATGGAGCTTAAATAATCTTCATACTGTGTCTGGGAAATATTTCTTAATTCAGTATCATAGGACGAATCGAAGGAATAACTTTTTGTTGAAATAAAAAGCCAATTCAAAAATAAAAGTGCACACAAAAAGTACAATAAGAATTTTGTTTTGGATTTAGGAAAATAAATCATTGTTATTGGTTTAAGTAGAAAGGAAATTTATATCTTATGTTATGGTCATAGTAACTGCCAAATGAAACTGCCTTCCTGAAGCCTTGCCATATTGAAATTGGCATATTTGCATGGATGTAAGTTTTCCTTTTAAGTTCAATTATAAAGAAGCCTGTTTTTCCATTACAACTGTAATAATGAGCACCATTTATCCATGAACTTTTGGAAGTGTTAACACTTTCACTAACCTTAAAACTTGTATTTTCAATTGTACTTATCGCCTGGTTATATGAAATAAAATTCTTTGGAAGTGTACTGCAATTTTGCGAATGGCAGGAAAACGATATGCAAGAAATTAAAAGTAAAAAAAAATATTTCATGTTAGTTTCTAAACATTAAACCTAACATTTATTTTTTAATTTACAATCTACTGTCAGATCAAAGTTCTATAATAATAATTCCATTTTCCTTTGTTTTAATAAATTGTTGTAATAATTTTTGAAAATTAATAACCTAAATCTTTAGACTTAATGCCAAATTTTTTGTTCGTATTTCATTTGTCAATTCAGGTACTTATCATTGAAATTATTTTAAAATTTTTATAGCTGCCTGTCTTTCTGGAGTAATACATTTTTACTTTTATTGAAGGTAATAAACACTTACTTTTTATTTTTTGAATTAGTATCTTTTTTATGGTTGTGTAAGTGGGGTAATACATAAAACCAAAGGGGCTGAAAAGTAAAAGGGAAAAGGGTTTGCATAAAGTGGGTGCCATAGTATTTTGTTTTTTAAAATGGTTTTTACTCATAACCTTAATGTAATTGCCTGTTATCAAAATTCCGGGAAAAACTAATCATACATCATTCAGCTACTAAAGCATTAAAATAATTTTATTCTATTCATTTTTTATGGATTTATTTTAAAATGTCTTCTTTTCTTACAATATTTTTTTCAGGGTTTAAAAAGGCAAACCCTGTATCTCTATAAACCGACAAATCTTTTCTTTGATATTGAATTAAACATTTGATCTGAAAATAAACCAGGGTTGTAGAATCAGTAGTCTTTAATATTTCAGATAGTGAGTCTGCCTTTTTAAATATATCCTCGTTTTCATCTTTAATCAATTTCATTTTTCCCATCTTTTTTTTATATTCATCAACGCTGTTTTTAAATAAAGCGTTATCTAATCCGCGAGTAAGGCGAATCATTTGGGCATCTGAATTTTGAGATTCCTTTAGTTCATCAAATTGTTTTTGCTTCTCATTTATGTCATCGTATAATAACATTATTTTTCTGAATAAAATAGTGTTTGCTGTTACTGTATCAGTTTTGATAATTCGCACACTATCTAAATGATACGTGCTATCTACGCTTTTTAAATTTTCCTTAAAAAAAGTAAATAAATTTTTTTGAAGATTTTCTTTTTCTTTGATTGCCTTATTTTGGCAAGAAAATAGAATAATTGCAATTAGTAAAAATTTTTTCATCCTACCAAGATAAAAACTATTATGGAAAACTTATTTGATCTTTTCAAATTGTTCTTTGGTTAGGTTTTCGCCGGTTTTCATATTTATATATTCATTTTCATAAATAACAAACATTCCAGTTATCGGTTCAGGAATTTCTTTTAATGAAGTTTGGCCGGTTTTCAGATCCTTCAAAAACTTAATTTTTTGTTTTCTTGTTAGTGTTTTGATGTTCATTTTTTTTCAATAGTTCGTTAATAATAAAATTTAATTGTTCATCAGATAAATTTTCAAAATCATTTTCCATTTGAACGGCCTGTAATTTTGGCAAACCGTACTGTAATAATTCACAATAAAATTTCAAACGTTCTTTAGGTGTTAGTTTCTCAAAATCCTGAATTACACTTTCAAAATTTGTTTCTAAAAAATCATTTATTGTTTCCCTTAACTGTTTAGTTAATTTATTATTCGTTCCTTTTGGCCTTCCATCGGGGTTTCCTGAATTTCCTTTTTCAAATGGCATTGGATTGTTTTTTATTGTTGTTATCAATGAAATAAGGCATAAAATCAAATAGCAATCCTTTGCTCTCTATTTTCTTAATCTTGTTTTTAAAATTGTTCTTTGGGTTATATTTATTGTTTCAACAATGGTGCGCCTTTTCATAACCTACATATTTTGCGCCACAGCAAATACTATCTTTTCTTTGCGCCGGGTTCAATTCATTTCCACAAGAAACACAATATCTTTTTTCAATCGGTACGGTTTTACAATCTATATTAACGGTAAAACCGTACACATTTTGTTTTTCAGCTTCACTTTTTACAGTTGGTAAAACCGTACACATTTTAAATTCCTGTTTCAATAATTCTTTCACTTCATTATGTACGTTTGTATTGCTGCCATATCTCAATAATAAATGGTTGTATTTGTCCTTATTCCTTTTCCGGGTGTTCCTGTTTTTTATTTTCTTCCAAAATTTCGGATCCCTGCAATGCTGCAAAAAAATCTTTTCTTTATCGGAAAGGTTAGCATTTGTTAGCAGGCTGCTATCAAATAAAAACACTTTATCCCATGCCTCTAATAATTCGTTTTGAAGTAGGTTTAAAAGTTCAGGTTTTTTCAAGTCGGCAAGTGTGGCAATTCCTAATTTTTTGGGTGAAGTCAATTTTTTATATGCCTTTTCGAATCGCATCAAAGGGAAATTCAAATGATGCTGCAAACCTTTATCATAAAGTTTTATCCGGTACTCACTTAACCGGCAATTAAACCCGATTTTTAGTAAACTTTCTGTTTCAAATTCCTGAAATTTTTTACCATTGTAACTGATTAAATTATTATCTAAATACTCAAAGGGTGCAAACTTTATCAGCAAGTTTAAACCATATTCAAAAGTTTTTAAAATGCAATTAGCAGCGTTTAAATGAAGGTTAAGGCATAAATAATCTATCTGGCTGCATAGATCGGCAAAAGTAAACCGGCTGTAATTTTTGCCACCAAAATGATTTTTATGCAAACTGCCTGAAATGTTTAGAATGTATTTTGTTTTCTTGGCTGTATGGGTTATTTCATTAACGGTTAATTCATACATTTCAAACTTTGCCCGGTGTTCTATGGAAGTATAAGGCAAACCGGTTTTGCTATCATTGCGGATTATCTGTTTTATTTCGCCGCTATCTTCATTAATCGTTGCATTAAAACTATTACCTGTTACTTCTTTCCATTGCTGAAAGTTTGGTAACTGATAAGATATTTTCAGGCCGTCAATCATGGTTTTAAAAACTTAAATTTGCTCTGCATTGATATTTATAAAAATATCGGGGCGGTCGTTTCTACGACTGCCCTTTTTATTGTGCAGAAATGAAATAAAATTTTTGGCCGCCTTTATTCTTAGCCTTGCTGTTTTAGTGTCGTAATTAGGGAAATGATATAAATGAAATTCGCCGGTTAATCCGTTGTTATGGATTACCATCATTTCTGTTTTGCCTGTATTGAAAATTTTTCTATTGCCTGCAAATATTCCTGGCATTTGCTCTACCGGGTGCAAACCTGTGATTAACTTCCATTCCCTGCCGTTATAATAAACCAAAATAATATGGCAGTTTAAATATTCAATCTTTCTGTTTTCAAACTTTAAAAGTTCGGGAAATTGGTTTGATGCCTCAATATTGGTTTGGTATCTTCTTTTGTGAAAAATACATTGCACCGGGTCAAACTCATAAACGGTATCTGAAAATTTAATCATTGCATTGATATTTGTAAAGAATGATTAAATAGTTTTTATTTTGGTCATGGCGGCCATTACTTCGCTTTCCTTGTATCTTATTTGTCTTTCAATACGCTGCGCCGGTAACTTTCCATTTGCAGTGTATTTATCAATAGTAGGTAGGGAAAACTTTAAAAGTTTTGATACTTCTTTCCGGGTTAATAGTTTTTCCGGTTCCTTTTTGTGTGAAGTGTTGGCCCGTGTGGCTGCCGTTAATAGTGGGGTTAATTTTTCTAATACTTCATTAGAAATGGCATTGATTAAATCATTAACCGGTATTTGAGAAAGAATTAAATTTTCCATTTGCATCATTGTTATTTATTGCAAAGGGAAAAAATTAGTAAAGGGAAAACAATACACCGTACTTTTTACCGTACAATTATTTTTTTATTCAGTATCATTTTCGATCAATTCAGATAAATCTAAATCAATTCTTTTGTTTTTTGCCGGGCGTTCATCCTTTTGAATCTCTTTTAAAACAGTAGGAAAATTTGTTTCAAAACCTTCTAAATTCTGACAAATGAAAGTTGCTATCTCCATATAAGAATTTGCAATTAATTCTTTCTTTTTCAATTGCCGGATCACATCATAAAGTTGATTTTTTTGGCCTTCCCATTTTAATTTTTTTTGTGTGTTTTCCTTTTCAATTCCCGATTCTTTCAGGTTTTCAATTTCATTCAAGTTGTCTAAACTTTTCAACATTTTTAGAATTTCGTTTGCCGTTAAAAATTGAGAATATCCATTAACGATTTCTTTAAAATTTCTAAGATAAGGGCTAAAGGAGGAATAAAAATTCTCTATTGTTGTTGGAAATATTTCATTGTGAATTTGGCTTGTACTATAATACTCTATTCCTAAAAAAGAAAGAGAAGGGCGGTTATGTACGCTATGAATAAAATCATAAATACAAAAATCTATTTGTTTTAATCCAAAGGAATATCCTAATTCAATTAGATGATTGTTATTTCTACGCTTATTTCTGTTATTTGCTAATTCTTCAGGATCAATATAATAATCTTTCAACTGAAGTTTTAAATAATCTCTCTTATTAGAAGACGTGCTGTGTGCGCTCTTTATCGGTTCAATATTTTTATCAAAAATTTCTTTTGCAGCTGTGGAAAGTGATATAAAAAAACTATTATAATCCCTTCCAATTTGAGGCATTGTATATGTTGCAATTTGAACAAATTCTGTAAAAAGATTTATATCGCTTGTCCATCCGTATAGTTTAAATTCTGCTAATTTATTTTCGATCTCACGTTGTGAAAGTTTCTTTTCTCTCATTTGCATTGATATTATTTATTTAAAATATGCCATAAAATGACATAATAATTTAACCCTTAATTCTTGCTAATTCCACAGTAAACAAACATATAACGCTGTTTTCTTTGTGTCATCCCTTAACAGGAAATAATCGTAAAATATTCGTAAACCCGGACATTTTCGGACATTTAAAACTGAAGTATTCTCAAGTAGTTTTAAGTGTTTTAAACAGCCTTTAAATGATTTCTTTTTTCTTCGTGTTGTTTAAATAACCTTGCCTTTTCCATTGGTGTTACCCTTATGTAACGGTTAAAACTTTTTTCCGTTAAATGGCCAGTAACTGCCATAATATTTAAGGTTTGTTGCCCTGCTAAATATGCATTTGTTGCAAAACTGCGCCGGGCGGTATGTGTACTGATCAACTCATACTTTTTATAATTCTCATAAACCTTTGCACCAGCCTTTGTAAACTCAATTTCGGTATTTTCATTTAATGCCGGTAACATTTGGCATATTTCTTTTAAAAATAAATTAGTTTTTTGGTTGCTAATAGGTTTGGGCAAATTGTTATCATACTTTACCAAAATTTCCCGCAATACATTAGGAATAGGAATTGTGACCGGTTTGCCTGTTTTGGTTTGCTTAATGGTCAAATAAAGGTCGGTCGGGTTCTTTGGGTCGGTGTGTATGTTCTTTGTGGTTATTTGGTGCAGGTCGCCAAATCTTAAACCGGTGTAGCAACCTGTAATAAATAGATCACGTACTTTTTCTAAACGTGGGTTATTGGATAAGTCCAGGCCATGTAGTTCGTTTAATTCTTTCTCATTCAAATAAACGGCTGTGGTTAATTCTGAAGGTGCAGAAAATTTGCGGCTGCTAAATTTATTGTTATTGTGATAACCGTTTTCCTGTGCCTCTCTCATTACGGTTTTAAGGGTGCGAATATGCTTACTAATACTATTTTTTGCAAGTAATAATTCACTTTCTAAAAAATGTACAAAATCGGTATGAAATTCAATATCAATATCATTAAAATCTAACTTTTTACGGTTTTCGACTTCAAACCGTTGCAAGTGGTGTTTTAAGGTTTTATAACTTTTAACGGTACTTTCTGAAATAGTATCGCCATTTGCATTTTTCCGGGTGCCATTAATAGATTGATTAATGAAATCATCAAAATAACCCCAAAATGTTTTCAGCTTGTCGTTATGGGTTTCAAGTGTTTTGCCTGTAAACTCTTTAAATAAAAGTTTTTTTAAGGTTTCCGGGTCGGGTTCCTTTGCATGGGTGCTAACAAAACCATTAAAACATTTTTGTATTTTTTCTTTTGCATTGGTAATTCTTAAATCAAATTCTGCCTTTCCAATCATTCCCTTTTTAGCACATTGATTTTTTAAATCCCATTTGTCTTTTGAAATTCTAAGATCGGTATAATGTTTTAACCGTAAATATTTTTTAGTGTGTCGGTCATAGCTGTAATAAATTTCAGCAAATAACAGGCAATCGCCCTTTGTGGCATTGGTTTTAATTTGAAATTTTATTTTCATTGCATTGATATTTATATTCAAATATAATACAATTTAGGTTCGTTTTTGCACCGGGGGGTAACAGGGGGTAAAATAGGGGGTAAAATTTCTTTGTTTTTCTTTATTTCTTTTTATTAGTCTTTACTTTCTTGTTTGCTCAAATGTAGCATTTTCAAAGGTTTGCAGCGAAAAAGGGCAAAAATAAAAAAACCCCAAAAAAGGGGTTTTGTGGTGTGGGGCGGGATTGAACCGCCGACACAAGGATTTTCAGTCCTTTGCTCTACCAACTGAGCTACCGCACCATCATTTTGGGCGGCAAAAATAGGGTTATTCAGTTAAAATAAAAATTCCTTTTTATTTTTTTTTAATTGCCATATTCACAGAGAAATTTGATACGCATAATCTTTAACTGCTCCAAAGAATAATTCCCATCTGCCAGCTCTTCTTTCGCTATCTCAAGGCTGGAAGTTTCACAACCTTTAAAATAATCAATAATCTCTTCTCTCTCATAATCGTCCATCAGTTCTTCAATAGCATAATCAAGATTTAATTTGGTGCCGCTTGCCACGATGGTTTCCATTTCTTCAAGAAGCTCTTCCAGTTTCAAAGTGCGGTTTTTGGCAATAGTTTCCAGTGGCATTTTTTTATCTACATTCTGAATGATAAAAATTTTATTGCTGTTGCGGTTTACCACACTTTTCATTACAAAATCATCCGGCTTTTCAATCTCATTTTCTTCCACATATTTAGCAATCAGGTTCACAAACGGTCTTCCAAATTTTAAGGCTTTGCCCACGCTTACTCCCTGGCATTTTTCCAGCTCTTTTAAAGTAGTTGGATAAAGTGTTGCCATATCTATCAAACTATTTTCCAGGAAAATTACAAAAGGTGGCAAATTGCGTTTTTTCGCTTCTTCCCGACGCAAGTCTTTTAATAACTCCACCAGTTTCTCGTCTGCAGCAACAGCTTCGGCATTATCAGATGTCTCATCATCCTCTTCGCCATCAGTTTCATAAATGTGATTCAAAGCGATTTTGAAAGAAGTAGGTTTTTTAAGAAATGATTCTCCTTTTTTCGTGAGTTTCAAAACACCGTAATCTTCGATATCTTTTTGAATAATTCCCTCTAAAAGCATTTGCCTGATCAATGAATTCCAGAAATGTTCGTCCTTGTCTTTTCCAGTACCAAAAACCGGTTTTTCTTCGTGACGGTACATTTTGATCTGCGGATTCAACCTGCCTATAATAACAGGAATCATGTAAGTAATTGGAAACCTTTCTTCAAGCGCTTTTATTGCTTTCAATGCGATCAAAGCTTCTTGTTTTGCTTCAATCAGTTCTTTTGGATTTTTACAATTATCGCATTTGCCGCCACAATTATCCTGGGTGTAAGTTTCTCCAAAATAATTCAACAACATTTTTCTCCGGCAAACAGCACTTTCAGAATAAGCCACCGTTTCATTGATCAGTTGAGCGCCGATTTCTCTTTCACTCAGTGATTTATCACGCATTAAATGTTCCAGTTTAGCTACATCTTTATGAGAATAATAAAGCAAACATTTTCCTTCCAGTCCGTCACGTCCTGCCCGGCCGGTTTCCTGGTAATAGTTTTCTATCGATTTAGGAATATTATAATGTATCACAAAACGAATATCCGGCTTGTCGATTCCCATACCAAATGCAATGGTAGCCACAATTACCTGTATTTCTTCTCCAAGAAACTGGTCCTGCCTGCTTGCCCTTAGTTTTGTATCTAAACCGGCATGATAAGCGACCGCCTGTATCCCATTTGCCATCAATGTTTCAGCAAGTTCCTCAGTTGTTTTACGATTCAACGTATAAATAATTCCGCTTTTGCCTTTGTTTTGTGAAATAAATTTTACCATGCTTTTTATCGCCTGGTCTTTTTTCACTTTTGGTACTACTTCATAATACAAATTGGAACGGTTAAAAGAAGAAATAAAAATATTCGGATCGCGGAGGCCCAGATTTTTTACAATATCACTTTGAACCTTCGGGGTAGCAGTAGCAGTTAAAGCAATCACCGGTATTTTTTCATCTATCTGATCCATTATTTCGCGCAATCTTCTGTATTCCGGCCTGAAATCATGGCCCCATTCGCTGATGCAATGCGCTTCATCAACAGCAAAAAAAGAAATTTTTAGATCTTTAAAAAATTCCACATTCTCTTCTTTTGTGAGCGTTTCGGGAGCTACATATAAGAGTTTGGTATTTCCGGACAGAAGGTCGTCTTTTACGATTTTTTGCTGCCCTTTATTGAGAGAACTGTTTAAAAAATGAGCAATGTTATCGGCGCTGCTATATCCGCGAACAAGGTCTACCTGGTTTTTCATCAATGCGATCAGCGGAGAAACAATGATTGCACAACCTTCACTGATAATGGCAGGCAATTGATAGCAAAGGCTTTTGCCGCCGCCGGTAGGCATGATTACAAAAGTATCTTTGCCGGATAAAAGGCTATTAATAATTTCTTCCTGCGGTTCTTTGAAAGAATTGAATCCAAAATAATTTTGAAGGTGTTCTGAAAGCAGTTTTCCTTGAAATGTCTTGTTGGTATTACTTTTATTTGAAGTTTTAGGCGTAGAAGTTTTGGGTGGTTTTTTTGTTTTTGTTGTAGGCATGGTTTTTCGTTTCTGCTATTCTTTCTTTTTTTAAAAGGGTTCCAAAGTTAAATTATGGAATTGAAACATGAGGTTAAAGTTGCTTTAACATTCCCTTTATTTAGATAATTTGTTAAGGTACATCATTTTTGACATAATCTGTTTGAATTATTTTGCTTTGTTCATCCATGCAATTCAAGTACGTTTGCAATCGTTTCAAAAAGACATCAGTAAAAGCACATTTTTTCGATATTTGATGGGAAATCATATTATTCATACCGGTAAACGAACAATTATCGCAGAATCCCGTTCTATTGCTGCATTGGAAGGTTTTATTAATGCTGATTTTGAAGAAGCGATTACCCAAATTTATTCCTCCAAAGGACGGGTGGTAATTAGTGGAATTGGCAAAAGCGCTATCATCGCGCAAAAAATCGTCGCTTCCCTCAATAGTACCGGCACACCGGCAATTTTTCTGCATGCTGCCGATGCCATTCATGGCGATATTGGAATGGTGCAGGAAAATGATGTGGTAATGATCATCAGCAAAAGTGGCGACAGTCCTGAAATAAAAGTGTTGGTTCCGCTGATAAAAAATTTTGGAAACTTGCTCATTGCCATATGCGGCAATAAGGAAAGTTATCTGGCCAAATGTGCAGATATTTTTTTGAATACTACGGTAGAAGAAGAAGCGTCTCCTCATAACCTGGCGCCTACAAGCAGCACTACCGCGCAGATGGTAATGGGTGATGCCATTACCGTTTGCCTTATGGAATTGCGTGGTTTTGGTTCAGAAGATTTTGCCAAATTTCATCCGGGTGGTGCTTTGGGAAAAAAATTGTACCTGCATGTCGGAGATCTTTCAATCAATAATGAAAAACCTGCAGTATATACTGAAAGCGTTTTGAAAGACGTTATTATTGAAATAACGAAAAAGCGTCTTGGAGTCACTGTTGTACTCGACAATAATCAAAAAATTACCGGAATTATTACTGATGGCGATCTAAGAAGAATGCTCGAAAAAGATTTGAATCATAAAGAGGTAAAAGCAAAAGATATTATGACTATAAACCCCAAAACTATCGGTAGCAAATCACTGGCGGTAAACGCACTGGATATCATGCGCAGTAAAAATATTACACAACTTGTGGTAGTTGATGGTGATAATTATGCGGGCATTATTCATTTGCACGACCTCATTCGGGAAGGAATTATTTAAACAAACTAATTATGAACAAAAACAATTATGTAGCCATCATGGCCGGCGGTATTGGAAGCCGTTTCTGGCCTGTAAGCCGTGTGGATTATCCGAAACAATTCCTGGATATTTTAAATACCGGTAAAACACTTATTCAATCAACTTTCGATCGTTTTGCACAGTATATTCCAATCGGAAATATTTATGTCGTTACTTCCTATCAATATAAAGACATTGTGGCCAAACAGTTACCATTGATGCCTGTTGAAAATATCGTTTGTGAACCTTCGCGAAAAAACACCGCTCCTTGCATTGCTTACATTTCTTATAAGCTTCAACAATTGAATCCGGAAAGTAATTTGATTTGCGCACCTGCAGATCACCTGATCCTGGATGGAAAAGCCTTTATAAAAACCAGCCTTGAAGCGCTTGAATTTACCGAAAAAAATAATGCCTTGCTCACTTTGGGGATCAAACCTTTTCAACCAAATACCGGCTATGGATATATTCAATATGAGCAACACGCAGTAAGCGACAATATTTATAAAGTAAAAACATTTACCGAAAAACCAGATCTCGAATTGGCAAAAACTTTTATTGCCAGCGGGGATTTTTTATGGAACGCGGGGATTTTTGTGTGGCAAACAAAGAATATTATTACCGCTTTTGAAAAACACCTTCCGGAAATACATGAACTTTTTGAAGGAGCAAAAAAAGCGATGAATGCGGAAAATGAAAAGGAAGCGATAGAATTAATATACCCGCTCTGTATGAATATTTCCATTGATTACGGCATTTTGGAAAAGGCCGATAATGTTTATGTAATTCCATCTTCTTTTGGCTGGAGCGACCTCGGAACATGGGGCAGCGCTTATGAAAACCTGGAAAAAGATTATCATGAAAATGCCGTGGCGGGAAATAATGTGGTACTTTTTGATTGCTCAAAAAACATTGTGCACACGACGGACGAAAAATTAATTTTATTGCAGGGATTGGATGATTTTATCGTTGTCGATAGTAAAGATGCCTTGTTGATTTGTAAAAAAGAAAAGGAACAAAATATCAAAGAATATTTATCAGAAATAAAAAGAAATATTGGGGATAAATTCCTGTAACATTTTGTAGCCATAACGCTGTTAAATCTTTTTCTCTAAAAACTTTTTCTTTTTTCTAAAAGAAAATTTAGAATCTTCCTGTAATTAATTCTTTTATAAAAATTACACATCGTTTCCAGAAGTTCCATTTCAAAAGTTGAAACCCGTACTTTTGTTGCAATATTTTTATTAGAATTTATAATAGACTGGCAATTTTTTGCATGTTTAAAAAACTCGACAAACTCATCCTGAAAGCTTTTGTGTGGCCTTTTATAGCCACCTTTTTTATTACGCTGTTTGTCTTTATGATGCAGATTCTCTGGAAATATATTGATGATCTGGTGGGCAAAGGACTCGATATGTTGACATTGACAGAATTTTTGATTTACGCAAGCGCTACTCTTGTAACCCTGGCAATGCCGATTGCAATTCTTCTGTCTTCTATTATGACATTCGGCAAATTGGGCGAAAATTTTGAACTGGTTGCCATTAAATCTTCCGGAATTTCTTTGTTGCGTTTTATGCGACCTCTGTTTTTTGTATCAATTGTTTTATCCGGAATTGCCTTTTTATTTGCAAATTATATAGCGCCTGTAGCGAATTTAAAATTTGCCGTTATCTATCATGATATTTATGAAAAAAGCCCGGCGTTCGATTTAAAAGACGGTGTTTTTTATGATGGCTTCCGCGGATTTTCCATTAAAGTAGATAAAAAAGATAAAGACAGAAGCACGCTGCACAAGGTTTTGATCTATGAACAATCGAACGGTGTTCAGGATAATACCATCATTTCAGAAAGTGGCAAAATGTCTATGAGTACCGATAAAAAGTTTCTCGAATTCAAATTGGAAAACGGAAACCGCTACGAAGAAAATGGTACTTTTAATTCTACCAAAAACGAATTTATAAATTTGGGTTTTAAAGAATATAATAAGCTCTTTGATTTGAGCCAGCTGAATTTGCAAAAAACATCCGACAGTCTTTTTATGAATAATATTCGTATGAAAACAATGAGGCAATTGAACGTCGATCTTGATTCTTTAAAAAAGGTTCCCGACTCATTGTATAAAAGAAATAAAAATCAACTGGCGTTCTATATAAAGTATTCAAATTTTAAAGACAGCGTTGCCACAAAAAAGGAAACAGCGATCGGAAAAGAAAAAATTCCATCTAAAAAAGTTACGGCTTTCGACGCGCTCATTCCGGATAGCTTACAGAATGTCGTTTATGAACAAACCTTGAATAATGTAAATAATGCCCGGAACATGTTACAAATGGCAGCAGTGGATTATAAAAGCCAAAATGATGATTTCACCCAGCATGAAATTGAGTGGCATAAGAAGCTATCACTTTCAATCGCATGCCTGGTATTGTTTTTTATTGGCGCACCTCTTGGCTCCATCATCCGGAAGGGTGGACTGGGATTACCTTTGGTAATGGCGCTGGTATTTTTTATGATCTTTTATTTATTAAATATTTTTGGAGAAAAATTTACAAAAGAACATACACTGATCCCGATTATAGGAATGTGGCTTCCGGTGATTGTGCTGTCGCCGGTTGGTTTTTTTCTAACTTATAAAGCGATGCACGATTCGCAATTGTTTAATAAAGAATATTATTATCGGCTTTTTAAAAATATCAGGTTGGCCTCGGCGCGCGTTTTTGGTCATTTAAACAAAAACCAAAATATTTAATTTATCATTTTATTACTAATGCAGCTTATTGCTGCATCCTGCAGAATAGAAATAGCCATTATTTATTCGTTTACTGAAGTTTTAAAAATAAACTTTCAGCATTAAATCCCAAAATTGACTCAGCCTTTGTAGTAGAAGCATCCATTAGACGCAACTAAAACAAAGGCTGATAAATTGAAAAGCAATCTGATGCAAATGTAAAGATTCCTTTAATTGAAAACCAAATATTTTAGGCAAAATGTTTACGATTTCTGTTATTTTTATTTGTTCTAACATATCCTTTTAAAAAGTTTTACATTCGCTCAATTTATTTTATAAACCAAGCATGTTGTTATGGAAGAATGGAAAGAATACCACGAAAAAAACCGTGAAAGATTTTTAAATGAAATGATGGAACTGCTTCGAATCCCTTCGGTAAGTGCCAAAAGTGAACATAAATCGGATATGATAAAATGTGCCAAAGCGGTTAAGCAAAGTTTTCTGAACTCTGGCGCAGACAAAGCGGAAGTGATGCAAACTGACGGCTTTCCTGTAGTATATGCTGAAAAAATAATTGACAAAAATAAACCGACGGTTTTAGTATATGGGCATTATGATGTGCAGCCTGCAGAACCGCTGGAATTGTGGCACAGCAAGCCTTTTGAGCCGGTAATAAAAGATGGAAAAGTGTATGCCCGAGGTTCTGCCGATGATAAAGGCCAGCTTTTTATGCATTTAAAAGCATTGGAAACAATGGTAAAAACAAATACCATGGCTACGAACATGAAATTTATTATTGAAGGAGAAGAAGAAGTGGGCTCACCAAATCTAGGAAAATTTGTCGAGCAGAATAAAGAACTTTTAAAGGCGGATGTTATCTTGATCAGCGATAGTTCCATGCTTAGTATGGACACGCCGTCACTTGATATTGGTGTGCGTGGATTATCGTATATCGAGGTAGAAGTTACCGGCGCTGAAAGGGATTTGCATAGTGGCACTTATGGTGGTGCAGTTGCCAATCCAATCACTATTTTGGCGAAAATGATTGCAGGCTGTCACGATGAAAATAATCATGTTACCATCCCCGGATTTTATGATGATGTTGTAGATGTGCCGGAAAAAGAAAGAGCATTAATGGCGCAGGCTCCTTTTGATGAAAGTGAATATAAAAAAGAAATTGGCATTAAAGAATTGTGGGGTGAAAAGGGATATACTACCAATGAAAGAACCGGCATGAGGCCTACATTAGAAGTAAATGGCATCTGGGGTGGATACCAGGGTGAAGGCGCAAAAACGGTTTTGCCTTCAAAAGCTACCGCAAAAATTTCTGCCCGGCTGGTTCCCAATCAATCGTCTGAAAAAATGACCCAATTGCTGATTAATTATTTTACCGGAATTGCTCCGTCATCGGTTACCGTAAAAGCGTTTGAACATCATGGCGGCGAGCCTTATCTTACTCCAATCGGCAGCAAAGGATATAAAGCCGCAACCAGGGCGATAGAAACTACTTTTGGTAAAACGCCTGTTCCGGTTCGCGGAGGTGGAAGCATTCCTATTTCAACCATTCTTGAAAAAGAACTGGGCGTAAAAATAATTTTCATGGGCTTTGGCTTGGATAGCGATAATCTTCATTCGCCAAATGAAAAGTATGGCATTGCGAATTTTAATAAAGGGATAGAAACGATCCCTTATTTTCATAAATATTTTGCAGAATCAACAGAAGTTTGAAGGAGAAATGTTTAAATTTTATGGTTCTTGGCGATTTTTGTGTGGAAAACAAGGGAATAAGGTGAATTAAAGATTTTGTGATTCGGTTATTAAGGTAATAATGTTGGCTGCGGTTTTTTCTAAGGCTGTATAATTAGGAGGTTATCAACCTTATAATGCGCACTAAAGGAATCAAAACCTTATACCTCATATTCTTTTGGTTCCACTATTTTTACCGTAGCGCCAATTTTATCCTCATTGTAAAATACAATTTGGCGTTATTTGTTTATTTATTGAGGAACAATGTGTGACTAACCTTGAAGCGTAAACGTAAGGAATCTCTTTTTACAATCACGAAACAGTAAGCGGTGAAGTTTTATTCACGGAAATTCTTTCGCCATAAATAGCTTTGCGGGCTTCTGTTCTTGCATATTTTATTAATAACCGGATGGAAAAATAACCGATGCTAATAAGTAGTCCAATAAAAAAACCGATGATGCTATAAATAAGTGGTGACCTTTTTTGCATATCGTAAGGCGGTTCCGGCCGGTCTAAAACCTGCATCACCGGTGTTGCCTTTTGTAATTTGTAAGACGCGTTTTGCTGGTTAGCAACTGCTACAGCGTACTGCTGGCGCAACATCTGCTTTTCTGTGATCAGGTTTTCTGTAGGAACTCTGAATTCCATTTTATCAGTATTGGTAAATAAAGTCCTTTTATCAATGGCAATAATTTGATTATCTTTTGAATGCATCACGCGTCGCAATGAATCTACTTTGTCACTTGCAAATTCAAAATCCCGTTTTGCTTTTTCGCGTTTGAGATCAATATAAAAAGTTGAAATTTTATTGATAAATCCATAACTGATGGTTCTTACTAATTCAGGACTGCGGCCGGTATAAGTAAGCACAAAACTGTTGTTTTTATTAATAGTCGCTGTCAAAGCATCCTTCAAAATTTTTGCTGCTACAAAAATGCAACCTGATTCATCAGCAGGCATTTGAATTTTCGGTTCCAAAAAGCTACGGTGCTTGTTAATATCAGAGATAAGCAATTCGGCAAGGGTTTTATTTCCCCGTGATGAGTCTCTCATCGCCGCCACTTCTTCGCGTGTAGTCCGGCTCAGCGCCAGTTCGATAATATTTACAGAAGCATCATCCGTAAATCCTTTTGTATTGTCTCCGCCGCTGAATAATGCGCTCAACGCAGATGTTGTCGTATTGTTATCGCTGCTTGCATTCAATGGAAAAATAGTCGATACTGACGTATAAGTAACTGGTGTTTTTAACGCATAAATTGCCAAAAGAGCGGTAAAAAATAAAGCAGTGAAAATAATAATGAACTTATGATTTTTTACCCTTTTAAATATTTCTATGATCAGTTCCTGTGAGGTCATAAAATCATTTCAGTTTTGTTAGTAAATAAACCATCATCAAAGGAATAGATGTTACAAGGCCCTGCGTAATTATTGATGAAAAGCCCTTTCCTTCCGGCTTTACTGGTACATTAATAACGCTTCCTTCTTTTACTTTTGGATAAAAATGCAAGAATCCAAAATTTCTTGTTTTTTCACTTTTGCCATTCGCGTGGGTTACATAAATTCTTTTTCTCCACGGCCTTTCTGCAAAACCGCCGGCTTTATCAATATAAAAACCAAGGCGGGTGTGTTCTTTATCGAAATACATTTTTAATTGATTCTGGACAGCGCCTTTTACACTTACCACCGGATTTGTTTCAGGAATGTAAATGATATCGCCGCTCTGAAGCACCATATCATATTTTGAATCCGGCTCAGCCAGTGCTTTTTGCAGATCAATACTGATCGGTTCTGATGGAACAGAAAGCACGCTGTCAATTATTTGTCCGTTTGCATCTTTGATATATTTTGTGTGATTTGCATTTTGTAAAGAGCTAATACGGGTTGTCGTGTCGCGCATCCTGTAAAGAATTGCAGCGGTAGCGTCCGCATTGCCACTGAGCCCGCCGCTTCTCCTGAGAAAAGAAGACAAGCGTTCTTTTTCATCTAATTTCGGGTAAGTGCCGGGATACAGAACCTGCCCTTCAAGTTTTACATTTTCCTGCAAATGAAACGTCGGATTTTTTCTCACAAAAACCTGGTCGTACGGTTTGAGCCATACATTTTCTGTTACGGAATCCATATCGAGGTTTTGACCAATTGAGTAAGTTTTGATAACTGTTTTTGTTGGCTTTATTCCTCTTTGAGAAGAGTCAATGTCTACTATACTGGAAACTACAATGCTTCCATATTCGGCCGACGGCTTTAAGCCATTTGCAAAGTATAAAAGGTCTTTCAATGTCATTCCGCCGTACTTGCGATATTGGCCGGGCTTACGCACTTCTCCTTCGATGGAAATAAGTTGTGCATCGGCAAATTGATTTTTATTAAAAACTTCAATCACATCATTCGCTTCTATTGGAATATTGTATTTGCTCTGCAGGTTTTTATTCAAATCTGAAAGGCTCACATCAATTTTATCCGACCTTAAATTACTGGAATCTCCGGCGCCTTTATAAATGTAAGCACGTTCCAGAAATGAATTCGGCGTAACACCACCCGCCCGATTGATCACGTCAAATAAACGATCCCCTTTCCTTACTTCATACACATTTGGATAGGCTACTTCTCCTTTTACAATTACCTTATTACTTAATCCCGAATTTATTCGATTTACAACAACCATATCTCCGTCAAAAAGCGGCTCGTCTGTTGTTTTCCCGTTTGCTAAGAGACCGATGGCATTAAGATTTACTGTCTTAATCGTTTGTTTTTCATTCACATTCCTGATGATCATTCCACCTGAAGCATACGCCTCGGAAGTGAAACCACCCGTAAATTTCATAAGGGACAAAAGTCCTTCACCGTGCTTTAGCTGGTAATACATGGGTCTTTTAAACTCACCGCTTGCAAGTACTTTTTTATCATAAAAAGGTACAATCACAAAATCGTTATTTTCCAGGTAGAGATGTTTTCCAAAATCGCCGGTGCTCAAATATTTATATACATCTATTGAGTCGATAATTCTTC
>Ga0207652_10000773_pt1 | contig 30640 bp, 27 predicted proteins | sample KBSC63BmetaG_FD_184334 | JGI IMG/M metagenome (GOLD analysis project Ga0207652, IMG submission 184334) | Corn rhizosphere microbial communities from Kellogg Biological Station, Michigan, USA - KBS C6-3B metaG (SPAdes) (version 2) | ecosystem: Host-associated > Plants > Roots > Rhizosphere ...
CCCTGCGGTGAGGGATCCGTGGCTCCCTGGTGACGGACGCCCCACGGGTCCCTCCGCTCCCCGCACACCCGGCCGTCTCGGCCACGGCCACAGCCTGCCAGGGCCGTGGACGAGACGGCCCTTCCCTTATCCGGGCGCCAGCCTGCGGGTCCCCGTCCCTTCCGGGCGCCAGCTTGCGGGTCGCCGTCCCTTCCGGGCGCCGGCTCGCGGGTCCCCGTCCCGTATCCGGGCGCCAGCTTGCGGGTCCCCGTCCCTTCCGGGCGCCGGCTCCAGAAGGCCACCACCCTCCCCGGCCGCCGGCCGGCCCCGAACCGCCTGCAACCGACCATCAGCCGCCGGCCTCGCGCGGCGGCCTCCACATGTGGGTGCCGGTGAGGCCGGCGACCAGCTCGACCTCACGCAGCGGGCGAAAGCCGAGGCGTTCGTAGCGGGGAACGTTGCGGAGGTTCGAGGACTCGAGGAAGGCGGGGGCGGGCGGGTCGGCGGCGTCGATCTCGGCCAGGTTGTCGGCGACGAGGCCGACGGCGAGGCGCTTGCCGGCGTGGTCGGGATGGGTGGCGAGCAGGCTGAGGTAGAAGTGCGGCGGCTCGTGCGGGTGGTTGCGCTCGAAGGCGGCGAGCATCTCCATCACCCGGCCCGCGGGTCCCGGCTCGCAGGCGTCGGCGACCACCTTCGGCAATCGCGCTTCGTCGGCGGGGGTCATCTCCGGCGAGCCGGGCGGGATCCAGAGCGCCACCGCCTCCACTCCGTCGGTCACCCGGACCCAGCCGAAGTCGAGCGCGGCGCCGGCGAAGAAGCCGAAGACGCTCGCCAGCGAGGCCAGCTTACGCTCCCGCGTGGCGTCTTCGAAGGCCCAGCCCCAGAGCGGGTCGTCCTCGAAGGCGCGCGCCAGCACCTCGCCGATCCGTTCCAGGTCCGCCCTCTCGGCGACACGCGTCTTCACGTGCCCACCATGCCACGCGGATCGACGCATTTCCTCATCCGGCGCGTACAAGCCTCGCGACGCCCCCGCGCCGGAGCGCGTCAGCCGAGGGGCTGGCGCACGACGGGCTTGCGGGTCGCGCGGACCTCGTCCAACCGCCGCACCGGGGTCGAGTACGGGGCGTTCTTGGCGACCTCGGGATCGGTCTCCGCCTCGGCGAGGATCTCCTCGATCGCCTCGGCGAAGGCGTCGAGGCTCTCCTTCGTCTCGGTCTCGGTCGGCTCGACCATCAGCGCCTCGTCGACCAGGAGCGGGAAGTAGACGGTCGGCGGGTGGAAGCCGAAGTCGAGCAGGCGCTTGGCCAGGTCGAGGGTCGCCAGGCCGAGCTCCTTCTTCATCAGCCGCCCGGAGAGGACGAACTCGTGCATGCAGTGGCGGTCGAAGGCGACCGGCAGGCGCTCGCCCGCGCGCCCCGCCGCGAGCCGCGCCTTCAGGTAGTTGGCGTTCAGCACCGCCGTCTCCGAGGCCTCCGTGAGGCCATCGGCGCCAAGGCTGAGGATGTAGGCGTAGGAGCGCACGAAGACGCCGAAGTTGCCCTGGAAGCCGCGCAGCCGGCCGATCGACTTGGGGCGGTCGAAGTCGAGGTCGAACCGCGGGTCGTGGCCGTCGGTGCCCTCTCGTCGCACCACCTGCGGCCGCGGCAGGAACGGCTCGATCCGCTCTGACACCGCGATCGGCCCCGCCCCCGGCCCGCCGCCGCCGTGCGGCTGACTGAAGGACTTGTGCAGGTTCAGGTGGACGATGTCGAAGCCCATGTCGCCGGGCCGCGTCCGCCCCATGATCGCGTTCAGGTTCGCGCCGTCGTAGTAGAGCGTCCCGCCCGCCGCGTGGATCAGCCCCGCGATCTCCTCGATGTTCTCGTCGAAGAGCCCTAGCGTGTTCGGGTTCGTCAGCATCAGGCAGGCGATCTGGGACGGATCCTCGGCGATTCTCGCGCGCAGGTCGTCGATATCGACGCCGCCGCGCTCGTTCGTCGCGACCTTGACGACCTCATAGCCCGCCATCGTCACCGACGCCGGGTTGGTGCCGTGCGAGGTGTCGGGCGCCAGCACCTTGGTCCGCACCTCGCCGCGATCGGCATGGTAGGCGCGGGTCAGCAGCAGACCCGCGAGCTCGCCGTGGGACCCCGCCGAGGGCTGGAGGCTGACGCTGGGCAGACCACAGATCTCCGCCAGGCTCGCCTGCAGGAGGTACATCAGCTCCAGCGCGCCCTGGGCACGCCGCGGGTCCTGGGCCGGGTGCAGCCGCGCGTGGCCGGGCAGCGCCGCGACCCGCTCGTTCAGCCGCGGGTTGTGCTTCATCGTGCAGGAGCCGAGCGGATAGAAGCCGGAGTCAAGGTCGAAGTTGCGGCGGCTGAGCCGGTTGTAGTGGCGGACGATCTCCGGCTCGGCGACCTCGGGGAGGTTCGGCGGCTCGGAGCGCAGCAGGTTCGCCGGGATCAGGTCCTCGATCGGCGTCTCCGGGACGCCCGCGTCGGGCAGGACCGCGGCGCGCCGCCCCGTCTTCGACTTCTCGTAGATCGTCGTCGCGCGTTCGCGCTGCATGGGCGCCTCGGCAAGCGTCATGCGATCACCCTCTCGGAAGGCTCCTGTGGTGACTTACCGTCGCTATACGACGGTTTCCCACCACGCCCTTCGGCGACCGCTGCCCCAAGCGCCTCGGCCAGCGCGTCGATCTGCTCACGCGTGCGCCGCTCGGTGATCGCGACGAGCAGCGCGTCGTCGTACTCCGGGTACTCGCGTCCCAGCGCGTACCCCGCGGCGATGCCACGCTCCGCCACCCGGTCGAGCACCCGGTCCATCGGCGCGTCGAGGCGCACCGCGAACTCGCGGACGACCGGCGCGTCGTGGAGCAGCTCGACCCCGTCGACCGCGGCGAGGCGCTCGCGCGCGTAGGCGGTGCGCCGCACCAGCAGTTCGCCCAGCTCGCGGAAGCCCTCGCGGCCGAGCCAGGCGAGGTGGACCATCGCGCCGAGCGCGTTCAGGGCCTGCGCGGTGCAGATGTTGTTGGTCGCCTTCTCGCGGCGGATGTGCTGCTCGCGCGTCTGCAGGGCCAGGACGAAGCCGCGGCGCCCGTCGACGTCCTCGGTCTCACCCGCGATCCGTCCCGGCATGCGTCGGATCTGGGCCTCGGTCGCGCAGAAGAAACCAAAGGAAGGGCCGCCGAAATCCAGTCGATTCCCCAGCGGCTGACCCTCGCCGAGCGCGATGTCGGCGCCGCACTCGCCCGGCGGCTTCAGGATCCCCAGGGTCATCGGATCGCAGGCGACGACCAGGAGCGCGCCGTGCTCCTTCGCCGCGGCGCCGAGCGCCTCGACGTCCTCGACCGCGCCGAGGAAGTTGGGGCTCTGCAGGATCACCGCCGCGGTCTCCTCGTCGACTGCCGCCGCCAGCGCCGCCGCGTCGGTGACGCCGCCCTCGAGGCCGACCTCGACCACCTCGGCCCCGTACCCCACCGAGTAGGTCGCGAGGGTCTCGCGGCTGTGCGGGTGGACTCCGCGCGAGACGACGAACTTCCGCCGCTTGGTCGCGCCCATCGCCAGGTAGCCCGCCGAGGCGACCGAGCTCGGCCCCTCGTACAGCCCGGCGTTCGACACCGGCAGCCCGGTGAGCTCCGACATCGCGGTCTGGAACTCGAACATCACCTGCAGCCCGCCCTGCGAGATCTCCGGCTGGTAAGGGGTGTAGGGCGTCAGGAACTCGGAGCGCTGGGTGATCGCGTCGACGATCGCCGGCACGTAATGGTCGTACATCCCGGCGCCGAGGAAGGTCACCTCCGCTTCGGCGTCGGCGTTCCGCGCCGCCAGCGCCGCGAGGCGCTCGTAGACCTCGGCCTCGCTCATCTCTGCGGGCAGCTCGAGCGGCCGGCCGAGGCGCAGCGGGCCGGGGATCTGCTCGAACAGCTCGTCGACCGACGAGACGCCGATCGCGGCCAGCATCTCGGCGCGATCGTCAGGGGTGGCTGACGTATAGCGACTCACTCGTCAAAGGCTAGGGCAGGGGGATGCCGGGCTCGCCGGGCGCCCGCGTCCCGAAAATGCGGCCAATTAAGCCTCCTTACCGGTCAAGAAGCTTCTGGTACTCGGCTGCGGTGAGAAGCGCTCCGTACTCCTCCGGGCTCGACAGCTTCACCTTGACCAACCAGCCCTCCTCGTAGGGACCCTCGTTGATCCGCTCCGGGCTGTCGGAGAGCGCGTCGTTGACCTCGGTCACCTCGCCCGACATCGGCGCGATCACGTCGGAGACCGCCTTCACCGACTCGACCTCGGCGTAGGGCTGGTCTTTGGTCAGCGTCGAGCCCACCTCGGGCGGCTCGTAGAAGACGACCTCGCCGAGCGTGTCCTGGGCGTACCAGGTGATCCCGAAGACGGCCGCGTCGTCGCCGTCGAGCCGCACCCAGTCGTGCTGGTCGTGGTAGCGCAGGTCGTCGGGGTAGTTGGCCTCGGCCAAGGTTCAGCTCCTTTTGCGGTAGAGGGGCTTGGAAGCTATCCGGGCAGTCCGATGCTTGCCGCGCACGTCGATCTCGACCGCGGTCCCCGGCTCGGCGAGGTCGCTCTGCACGTAGGCCATCCCGGCGCCCTGCTCCAGCGACGGGGCGAAGGTGCCGCTCGTCACCACGCCGACGTGTTCGCCGCGCTCGCCGAGCACCGGGTTGCCGTCGCGCGGGATCCCGGCGCCCTCGACCGTGAACGCGGCGAGGCGCTCGGCGGTCCCCTCGGCGCGCGCCGCCGCGACCGCGGGGGAGCCGAGGAACCCCGTCTCCTCCTTGCAGCACCAGCCGAGGCCGGCCTCGATCGGGTTGCGCTCCGGGGTCAGCTCGTTGCCGTGCAGCGGGTAGCAGACCTCGAGGCGCAGCGTGTCGCGGGCGCCGAGCCCGCAGGGGACGACGCCGGCGAGCCGCAGCTCTTTGAAGACCGGGATCGCGACCTCGGGGTCGATCAGCATCTCGACCCCGTCCTCGCCGGTATAGCCGGTGCCGCAGATCAGCGCCGGGCGGCGGCCGACGTTCTGGGCGACGACGTGGAAGCGCTCCGGCAGCTCGATCTTCAGCGTCGCGGCGAGCACCGCGCGGGCGTGCGGGCCCTGCACGGCGAGCATCGCGTAGCGGTCGGCGACGTCACGGACGGCGACGTCGTAGTCGCGCGACCAGCGGCCGAGCCATTGCAGGTCGGCCTCGTGGTTGGCGGCGTTGGTGACGATCAGGAAGCGGTCGGTGCCGAGGCGGTAGGCGAAGAGGTCGTCGATCACGCCACCGGACTCGTTGCAGAGGCAGGAGTACTGGGCGCCGCCGACCGCGATCTTCGCGACGTCGTTCGAAAGCACCAGTTGCAGGAGCGCCAGCGCGCCCGGCCCCTCGACCTCGACCTCGCCCATGTGGGACACGTCGAACATCCCGGCGTGGGTGCGAACCGCGGTGTGCTCCTCACGGATCCCCTCGTAGAGGACCGGCATCTCCCACCCGGCAAAGGGCACCAATTTGGCCCCGAGCTCCTCATGCTGCTCGAAGAAAGCCGTTCGACGAAGGGCGGCGACGTCCACGCGCCCAGCGTACCCACAGAGCGCGCCCGCAGGCGGCTGCCGGGGGCCCCTCCCCAGGAACTCCCGCCGAAGGCGGCCTGGGGAGGGGCCCCCGGCAGCCGCCCCGACGAGCCGACCTACTCTTTGAGGAACCCGGGCACGTCGATGTCGTCGTCCGAGACCCGCAGTTTGCGGATGTCAGTGTCCTCGGCGGAGACCCGCGGCCGCGACTCGTAGCGGCGCCGCACCCGCTGCGGCGAGCGGGCCAGCAGCTCGAAGCCTTCGAAGCCCGTCGCGATCACGGTGACGCGGATCTCATCGCGCATCGACTGGTCGACGACCGAGCCGAAGATGATGTTGGCGTTGTCGTCGGCTTCCTGCTGGACGAGCTGGGCCGCCTCGTTGACCTCGAAGAGGCCGAGGTCCTCGGGCCCGGTGATGTTCAGCAGCATCCCCGTCGCGCCTTTGATCGACTCCTCGATCAGCGGCGAGGTGATCGCCATTTTGGCCGCTTCCAGGGCTCGTTTCTCGCCCGAGGCCGAGCCGACGCCCATCAGCGCCGAGCCGGCATCGCGCATGATCGTGCGCACGTCGGCGAAGTCGAGGTTGATGAGGCCGGGGATCGTGATCAGGTCGGTGATGCCCTGGACGCCCTGGCGCAGGATGTCGTCGGCCTGGCGGAAGGCGTCGAGGACGCTGGTCCGCCGCTCGACCGCCTGCAGCAGCTTCTCGTTCGGGACGATGATCAGGGTGTCGACGTTGTTGCGCAGTTTCTCGATGCCCTCGAGCGCCTGCTGCATGCGTCGTTTGCCCTCGAACTCGAACGGTTTGGTGACCGCGCCGACGGTCAGCGCGCCGATCTCCTCCTTGGCGATCTCGGCGATGACCGGGGCCGAGCCGGTGCCGGTGCCGCCGCCCTCGCCCGCGGTGACGAAGACCATGTCGGCGCCCTTCAGCGCCTCCTTGATCTCGTCGCGGGACTCGGCCGCCGCGCCCGCGCCGACCTCGGGGTTGCCGCCCGCGCCGAGACCGCGGGTCAGCTCCTGGCCGATCGAAAGCTTGATGTCGGCGTCGCAGGCCTGCAGCGCCTGCGCGTCAGTGTTGACGGCGACGAACTCGACGCCGCGGATGCCCGCGTCGATCATGCGGCTGACCGCGTTCGTGCCGCCGCCGCCGGCGCCCACGACCTTGATCACCGCTAGGTAAGTCGATTCCATCTCCCGATTTCTTTCTGGTTGGTGGCTGCCGCGCCTCCTCCAACCATTCGGCGTCGAGGCTTAGCCACCTGTATGTGAGTTGAGCCTTGTTCTGTCCGAGGCTGTAGCGATGCTCAAGGGTTCGGGCAGTCGCTTCGACCTCGGAAATTGCGCTCAACGTAGGGTAATCGAGAGGCCTTGTCAAACCCCCGGCAGGCATCCTGCAAGGGAGATCTCTCGAGTATGGCTTGAGGGTTGTCCCAGCCTCACCCTTTGATCGAGGGTTTGCCTATACCCTGCATTCCGCCCCGCTATGCGGGCGGCAGTTCATGTTCTTCCCCGCCCACCGTGGGATGCGTCGGCGCGTGCACGTCTACATAACTGAGCACGGTCACGGACGGATCGGCAAGGACCGCCGCGGCCGCCTTCCACTTCTTCTCCGCCCCGCGATCGTCGCCGAAGCGGATTTCGATGCCGGAGCTGGTTTCGACATCGACGCCGGTCTTGCCGTAGTCGGTGCCGACGATGAAGCGGCGGAAGGTCTTGGGGGCGGCGGCCAGGACGTTCACCTGTTCGCGCACGTGGCCCTTGACGCGATCCCCCTTGGGGCGCCCCTTCAGCGGCAGCACCGGGAGTGACCTTTTCCTGCCGGAGGCAGAGCCGATCACCTTGCCGTCGGCGGCGACGATCAGCACCTGCTTGCCTTCGCCGATCTGGGCGACGGGGCGCGACGATTCGGTCGACGCGGAGGGCGTCGAGGAGTCGCGCAGGGCGAACCAGTAGACGGCGAGCGCGGCGATCGCCACGACGCCGATGGCGAGCGCGATCCGCCTCACCCGGCCACCCACCCCGGCACCTCGACGTCGCCGAGCACCTGCACCTCGGGCTCCAGCTCGACTCCGAACTCCTCCTTCACCCGGCGCCGGCCCTCGGCCATCAGCGCCAGCACGTCGGCGGTCGTCGCCTCGCCGATGTTCTCGATGAAGTTGGCGTGCTTCTCGGAGAAGCGGGCGCCGCCGTGCCGGAGGCCGCGGCACCCGGCCGCCTCGAGCAGCTGGCCGGCGGAGCGGCCTTCCGCGCGCGCGTCGTGCGTGGGGTTCTTGAAGGTCGAGCCGAAGGTCTTGATCCCCGAGGGCTGCGCCTCGCGGCGGCGGCCGCGCATTGAGGCGAGCGTCGCCTTGATCTCGGCGGGATCGCCGGGGGTGAGCGAGAAGGAGGCGCGGGAGACGACTTCGCCCGCGGTCAGGTTGGAGTTGCGGTAGACGAAGTCGAAGGCCGCCGGGTCGCGCCGCTCGGTCCCCGCCGCGGTCGAGACCTCCACCCACTCGAGCACCTCGGCCAGCTGCCCGCCGTAGGCGTTGGCGTTCATCCGCACTGCGCCGCCCGCGGTGCCGGGGATGTTGATCCCGAACTCGAGCCCGGAGAGCCCCCACCCCGCCGCCTTCGCCGCCGCCGAGGGCAGGCGCGCGCCGCCGCCGCAGCGCAGGTGCCCGCCGTCGCGCTCGATCTCGGTCAGCGCGCCGCCCAACTTCATGGCGAGTCCTCGGAAGCCCTCATCCGCTACCAGGAGGTTCGATCCCGAACCGACCACTCCTACCGCGACCCCGGCCCCCTTCGCCCAGGCGAGCAGGGTCACCAGGTCGTCGGCGGATTCGGGGCGGGCGAAGAAGTCGGCGGGACCGCCGGTGCGGACCGTGGTCAGGCGGGCGAGCGGGTAGTCGCGCTCGATGCCGGCCGGAAGGTCGGGCGGGCAGGCGGGCGGTTTGGCTTTGCGGGAGGGAGATTTGGGTGACCCTTCCCTCACGAACTGCCGGGAGGTTCGTCCAGGGTCACCCAAATCTCCCTTCATGAGCGCCTCTCCCAGCTTGAAGATGTCTCCGGCGCCGATGGTCACGAGGAAGGAGCCCGGCGGCAGCGAGTTGATGCGGTGAGCGAGGAAGGCCTCTGCCTTTGCGGCGGTCGGGAGCCAGGCGACTGGCTTGCCGCGGCCGGCGTCGGCGGCGGCACGGGCTACGTCCAGGCCGCTGACGCCGGCGAGGGGGCCGACCGGCTCCTCGCGGGCCGGGTAGACGTCGAGCACCGCGACCTCGTCGGCGAGCGCGAGCGCGGCGCCGAACTGGGTGGCGAAGACCTTGGTCCGCGAGTAGAGGTGCGGCTGGAAGACCGCGACCAGTCGCGGCGGATCGAGTTCGCGCAGCGCCGAGAGCGCGGCGCGGACCTCGGTCGGGTGGTGGGCGTAGTCGTCATATATGCGGACGCCGCCCCGCTCGTCCTTGACCTCGAGCCGCCGTCGCACGCCGCGGAAGTCCGAAAGCGCCCCCGCAGCCCGGTCGAGGTCGAACCCCGCCGCCCCGAGCGCCGCGAGGCAGGCACGAGCGTTCAGCACGTTGTGAGCGCCGGGCACAGCAAGGTCAAGCCGCCCAGGCCCCGGAGCACCCGCCGAAAACTCGGCGAGCGTCACGGACCCGTCGCCCACAGCCTCCCCCTTGGTCGAGTTCGCACTTTGCCGCGCTATGCGCGGAGAAGTGCGAACTCGGTGGGGGGCGGTGGCGGCCAGGGACTCGCGGACCTCTTCGACGGCGCCGCGGGCGCGGGTCGGGGCGGGCAGGACGGCTACGCGGGACTTGCCGGCGAAGCCGGCGAAGGCCTCGATCAGCGGCTCGAGGGAGCCCCACTTCGAGTGGTGGTCCATCTCGACGTTGGTGACGACGGCGATCTCGGGATCTAGGCGCAGGAAGCTGCCGTCGGACTCGTCGGCCTCGGCGACCACCCACTCGCTCTCGCCCCAGCCCGCGTTGGCGGGCGCGCCATCGGGGCCGAGCCCCGGCACCTCGCCGCCGACGAAGAACGCCGGGTCCTCGCCGAGGCCGCGCAGGGCCCAGACCGTCATCGCGGTCGTCGTCGTCTTGCCGTGCGTGCCGGCAATTGCGATCAGCCGCTTCTCCGCGCACAGCTCGGCCAGCAGCTCGCCCCGGTGGATGACCTTCTGTCCCCGCTCGCGAGCGAGCACCAGCTCTGGATTCTCGGCACCGATCGCGGTCGAGACGACGACTTCGGCGCCTTCCGGCAGGTTGGCGGCGTCGTGTCCGATGTGCGGCTCGAGCCCGGCGGCCCGCAGGCGCTCCATATAAGTGGACTCGCTGCGGTCGCTGCCGGTGACCGTGGCGCCGAGCCCGGCGCACACGACCGCGAGCCCGCTCATCCCCGCGCCCCCCATGCCGATGAAGTGCAGCCGCCGCCCGCTCCAGTCGGCGCGTGTCACAGTTCCGCCTCCATCCCATGGCACCACCCCCAACGTTTGTCACCCAGAGGGTGACAAACGTTGGGGTAGTTGCCGGCAGGCCGCTCCGAGGGCCGGGCGTCGGTGGAGCTCGCCGCGGGTCGCCTCAGCGCGCTTCGCTGCGGTGTGCGACATCTCATCGGCCCGCCGCCTCAAGAACCTGGTCCGCAATGACGCGAGCCGCCCGGGGCTTCGCCAACCCACGGGCGGCGGCGCTCATCCGCTCCAGGCGCGCCGCGTCGGCGAGGATGCCACCCACCTCGGCGAGCAGCGCCGCCGGGTCGAGCGCGTCGTCGTCCATGATCGTCGCGGCGCCCCCGCGCTCCATCCACTGCGCGTTCGTGCGCTGATGGTCGGCGGTCGCGTACGGGTAGGGGACCAGGACCGCCGGGCGTCCCGCGGCGGTGAACTCGAAGACCGAGCCCCCCGAGCGTCCCAGGATCAGGTCGCTCGCCGCCAGCACGTCGCCGAGGTTCGGTTCGTAGGAGATCAGCTCATAGCCCTCGGCGTGCGGCGCCGCCTCCAATCGCTTGCGCAGCGCCGCGTGGTCCCGCCGCCCCGCCACGTGGAGCACGCGGAAGTCCCGACCCTCGCGCTCGGCGAACGCCTCCACCGCGGCGAAGTTGACCGACCGCGCCCCGAGGCTGCCGCCGACCACGAGCAGGACCCGCTCGCCCTCGGCGATCTCGAACCGCGCCCGCGCCGCGCCCCGGTCCGCCGCCAGGACCGCCTCAGGCACCGGCCGTCCCGTCACCAGATAGCGGTCCCCATCGCGCCCCTCGATCGGGAACGCCAGGCACACCCGCCGCGCGCGCCCCGCCAGCAGGCGGTTGGCGAGGCCGAGGTGGCTGTCGGCCTCGGTCAGTACCAACGGTTTGCGTCCCAGGATCGCCGCCATGCCCGCCGGCGCGGCGACGTAGCCGCCCGCGCCCATCACCACGTCGACCCGCCGCCGGCGCAGCACCGAGCGCACCGTGCCGATCGCCCCGAGCGCCTCCAAGCCCGCCCGCGCCGCGCGCAGCGGGTTGCGCCGGTCGAGGCCGTGCACGTCCAGGAAGTCGATCTCGTAGCCCCGGGCGGGAACCAGGTCCGCCTCGGCTTTCTCACGCGTGCCGAGGAAGCTGACCTCGGCGCCGCTCTTACGGAGCTCGTCGGCGACCGCCATGGCGGGCACCACGTGCCCCGCGGTTCCCCCCGCCGCCACCACCACTCTTGGCCCGTCTGGCACCGCCGGCACCGCTCCTTTCACGCGCGGGCGAGCGCCCGCCATCGACGACTTTCAGTCTGCCGGACCGGGACCCGGACCGGGTCGACCGGCTTTCGCCGCCCCGGCCCCGCGCCATGCTCGCGGTGCCGCCCCGGGCGACGTTCAAGATCAGCCCGACCGCGAACAGGCACGACAGGAGCGCCGAGTTCCCATAGGAGATGAACGGCAGCGGCACGCCGGTCAGCGGCGCCAGCCCCATCACCGCGAAGAGGTTGATCATCGCCGTCACCAGCACCATCGACGTCAGCCCGGCGACGAGGATCTTGCCGTAGTTGTCCTTCGCCTTCTGGGCGATCCGCAGCCCGGCGAAGCCGAACATGCCGAAGAGGCCGACGACGCCGAGGATCCCGACCAGGCCGAGCTCCTCGCCGATCACCGCCGAGATCATGTCGGTGTGGGCCTCGGGCAGGTAGAAGGCCTTCTGCACGCCGTTGCCGATGCCGACGCCGAAGAGGCCGCCGGAGCCGAGCGCGATCTTCGCCTGCGCGGCCTGGAAGCCGGCGCCTTCGGTGTCGCCGCCCGGGTGCAGGAAGCTCGTGAGGCGCGCCATCCGGTAGGGCTCGATCAGCGTCATCAGCAGGATCCCGGCGACGATGACCAGCGCGATCTTGCCGAGGTCCCGCGGGGCGACGCCGGCGGCGATCAGGGTGGCGCCGACGGCGAAGGCGGCCACCATCGTCGTCCCCATGTCGGGCTGCAGCATGATCAGCAGGCAGGCGGCGCCGGTGACCAGGAGGATCGGCATGAAGCCCTGGATCGAGCGGATCCGCTTCGGCTCGCGGGCGAGCATGTCGGCGGCGTAGAGGACGAGCGCGACCTTGGCGAGCTCCGAGGGCTGGATCTGGAACGAGCCGCTGCCGATCCAGCGGGTGGCGCCGTTGACGCTCTGCCCGGCGCCGAGCACGACGACGAGCAGGAAGAGCGACCCGGCGAGCAGGATCGGCGTCGCTTTGCGGATCGCCAGAAGGCCGTGGCGGGCGGTGAAGTGCATGACGACGAGGCCGATCGCGCCGACGATCAGCGTGCGCTGCAGGTAGTAGGCGGAGTCGGCGAGGCCGCCGTTCTGCAGAACCTGGGTGGTCGAGGAGGCGGAGAAGACCATCACCGCGCCGAAGGCGAGCAGGCAGAGCGTCGCGGTCAGCAGCAGGCTGTACTCGGTCGAGACGGCCCGCGCCTTCGACTTCTTGCGCTTCTTCTTCGATTTGGCGGGCCGCGCCCGGCCAAGCGCGGCGGAGAGCCCGCTCATCCGCGCTCCGCCCCGAGGTCCGCGACGAGCCGGCGGAAGCGCTCGCCGCGTTCTTCGAAGTTCCGGAAGGCGTCGAAGCTGGCGCAGGCGGGCGAGAGCAGGACGACCTCGCCGGGGGCGGCGGCCGCGACGGCGGCGCGGACCGCGGCCTCGAGGTCGGCGGCACGGTGGACCGGGACGCCCGCGGCGGCGAGCGGCGCCAGTTCGGCGGCCATGCGCTCGGCGGTGTCGCCGACGAGGTAGCAGGCGGTGGCGTGCTCGCGCAGCGGCAGGGCCAGCGGCGCGAACGGTTCGCCCTTCTCGCTGCCACCGAGGATCGCGTGGACGCCGCGGTCGAAGCTGCCGATGCCGACGATCGCGGAGGTGACGTTGGTCGCCTTAGAGTCGTTGACGAAGCGGACGCCGTCGATCTCGGCGACCGGCTCGAGACGGTGCGGCACGCCGCCGAAGCTGCGCAGGCCGGCGACGACGGCTTCGCGGTCGATGCCGAAGGCAAGCGCCGCCGCGGCGGCGGCCATCGCGTTCTCGACGTTGTGCTCGCCGGGGATGCCGAGCTCGGCGGTCTCGATCAGCGGCTCGCCGTCGTAGAAGATCGTGCCCCCCGCCGCCGCCACCTCGCAGTCGGGCGAGGCGCCGCGGCAGAACTCGACCCGCCGCGCGCAGCCGCCGAGGTCGACGCCCGCCAGCGCCGGGTCGTCGCCGTTCCAGACCGCGATGTCGTCGTTGCCCTGGTTGGCGAAGATCCGCAGCTTCGCGTCACGGTAGGCCGCTATGTCGCCGTGGCGGTCGAGATGGTCGGGCGCCAGGTTCAGGAAGACGGCGCCCTCGGGGCTGAAGAGGCTCGTATCCTCGAGCTGGAAGCTGGAGGCCTCGCAGACGACGGTCGCGTCGGCCTCGATCTCGCCGACTAGCCCGGCCAGCGGGACGCCGACGTTGCCCGCCACCGCGACCGGCTCGCCGGCCGTGCGGAAGACGTGACCGAGCAGCTCCACCGTGGTCGTCTTGCCGTTGGTGCCGGTGACGGCGAGGAAGCGGTTGGGCAGGGCGCGCCAGGCGAGCTCGAGCTCCCCGGTCACCTCCATCCCCCGCTCCAGAGCCGCCGCTACCACCGCCGCCTCCCGGGGAACCCCCGGGCTCTTGACGACCGTGTGCGTGCCCTCGAGTTGCGCCAGTCCATCCGTATCCAGGGTTACTTCGACGCCGAGCGCCGAAAGCCCTTCCGCCCCGTCGGGGTGGCCGGCATCGACCGCCCGGACGCGCTCCCCGCGCGCTGCCAGGAGCCGCGCCGCCGCCTGCCCGGAGCGGGCGAGCCCGACCACGAGGAACGGCCCGCGCGGCAGCGGCGGTCGCACTTCTTTGGCATGGATGAGGGACATAACAGTGATTTCGCCCCGCCGGCCCCCGCCCCTGCGCCACCCCCACAGGTGAGTTCGCACTTCTTTCCGCATAGCGGCGGCCAAAACTGCGAACTCGCCCGTGTCGGCGAGCCTTCATCCGCGGTAACGAGTGCACCCGTGTCGGCGAGTGGAGAACGAGGCGGGCCGCCGCCGGAACCCCCGAGTCATCCGCATTCGGGATCCCGACGGCGGTCGATCGCCGCCTCGGATATTGCGCTTCTGGCCCCCTTGCCTTCGCGCGCTCCCGCTCATTGGGGGAGCGGATTCACGTTAATTCGACCGCGACGTACCGGTCAAGGACCCTAATCGGAGGCCCTACGCAATTTTGATGAGAGCGGACTGGCCGGGGTCGCCTTCGAGGCGGCAGGTCGAATCCACGGAATAGGACGGGCGGCGTCGGCGAGAGGGACGGCCGGGGGCCCAGGGGCCTTGCGGCCGTCCGAGGTGGGTGGCGGGTCTCCTGGGCGCCTCATGGGGGTCCTGGCAGGCTGTGACCCCCATGAGGCGCCCGGGACGTGAGGCTTCCGTGGGAGAGGCGCCACAGGGATGATGCGAAGTCGGGCTTACGTGACGGAGGCGGCACAGGGACGGTGCGAAGTCGGACTTGCGTGACGGAGGCGTCACAGGGACGGGAGGAGGTCGGACTTCCGTGACGATCGTGTCGGAGAGCTTCCACACCTCGGCCGGATCGGCGACGAAGATGCCGGGAACGTCACACTTTCCGGCCCCGGGAGGCCCCTTTCCGGGCCTGAAGCGAGGGCCGGGAACGCGCTGCGTGGATTCACCTTGCTATGGCACGGTCAATCCACGCAGCGCGTCCGTCACTGTTGGACAACACGGGAGGAAGCGTGGAGTTCTCGGCATCTCCCTGACGGGGTCGGACCTCGGTCACGGATCCGTATCCCTCCCCCGTCCCGCCCTCGTCACGCTCCCGTCACGGATCCTCCACGCCCCTCATAACCCGGCCCTCTCGCCACGGCCACAGCCTGCCCAGGGCCGTGGCGAGAGGGCCGCGTCCCTTCCTCGGGCGCCAGCTTGCGGGGCCCCGTCCCTTCAGGGCGCACCCAGCGCCCCAAGGACCCTCAATGCCCGATCGAGTGCTGGTACAGCGTGAAGCCGATGCCGGAGCAGACCGCGGCGATGATCCAGAAGCGGAGCATGATCTTCGTCTCCGACCAGGCCATCATCTCGAAGTGATGGTGGAGCGGGGCCATCAGGAAGATGCGGCGGCGGAAGGTGCGGAAGGAGAAGACCTGGAGGAGGACCGAGAGGGCCTCGATGACGAAGATGCCGCCGATGATGATGAGGAGGATCTCGGTCTGGGTCATCACCGCCATCGCCCCGATCGCGCCGCCTAGGCCGAGCGAGCCGGTATCCCCCATGAAGATCGAGGCCGGGAAGGCGTTGAACCAGAGGAAGCCGATGCAGGCGCCGACCAGGCAGCAGCCGAGCAATGCCAGGTCCTTCTGGCCGTTGGCGACGAAGGCGATCGCCGTGTAGGTGAGCAGGACGATCGCGCAGGAGCCGGCGGCGAGGCCGTCGAGGCCGTCGGTGAGGTTGACCCCGTTGGAGGTCCCCGCGATGACCAGGAAGACGAGCACGAAGTAGAGGACCGGGCCGAGGTAGATGCTGCCGCCGCCGATGCGGATGTAGAGGCGCGGTTCGAGCCCTACCGAGTGGCGCGCCACCCACCAGAGGAACAGCGAGAGCACCAGCTGCCCGAGCAGCTTGTAGCGGCCGGAGAGGCCGAGCGAGCGCCGTTTGATGATCTTGATGTAGTCGTCGGCGAAGCCGAGCGCCGCGCAGCCGAGCGCGACGAAGAAGACGGCGAGCGCCGACGCGTCACGCTCGGAGAGCACCAGGAACGGGACGCAGATCGAGGCGAAGATGATCAGGCCGCCCATCGTCGGCGTCCCCGCCTTGGCGTGGTGCTCCTGCGGCCCGTCCTCGCGGATGTGCTGGCCGAACTCGCGCACCCGCAGGTATTCGATGAACTTCGGCCCGAGGAAGATGCAGATCAGCATCGAGGCCATGCCGGCGATGAGGATTTCGCCCACGGTCAGGACACCTCCCCGCGCGCCGCCCGCAGCTCCTCGGCGATGGTCTCCATCCCGACCGCGCGCGAGCCCTTGATGAGGACGACGTCCCCCGCTTCGAGGTGTGAGTCGAGCCACTCCGCCGCCTCGCCGGGATCGGCCACGAGTTCGTCCGGGTCGTATTCACGGGCGGGGGCGCCGACTCCGATCACAAGGTCGATGCTCCGGTCGCGTGCGTGGGCGCCGACGGCCTTGTGATGGGCGGCCGATTCAGGGCCGAGCTCCCCCATCCCGCCGAGCACGGCGACCGTGCGCGTCCCGTCGATCGCGGCGAGGTGGTCCAGCGCCGCACGCATCGACACCGGGTTGGCGTTGTAACAGTCGTTCACGAGGAGAATGCCGTCGGCGAGCTTGATCTGTTCTCCCCGAAAGCGAGAGAAGCCTATTCCGGCCGCCCGGACGGCCATCTCCTCGAGGTCCGCGCCCAGCGCGATCCCACCGCCGATCGCGGCGAGGGCGTTGGTCAGGTTGTAGGGCTCGGCGAAGGGGAACGTGAAGTGCGCTTCGCCGACGATCGTCGTGATCAGGGCCGACGTGCCTCCATCGGCGATGTCGACCTCGCTGGCTTCGACGTCCCCGCCGGGGCCGAAGCGCAGCAGGCGCGGAGTCCGCTCCAGGTGGGGCTCCAGCTCGCCCGCCTCGACCGGGGCGACCACGGCGCCGTCGGCGGGTAGCGCGTCGATCACCCCGGCCTTCTCTGCCGCGATCGCCGCGACCGAGCCCATCTGCTCGACGTGGACGGGGCCGACGTTGGTGATGATCGCCGCGTCGGGCTCGGCGATCGCGGCCAGCTCGGCGATCTGGCCGAAGCCGCGCATCGCCATCTCCAGCACGAGGACCTCGGTGTCGTCGGGCGCCTCGAGGATCGTCAGCGGCAGCCCGATCTCGGTGTTGAAGTTCTGCGCGTTGGCGTGGACGCGGCCGGGCAAGAGGGCGCGGGCGATGTCCTTGACCGAGGTCTTGCCGACCGAGCCGGTGACTCCGAGGACGCGCGCGCCGAGCGCCCGGCGGTTGGCGGTGGCGAGGGCCTGGAGCGCGGCGAGCGGATCGTCGGCGGCGAAGACCCAGGCGGGGCCGTCGGGACCGCGAACTCCCGCGGTGTGCGAAATCCGTCCCGGCGGCGGATTCCGCACACCGCGGCCCGCCGCGACCAGCGGCGCCGCGTGCTCGGGTCCCACGACCACGCCCCACACGCCCGCCTCGATCGCCGCGGCCGCGAACTCGCCGCCATCACGGTTCTCCCCGCGCAGGCCGAAGAAGAGGTCGCCAGGGCCGGCGGTCGAGGAGTCGATGGCCGCGCGGGCCGGCGGCTCGGTCGAGCCCTCGGCGAGCGCCCGCGCGCCGGTCGCCGCCGCGATCTCCGCGCCGCCCAACCTCACGCCGGGCTGCCCAGCTTGCGCAGCTCCTCGCGGGCGACCTCGCGGTCGTCGAACGGGATCTTCCGCCCGCCCTCGAACTCCTGGCCCTGCTCGTGGCCCTTGCCGGCGATCACCACCGTGTCGCCCGGCTCGGCGCGGCCGAGGGCGAGGGCGATCGCGGCCTGGCGATCGACCTCGACGACCAGCTCGGCGTCGCCCTCGCGAGCGCCGGCGGCGACTTCGGCGACGATCGCCTCGGGGTCCTCGGAGCGCGGGTTGTCGGAGGTGACGACGGCGAGGTCCGACAGCACTCCCCCGGCCCGGCCCATCAGCGGCCGCTTGGCCTTGTCGCGGTCGCCGCCCGCGCCGAAGACCGAGATCAGCTTCCCCGGCGTCAGCCGCCGCGCCGCCCGCAGCACGTTCTCCATCGAGTCCGGCGTGTGCGCGTAGTCGACGAGGACGGCGAACCCTTGGCCCTCGTCGATCGGCTCGAAGCGCCCCGGCACCCGCGCCGCCCCGGCCAGCCCTGCGGCCGCGGTCTCGGCGTCGACCCCGAGCGCGTGCGCCACCGCAAAGGCCCCGAGCGCGTTCGCCACGTTGAAGTGCCCCGGCATCCCCGTCCGCACCCGCACCCCCGTGTTGATGGGCCGAAAACTAGCCTCTGTGTCTAGTTTTCGGCCCATCAACACCGTGAAGGTGGCGCCGGTGGCGTCGAACTCGACGTCGGCGGCGCGGTAGTCGGCCTCGGCGCCCTCGGCAGAGAAGGTCAGGCAGTCGAATTCCTCGGCGAGGCGGCGGCCGTAGGGGTCGTCGACGTTGACGATCCGCACCCCGGGCTCGGCTTCGAAGAGCAGCCGCTTGGCGGCGAAGTAGTCCTCCATGTCGGCGTGGAAGTCGAGGTGGTCCTGGGTCAGGTTGGTGAAGATCGCGACGTCGAAGTGGATCGCGTCGGCGCGGTGGAGGACCATCGCGTGCGAGGAGACCTCCATCGCGCAGGCCCTGTCGCCGCCCTCGATCATGCGCCGGAACGTCTCTTGGAGGTCGATCCCCTCGGGAGTGGTCCGTTCGACCGGCTCCTCCTCCCCGCCGACCACCTGCTTGACCGTGCCCATCAGGCCCGCCTGGACCCCGGCCGCTTCGAGGATCTCCCGGATCAGGTAAGCGGTCGTCGTCTTGCCGTTGGTGCCGGTGACGCCGACCACCTTCAGCGTCGCCGTGGGGTCGTCCCAGAACGCCGCCGCGAACGGCGCCATCGCCGCCCGCGCGCTCGGCACCACGACCTGCGGCACCGCCACCTCCAACTCCCGCTCGACCACCAGTGCCGCCGCCCCCGCCTCCACGACCCGCGCCGCGAACCCGTGCCCGTCGCGCTTTTCCCCGACCACGCAGAAGAACAGCGTCCCGGGCCCCGCTTTTCGGCTGTCGTAGGCGAGGCTCGCGATCTCGACGCCGGCGTCGCCGACGACCTTCACCCGCTCCGCGAGCGAAGCTGCCGACACGAGTCTCCCCAGTTTCATGACAGCGATTCTAAGTAGAGCGTCGGGTGCCCCTCCCGGGGAGGCTTTGGGAGCACTGGACGGCCTGAGCCCTTGAAGGGAGCGACGCGGACGGCCTCCCCGGGAGGGGCACCCGACGCTCCCTCGCAGGCCTCGCCCCTTATTCCTGCGGCACGCCCAGGTAAGGCAGCGAGAACGCCGCGATTTCCCCGAACGCCGGCGCCGCCACCGACCCGCCGTAGATTTCGCCTTCCGGCTGGTCGACGATCACCGCGGCGAGGAACTTCGGGTCCATCGCGGGCGCGAAGCCGATGAACGAGGCCACGTATTTGGTTTTCGAGTAGCCGCCGTCTTCGGCGACCTGGGCGGTGCCGGTCTTGCCCGCCAGCGAGTAGCCGGGGACGCTCACCTCCGAGGCGGTCCCTTCCGGACCGAGCACGCCCTCCAGCATCTTGCGCACCTCTTCGGCGACGGTCGCGCTGATCACCCGGTGGCCGTGCGGCTCGGGGATCCGTTCTTCGCCGACCCGCTTGACCAGCTGCGGCGGGCGCTCGATGCCGTCGTGGGCGATCGCCGCGTACCCCTGCACCATCTGCATCGGCGTGACCGCCGCGCCCTGGCCCATCGGCAGGTTGCCCATCGTCGCGCCCGAGTATTCGTTCAGCTTCGGCACGATCCCGCGTTCCTCGTTGGGGAACTGCACGCCGGTCGGCTTGCCGAAGCCGAAGCTTTCCATCCATCTGCTGAACTTCGTCGCGCCGACCCGGAGGCCGATTTCGACCGCGCCGATGTTCGAGGAGCGCGCCAGGATCTGTTCCACGGTCATCGTTTCGGTGCCGCGTTCCTCGGCGTCGTGGATGATCCGTTCGCCGACTTCCAGCGCCGGCGGCAGGGTGAATTCGGTGCTCGGCGTGACCAGGCCTTCTTCCAGCGCCGCCGAGACCGTGAACGCCTTGAAGGTCGACCCCGGTTCGTAGTTGAAGCCCGTGGCCCGGTTCAGCAATTCTTCGTTGGATTCGACGTGTTCGAGGTCGCCGGGGTCGATCGGCGGCCAGTTCGCCATCGCCAGGATTTCCGAGGTTTCGGGATTCATCACGATCGCCGTCGCGCCCTGCGGCGAGTACGTTTCGCCGACCCTCGCCAGCACCTGTTCGGTCGTCTCCTGGATCACCGGGTCGAGCGTCAGTTCGACGTCTTCGCCGTCGCGCGCTTCCTTCACCGTTTCCAGCTTGATGGGGTCGCCGAGCGCGTCGGTGACGACGCGGCGTTCGCCTTCTTCGCCCGCCAGGGCCGCGTTCTCGCCTTCCTCGACCCCGGTCAGCCCCTGGTTTTCGGAGCCGACCACGCCGATCACCTGCCCCGCCATTTCGCCCTGCGGGTAGGTGCGCCGGCTGCCGGGGATCTGTTCGATCCCTTCGAGGCCGAGCTTTTCGATCTTGGTCGCGGTCGAGAGGTCGACGTCTTTCGCCAGGTAGGCGAAGCCCGATTCGGAGGTCAGCGCCTTCAGCACCTCGCCCTTCTTCTCCTTCAGGATCGGGGCGATCAGCGCCGCCGCCTTCTGCTTCTTCTTCACCAGGTAGGGCGTGGTGACGATCGTCGCCGCGTCTTCGGAGGAGGCGAGGCGGGTGCCGTTGCGGTCGAGGATCGCGCCGCGCAGCCCTGGCACCATCACCGTCTGCGTCTGCTGGTCGAGCGCCTGCGAGGACAGCGTCGAGGCTTCCACCCCCTGCAGCCAGAAGGCGCGGCAGACGATCAGCAGGAAGGCGACGAGAAAGCCGGCGAAGAGAAGTCCGATGCGTCGCTCGATCAGGCGCATCGCATCGCTATTCCGTCGGGACTTCGGTCACGCCTTCGGCGGCGAGGAGTTCGGCGTATTCGCGTTCGTAGATCGCGAGTTCTTCGGGCGTGAATTCGCTTTCGCCGGTCGTGCCCGCGGAGGTTTCTTCGGAGGTCGCCGCTTCTTCGCCGGAGGCTCCTTCGGCGGGCGCTCCTTCGCTGGACGATTCTTCGGCCGCGGTACCTTCATTGGAGGCCGCGACGGCGGCGCCCGCGGCCGCCAGGCGCGAGGCGGCTTCGGCGACGTCGCCCTGGCGGGCGCTGACCAGCTGCGGCACCGCCTCGGTCGGCATCTTCAGGCCGAGGTCGGCGGCCTCGGAGCGCAGGCGCGCCTGCCCGTACTTCTGGGCGACGCGGCTCTGCAGCATCGAGTTCTCCTTGCCGAGTTCAGTGTTCTTCGCGTCGATCTTGCCGCTCGAGGCCGCGAAGCTGAGCGTCACCACGTTGAGAGCGACGATCCCGACCAGCAGCACGCCGAGCACGCCGATCCAGGCGCGGCCGCGGGTGAGGCGGTGGATCAGCCCGGACTCGGGAAGCTGGGTGACGGCGACCGCGGCGCGACCGGCGTGGCCGGCGGCGATCGGGATGACGCCGGCGGGGCGACGCCTCGGCGCGGCTTTGCGGCGAGCGGGCGCCTTGCGGGCGGGCGCGACCTTCGCGGCGACGGCGCGCGCGGTCGTCGCGCTGCGCTTCGGCGCGGCCTTGCGCGCGGGCATCGCCTTCGCGGCCGCGGCACCGGCGCTCGGCGCTCGTTTGCGGCCGGGTTTACGCGGCGGATCGTCGGTCCTGACCTTGCGCGGCGTCGCCGTGCGCCCGCCCGGCCGGGGACGGTCGCGGGGACGTTTCTTCGGCTCCGGCGGCGCGGTGCGCGAGGGCGCCGGGGCGGCCTGGGAGGAGGAGCGACGCTTGGGGACGGCGACGGCCATCAGGGACCCGCCCCCCTCGGGCCGGGGGCGCCGCCACGCGGGCCGGGGGCGTCCTTCGGCGCCCCGGCGGTCGTGTCGAAGGCGATCTTGACCGCGGCGCGCAGGTGGGCCGAGCGCGAGCGCGGGTTCTCCTCCATCTCCGCCGGGCCGGGCGCGATGGCGCGACGGGTCAGCAGGTCGGCCTCGGGCTCGTGGCCGCAGACGCAGACCGGGATCTCCGGCGGGCAGACGCAGCCGGTCGCCTTGGCGGCGAGGAACTGCTTGACCGGCCGGTCCTCCAGCGAGTGGAAGGCGATGGCGGCGAAGCGGCCGCCGAGCGGCAGCGCGTCCCAGGCCAGCGGCAGCGCCTCGCCCAGCAGGTCGAGCTCCCCGTTCACGGCGATCCGCAGCGCCTGGAAGGTCCGCTTGGCCGGGTGGCCGCCGCCGAAGCGGGCCGAGGCGGGCATCCCCGCCTGCACCGCGGCGACCAGCTCGGAGGTGGTGCGGAGCGGGCGGCGGGCGACGATCTCGCGGGCGATGCCGCCGGCGTGGCGCTCCTCGCCGAAGCGGCGCAGCACCTGCGCGATCCGTGACTCCGGCCACTCGTTGACCAGGTCGGCGGCGCTGAAGCCCTGGCGCGGGTCCATCCGCATGTCGAGCGGCGCGTCGTAGGAGTAGGAGAAGCCCCGCTCCCGGGCGTCGACCTGCATCGAGGACATTCCCAGATCCATGTAGACCATGTCTGGGCGGGTTCCTTCGCCCCGCAGCGCACGAAGTCCTGCAACGAAGTCGGCGCCGACGAAGAGCGCGCGGCAGGGGGCCTCGGCGGCGAAGCGGTTGAAGCGCGCGGCGGCGGCCGGGTCGCGGTCGATGCCGATCAGCGTCCCCTCCGGGCCGAGGCGCTCGGCGACGAGGCGCGCGTGGCCGCCCGCGCCGAAGGTGCAGTCGACGGCGGTCTGGCCCGGCTCGGGGGCGAGCAGGCCGACCAGCTCGGGCGCCAGGACGGGCTCGTGCTCGCGGGTCACGAGCGTGAGCGGCGTCGGCCGGGCCGACGGCTGGTGGGAGAAGGTGGGAGTGCGGGCGGCATGGAGTCTCATGGTTACGGGGCGCCCGCCCCGGCGAGCCCCTCCGCGATCTCCGGCGCCGCGGCGTCCAGCTCTTCCTCCTGCTTGGCCCAGGCCTCGGCGTTCCAGATCTCCAGGTACTCGCCGGCGCCGATCACGATGCATTCGCCCTCGAGGCCGGCGTGCTCCAGCAAGGGCTTCGGGATGCGAATCCGCCCCGCCGAGTCGAGCTTCTCGTCGAAGGAGCCGCCGTGGAAGCGGCGGCGCAGGGCGCGGGCGTCTTTGCCGAACGGGCTGTGGGGCGAGAGGAAGCGGTCCGAGAGCTCCTCGAACTCCGCGGTCGTGTGCACCCAGACGCAGGGGTCGAAGCCCTTGGAGAGAACCACACCGTCAGCGAGTTGGCTGCGAAAGCGGGATGGCACGGTCAGTCGGTCCTTGCTGTCCAGGCTGTGCTCGTAGAGGCCCCGAAATGCCAATTCGGTGTCCTTTCTGAGCGGGAGGTCGAGGTCGGAAAAGAGTTGGGACCGGAGTGATGAGGTGGGAGGAGCCTCACCACCCCGGTCCTGGGCTTCAACTCGATCGCCACTCTGACACACACCCTCCCACTTTGCAACACCACCTCCCTCTGCAACCCCAATTTCATCTGCGGCGGCGTGGGGGCGCCTCGCGGCGTCCTCGGTCGCTCGCCTCGGGTCACGCACTTGTAGTGCGCTCCCCTCGGCTCGCTTCCCTGCGTCCTGGCGAGGCTGGCCCACGCCGCCGCAGACGGCTGGTCGTCTAGGTTGGGCGCGATGAGTGAGCAGGGGAAGCAGGAGACGCAGGAGCCGGCCGAGGAGTTCACGCCGCCGGTGATCGAGGCCGCCGCGCCGACCGACGCCAACGCGCTGCGCGGCCACCACTTCAAGCGCCTGATGGGCACGCAGCGGACCTGGTGGCTGATCGGCGTTCCCGCCGTCGTGATCGGCGGCTTCCTCGTCGCCACCAGCGTCGTGCTCGGGTTGATCGTCCTGCTCGCGATCGTCGCGGTCGGCATCGGCGTCGTCTTCGCGATCGCCGACTCGAAGGCCGCCGACGACTTCTTCCACGTCTACGCCGAGAACCATGGCCTCGAGCTGGGCGGCAAGACGCGCCTGCCCTCCGCGACCCCCCTCCTGCGCAAGGGCGACGACCAGTACGCGAAGCGCACGCTCACCGGTGAGATCGCCCCCGGCTGCGCCGGTCTCCTCGCCATGTACACCTACGAGGAGCAGACGACCGACGCCAACGGCAACCGCCAGACCAGCTACCACGAGTTCACGCTGGGGATGAGCGAGGTGCCCGAGTGCGTCGAGCATCTGCCCGAGCTCTACTGCCAGAAGCGCTCCGGCCTGCGCTCCCTGGAGCGCTTCGAGGACGTCTTCCGCCGCTCCAAACGCCGCGTCACCCTGGAGAGCGAGGCGCTCGGCGACCGTTACGAGATCTTCGTGCGCAAGGACCAGGACGACGTCTGGCTGCGCCGCCTCTTCTCCCCCGGCTTCATCGTCTGGCTGACCGAATCGGCGCCGGAGAAGTTCGCCTTCGAGCTGGCCGGCGGCACCCTGGTCGCCTACGTCCCCAAGCACAAGGAAGACGCCGCCGACCTCGACGCGGTCGCCGCGGCGACCGGCGCGGTGGCGAAGCGGCTGCGGGAAAAGTCGGCGGAGGGATCGGCCTCAGAAGCCTGAGAGCAGCGTCCCCGCGTTCGCGATCAGACCCGCGGCGATCATCAGCATCACCGAGGGGACGAGGACCAGGGCGACGACCAGCTGGATCTTCGGCGCGGCGCGGGCGGCGCGCTCCTCGACCGCGCGGCGGCCCTCGCGGCGAAGACCGGTCGCCTGACGGCGCAGCTGCTCGGCGAGCGGCGAGCCGAAGCGGCGCGAGCGCTCGATCGAGGCGACCAGCGTCGCCATCTCCGAGCCGGGGACGCGGGCGCGGAGGGCGGCGAGCGTGGCGCTGAGCGGGCTGCCGCAGGAGAGCTCGGCGACCGCGATCCGCATCTCCTCGGCCAGCGGCCCCTCCCCCGTCCGCGCCAGCTGCGCCAGCCCCTCGCCAGGGCCGCGCCCGGAGGCGACGCTGACCGCGAGCAGGTCGAGCGCATCGGGGAGCGCCGCGACAAGGCGGCGACGGCGACGGCGCGCCGCGCGCTCGAGCAGGGCGTCGGGGACGAAGAAGCCCGCCGCCGGGAGCCCGAGCGCGACCGCGATCCCGATCCGCCCCGGCGCCGCGGGCGCCGCCGCGAACGCGAGGATCACGCCGAGGCAGGCGCCGGCGAGCTTGCCGAGCAAGAGGGCCGGCAGCGGCAGGCGGGCTTCGAGGCCGGAGCGGCGCAGGCGCTCGGGAAGGTCGAGGGCAAGCGCCGCGCGCGCCCAGGGTCCGTCGAGACGCGAAGCGCCGAGGGACGTCCCGGGGCCTAACGCGGTCGACCCCGCCACCGTTCGACGGCTGTCCCCGAGCCCGCCGTTCCCTGCGGTGTTCGAAATCCGTCCCCCAGGCGGGTTTCGAACACCGCGGCGCGCCGCCCGGGTCGCCAGAACCTCGCGGCCCGCGGCGAGCCCCAACAGGAACGCAAGCCCGAACAAGAGGCCGACCGGGGTCAATCGACCACCCGCGAGAGCCGGCGGATCGCGACGAAGCCGATCACCTGGAGGCCGGCGGCCATGGCGAGCAGGACCGCGGACGCCGGCGAGGCCAGCAGCTTGGCGAGGAAGCCCGGCTGGACCAGCTCGGCGAAGAGCGCGCCGCCGGTCGGCATCGCGACGACGAGGAGGCCGGTGAAGCGCGCCTGGGCGGTCGCCGACTTGGCGTCCTCGGCGACCCGGTCGCGCTCCGCCGCCCCGGCGGCGAAGCGCCGCAGGAGCCCGGCCAGGTCGCCGCCCGCCAGCCGCTGGCTGAGGAGCGCGGCGGCGAAGGCGTCGACCCGCTCGGAGCGCATCCGTGCCCGCCAGGCGGCGACCGCCTCGGCGGTCCCCGCGCCGAGGTCGAGCTCGGCGCCCAGTCGCGTCAGCTCGGCGGCGGGCGGCCCGTCGAGGTATGTGGCGGCCGCGGGCAGGGAGGCGCGCAGCGAGCGTCCGGCGGCGAGCGAGTCGGCGACCGCGGTCGCGACTTCGGGCAGCGAGCGCTCGACCGCGGCGCGATAGCGGCGCCGCCGGCTGGAGATCGCCCAGGCGGCGAGGGCCGGACCGGCGACCGAGAGCGGCAGCGCGACCTCGAGGCCGCCGAGCAGCCAGCCGGCCAGGATCGCCGCGACCGCGCCGAGCGCCGCGAGGCGACGCCGCTCGCCGGTCGAAGGCGCGTAGCCCTCGCGTCCGGCGCGGCGCAGCGGCTCGACGGCGAGGCGCAGCCAAGCCGCCACCGCGGGGCTGGCCAGCACGGCCTCGCGCGCCGCCATCGCCAGCAGGCCGCCCGCGAGGGCACCGACCAGCGCGGTCGGCGCGAGCCCGCTCACCTCTCCACCGCGGCGATCTCGGTCACCCGGCGTGACCCGTCGGGCAGCCGACGCAGGTGGACCACCAGGTGGATGCCACGGCGAACCTGCTCGGCGATCGCCTCGTGCGGCAGCCCCACCCCCGCCATCAGGGCAAGCGTCTCCAACCTGGCGATCGCGTCGCGCGGCGAGTTGGCGTGGACGGTCGAGAGCGCGCCGTCGTGGCCGGTGTTGAGCGCGGTCAGGAGGTCGAGTGCCTCTGGGCCCCGGACCTCCCCGATCACGATCCGGTCGGGGCGCATCCGCAGGGCGTTTCGCAGCAGATCGCGGATCGTCACCTCGCCGCGGCCCTCGACCCCGGCCGGCCGGCTCTCCAGCCGCACCACGTGGGGCTGCTGGAGGCGGAGCTCGGCGGCGTCCTCGATCGTCACCACCCGCTCGTCGGGCGCGAGGAAGCTGGAGAGAGCATTGAGGAGCGTCGTCTTGCCGGAGCCGGTGCCGCCGCTGACCAGGATGCTGCGCCGCGCCCGCACCGCCGCCTCGAGGCGCTCGCGCTGCTCCGGATCGAGCGTGCCGAGCTCGACCAGCCGGTCGGGCCCCGGCCGCTCGGCGCCGAAGCGGCGGATCGAGACCGCCGGCCCGTCGATCGCCAGCGGCGGGATCACGACGTTGACGCGCGAGCCGTCGGCGAGGCGCGCGTCGACCATCGGGCTGAGCTCGTCGACGCGGCGGCCGAGCGGCGCCAGGATCCGCTCGATCGCGTTGCGCAGCTCCTCTTCGTCGGTGAAGCCGATCGGCGTCGCCTCGATCCGCCCGCCGCGCTCGACGAAGACGCGGTCGGGCCCGTTCACCATCACCTCCTCGACCCGGGGGTCGGCGAGCAGGATCTCGAGCGGCCCGAGGCCGACGCTGTCGCGGACCACGCGGGCGGCGATCTCGGCCCGGTCGGCGGGCGCCAGGATCGCGGCCTCCTCGTCGACCAGCTCGCGAACGGTCTGCTCGAGGTCCGGCGCCCCGCGATGCCCGGCGGCCGCCTCGGCACGGCGCCGCTCGACCAGGCGACCGCGCAGCGTCGCGGCAAGTTCGGCGACGTGCCGCTCCCGGGCGCTCACCCCGCACCCCCCTCCAGCTGCTCCTTTCGCCGGGCATTCCGGCAAAAGGAACAGCTGCGTGGTGGGCGCTCCCTGGTCATCGTCCGCCCCGCGGCATCACGGTGACCTGGCGGGCGTAGCTCTCGGCGGCGATCAGCCGCAGCGCCTGGGATCGCGTCAGGCCGAGGGTCGCCTCGGCGGCTCCGGTGGCGTCTCCTTCGGGCGACGCCCCCAGCCCGAGCAGCGGCACCCCGGCGGCCGCCACGTAGGTGTGGCCGGCACCGGCGTCGCGCGGTTCGGTGGTGACGACGACGTCGACGCGCGAGCCGACCGGCGAGCCGCCGCCGACGGCAAGCGCTTCGGCGCCGCTGACGGCGATCTGGACCGGCCGCCGCCCGGCGGCGAGCCGCGGCCCCGGCGCGTCCGAGCGCGGCGGGCGAAGTTGGGCGGCGAGCAGGTAGGCGCCGCTCGGGATTGCCGCGGCAGGCTCCAGCCCGAGCGCTTCGGCCGGATCCCGCAGCGCCCCGGCGGGGACGAAGCGGCTCGGGACCTGGCGCACCTCGAGATCCGCTTCGGCGACGGCCGGCGCGAGCGCCTTGCCCGCCGGTAGCGCCGCCGCCGCGACGACGACCGGGCGCAATGCCCCGTAGCCGCGGGCGACGCTGTCGCCGTAGCCGTCGGCGATCGCCCCGGCCGCGATCGCCGCCAGCAGGGCACCGACGCCGAACGCCATCGCCCGCGTGCGCCGGCTCATCGCGCGCCCCTGCGCGGCAGATCACGGTCGTCCAGCGGCGGCGGCGAGCCGCGTTCGTCGTCGGGTCGCCATCCCCGCGGCCGCGCGGCGTGGTCCAGCCCCGCCGCGATCACCACGGCTCGCCTGTCGCCTGCCCGCAGGCGCGGCGCCAGCGGCAGCTCCAGCACCGCGCTCGTCCCGCGCTCCCCCTTATGTAGTGCGAAGCCGCCGCCGTGCCTGGCAGCGGTGCGGCGGACCAGGCGCAGGCCGTGGCCGTGGCGGGCGCGGCCGGTGAGCCGCCCGAACGGGCCGCGCGCGTCGCGACGGCGCCGCGCGTCGCGCCCCTTCAGCAGCGCATCCCGCTCCCGCGCCCGTCGGCCGGCGCCGTTCCCGGAGTCGACCACGGCGAGGCAGATGCGATCGCCCGCCAGGTCGGCGGCCAACTCGATCCGTCCGCCGCCGTGCTCGAGGGCGTTCGCGATCAGGTTGTCGATGGCCGCGGCCAACTCCAGGCGGTCGCCCTCGACTGCGGCCTCGTCGGCGTCCCAGCGCAGCGCCAGGCTCGCGCCGAACATCGCCGCCTGGGCGCGCCAGCGCCGCCGCGCCGCTTCGAGCAGCGGCCGCAGGGCGACGACCGCGGTCGCGCCCGCCCCACGCTCGCCGTTGATCTCCCGCTCGAGCGCCGCCAGCGCCGCCGCCGCCATCTCCACCGGCCCGTCTCCGGCGCCCGGCGCGGCCCCTCGGGGCGCCATCAGCGCCAAGGCCTGCAGCGGGCGGCGAAGCTCGTGGAGACGCTCGTTCAGAGCGGTTCTCCGGCGGCCGTCGCGGACAGCCGCGGCGAGGGTCACGCCGGCGCCGCCGAGCGCGGGCCAGAGCGCCAGCCGCGCCGGCGCCACGGCGATGATGTAGGCAGTCACGTCGTCGATCCACATGCCGCGTCAAGGGCGGGCGAAGGCAAGACTCTCCCCCCACCGCAAGACATCCAGTCCGCTCAGCGCGACAAAATCAGGGTCGCTTTCCAGGTGACGGATTCACTTCCCTCGTTTAGAGAATCCGCAGATCGTTTTGAAATACTTAACGCGCTGGCCGTCGCTCCCCCCGCCACCTGGCGACGCCCGAGCTCAGATTCGCTTCCGCCCACCCGAAAGGAAACCATCCGTTGGCTCAGACTCGAACGACCCCCGAGGGAATCACCCAACAGCTGGCCAAGGCGCTCGCCCATCCGCTCCGCGTGCGCATCCTGACCTCGCTGAACCGGGGGATCTCCAGCCCCAACCAGCTTGCCCAGGAACTTGACGAGCCGCTCGGCAACGTCAGCTACCACGTCAAAACGCTGCTCGAATACGACTGCGTCGAACTGGTCAAAACGGAGCCGCGGCGCGGCGCCGTCGAGCATTTCTACCGGGCCACCGAGCGCGCCTTCTTCAGCGACGCCGACTGGGCCAAGATCCCGGCCTCGGCGCGCAAGGGCATCGACGGCGTGGTCCTCGAGGCGATCGGCCAGGACGCCACCGCCGCGATGATCGAGGGCACGATCGACTCGCGCACCGACACGCATATCTCGCGCACCCCGCTGAACCTCGACGAGGCCGGCTGGCAGCAGCTCAGCAAGCTGCTCGCCGAGACGCTCGAGTCGGCGATGAAGATCGGCGAGGAGGCGGCGAGCCGGCTTGCCGACGACGGCGCCGAGGGCATCTCCAGCAGCCTCTCGCTCCTCCACTTCGAGGTCCCGGCCAAAGAAGCCAAGTAGTCGACCGGTGGCCGGCGACGAGTGGGTGGGCGCCGGCCACCTGATCCCTGCGCGTCGACCGTCTCAGCCCTCGACCAGGCGATAGCCGATCCCCCAGCAGTTGACCACGTACTTGTGGTCCTCCGGGTCGAGTTTGCGGCGCAGGCGGCTGGCGTGGCTATCGAGGGTCCTGGTCCGCCCGGCGGGGGCCTTGAAGCCCCAGACGTCCCGCAGGAGTTCGTCCTTGCTGAAGACCCGCGTCGGGTCGGACGCGAGGACGCGCAGGAGCGTGAACTCTTTCTTCGCCAGGTGGACCTCGCGGTCGCCCACCATGACTTTGCGGCGCGACGGGTCGACCAGGATCTCGCCGACCCGGACCGGGCCGTCGCGACGGCTGTGGCGGCGGCGCAGGACCGCCTGGATGCGGGCCCGCAGCTCCTCGTAGGAGAACGGCTTCTGGACGTAGTCGTCGGCGCCGAGGTCGAGGCCGCGGACGCGGTCGGTGGTGCCGCCCCGCCCGGTCAGGACGATGATCGGCAGCTGGGGGTTGAAGCGCGAATCGACCCCGTCCGCCTCGCGAATCTCGCGCAGGACGTCGAGGCCGGAGGCGTCCGGCAGCGCCAGGTCCAGCAGCAGCAGATCGGGATGGTTGTAACGACAGAGGCGCAGCGCGTCGGTCGCGGTGGGCGCCGGGAGGACCTCGAAGCGGTCCGCCGTCAGGTGGTCACACAGCAGGTCGAGGGTGGCATCGTCGTCCTCGCAGACGACGATCGTGGCGATCTCTTCTCGTTCGGGCAACATGACGACCCAAGGGCCCGGGGCGCCAGTTCTCTCCCCCCTGCCGAGCGCGGAAGAAGCGGGAAAGTCGCGGTGGACGAGGGAAAATCGCGGGCTTGCCGGGACCTAGTAGTGCTTTGGTAGCTCTCACCCGTCAGGTGGCCGCAGATGGAGGGCGAGTCGATCGAGATCGACCTGTCGGCCACATGTCCGGCAGCGGCCGGC
>Ga0207652_10000774_pt1 | contig 30626 bp, 22 predicted proteins | sample KBSC63BmetaG_FD_184334 | JGI IMG/M metagenome (GOLD analysis project Ga0207652, IMG submission 184334) | Corn rhizosphere microbial communities from Kellogg Biological Station, Michigan, USA - KBS C6-3B metaG (SPAdes) (version 2) | ecosystem: Host-associated > Plants > Roots > Rhizosphere ...
CGCGGTCGGGCCGCGCCTGCGTGGGCGTCCCGCCGTCACCGGGCGTCGCGTACGGCGTCAGGGGGATACGGCCGGTGATGGTCAGCAACGTCGGATCGACGATCAGCAGATCGTCGCCCTCGTCGAGGTCGGCCGGATCGGGCGTGGGCGCGGCGTTCGTCTCGTAGCGGGTGACGTAGGCCTTCGTCGTCGACAACGTGACGATGTCGTGCGGATTCGCCTTGAACCCGGCCGTCGCCACCGAAAGCTGTCCGGCGACGCCGCAGGTGACTGGATTGACGAAGGTCAGCACTGACGTCGCGCCGTCCAGCACCACCAGGTTTCCGCCCTGCTGCGCCTGCGATGGCAAGGTGGTGTTGCCGGACAGCGGCAGCGTCAGCGTGGCGCTGGTGGTCCCGCTGGTCACGCAGGCGTCCCGCAGCGCGCCCGTGCTGGGCGTGTAGACCGAGACACTGGTCGTCGCCGTGTAGTCGTTGCTCAGGATGGCCAGGCTGGGGGCCGCGGTTCCCCCCGCCCCGCCCAGGCCGCCGGACATCGGGGTCGACTTGCTGTCGTCGCAGCCGGCGGTCAGAAAGCCCCCCGTCACCGCGGCGGCCAGCACGCAGACACGGAAGGAAGCATGGAAGCACGAAAGCAGGGCCCGGCGTTTCTCGACGAACATCGACATGACGATCTCTCTCCTGTGGGTCAGTCGGGCTGGGTTCGCCGCGCGGCGCTGGACCAGCCCAGCGTCACGAACAGCGACCGTCCCGGAAGCGGATAGTCCTGAAAATCCTGCGTGCGCGTATCGGCCAGGTTGGCGGCGCTGGCCACCAGCTTCAGGCCGCTGCGTGCCTGCTCGACGACCAGCCCGGCGCCCAGGAAGGCGTGGCTGGGGATGGCGCCCAGGCGGGGCGCGCGGTTGTTCCCGGCGGTGGCGTCCACGTCGGCATAGACGCCGGCGACCAGGCCGGCGAACCGCAGCGGCTGGCGCCACTCGACGCGCCCGTAGCCGTGATAGCGCGGATGGAACACCAACTGCGTGCCGTGGTTCGCCAGGCTGTCGCTCTCGTCGCGGGCATCGGTCAGCGTCGCCTGCGCCGCGACGGTCAGGCGCCGCGTGCGCAGCCGCGCCTCGCTCTCCACGCCCCAGACCCGCGCGCGCGCGATGTTCTGGGCGCGCGTCTGGGTCGCGGTGGGTTGCCACTCGATCAGATCGTCCACCAGCGCGCCGAACCCCGTCAGCGATCCCGACCATTCCACCGCGGACGTCCGCAGGCACTGGGTCACCCCCAGATCGACGTTGGTGCCGTGCTCGGGCGCCAGCTGCGGGTTTCCCAGCACGCCGCGGTTGTAGCCATACAGCTCCAGGAACGACGGCAGGCGCGTATAGCGGCCCGCGTTCGCGCGCACCGCCAGCGTCTCGCCGATCGGGCGCACCAGCCCCAGGCGCAGGATGGGCAGCAGCCGATCGATGGCGGGGCTGGGGCCCACCTGCGCGCCGAACACGTCGCGTCCCGTACGCACGTCGCGCGACGCCTCCAGCCGCGCCGACGGCAGCACGTCCAGACGCGCCCGCTGGAAGTGGACGTCCAGCTCGGCGCCGGCCGTCCCCACCAGCCGGTGGGCGGGATAGCCGGCCGGCATCCTGGGATCGTCGTCGTTGTGGGGTAGGTAGTCCTCGGCCCGCCCCTCCAGCAGCGTGGCCAGGCGGCCCCACGCGCCCAGCGCCTTCTCCGCGTTCACGGTGGCGCCGCCCGTGCGGGTGATGTCGTGCGTGGCGGTGGGAACGCCGACGATCTCGTGATCGGGATCGGAGAACTGGTCCCGCGTCGTGGCCGCAAACGCGATGATGCGCAGGCGGCTGCTGTCGCCCAGATCGTCGCGCGACTCGTAGTCCAGGTGCGCCATCGCGCGCGTCGTGTTCCCGCGCGCGGCGGTGGCCCGGTAGACGTCCAGCGCCGGCAAGCCCTGGTCGCGCCACAGGCCGATCAGGCCGAGCCGCAGCTCGCGCCGCCCCGGCAGGGACAGCGCCGCGCGCGCCACCCCGTCCCCCTGTGACACGTCGGCGTTCTCGCGCGTGGTCGGCTGATACCCGCCAGGCGTGGCCGGGACCGAGATGGGGTAGTCGCCCGCCGCGTCCAGCACGTGCATGCCGACGTACAGGCGAACCGGACCGATCGCGCCGCTACCCATGGCGTCGCCATAAAACGTCCGGAAAGAACCGGCGCCGGCGCGCCCCGCCACCCAGGTCGTCCCGTCGGGGGCCTTGGTCGAGATCGCGATGACACCGCCCAGCGCCGACTCGCCGAAGGCGATGGGCGTCGAACCGCGATACACCTCGACCCGCTCCACGTCGCCCAGCGGCAGCGTCGACAGATCGACCGCCCCGCCCACCGCTTGGTTCAGCGGAACGCCGTCCAGATAGACGCGCACCTCGTCGGGGTTCGACCCGCGCAGCGACACCGTCGACAGCGCGCCCAGGCCCCCCTGGCGGGTGACGTTCGCGCCGGGCACCTCCAGCAGCAGCGAGCCCAGATCGTCGCGCGCCCGCGGGCTGTCGGCGGGCGAAACGACCGAGGACGACGCGGTGACGTCCGCGCGCGCGGCCGCGGGGGCGACGCGCGATGCGATGACGACGGATTCGTGCGCTGTCGAGTCGACGGGGGCAGACGCGGGGGGCGAAGGCATAGCCACCGCGGGTGAAGCCGGCGGGACCGACTTCCCCCCCTCCGCGCCGCTCTGGGGTTCGCCGGCGGCGGCGGCGGATGAGGCGGCGGGCGCGGCCTGGTCCGGCTGGGCCTGTTGCGCCTGCGCGCGCGGCGCGCCCAGGCACAGCCACAGGGCCAGCGCCCCCATTGCGCGGCGCCCTGCGCTCCGCAGGCTGTGGCACGCGTACGCGGCGCACCCCTCGGGCGCGCGCGAACGATGAGTTGTCGGGGGCTCGGCCCCGCGTCCTGCGCGCGTGACTTCGACCCGAAGACCTGCCATGAAAAACCCCTCGCTCCGCGAAGTTCGAAGGAGGGGTCGATGAATCGACACAGGACCCCGTCGGGTCCCACCCCCCTTCGTCGGCCGCGAAGGTCAGATGCTGTCCTGGGTAGGTCTCCTGGCTCGTGACTCCGGCCCTCTCCTTCCCCGCTGCAAATGCAGCGAGTGGATCGCGAGGGCCGCTGGTACGTCACCTACAGTGGCGGGACCGCGCCGGCATCTCACCGGCTTCCCTGTTACGCCCGAATGGGCACCCAGAACGTGGATTCAGTTGTCAGTGAAACGTCGAGAACCTGGAAGATAGCCGTCGAACGAAAGCGGCCCTTCCTACGCGAGCGTGCCTTTCGCTGTCAAGGCGCGGCCGGTGGAGCAGGTCCGCGCCATCGGAGAACGCGTCAGCGGGTGACCTCTCGATACATTCCGATGGCCGCCAGCAACGGCACCAGCGTCAGGAAGATTCCGCCCAGCGCCGCCGGGCGGGTCGACTCCTTCAGCCCCGTCAACAGCAGGGGGACGAGGGGCTCCCCGGACCGCGCCCCCGTCCCTTCGAAGTGGGCGCACACGGCGGCCAGATCGGTCACCGTCGCGTGGGCCACCGCCGCCAGCAGGGTCACCCACAGGACGGCCACGAACCGCAGCCAGCCTCGATCGGGCGCCATGCCGTACCGCGCGGCGCCGGTCAGCGTGACCATGCCCAGCAGCAAGATCGGCCACATCCCCCAGCCCCCTTCGACCATGAACTCCATGAAGCTGAAATGTCCCATCTGGTCCGCACTCCTTTCACCAGCCCAGAACGCCGGCCGGCGCGGGCCGTGACCAGCGCGAGGCGTTTTTTTTCGTCACGGGGACGCCGGCGGTAGCGTTATCGGGGGATGATGGGCCCGCCCGCAGACGCCGCACTGGTCGAGCGGTTGCGGCGTGGCGAGCGCGGCGCCTTTCGCGAGCTGTACGCGCGGTTCGCGCAGCCGACCTTCGGGTTTCTGCTGCGCCTGGCGGGCCGGCGGGACGCCGCCGAGGACCTGCATCAGGAGGTCTGGCTGTCGGTGGCCCGGCACGCGGCGCGGCTGCAACCCGACACGGACCTCGGCGCCTGGATCTTCACCGTGGCGCGCAACCGCTTTCGCTCCTCGCGGCGGCGGCCGCGGCCGATCCCGCTCGACGAGGCGGCGCTGGACCAGCGCCTGGCGAGCTCGCCGCTGGACGACCCGGGGTGCCGGGATCTGGAGCGGGCGCTGGCCGCCTTGCCCGATACCCACCGCGAAGTGCTGCTGCTGGTCGCCATCGAGGGGCTGGACACCGCCCAGGTCGGGGCGGTGCTGGACCTGCGGGCGGACGCGGTTCGACAGCGGTTGGCGCGCGCGCGCGCCGCGCTGGCCGAGCTGGTCGCCGCGCAGCCCCGGCCGGATGGAAAACGGATGACGTCATGACGAAGGATCCCTTGCTGGAACGTCTGGGTGGCCTGCCCCGCCCCAGGCTGGACGAGGTGACGCTGGCCCGCACGCTGGCCCGCGCCGAGGTGGCCTATTCCGACGGCGCCCCTTCCCACCGACCGCGACGGGCGCCCTGGCTGATGCCGGCGGCGCTGGTGCTGTGGGGTGGGCTGTACGTCGCGGGGGCCGCGCGTGAGCTGGCCCGCGTCTACCTGGTGGGCCCGATGCCTGCCGCGCAACAGGCGCCGTCGCGCGGCAGGCCGTATGCTGTCGGGCTCGATGCGGGTCCTCCTGCTCACGCCGCCGATGACGCAGCTGAATACGCCCTACCCGGCGACGGCGTACCTGACCGGGTGCCTGCGCCGGCACGCGCCGGACGTGTCGGTCGCCCAGGCGGACTTCTCGATCGAGCTGTTCCTGCGCCTGTTCTCGCGCGCCGGGCTGGAGGCGGTCCGGGCGCACCTGACCGCGCCCGCGCGTCGCGGAAAGCGCGGCGGCGCGATCGACCCGTCGTCACCGTCGGTCGCGCACTTCCTGGCCCACGCTGACCAGTACGGGGCGCTGGTCGAGCCGGTCGTCGCCTTCTTGCAGGGGCGCGATCCCACGCTGGCCCTGCGCATCGCCGGCCGCGGTTTCTTGCCCGAAGGTCCGCGCTTCTCGTCGCTGGCGGACAGCGCGGCCGTGTTCGGCGACCAGGACGACGGCAATGCCGATCCGCTGGGGTGGGCCTTCGGCGAGCTGGGCACCACGGATCGCGCGCGCCATCTGGCCAGTCTGTTCGTCGACGATCTGGCGGACGTCATCCGCGACGGGGTCGATCCACGGTTCGAGCTGTCCCGCTACGGCGAGCGCCTGGCGTCGAGCGCCCCCACGTTCGATGAGCTGGCCGAGGCGCTGGACGCGCCCCCGACGCTGGTCGACGAAGCGCTGGATCAGTTGACGCGTGCGTGGGTGCGCGCGCAGGCGCCCGACGTGGTGGGCCTGACGCTCCCCTTCCCCGGCAACGTCTACGGCGGGCTGCGCATCGCGCGCGTCGTGAAAGCGGAACGCCCCGACGCCGTGGTGGTGCTGGGGGGAGGCTACGTGAACACGGAGCTGCGCGCGCTGGAGGACCCGCGCCTGTTCGACAGCTGCGACTTCATCACGCTGGACGACGGCGAGCGGCCGTTCCTCGCGCTGCTGGAGCACCTGCGCGACGCGGGGCGGCCGCTGCTGCGCACGTTCGCGCGCCGTGAGGGGAAGGTGGTCTTCCAGACGACGGCGGCCCTGACCGATCTGCACCATGACGACACGGGCACGCCGACCTATGAGGGGCTGCCGCTGGACCGTTACGTTTCGCTGTTCGAGATGCTGAACCCGATGCACCGCCTGTGGTCCGATGGGCGCTGGAACAAGCTGACGGTGGCGCGCGGCTGCTACTGGAAGAAGTGCACGTTCTGTGACGTGTCGCTCGACTACATCTCGCGCTACGAGACCGCGTCGGCGGACGTCACCGTCGATCGCATCGAGGCCCTGGTGCGTGAGACCGGGCAGCGGGGATTTCACTTCGTCGACGAGGCGGCCCCGCCGGCCGCCCTGCGCGCCATCGCCGAGCGGCTGATCGCGCGCAACGTCGCGATCACCTGGTGGGGGAACATCCGCTTCGAGAAGAGCTTCACCCCGGCGCTGTGCGATCTGCTGGCACGGTCGGGCTGCGTCGCCATCAGCGGCGGGCTGGAGGTGGCGTCGGACCGGCTGCTGGCCCTGATGAAGAAGGGGGTGACGGTGGCGCAGGTGGCGCGCGTGACCCGCGCCTTCACCGACGCGGGCGTCCTGGTCCACGCCTACCTGATGTACGGCTTCCCGACGGAGACCGAACAGGAGACCGTCGACTCGCTGGAGCGGGTGCGGCAGCTGTTCGCCGAAGGCTGCATCCAGTCGGGGTTCTGGCACCGCTTCGCGGCCACCGCGCACAGCCCCATCGGCCAGCGGCCAGAGCTGTTCGGCATCCGCCTGGCGGCGCCCCCCGCGCTGCGCCCAGGCACGGCGTTCGCGCGCAACGAGCTGCCGTTCGAGGATCCCGTCGGCTGCGATCACGACCGGCTGGGCGTGGGGCTGCGCAAGGCCCTGTACAACTACATGCATGGCGTGGGGCTGGACGAGGACGTGCGCATCTGGTTCGACGCGCCCGACGGCGCCGCCACGCGCGCGGGCCGGCGGGCGCGCCAGCGCTGGTTCGTGCCGTCGCCGCAGGTCCCCGCGGATCTGATCCAGCAGGCGCTGGCGGGCGCCGATCGCCGCCGCGCCTGAGCGGTCAGCGCAGGTCGATCCAGCCGGCCCTGTACCAGGCGTACAGGATCTCCTGCGTGCGCGCGTCGCGCGGCGCCCGGGCCGCCCCGCGCGTGCGAAGCAGCTCGCGAAAGAACGGACGCGCCCGGCGCGGGGGATCCCAGCCGTCGCCGTTCAGGTACACCCGGCCGCCACGCAGCAAGCCGCGCGTCGGTAAGGCCAGGGCGATGCGTCCGCGGGCCAGGCGCTTCGCGAAGGCGTCCGGTTGCGGTGGGCGCGCCGGACGGCGGAAGACCATGCGCGGCTTGGGACGGGTCAGGTAGCGGCCCAGGAAATCTGCCACGTCGGCGGCGTCCCAGCGCACGCGCCCGATCGCGGCGGCCACCTTCGCCACCATCGCGTCGCCCAGCTCCAGCGGATCCCGGGGCGCGGACAGCTCCGGGTCTTCGTAGCGCGCGTCCTCGGCGAGGTTCGCGGCCCGCGCCGCGCCCAGGTAGCCGAGGAAGCTCTCCATCAGCTCGGCGCGCGAAGGGGCGAGGAACCCGATCGAGTACGTGAAGCAGGGGCCTTCGGCCACCCCGTGGTGCGCCACGCCGGGCGGCAGGTACAGCATGTCGCCCGGTTCCAGCAGCCACTCCTCCTGGGGCGTGAAGGTCTTCAGGACCTTGATGGCGGCGTCGGGATCCAGCGTCCGATCGGCCTGGTCACTGATCTGCCAGCGGCGCCGCCCAGGCCCCTGCAGCAGGAACACGTCATACAGATCGTCGTGCGGCCCCACCGACCCACCGTCGGCCGCGTAGCTGACCATCAGGTCGTCGACGCGCGCCGCCGGCATGAACGAGAACGCGTTCAGCACGTCCCACCCTCCCGGCACCAGGCTCTCCACGCTGTTCACCAGCAACGTCCACGACCGCGCCGGCAGCATGCCCGCGTCCAGCCCGCCGAAGGGCCCGTCATGCCGCTCCCACACGTCGCGCCGCCGCTCCGGATGATGAATGACCAGGCGCGATCGCGCGTCCGCGCGCGTGGCCAGCCGCAAGAACGCGTCCCGCCCGATGATCCCGCGAAATCCCGGCATCGCTTGCCGGATCAACAACGGCCGCTTCTGCCAGTGCTGGCGCAAGAAGCGGGCGGGCGGCATCCCGCCCAGAAGAGAGGTCATGGCCCAGCTTCTATCGTGTCTTGTCCGGCACGAGGTAGCGTCTCTCGAGATAGTCCAGCCATTTCGACGCCGCCGGATCAGGACCGTACCCTCGGGCCATCGCGAAGAACTGCTCGAAGGTAAGGGATACGAACCGGTGCCGCGCCTCTTCCCGCAGGAGGTCGGAATAGCCTCGCGCAGCCTCGCCGAAGTGTCGATTCCCGGAGGGGTACAAGAGCACGGACGTGAACCGGGAGACAGTCTGCCGCTGCAGCATGGCTTCCCCGAGCAACTGGTTGCGCCAGAATTGCTTGAGCCGGCGGTCGGCCAACTCACCTATGGCGCCCTCACGGTACAGGGCCGCCGCGCGGTGCACCCGGTGATACAGAGACGTCTCATCTGCCATGCGCTTTTTTTCTAGCGCACGCCAATCGTAATCTCTCTCGGTGTACTTTACCTCGACCCCAACGCCGCCCGGCCCGCCGGCACGCGGGTACTCGAGGTACGCATCGAACGACGTGTTGTCATTAAGAAAGTTTCGACGGGGCTTGGGCGCCCATTCGATCTCAATCCGGATCGACGCATCAGCGTTCAATCGGTCCCCCGTCCATCCAAATACAAGTTCCCGGGTCCACGCTTGGTCTCGGAGCGGAACGAAGAAGTTAAACGGCAGATGGTCGCTGCCCAGCATGTCCCAGTGGCGCTTCTTGTCTCTCCCGGGAAAGCGCCTGTTGACCACGTCGAGCAGTCCCGGCCACGGATAGAAGTTCTTTCCGGACAGCGCCGCGTCTGTGGGCAGTCGGTTTCCGTAGTCACGATAGGCGAAGACCCCCAGGTCCTCGACTCGGAACCGAGACTGATGCAGGCGTGCCCTCGCCTTGAAGTCGTCGTCCTTGGCGTACTGAGGACCGTACACGAGCGTCGACATGGCGCTTGAATACTATCCCGCAGCCCGTTCCGCGGCGTCATCCCACTCTGGCACCACAGAAGTTGCCGCATCAGGACTGATTGCCTTCTCCGCTTCATCGAGAGACGCTTCCGGTAGAAGGATCGGCGAGCCACGCTCCGCTTCTTCGTCATGAAGTTCGACCTTCAGCGCCCGCAGCGTGCTTTGCGCGTTCTTCACCAGCACGCCGAGCGCCTTGTGACCCTTGCGGATCTCTTCGGCCAACCCGTCGACATGCCGGCGGATGGTGTCGCTGTGCTTCTCCATGCGCTCCAGCCGCGCGAGCTCGTTCTCGATACGCGCTTCGATGTCACGAAGGGCGGCGATGTCCCCCGCGTCGCCCGTGGTCTTGGCGCGCGAGACCAGGGCCATCCCTAACAGAATTGCCGCGTGCAGCCAGGCGTCGGTCGACGGATCCTCCTGATCCCAGGTCACGATGACGCAGCTTCCGTGGCGCGCGAAGCGGGAAAATGATTCCCCCGCGTGGGAGCGGGCCATCACGAAGACGCCGGCCACCGCGTCGCGATTCTTGCGAGCGGCATCTAGCTCGTCGAGCGCCCGTTGAACGGTGTACGTCGAGTCGCGCTTGGCCTCGAATACGACCCCCGCCCCCGCATAGGCGCTGTCGGACGTAAAACGCAGGACGGCATCGCCCTTCTTGCAACGGCCGACGCCCGCCGTCGCCCCCGTGAAGTCAAAGATGCAGGGCGCCGAGCGGGTCGCCGCCGCCACGAAGGACACCACCGCCTCTTCGAAGTCGAGGCCCGCCCGCGTCCCTTGCTGTTGCAGTTCACGACGGGTCTCGAATCGCTCCAGCGCGACGCGCACATCAGTCTCCAGTCGGATCTGTCGTTCTTCTTGCCGCCTCGCGACCTCAGCCTGGACAGTCGCGCCATCCCTGAACTCGTTCATCATGCGTGACAAGACGATAGCCATGGGCGAGGTCGGCACGTCCGGATTCACGGCTGACAGGACCGCCTGGCGGGCGCGTTCCGTCTCCCGCACCAGGCGGTTTATCAACGACGTCTCGTCGTTCGCGTCGAGCGCTGCCAGCGCCGCCGAGATCTGCTTCTGCCGGTCCTGATCTGCCCCCTTGATCTCTTCCCGCAAACTGCGAAGGAACCGCGCTACCGCTCCATCTTCCGCCAGAGGATCGAGGGCGCGCACCATCTGGCCGTGGCTCTGTTCCAGGACGCGCTGAAGCTGACTTTCCAGCGCCGGGATCAGTCCGCTGCTATCCGTGGGGCTCAGCCGCTTCAGCAGGGGGCTCGTCTCCCCGACCTGACGTGACAGGGCGTCGGCGAGGACGCTGTTCTGTGGACCAAGATACTTCTCCAGCAATCGGGCCAGCACCCCGTGATCATCTAGGAACGCGGCGAGCCGCTGGGTGACCTGTCCGTCACGTGGATCGAAGAAGCGGCCGAGCACGGCTCCGATGGTCGCGTGCTGCTGTTCGACGTGGGTTCGCAACCGAGCGTCTAGCTCACCGAGCACACTCGCCCCGACATCCGCCAGCCTCGCCTCCTGGGCCGCGGTGTGCGCGTTCCCCAGCGCCCGTAGACCGATCACCCACGCGTCTCGTACCACCTCTTCACGCTGCTGGCCGGACAGTCCCTCGAACAGGGTGACCGTCTCCGACCGGACGTCGCGGATGTCGGCGGAGACCATCTCTGAAGACACGAGCGTGGACACCGCTACGTCGACCGCTGCCTTGCCGTTTGTCATGACCCAAACACTCTTCACGCCTCATGCCAGAAGCGAGACACGGGATCGCCGGCATGCGGTCCTCCTATTCGCAAGAATCTTTATTATTCAACAAATTTATTTGTATAGTTTGGCGCGATGCCGTCTATCCTCCTGAGCTGGATCGGTGTAACCGACCTGAGGGCACCGGCGGAAGGCAGCGAGATCGGGCTTGGCCCCATCGCCCAGGCGTTATCTCGACGAACATTCGATGAAGCCTTCCTGTTGTCGGACTTCCCTCCGCCCCGCGTAGCGCCCTACCTCAAATGGCTCTCAGAACAGACGCCGACGCCGGTCACCCCGCTAACAGAAAAGCTGACCAGCCCCACTAGCTTCGGTGAGATCTATCAGGCCGCCGTGCGGGCCTGCCAGCGAGCACGAGATGGACGACCGAACGAGGCGAACCTTGTCTTTCATCTCAGCCCCGGTACCCCGGCGATGGCTGCCGTCTGGATCATCCTTGCCAAGACCCGTTTTCCGGCGGAGATGATCGAGTCTTCGAGAGATCACGGCGTGCGGACAACGTCCGTGCCGTTCGATCTGTCCGCCGAGTTCCTACCGGATCTTCTGCGCGCCCCGGATCAACAACTCCGGGAGGCAAGTACGGCGTCACCGCCCGAGGCACCGGAGTTCTCGGACATTCTGCATCGGAGCGGAATCATGTCGCGGCTGATCACGCGCGCCCGGCGCGTGGCCGTGCACAACGTGCCCGTCTTGATCGAGGGCGAATCCGGAACGGGCAAGGAACTCCTGGCTCGCGCCATCCACCGGGCCAGTCCCCGCCGGAGCCGGCCCTTCGTGCCCGTGAATTGCGGCGCGATCCCCGCGGAGTTGGTCGAATCCCAGCTCTTCGGGCATGAAAAGGGTGCGTTCACCAGTGCCGATCGCCGGCACGAAGGCCACTTCGAGGTAGCCGATGGCGGGACCTTGTTCCTCGATGAGATCGGGGAGCTACCGCTACCCACACAGGTCAAGCTGCTGCGCACTCTCCAGGAAGGTGAAGTCTTGCGCCTGGGCGCGGCCAAGCCGATCGCGGTCGACGTACGCGTGGTCGCCGCCACGAATCGAACCCTGACCACCGAGATTGCCGCCGGCCGCTTCCGGGAGGACCTGTTCTACCGGCTGGCGGTGGCGGTGCTGGAGATACCGCCCCTGCGCGAGCGACCTGGCGACGTGAACCTGCTCCTGACCACGCTCTGGGGGCAGATCAGCAGTGAGGGCGCCGTGGCGGGGACATCGCCGCGCACCCTGTCCGCGGGGGCACGAAACGTGTTCTTGAACCACCCCTGGCCGGGAAATGTCCGGGAACTGGCCAATACACTGCGCCGGGCCGCGATCTGGAGCGACGGCGCCGTGCTGTCTGCGGAAGACGCGAGAGAAGCGCTACTGGCCCGCGCCGGTCGGCACCAGACGCAGGTGCTGGATCGCCCCCTCGGCGACGGCCTGGACCTGGGCGCCGTGCTGGACGAGGTGGCGTCCCACTACTTGGCGCGCGCCCTGCAAGAGGCCAACGGGAACAAGACGCGCGCCGCCGCCCTGGTGGGCCTTCCCAGCTATCAGACGTTCTCGAACTGGGTGACACGCCACGGGGTGTCGGCGACGGCGCAGGGGGTGAAACGTGGCCGAAAATCTGGTTAGGTCTGCCGATGCGAAAGGGCCGCGCGTGCTGACCGGCGACATCAAGAACAAGATCGATAAGGTGTGGGACGCGTTTGCGTCCGGCGGGATCTCGAACCCGCTGGAAGTGATGGAGCAGCTCACCTATCTGCTCTTTCTCAAGCGGCTGGATGACCTGCAGACCCGGGAAGACAACAAGGCGAACCGGCTGGGCAAGCCGCCAGAGCGCCGGATCTTTCCCGACGGCGCCGACAAGGACGGCGTGCCGTACGAAGAGCTCCGCTGGTCGCGGTTCAAGCACATGGCACCGGCGCAGATGTTCGAGACCGTGAGCGGTCATGTCTTTCCCTTTCTGCGTGGCTTGCGGGGCGAAGAGTCGACCTACGCGCGGCACATGAAGGACGCCCGCTTCACCATCCCCACGCCCGCGCTACTGGACAAGGTCGTCCAGCTTCTGGAAGACGTCCCGCTGGCTGACCGCGACACCAAGGGCGACGCCTACGAATACATGCTCGGCAAGATCGCCGCGGCCGGCCGAAACGGACAGTTCCGCACGCCCCGCCACATCATCCGTCTGATGGTCGAGATGGTGGCGCCCACCCCCGACGACGTCGTCTGCGATCCCGCCGCGGGCACCTGCGGCTTCCTGGTCGCCGTCAGCGAGTACCTGCGCGAGCACCATCCGGGGGTGCTGCACGACCCCCGGCAGCGCGCCCACTTCAACAACGAGGCGTTTCACGGCTATGACTTCGACAGCACCATGCTGCGCATCGGCAGCATGAACATGCTACTGCACGGGGTAGAGAACCCGGCCGTCGAGTATCGCGATTCGCTGGCCAAGGACCACGGCGGTGAGGAAGAGCGCTACACGCTCGTCCTCGCCAACCCGCCCTTCGCCGGCTCGCTTGACTACGACAACATCGCCAAGGATCTGCAGCAGACCGTCAAGACGAAGAAGACCGAACTGCTGTTCCTGGCGCTCTTCCTACGACTGCTAAAGCCGGGCGGCCGCGCCGCCGTCATCGTCCCCGACGGCGTCCTGTTTGGATCGAGCAGGGCGCATAAGGAACTACGCCGTACGCTGGTCGAGGATCAGAAGCTGGATGGCGTCGTTTCGCTTCCAGGCGGCGTCTTCAAGCCGTACGCCGGCGTCTCGACCGCGGTCCTGCTGTTCACGAAGACGGACTCCGGCGGGACCGATCACGTCTGGTTCTACGACTGCCACGCGGACGGCTGGAGTCTGGACGACAAGAGGGCACCGCTGCTGGATGACGAGAAGCTAGGAGCGGCCCCCACCGGGTCGCTAAGTCCAAAAGAGCACGTGAAGAACAACTTGCCTGACGTGCTCTCTCGGTGGAAGCGCCGCGATACCGACGAACGCGAGCGACCGCGAACTGCCCAAAGTTTCTGTATTTCGAAGGCAGACATCGTCAAACAGAGCTACGACCTAAGCATCAACCGGTACAAGGAGGTGGTGCACGAGGAAACGGTGCATCGGCCCCCGCACGAACTCCTGATTGCGCTGAAAGAGCTGGAGACAGAGATCGCCACCGAGCTCGCGACTCTCGAGGCAAGCATCACATGATGCCTGAACCGAGACTGGAGAAGATCGGAAGTATCGCAGAGATAAATCCCAAGATGCGCGATGCGCCGGCGCACGACGAGACGGTGTCCTTCGTTCCGATGGCGACTGTTGATGCAGCGGTGTCAACAGCAACCGCGTCAGAACAGAGAACATTCCGAGACGTCCAAAAGGGGTATACGCCATTCATCGACGGCGACATCCTGCCCGCCAAGATCACTCCATGTTTCGAAAATGGAAAGATTGCTCAAATTCGGATTCCGCAGCGCCACGGATTCGGTTCAACTGAGTTTCACATTTTGCGCCCTAACGCGTCTCTTTTGGACGCTCGCTACCTATTGCATTTTCTTCGACGAAGAGAGGTAATAGTTCAGGGGCGACAGCGCATGACGGGAAGTGCCGGACAGCGTCGCGTGCCCGAACACTTCGTAGCTGGCCTAGAAATCCCGCTTCATTCACTGGCTCGCCAGCGGCGGATTGCCGAAGTACTGGATCGGGCAGAGGCCTTGCAGGCTAAGCGTCGCGCGACGCTCGCTCTCCTTGAGACGCTCACGCAATCCCTTTTCTTGGAAATGTTCGGCGATCCGGAATTGAACTCCCACAGGTGGCACCAACTACCACTCGGGGAACTGGTCGTGTCAGGGCCACAAAATGGACTTTATCGGCCAGCAGCGGACTACGGCGAAGGAACGAGAATCCTAAGAATTGACGGGTTCTACGACGGGTTCGTAACGAGCCTTGATTCCCTTAAGCGAGTTCGAATTGCTCCCTCAGACATTGAGCTCTTTGCGCTGCGGTCAAACGACATCGTTATCAATCGCGTAAACAGTCGAGAGTACCTTGGAAAGAGCGCTTTGATTCCACAGCTTTCTGAGCCGGTCGTATTCGAGTCTAATATGATGCGATTCCGACTTGACGTCGACAGGGTCGAGCCTCGGTACGCAATTCAGTTTTTGCAGACTTCGTTCATACGTATGCAAATTGCTCGCGCAGCTAAGGACGCGGTCAACCAGTCGAGCATCAATCAGCAGGACGTCCGAGCTTTTCGAATGAACTTACCACCCCTGGAACTTCAGCGTCGATTTTGCGAGCGGGCAGCTACGGCCGAGAAACTGAAAATTGCGCACCGCGCTTCCCTCGCCCGTCTCGACGAACTCTTCGCCTCCCTCCAGCACCGGGCCTTCCGCGGCGAGCTCTGACGTGTCCGAACTCGCGCCCCGCTTCTCGATCACCAACGCCATCACGGCTGGATTGACGGCGATCGAGCGGGCGCGCGGCTTCCTGGAGGCGGCCACGCTGTCCGACGAGTGGGTGGCGCGCATGAGCCAGCGTGCGTTGCTGCTGGAGGCGCACCACACCACCCACATCGAGGGAACGCACCTCACCATCGAGCAGGCCGAGCGGCTGTGGGCGGGCGCCGCGGTGAAGGAGGCCGCGCCAGACGATGCGCGCGAACTGCTGAACTACCGCGACGCCTTCAACCTGGTCTCATCCTATCTGTCCAGCGGTGAGCCCATCACCGAGACGCTGATCCGCGAGATCCACCGGCGGCTGGTCGAAGGCGTGCGCGGCGGCGAGGGCCAGCCTGGCACCTACCGAGCGGTCCAGAACTTCGTCGCCAGCAGCAAGACGAGAGAGATCATCTACACGCCACCGCCGCCGGCCGACGTACCGCCGCTGATGCGCGAGCTGGTCGATTGGTTGCAGGCGGAGTCTGCCGTGCACCCCGTGCTGGTGGCCGGGGTGGCGCAGTTCCAGCTGGTGCACGTCCACCCCTTCGTCGACGGGAACGGGCGGACGTCGCGGCTGCTGTCCACGCTTTGCCTTTACCGCGCCGGCTACGACTTCAAGCGGCTGTTCACGCTCAGCGAGTTCTACGATCGTGACCGGGCGCGATTTTACCGGGCGCTGCAGGAGGTCCGCGAGCGCGGGCTGGACCTGACCGGGTGGCTGGAGTACTTCGTCGATGGGCTGGCCACGCAGCTGGCCGAGGTGAAGGCCCGGGGCGAGGCGGCCATCCGGCGAGACGTGCTGGTCCGGGCACACCGCCTGAACGAGCGACAGGCCCGGGCGGTCGAACACCTGCTGACCACCGGCAGCCTGGACATCCGGACCTTCGAGGCCCTGTGCCAGGACCTGTCGCCGCCCGTCAGTCGCCGGACGTTGCAGCGGGATCTGGCGGCGCTGGAAGCCAGGGGCTTGCTGCGCCACGAGGGCGACACCACCAGCCTGATGTACCGGCCCGCCGGAAAATGGTGAGCGATGGCCGGGGCTTGCGCGGGCCCGGCTGGTCTTGCGACAATCTTGCGACACGGCTTGCGACAGGCTGACGCCATTCGCGAGGGTCGTGCCGGGCGATGACTGACCTATTCGGGTTCCTGAGGGCGGACTGGCCGAACGACGTCCACGAGGCGGCGGACAAGGCCGCGACGTCCGTGCATGGCGATCCGAGGGCAGCGTGTTTTCACGCCCGCCGCACCGTCGAGCTCGCGACGGCGTGGGCGTTCAAGTACGACGCCGCGCTGAAGGCGCCCTATCAGGACAACCTGATGGCGTGGCTGCACGAGCCCACCTTCAAGACCGCCATGGGCGAGGCGGTCTTCTTGAAGGCGAAGCTGATCGTCCAGGCGGGCAACCAGGCGGTCCACCGCCCGCAGCCGGTCGGCGTTTCCGAAGCGACCGCCATCGTCCGCGAGCTGTTCCATTTCACGTACTGGTTCGCGCGGCGGTACGCCCGCAAGACGCGCCCCGAGCCAGGGCTGACGTTCGATCCGGCCCGCCTTCCTGCAGCGCCGGTCTCGCGTCAGACGCTGGACCAGCTGCAGAAGCTGGAGGCGACGCTCCGCGAGCGAGACCAGCAGCTGGCCGCCGCGCGCGCCGACAAGGACGCCCTGGACGCCGAGATCGCCCGGGTCCGCGCCGAGGTGGAAGCGGCGAAGCAAGCGGCGGCGGCGGTTCCCGATACTCACGACTACTCCGAAGACGCCACCCGCGACACGTTCATAGACGTCCTGCTGCACGAGGCGGGCTGGGCGCTCGACCAGCCACGCGATCGCGAGTTCCCGGTGGCCGGCATGCCCAACCGGGCTGGCGCGGGCTTCGTCGATTACGTGCTGTGGGGCGATGACGGCCGGCCGTTGGGCATCGTCGAGGCCAAGCGCACGCGCCGCGATCCCACGGTAGGCCAGCAGCAGGCCAAGCTGTATGCCGACTGCCTGCAGCAGCAGTTCGGGCAGCGTCCGGTCATCTTCTACACGAACGGCTACGAGCACTGGCTGTGGGACGACACACGGTACCCGCCCCGGCAGGTGCAGGGCTTCTACACGAAGGGCGAGCTCGAGCTGACCGTCGAACGCCGGTCCACCCTGAAGGATCCCGGCCGCGCGCCCATCAACAAGGGCATCGTCGGGCGCCCCTACCAGGAACGCGCCATTCGCAAGGTGACCGAGTCGTTTCAGCGCGACAAGGAGCGCAAGGCGCTCCTGGTGATGGCGACCGGCGCGGGGAAGACGCGCACCACCATCGCGCTGGTGGATCTGCTGATGCGCTGCAACTGGGTCAAGCGCACGCTGTTCCTGGCCGATCGGCTGGCGCTGGTCCGTCAGGCCGTCAACGCCTTCAAGAAGCACCTGCCGGACGCGACCACGGTCAACCTGGTGACCGAACGCGAGGCCGAAGGGCGCGTGTACGTCTCGACCTATCCGACGATGCTGGGCCTTATAAACAGCGCTCGCGAGAGTGACGGCGACGTGCGGCGGTTCGGGCCGGGCTACTTCGATCTCATCGTCATCGACGAAGCGCACCGCTCGGTGTTCCGAAAGTACGGCGCGATCTTCGAATACTTCGACGGGTTGCTGGCGGGGCTGACGGCCACGCCCCGCGATGACGTGGGCCGCGACACCTACAAGCTGTTCGGGCTGGAGAAGGGCGTCCCCACGGACGCATACGATCTGGGCGCCGCTGTGGCCGACGGCTACCTGGTCCCCGTCCGGGCCGTATCAGTCCCGGTCAAGTTCCCGCGCGAAGGGATCAGCTACGACGAGCTGTCCGAGGAAGAAAAGGAAGAGTGGGACGAGGCGGAGTGGGACGACGACGGCAGTCCAGCGCCCGCCCGCGTGGAGCCCGAAGCCGTCAACAGGTGGCTCTTCAACAAGGACACCGTCGACAAGGTGCTGGCCCACCTGATGACGAATGGCATCAAGGTGGCGGGGGGCGATCGCCTGGGCAAGACCATCATCTTCGCGAAGAATCAGGCCCACGCGAACTTCATCGCCGAGCGCTTCAACCACCACTACCCACAGTGGCAGGGCAAGTTCGCTCGTGTCATCACGTTTCAGACGGAGTACGCGCAGAGCCTGATCGATGACTTCTCGGTGAAGGATCGTCCGCCGCACATCGCGATCTCCGTCGACATGCTCGACACTGGCATCGACGTCCCGGAGATCGTGAACCTGGTCTTCTTCAAGATGGTGCGCTCGAAGCCCAAGTTCTGGCAGATGGTCGGCCGGGGAACGCGCCTTTGTCCAGATCTCTTCGGTCCAGGTCAGGACAAGGAGCTGTTCTACGTGTTCGACTACTGCCAGAACCTGGAGTACTTCCGGCAAGAGGTACCGGCCGCGGATAGCCCTCCCGGGGATTCGCTGGGCAAGCGCCTGTTCGTGCGACGTCTGGAGTTGCTCGGCGAGCTCGATCATCGGGACGCCGACATCCCTCCGACGGTGACGTCGGCGGGCGCTTCCGTGCGGGGGGCCGATGTCATTCGCGAGGCGGCTTCTTACGGTGATGCGCCCCAGGATCTACCGGCGCTGCGGGCTTCCGTCGCGGGGCGGCTGTACGACGAGGTCGCCGCGATGAACCTGGACAACTTCGTGGTGCGGCCGAAGCGGCGACTGGTGGAGAAGTACGGAAAGCTTCACTCCTGGAACCGGCTGTCGGACGATGACCGGCACGAGCTGGCGAACGAGATCGCCGGGTTGCCCTCCGAGCTGCCGCCGGACGCCGAGGAGTGCAAGCGGTTCGATCTGCTGATGCTGAACCTGCAGCTGGCCATGCTGCGGGGCGAGCCCGGTTTTCAGCGTCTAAGGGATCAGGTCAAGGCGCTCGCCGGCGTGCTCGAGGAGAAGTCGGCCATCCCGATGGTTCGCAAGCAGCTGGAGCTCTTGGCCGAGCTCCAGACCGACGACTGGTGGCAGGACGTGACCTTGCCGATGCTGGAGTCCGTGCGGCGTCGGGTTCGGCCACTTGTGACGCTGATCGAAAAGGCCGCCCGGAACCTGATATATATCGATATCCCCGACGAGATCGGTTCCGGCACCCAGATCGAACTGCCCGCCTTCGCCTCGGCCGGCGCGGTCGACTTCGAGAAGTTTCGCCTAAAGGCACGAGCCTTCTTGCGCGCGCATGAAGATCATGTCGCGATCCGCAAGCTTCGGATGAACAAGCCGCTCACGGCTTCCGATCTCGCCGAACTTGAACGAATGCTCGCCGATAGCGGCGTGGGCCACGCCGGCGACCTGGATCACGCAAAGCAAGCTGCCGACGGTCTGGGCCTGTTCGTGCGGTCGCTGGTTGGCCTGGACAGAGAAGCCGCGAAGGCCGCGCTGGGTGACTTCCTTACCGGGAAGACTCTGTCGGCGAACCAGATCGAGTTCGTCAACCTGATGATCGACCAGCTGACGGAGCAGGGCATGATGCCCGCGTCCGCCCTGTACGAGTCTCCCTTCACGGATGTCGCCCCCCACGGACCCGACGGCATCTTCAGCCCGGAACAGGTCGACCAGCTGGTGGCCACCCTGGATGCCATCCGAGCAGCGGCCGGCAGCCGCTGATCTCGGCAACAGCACGCAACTTCCCCAGCGTCTCGGCGATAAGCGGTCTCCGTCAACCGCCAGCCGAGACAAACATGAGCAGCCTGCCCCCGTTCTCCGTTCTGACGGCGAACTACCCCGCCAAGTCCCAGATCCCGACCAAACAGCTGCTCGATTCCATCGGCGGACCTGTACGAGAGCACCTGGATGATGACGTCAATACCTGCGCGCTGCGGATGAGCGCGTGCCTGAACGCCAGCGGAGCACCGCTCATTCACGTCGGCGGCCTGTACACACTGAAAGGAGCTCGGCCACACCCGAAGGATCGACATTTCCCGCCTGCACCTGCTCCTCGATTCGTCGTGCGTGTGCACGACATGAAGGTGTATCTGACGCGAAACTTCGGCCCGGGTGCCATGATCTACGACGCCAGAACGGACCCCATGAAGATTCGCCTGAACGGGAGAAAGCATGTGCAGGGAATCATCATTTTCGAATGGCTAGCCGACCCGCACCTCTTTGGCGCGACGGGACACGTCGATCTGTTCCGCGTCGTCGACCAGGGGCCGAGCATGAAGCCGCAGTTTATTCCTGCGTGTAGGGGTGAGTGCTTCTGGCAAATCGACCCCGGCCCTATGATTGCGCACCTGTGGGAGACGCGACCGTGAAAGTCATCTTGGCCTTGGCCTGCTTGCTCGCTACCGGCGGCGGGGCGGTCCTGGTGAAAGGGGGCCGCCGCGTGTCAGAGCGAGATTTGCTTCGGGGCTACGCGTTTTCTCGGTGCATGGAGGTCGCGTACAAGGGTACGCAGACGGGGAAGGATGGATCGCGCGTCGCAGAGCTGTACCGCGAGGTAGGGAAAACCACTCGGCAGGAGGTCTATACGGCCATCGACCAGGCCGCCGCAGATTTGGATCCGGCCCGGCCGGCCATGATCGACGGTAGCAACCTGGCCATCATGAGCTGCCTCGAATTTTACGAAGGCGCGGCGCTGTCCAGGACCATACGCGGGGCGGGCGGCCCGCGAGGACGATAGCGGCGGCTGCGGATTAGCGGTCGCTTTCCAGGCCTCCGATCACCGGACCACTCCAAGTTCAAGCGAAACGCGTCGCGCTGCACACCGAATTCTGTGCGGCGAAATAGATCACCCAGCGACGAGCGGGAAAAGGGCGCGGCAAGAGGCAAGAAAACGCGCGGAAGATCGACGGTCGGCCTTGTTCGGGGTCGAGGAGGCGAGTACGGTTAGACCCTCATGGCGACGCCTGCCGTTGGCGAAGATATCGAGGCACTTTGCGGCAAGTGCGGTGACGTGTGGCACGTCGTGATGGCCAAGATGGGCGACCGCATCGCCAAGGTCGTGTGCAAGCGGTGCGGCGGCCATCACCTGTACCGGACGTCGGAAGGCGCGGCGAACGTGAACGACACCATTCGTCAGACGACGCGCGGCCGCGTCTCGCGTCCCCGCGCCGCCGAGACGCCGGCGCCGGCGCCGATCCCCAGCTTCGATCCCAGCAAGCCGCCGCGGCCCTACGCGCCCGCCGATTCGTACGTCACGGGGGACCGCGTGTCGCACCCGAAGTTCGGCGTCGGCGTGGTCACCGGCGCGCCGGGCCCGGGCAAGGTCGAGATCGCCTTCACCTCGGGACGGCGCGTGCTGGCGAGCGCGCGCGTCGCCTCGACGCTGGAGCGCCCGACCATGGCCGCGCACGTGCCGATCGGTGACCGGCCGCCCGAAAAGCTCTAGGCCGCCGCCAGCGGACCGTGGGCTGCCCCAGCCGCGCCCGCGGGGGCCGAGCGGGCTGCCGCGTGTCCGGCTGCGGAAGAACCTGGCGAAGTCCATTCACGCCGGGCACCCCTGGCTGTTCCGCGACGCCGTCGAGTCCGACGGCCCGCTGGCCGATGGCGCGGTGGTGCTGATCGCGAACGCCGACGGGCGGGCGCTGGGACGCGGCTTCTGGACGGCCACCACCCCGATCGCGGTACGGATGCTGACCACCGACGCGGCCGACGCCATCCCGGCCCTGGTGCCGGCGCGCCTGCGCGAGGCGCTGCAGCGCCGCCTGACGTTCATCGATCGCGCGCGCACGAACGCCTTCCGCTGGGTGAACGGCGAGGCCGATCGCTTGCCCGGGCTGCACCTGGACGTCTACGCGGCCGTCGCCAGCGTGCGCTTCGATGGGCCGGGGGCGCGGGCGTTCTATCTGGATCCCGCCCTCGACTTCGCCGGCGCCGTCATGACGGCCGGGGCGGCGCTGGGCCTGACGGCGTTGATCGAGCGCCACCGCGGCGCGCGCGCGAACGCGGACGGGCCGGCGGCCTCCGAGGCGGGGTTGGTCCTGGCCGGCGCGCTGCCCACGGGCGAGCTGGTGGTGCTGGAGAACGGCCTGCGCTTCGGCGTGGACCTGCTGCACGGCCAGAAAGGCGGCCTGTTCCTGGATCAGCGGGACAACCGCGCCCGCGTCGAGACAATGGCCGCCGGCCTGCGCGTGCTGAACCTGTTCGGCTACACGGGTGGCTTCTCGGTCTACGCCGCGCGCGGCGGCGCGCGCGCCACCACCACCGTCGACGTCGCGCCGGGCGCCATCGCCGCGGCAGCGAGAAACTTCGTCTTGAACGGCTTCGCGCCAGAGGCGCACGCTTGCATCGCCGCCGACGTGTTCGCGTTCCTGCGCCAGGCGATTGAACAGAAGCGGACCTGGGACCTGGTCATCTCCGATCCGCCCAGCTTCGCCCCCAGCCGGCGCGCCCTGCCCGCCGCCATCGCCGCGTACGAACGATTGCACGGCCTGTGCGCGCAAGTGGTGGCGCCGCAAGGCATCTTCTGCGCGGCGTCCTGCTCCAGCCACGTGGACGAGGCGACGTTCATCCGCACGGTGACCGACGGCGTGGCCCGCGCCCGCCGTCACTTCGCGCTGCGCGAGGTGCACGGCGCCGGTGCCGATCACCCCGTGGCCCCGTTTTTCCCCGAGGGCCGCTACCTGAAGTTCGCAATCGGCACCATGACGTTGCCCGGTTGACGCGCTCCGGAAGCCGGCGCCCGCTACCTTGCTGGGCGTGAGCTCGGAGGGATCGCGCTTCACGCTGTACAAGTGGGTGTGCGGGGCCGGGCGCCGCCACGGCGGCACTTCGTGGCGGACGTGCTCTCGGGTCTGCTAGGGGCGGCGGGCACACGCCTGCTGGTCCTGCGCGGCGTCGACCGCGACACGACCGTCGGGCGCGCGGTGGAGACGACCGCCGAGCCCGCTACCGACCTGGCGCTGGAGTAGCGGCGGCCTGACGGGCCGCGGCGCTGATGGGCGCCCGCGAATCCACGCGCTCGAAGGGCAGCTTCGCCTTTTGCAACTCGGGCCCCACCACGTCGGCGCGGCCCACGATGACGATGGACAGATCATCGGGGTGCAGCCACTTGCTGGCCGCCGCGTCCGCCCCGCTGCGATCGACGGCCGCCAGCCGCAGCGCCAGCGTGCGCACGTAATCGACGCCCAGCCCGTGCAGGTCGGCCGCCACCAGTGCGTGCGCCAGCCCGGCCGCGCTCTCCGACGTGAACGGCAGGCTGCCCGCGTAGTAGCCCTTGGCCTTGGCCAGCTCGTCCTCGCTCGGCCCAGCGTCCTTCATCTTGCGCAGCTCGCCGGTGGCCACCGACAGCGCGTCCCACGCGGTCTCGTTGCGCGTCGAAGCCGAGACCCTGAACGCCCCCTGATACAGCGAGGCGCCAAACGACGAGCCGATGCCGTAGGTCAGCCCGCGCTTGGATCGAACCTCTTGCATCAGCCGGGACGAGAAGTCCGAGCCCCCCAGCACGTAGTTCACCAGCGTCACCGCGTACCAGTCCGGATCACCGTGGCGAATCCCCGCGTGGCCGAACATCAGCGTCGCCTGCGACAGCTCGGGCTTGTCGACCAGGATGACGCGCTTGCCGTGCGCCGGCGGGATCTCGAACAGGGGGCGCAGCTGGATCGGCCCCGGCGCCCAGGCGCCGAACGCGCGCGCGATGCGCGTCTTGATGGCGGCGGGATCGATGTCGCCCGCCACCGCCAGGATGGCGTTGTTGGGACGATAGAACGTCTTCCAGAAAGCCAGCAGCTTGTCGCGCGTGATGGCGCGGACGTGCTCGGGCGTCAGCACCCAGCCGTCGGGGTGCTTCTCTCCGAACAGCAGGTTGTCGAAGTGCTCGGCCGCCAGCAGGTGCGGATCGTCCGTGCGCTGGGCCAGCGACGCCAGGATCTGGTCGCGGATCTCCCCCATCTCCTTCTCGGGGAAGGTCGGCCGCAGCAACACGTCCGCCAGCAAGGACAGGCAGGTGTCGGCCCGCGTCGCCAGCACGGAGCAGGTCACCATCGTGCTCTCGTCGTCGGAGCCGGCTTCCAGGCTGCCGCCCGCGCTGTCGATGGTGTCGGCGATCTGCTCGGCGCTGCGCTTGCCCGCCCCGTGGCGCAGCATGCCCGCCGTGAAGTCGGCCACCCCCTGCGTGCGATCTTTCTGTTCGTCATAGGCGCCCGCCTTGATCGCCAGCGAGAAGCTGACGATGGGCAGATCGCCGCGCGGCACGGCCACCACGTCCAGGCCGTTGGGCAGCTTCCAGCGCGCCACGTTCGGCAACGGCAGCTCGGCCGGGACGGGCGGTGGTGGCGCCGTGATCAGATCCTTGCGGTTTTGCCAGAAGCTCAGATCGGGACGCTGGGTCTCGACCACGACCTTCTTCGGCACGCCGGCGCCCGCGGCGCCCGTGGTCGACACCACCGCCACCGCGGGCGGCGCGGCCTTGGGTGGCGCGTGCGCGCACGTCGACCACAGCACGGCCAGCCCCGCCAGCCCGCAGCACCAGAACACGCCGCGATTCATGGCGCACCTCCCGTCGCGGGCGCGGCAGCAGGGGGCGGCGCACCACCGCCGTTTGGCGGCGACGGCTTCAGCGTCACGAACGTCAGGTTGGCATCCACCAGATACTTGGCGGCCACCCGCATCACGTCCGCGGCGGTGACCTTCTCGTAGCGGGCCGACGCGTCCAGGAAGCGGTGCCAGTCGCCCTCGACCAGCTCGGACAGGCCCAGCTCGCGCGCCACGCCCTCGACCGACTCCAGCCCGAAGATGTAGCCGGCCGACAGCTGGTTCTTCGCCTTCGTCAACTCGGCCGCGGTGACCGGCGTGACCCGCACGCGCGCCACCTCGCCCAGCAAGGTCTGCCGGATCTTCCCCTGATCGCGATCGGGCAGGTGGGCGGCGTAGACCAGAAACAGCCCCGACTGCTCCATCACCTCGGCGAAGCCGCCCGCCGCCACCGCCAGCTGATCCTGGCGGACCAGGCGGCGGTACATCCGCGACGACTCGCCGGCCGACAGGATGGTGGCCAGCACCTGCAGCGCCGGCACGTCGGCGTCGCGCGCCGCGGGGATGTGGTAACCGCCCACCACCACCGGCAGTGACACGTTCAGCGCCAGCGTCGCGTCGCGCTCGGCGCTCTGGGCCGGCTCCTGCGGGTAGTCGCGGGGCGGCTCGGCGCCGCGCGTGATGCCGCCGAAGTACTTCTGGACGGACTCCCGGACGCTCGACTCTGCGAGGTCGCCCACCACGATCAGCGTCGCGTTGTTGGGCCGGTAGTAAAGGTCATAGAAGGCCTGGCAGTCGGCGGGCGTCACCTTCTCCAGGTCCGCGATCACGCCCGCCGCGGTCCACTGGTAGGGGTGCTTCGTGTAGGCCAGCGCCCGGAAGCGCTCCACCGCCTGGCCGACGGGGTTGTTGTCGATGCGCAGCCGCTTCTCTTCCTCGACCACCTTGCGTTCGGAGTCGACGGTGGCGGGGAACAGCCGCAGGCCACGCATCCGCTCGGCCTCCAGCTCGATGGCGAAGTCGACGTACGACGGCGGGACGGTCTGGTGGAAGGCGGTGACGTCCTCGGTGGTGAACGCGTTCACCTGGCCCCCCACCTCCTTCAGCAGGCGGGCGTGCGCCTCGGGCGGCACGTGCTCGCTCCCCTTGAACATCAGGTGCTCGAACATGTGGGCCACGCCGCGGTTGCCGACATGTTCGTCCTTGGAACCGACGTGGTAAAAAATCTGCACCGTCGCGACGGGCGCCTCGTGATTCGCCAGGAACAAGACCTTCAGGCCGTTGTCCAGCTGCCACGACTTCACGTCGAGGCGCGGCCCTGCCAGCGACTGCCCCGGCTTGGGGGCGGCAGCGGCGGCCAGTGGCGCGCTCAGCAACGACAGCGCCAGCGTCGCCGCCGCCACGCGGGCCACCGACGAGGGACGAGTTTCAGGGATGCCAGGGGATGACGAGCGTCGAGGAGACACGAAGGTGCCCGGCACTATGCCACACGGTGCCCCGGGCGTGACAACCGACGCGTCCATTCCGGCCGCCGTTGACACGGATCACGCCAACCTGACGCTGAAGCAGCGGCCGCACTGGCGGCGCGCGCTGGTGTTGCTGTGGCTCGGGCAGATCATCTCGCACCTGGGCGATTCGCTGTACCTGGTGGGCATCGTGTGGCTGGTCCTGGATCTGACGGGTTCGAAGTCGCTGACCGGCTGGGTGGTGGGCATGAACTTCGCGCCGTCGCTGGTGCTGGGCCTGTTCGCGGGCGCCATCGTCGATCGCCACGATCGCCGCCGCATGATGATCGGCGCCGACGCCATCCGCTTCCTGGCTGTCGGCGCCATCCCCGTCCTGGCGGTGACGCACCACCTGAACGCGCCCATCTTGGGCGTGCTGCTGGTGGTGCTGGCGACGGGCACGACCTTCTTCAACCCCGCCATCAAGGCGTTGATTCCCGAGATCACGCCCTCGGCGCAGCTGGCCACGGCGGTGGCGGTGTTCCAGCTGTCCGAGCAGCTGGCATTCGTGGGCGGGCCGGTGCTGGGCCAGCCGGCCACGAAGCTGTTCGGCTTCGTGCACCTGTTCACCGTCGACGCCATGACGTTCCTGTTCTCGGCGCTGTGCCTGCTGGCGCTGCCGCGCCGGGGGCGCCGGCAGTCTCACGCGGCCGCCACACAGGTGCTGCCGCCGCTGACGGTGCGATCGATCTTGTCGGAGACCGCCGTGGTGATCCGCGCGGTGGTGGCGTCACCCACGCTGCGGCCGCTCTTTCTCCTCACCGCGCTCGACAACCTGTTCATCATGGGCCCCGGCTACATCGCCACGCCCGTGCTGGTGAAGGAGACCTTGCGCCTGGGGCCCGAGGGGTACATGAGCGCCATGACCTACTTCTTCGTGGGCCTGACCTGCGGCACGGCCGCCTCGTGGTTCGGGGCGCGCCGCATGCCGAAGGGGCTGCTGATCCTGCTGGGCATCATCCTGGACGGCCTGACCTGCGTACCGTTCTACTTCTGCCACACCCTGCCCGAGATCAAGGTGGCGCTGTTCGTGCACGCCTGCGTGATCCCGCTGATCATCATCCCGCGCACGGTGCTGATGCAGCAGGCGATGCCCGGTCGGCTGCACGGTCGACTGTTCGCGCTGATCAACGTGACCGTGTTCGGCATGACCGGCATCTCGGCCGGCCTGTCGGGCCTGATGATCTCGCACATGCCCCCGGGGACGCTTTTTCTCGCCGTGGGGATCATCGGCACGGTGGTGGGGACGCTGGGCTTCCGCGTGGCCACGCTGCGGAAGGCGCACTAGCCGAAAGCTACAGCGCCACGATCAACAGCGGCCGCGGCCCGGCGGCCAGCAGGCGCTGCGCCAGCGCGGCCTCGCGGCCGAAGTGTTCGCCCGTCGGATCCAGCACCTCGGTCGGCGCGCCGATGACCTCGATGCGATCGCCGACGGCCAGCGGCGCGTGCGGCAGGGGACCCAGGCCCAGGCGCTCACCGGCGCTGACGTCGGCCTGGATCACGCGGCCGTCGTCGGTCGCCAGCTCGATCACGTCGCGCGCCACGCGGCGCACGGTGCCGCGCAGATCCGCCACCGCGCCCGAGCGCGCGGCCAGCCGGCGGGCCCGACGCAGGACGACCCGCTCCAGCAAGCGGCGCCAGGCGCCGCGGCTCCAGGCGACGGCGGCTGCCACCGCGCTGGCCAGCATGGCCACGCCCGCGACGCGATCCAGCGCGCCTCGTGCGAACGCCACGGCGATACCGACCACCAGGGTGGCCACCCCGGGCGCCAGCACCAGCGCCAGCCGGTTGGCCACGCCCAGCCAGGCGAGCGCGCGCGGTGAGCCATCATCCGCCGGCGCCCGTACGAACGAAAACGCCAGCGCCCCGAAGGCCAGCAGCCCGCCGAGGAACAGCGCCAGGTGCGAGCCGCGTAGCGGCCACCGTCCGGGGACGCCGTCGAACTGATAGGCGAAGTGCCCGCGCGGCTTCTCCAGCAAGGCGCCGGGCTCGACCGACGGGGAGTCGGTGTGGGCCTGCAGCGGCAGCAGATCCGACCGGTGGTGAGGGTCGGGCAACATCGTCTCGGGCAGCTCGGCCGCGGCAAGAAAGGCCTCGCGATCGCCCTCCAGCGGCAAGGCCACGAACAGCTCGCTCAGGTCGTCGATGTTCGCGAACCACCCCACGAACCCCTGTACGTGCCCCGGCGCCACCCGCAGCCCCAGGCGCGCCGCCCAGAACGTCGCGGGCCCGCCGATGGCCAGCAGCGAGCAATAGAGAAGGAAGATCCGGAGGCCGCCGTACCGGCGCGTCGACTGCATGACGGGGACGGACAACGACATGCGGGAAAGGTTCCCACGGATTTTTCCGTCCGCCCGGACGAAAGGTGTTTCGGGAACGTCACGGAAATGACCACCGCCTTTGTCGAACATCGCGTCTCGTCTCGATGCCGACCGATAGAAAAGGCCGACCAGGGCGGCGCGGCTGGGGGGGCCCGACAGCGCTGCTGGCGGCCGGCCTGACCTTCAGCGCCGCCTGCCGCGACCAGCCGCCGCCCGTCCCCACGCCGGCCACCCAGTCCGCCACCGCGAAGTCCTTCTACGCCGACCACTTCAGCCGGCGGGCCACCGCCGCCGAGATGACCGTGCTGGGGCGCGAGCTGTTCTTCGCCCCGCAGCTGTCGTTGTCGGGACGCATGTCGTGCGCCACCTGCCACGACCCGGCCTTCGCGTACGGTCCCCCCAACGACCGCGCCACCCAGCTGGGCGGCCCCGACCTCGGCAGCGCCGGCCTGCGCGCTGTCCCATCGCTGCGCTACCTGCAGACCGTCCCCGCCTTCGAGGAGCACCACTTCGACGAGGCGATCGAGGACGGCACCGACCAGGGCCCGAGCGGCGGCCACACCTGGGACGGACGCGCCAACACCACGCACGACCAGGCCCGGCTGCCGCTGACGTCCCCGTTCGAGATGGCCAACCCCAGCGTGGAGGCGGTCGTGGCGCGATTGGAGAAAGGCCCGCTGGCGGCGCGATTCCGCGCCGTCTTCGGCGACGACGTCTTCGCCGAGCCGGCACGCGCCGTGACGGCGCTGCTGAAGTGCCTGGAGATCTTCCAGCAAAGCCCGCAGGACTTCTATCCCTACAGCAGCCGCTACGACGCCTACCTGCGCGGCCAAGCCGGGCTGACGCCCGCCGAACAACACGGCCTGGCGCTGTTCGACGACCCGAAAAAAGGGAACTGCGCCAGCTGCCACCCCAGCCAGCTCCGCAAAGGCGCCTTCCCGCAGTTCACCGACTTCGGTTTCAACGCCATCGGCGTGCCCCGCAACCGCGCCCTGCCCGCCAACCAGGACCCAGGCCACTTCGACATGGGCCTGTGCGGCCCCGTGCGCATCGACCTGACCGACCACCCGGCGTACTGCGGCTTCTTCCGCGTGCCCGGCCTGCGCAACACGGCCGTACGCCGCGCCTTCTTCCACAACGGGGTGTTTCACACGCTGGAGCAGGTGATGGACTTCTACGTCGCGCGCGACACGAACGCGGGCAAGTTCTATCCGAGGAGGCAGGGCCAGGTGGACGCGTTCGATGACCTGCCCGCCGAGCACCGGAAGAACGTGAACCACGACCCGCCGTTCGGCCGCCAGGCGGGCGCCCCGGCCGCCCTGACGAAGGGCGAGATCCGCGACGTGATCGCGTTCCTGAACACGCTCACCGATGCCGACGTGAAGCGAAGATAGCGACCTACTACCAGACGACGCTCACGTGGGCGCGCTCCAGTCCGTCGCGGGCGGGCGTAGCAGAAGCTCGTGCGTCCAGGCGCTGCGCTCTTGCCCGTGCAGGTAGGCGCACGCGCGCGCGATCTCGTCCTTCGAGATGGCGCGCTCGGTGCCGCCATTCGCCCCGATCCCCCCGTCGATGGGCAGATAGGCGACGTGCACGCCCTGCCCGCGCCATTCGCGGGCCGCCACCTGTACCAGGGCGCGCAGGCCGTGCTGGACGGCGCCCAGCGCCGCGAAGCCGTCTCGCGTGCGTACGCCTGACGAGGTGCCGATCTGCAGGAACGTACCTTTGCCTTGCGCCAGCATCTTCGGCCCGACCGCCTTCAGCAGGTTCCAGGTCCCCTTCAGGTAAACGTTGCAGGCGCGATCCAGCTCGGCGTCATCGATGTCCAGCAGCGGCTTCGAACCGAAGCGCCCGCCGGCCGTCTGCGCGCTGATGCACAGGTCGATGCCGGGCTGGGCCGCCACCAGCGCCGCCAGCGAGGCGCGGTCCGTCAGATCGCACACCACGGGAACGCCCTGCCCGCCCGCCGCATCGACATCTTTGGCCAGTCGCTCGACATCCTCCCGCGTGCGGGACGCGCACACGACGCGCCACTGCTGCGCCGCGAAGTGCAGCGCGATCACGCGCCCCAGCGAGCGCACCCCCATCATGACCAGCGTATTCATCGTGCCGGAGTCTATCCTGCCGCCTGGGGGGATACGGCCGTCCGTACGGGAGGCCGGCCTGCGGGGCGCTACTTCTTGGCGTCCTTGTCTTCTCCCAGGATCTCCGTCAACTCGCGTCGTGCCGGCCCTTCGGCCAGCAGGCGTGCCGCGTCCACGTGATTGATCAGGAACTGGCGGTTGTCGAGCACGCCCAGGTTCTGCATCTCCAGCGCGCCCATGCGGTCCTCGGGCGAGAACAGGCTCTCCACCTTCTCCATCGACAGCTTGTGCGGGTCGTAGGCCATGTGAGGCGCGGACGTCGAGACGATCGTGTAGTCATCGCCGCGACGCAACTCGAGCGTGACCTGTCCGGTGATCGAAGGGG
>Ga0207652_10000776_pt1 | contig 30553 bp, 20 predicted proteins | sample KBSC63BmetaG_FD_184334 | JGI IMG/M metagenome (GOLD analysis project Ga0207652, IMG submission 184334) | Corn rhizosphere microbial communities from Kellogg Biological Station, Michigan, USA - KBS C6-3B metaG (SPAdes) (version 2) | ecosystem: Host-associated > Plants > Roots > Rhizosphere ...
AAACGCTGAGAGGAATGCTCAGACCGGGAGGCCGACGTAATTCTCCGCGATGGCGGTCTGCGCGGCGCGGCTCGACGCGATGTAGTCGAGCTCGGCGAGTTGCATCGCCCGTTCGAACGGGCCATCCTCGGGGAAGCGGTGCATCAGACGGGTCAGTGACCAGCTGAAGCGCTCCGACTTCCACACCCGGGCGAGAGCCTTGGCCGAGTATCCGGCGATGGCATCGGGGTCGCCGTTGCGAAAGTACGCTGTCAGCGCCGCGGCCGCGTAATGCACGTCGCTCGCGGCTAGGTTGAGCCCCTTGGCCCCGGTCGGCGGCACGATGTGCGCGGCGTCGCCGCACAGCAACAGCGAGCCGTGGCGCATCGGCGCGAAGACATAGCTTCGCAACGGCGCGATCGACTTCTCCAGCGCCGGCCCACGGACGATGTGCGCGGCGGCCTCGGGCGGCAGCCGCCTTTCCAGCTCGTCCCAGATCCGCTCGTCCGGCCAGTCCTCGATCCGCTCGGTCAGAGGCACATCGACGTAATAGCGGCTGCGCGTCTCGCTGCGCATCGAGGCGAGTGCGAAACCGCGCTCGTGGTGCGAATAGATCAGTTCGTGATTGCACGGCGGAACGTCGGCGAGAATGCCGAGCCAGCCGAACGGGTATTCGCGCTCGTATTCGGTATACGCCCCCGCGGGGATGGCGCGGCGGCTGGGGCCGTGAAACCCATCGCAGCCGACCACGATGCGCGCGTCGATGCGCTGCTCACGGCCGCCGTGCGAGAACGTGACCGACGGCGCGTCGCTGTCGATGGCGTGGAGTGCCACGTCGGCCGCTTGGTAGATCACTTCCAGGCCGCGCTCTTCGCGCGCTTCCATCAGGTCGCGGGTCAGCTCGGTCTGGCCGTAGACGACGACATGCTTGCCTGTCAGTTCGGCGATGTCGATGCGGATCAGCCGCTCGCCGTCGGCAAGGTTGAAGCCGTCGTGCGGCAGGCCTTCGGCCTTGAGCCGACCGTCGAGGCCGAGCCGCTGCATCAGCGACACCGTGATCTGTTCCAGCACCCCCGCGCGGATGCGCCCGAGGATGTAGTCCGGCGACTGACGTTCGAGCACCACGCACTCGATGCCTTCCGCCCGCAGCAAATGGCCGAGCAGCAGCCCCGCCGGCCCAGCGCCGACAATGCAGACTTGAGTCTTCATCAGATCGGGAAGTGGCCGGGCTCTGTCTCGACCGTGATCCACCGCAGCTCGGTGAACGCGTCGATCCCGGCCTTGCCTCCGAAGCGGCCGTAGCCCGAGGCTTTCATCCCGCCGAACGGCATCTGCGCCTCGTCATGCACGGTCGGACCGTTGACGTGGCAGATGCCGGACTGAATGCGCCGCGCGACCTTGAGGCCGCGGGCGAGGTCGCGCGTGAACACCGAGGCCGAAAGGCCATATTCGGTATCGTTCGCCAGTTCGATCGCATGCTCTTCGTCGCGCGCGCGGACAATCGCGACGACCGGGCCGAAGCTCTCGTCGCGGAACAGCCGCATCTCGGGGGTGACCTTGTCGATCACGTGCGCCGGCATCAGCACGTTCTGCGTCGTTTCGCCGCCGGTGAGTTGGGTCGCGCCTTTCGCCAGCGCGTCCTCGACCAGGCCGCTGACGCATTCGACGGTGCGCCGGTCGACCACCGCGCCGAGCGGCGTCGTTCCTTCGCGCGGATCGCCCACGGCCATGCCGCCGACCTTTTCCTTGAACTTCGCGGCGAACGCATCGCCGACCGCGTCGACGACGATGATCCGTTCGGTCGACATGCAGATCTGGCCCTGGTTCATGAACGCCCCGAAGGCGGCCGCCTTGACCGATTCATCGAGGTCCGCGTCCTCCAGCACGACCAGAGGCGCCTTGCCGCCGAGTTCGAGCAGGACCGGCTTGAGGTGCTCGGCGGCCCGTTTGGCAATGATCTTGCCGACGCCGGTCGAGCCGGTGAAGTTGATCCGCCGGACTTCCGGCGCATCGATCAGCGCGCCAACCACTTCGGCTGCATCCTCGGGCGCGTTGGTGACGATATTGACCGTTCCCTCCGGAAAGCCCGCTTCCTGGAACGCCTCGACGATCAGCGAATGAGTCCGCGGGCAATTCTCACTGGCCTTGAGGATCACCGTGTTGCCGCAAGCCAGCGGCACGGCGATCGCGCGGACCCCGAGGATGATCGGCGCGTTCCACGGCGCGATCCCGAGGATCACGCCAACCGGCTCGCGCAGCGCCATCGCCAGCGTCCCCGGCTTGTCGGAGGGGATCACCTCGCCCGAAATCTGCGTGGTCAGCGCGGCAGCCTCGCGCACCATGCTGGCGGCGAGCCCGAGGTTGAACATCGCCCACCCGGCCGTCGCGCCGATCTCCCCCATCATCGCCTCGACGAACTGGTCCTTGCGCGCCTCGAGCGCCGCCGCGGCTTTGGTCAGCACCGCGCGGCGGCCATTCGGCCCGATGGCCGACCACGCCGGGAAAGCCTGGGCGGCCCGGGAGGCCACAGCGGCAATATCCGCCGCCTTCATCGCCTCGGCGCTGGACGCCGCTGCGCCGGTGAGGGGATTCAATCGCTCGAACTTCATGCAGGCTTACTCCACGCTTACTCAATACCGGACTACCGTCGAACGACAGGCCGCGATACCCCTGGTCTCGACCAGTCCGTCCTAGAACTCAGCCGACAGCTGGACGTACCAGTTGCGCGGCCGGGCGTACATCTTCTCGGCATAGCCAAGCGTGCCGAGCGAGGCGTTGCCCTGGATCAGGTAACGCTTGTCGAACAGGTTGATCACGCCCGCCTGCAGCTTCCACTTGCGGTCGATCGCCAGCTCGATCGAGCCGTTGGCGACGAAGTAGGCCGGCTGCTCGATCTCCGGGACGCTGCCGGTGATGAAGGTCAGGTGCGTGGTGTAGCTGCCATCGAAGCGCGGGGTGATCGTGTAGCGCTCGCCCACCTCGATCGCATAGCCGACCGCGAAGTTGCCCTGGAACGACGGCGTCAGCGGCAAGTCGTCGCCCGGCGCAACGGTAGCGGTCGTGCCCGGCACCGGCGTGATCGAGAGGATCTTGTCGTCGAGCACGCTCATTCCCGCGTCGAAGAAGAAGCCGCCGCGCGGGTGATAGCTCGCCTCGGCTTCGAAGCCGCGGATGCGCGCCTTGCCGGCGTTGAACAGCAGCGGGACCACGCCCTGGCGAAAGACGAGCTGGATGTTGTCGTAGTTGGCCTGGAACGCGGCGAGGTTCAGGCTGAAGCGGCCCAGGCCGATCTTCGCGCCGGCTTCGTAGCTGTCGACCGTTTCCTCGTCGAACGGCGCGGGGACGTTACCCGGCGGCGGCGCGTTGTAGCGGGTGTTGAAGCCGCCCGACTTGAAGCTCCGCGCGTACGACACGTATGTGTTCAGCCATGGCGCGACTTCGTAGGCAATGCTCGCCGAGCCGGTCAGGGCCGAGAAAGTCCGCCGGTTGAGCGTCGGATAGATGTAGAGCGGGCCGCCGTCGGGAATCGCCTTGGTCGGCAGCGGATCGGGATCCGGCAGCGTCGCCGGGAACAGGTTGAGCACCGTGCCCTGGAAGCTCTTGCGATCGGAGGTGTAGCGCAGGCCGCCGGTCAGCTCGAGGCCGTCGGCAAGCTTCAATGAAACCTCGCCGAAGCCCGCGAGCGAGCGGGTGTCGAGATTGGACAACTGCAAGTCGCGCGTCCCCGGTCCGCCGGCGAGGATCGAGCCGATCACCGGCGGCGATGGCGGGAACGACAGCGGCACGGTCGCACGCTCGAAGGTGTTCTCATCGAAGTAGTAGGCGCCGAGGATGGCGCTCCACGGGCCCTTCTCGAACTGCAGTTGCAGCTCTTCGCTGAACTGGTCCGAATCCCCGCCGACGTCCGTGGTGATCATCAGGAACGGGGTGTTGTCGGCGTCGCGAATGCCACGCGAGCTGGTGTTGCGGTAGGCGGTGATGCTCTTGAGCTTGAGGCTGTCGCTCAGCTGGAGTGTCGCGGTGCCCGAAGTGCCCCACACGGTCGAGCGGCTCATCACCGGGGCGGTGCCGCCGTTGACGAACGGGCCCTTGGCCTGGAAATCGTTGGCGCAGCGCGCGTCGTTGATCTGCGGGACGAACGGCGCGCCGAAGCGTGGATCGCCGGGTTTGATCGGCGCGAACGGAATCTTCGCACCGGGACAGCCCGCGGCGACACTCACGATCGCCGCGACCGGAGCGGTCTCGTTGACGCCCGCGAACACGAACGGCGCGCCGTGTTCCTTGCGGTCGGTGTAATCGGCGCGGAGCGAAATGGTCAGCGCGGATGACGGCTCCCACCGGAACGCGCCGTTCATCGTCACCGAGTTCTCGTTGCCGAGGTCGACGTTGTCGTAGACGCGGCGGACGTAGCCGTCGCGCTTGCGGAACCCGCCGGACAGGCGCATCGCGGCGTTGTCGGCGATCGGCAGGTTTACCGCGCCGAACGCTTCGTAGAGATTGTCGCTGCCGCCGCGCACCCGCGCCTTGCCGGAGAACTCACCGAATTGCGGTTCCTTGGTGCGCACGAGGATCGCGCCGCCGATCGTGTTGCGGCCGAACAGCGTGCCCTGCGGGCCGCGCAGCACTTCGACGCTGTCGATGTCGCCGAAGTCGATCGTCCCGCCGACCGCGCGGCCGACGTAGACTTCATCGATGTAGATGCCGACACCGGGATCGACGGCCGCCGTCGGGTCGAGCTGCCCGATGCCGCGAATGAACACGACGGAGGACGCGCTGTTGCCGGACAACTGCCCGGCCGGCTTGAACTGCAGGCTGGGCGTGATCCGCTCGAGATCCTGGGTGGCGTGGACTTCGCGCGCCTCGAGCGTCTCGGCGCTGAATGCCGAGATCGCGACCGGCGTCTTCTGCAAGGTCTCCTCGCGCCGCCGGGCGGTGACGACGATGCTGTTGCCTTGCGCCCCGTCTTCGCTCGCGCTGGCCTGTGCTTCCACGGGTGACGCGGCGGCGGCGGAGTCCTGGGCGGCGGCGGGTGCGGCGCAAGCGAGCATCGCGAGGGCCAGTCCGGAGGCGGCGGAGGCCACAAGCAAGCGAGCCCGAAGATCGGCGGTATGCAGCATCATTAAACTTCCCCCATGTGCGGCTTTTTGCCGCTGCCGGTTTTGTTATCGTCCATAACAGCTATATGCAATAACATCCTGCCATTGCATTCGCTTCGCGTCAGCGGCATTCTCGCCCCGTGGATCTCGAAATCGATCGATCGGGTGCGCTTGACGAAGTGCGCCACCGTGCGCCCAAGCTGGGCGATGCGAAAATCGACTACGGGATGCTGGCTCATCGAACCGGCTTTTCGGTCAAGCTGGCGTGGATCCTGGGTTACGCGTTGTTGACCCGCGCGTTCGGCGACAGCGGGATAACCCCGCAGCGCTTTTCGATGCTCGAGCTGATCGGCTGCAACCCGGGCCTGCAGCAGATCCACCTCGGCAATGCGCTCGGCTTGTCGCGCTCCGCCGCCACCTTGACGATCGACTTCTGGGAGGACCGGGGCTGCATCGAGCGGCGCGCCGATAGAAATGACCGGCGTTCGTTCGAGATTTACCTCACGCCCGCGGGCGAGATCGAGCTGGCCCGGCTGCGCGAGCTCGTTCTCGAATCCGACCTGGCGCTAACCGCCGGGCTGACCGCGGCGGAAACCGCCGAGCTGCGGCGCCTGCTCGCCAAGATCCATCTCTAGCCGCGCATTCACCCGCCCGGCCTAGGGCGTCTTGAAAGTCCAGCGTCCGCTATCGTCGGCAGGATTGAAGGGTGCGAGGACCGGCGTGCTCGCGCCGATGGCGACAAGCACCAGCGGCCGTTTCACATCGAGCGCCTGCTTGGGCATGATCCGGTAAGTGCCATCGGTAAGCTGGTCGATGCGCCATAACTGCTCGGCGGCACCGGTGAAGGCCGGCTGCGCGACTACGGTAGCGTTCGGCGTTGCCGCAAGCACCCGGTTGGTCCCGGCAATGCCGATCCTGTAATACGGCGCCCCGAACGCTCCCCCTGCCGAGGGCTCCGGGGCGATCGTCCATTGCTGGTGCGGCCGGATCATGTAATCGCCCAGGTCGACTGCGACCGGCCCGCTCGGCCACACGGCCGAATCCTGCGCCAGCGTCTGGTTGGGTATCGGGGTAACTTCGGCGCCCGGCGGGCTCGAGAACGAACGCCTGAAATCGAACGCAATCCGCACGAAATCGGTCGCCAGCTCGAGCGCCCCGCCGCTCCGCTCCGACTGGATTTCGTACGTGCCAGGGGTCACATTCTCGCCGGCGACCGGCCAGCCGTCCTTCCACAGCAGCGGCGCGATGGCGAGGACGCTGCGGCCGCCGCGATCCATGTCGGACTCATAATGCATCGAGAATTTTTCCGCCCCGTCGCCCAGGTCGAGCAGCCCGAAGTGCCCCGGTCCGAACTCGCGGCCGCGCCCGGCAATCACCAGCTTCCCGCCGCCTTTCAACAGCGGAGTGCCCATATTGTCGAGATAAGGACCCAAGGGGCTGCGCGAGCGGCCGACGCGGATGTTGTACGAGGAATTGGGCCCGTCGCAGCACGTCCCGTGCGTGCCGAGCAGGAAATACCAGCCGTCGCGATAGAGGAGATCGGTCGCCTCCATGTCGATCGCGACGTCGACTGGCTTGTTGCCCGCGACACGTTGCCCGGTTTTCGGGTTGAGCTCGACCATCCGGATGTAGCCGAAATAGGTCCCGTAGCTCAGCCACAGCCGGCCTTTGGCGAGAAGGAACGCGGGGTCGATCGCGTCCTGGTCTTCCTTCCCATTGCTCGATGCGACGATGCCGACGTCGTGGTAGCCGAAATCGGGCGACTTCGGGTCGAGCGACCTGGTCCACATGACCTTGACGTTGCTCGCGTGGCCGCCGTTCATCCCGCCGCCGCCGACCGCGTAAGTGACGTAGTAGCGGTCGCCGATGTGAATGATGTCGGGCGCGACCCCGCCGCCGGGCCGCACGCCGCCGCGGTGCCAGGTCCAGCCGTCGGCTGAGACAAGGCCGCCGCTGCCGGTGCCGAAGGTATAAAATTGGCCGTCCGAATAAGCGATCGTGGACGGATCGTGGATGAAAGGTTCGCCCGCCAGCTGCGCGCCGGCGGCGTTGGGCAGCGCCAGCAACAGGGCGGCGCCGAGGGCGGTGAGGAGTTTCATGCAGGCTCCGGCATGGCGATGGTGGGACATGATCAGCGCGTCGTCAGCGTAATATCGCGCACCGGCCGACCGCTGGCGTCGACAAACCGGACGCAGAAGTCGCTCAGGCCCGGCCCGTTGATCACCGCGCCGCGGACGATATTGCGGCCCTTGTGAAGGGTAAGCGGCGGCGAGAGAACGTCGTCCATTACCATCCGGCGATCGCCGAAAAGTCCGGCCGCTTCCTCGCCATTGACCCACCACATCGACGCGGAGTTCGAGCCGACGGCAAGGCGGACGCCGGTCATCTCGCGCGGACTGTTGACGACGGTCACCGCCCAGAAGATCACGCCGTAAGTGGGCTTGCCGAGGTCTTGCGCGAAATTGAACAGCTTCACGTCGAACAGGTTGGTGTCCACCGCGTGCCAGGCCAGCGGCGTGCCGGCCACGGTCTCGACTTGCCCGTTTTTTGGGACCGGCCCGAACTGATCGGGGAATGACGGCGCGGTCAGCGCCTGGCGGACGTAAGTGCCGGTAAAGCCGGTGTTGCTGCGATTCGGCTTCACGATCGGCTCCAGCAGCAGCCACCGTTGCAGGAAGCCGTCCGCATCCGGAGCCTTCGGGACGGCCGTTGCCGGCGCAAACACCGGCGCCGGTTCGGCGACCGCAACCAGCGGCGCGCCGGCCATCGACGCGGCGATCACAAGCCCGCTGAACCGCAAGCCAAGCGACATTTTCAGCCTCATCCCTCGCATCACTCCTCCAACCCACGCCTTGTAGCGCGCCGTCCCGCGCTCGCAATAGTCCGAGTTATTAGTTTCGCAGAATTTCACGCGAACGGCGGGAGGAACTCGCTCATGCATCCGTGAGCACTTGAAACTGTAGGAGTAATGGGGTTTCCTCACACCGGGAGCGGAGGAAGAACGCGTGCCACAGATCACCCGTCGGTTAGTCATGAAGGCGGGTGCCCTGCTCGGAGGTACGCTGGCCACGCCGTCCCTGGCGGTTGGACCGACAAATACGCGGGCGCGGAGGCGTTTGTGGTACCGCCAGCCGGCGGCCGAATGGACCCAGGCGCTGCCTGTCGGCAACGGCCGGCTCGGCGCGATGGTGTTCGGCGGAACGACGCACGAGCGCCTGCAGCTCAATGAAGACACGCTGTGGAACGGCGGGCCTTACGATCCGGTCAACCCCAAGGCGAAAGCCGCCTTGCCGAAAGTGCGCGAGTTGATCTTCGCGGGCCGGTGGGCCGAAGCGCAAACCCTGGCCGACAAGGAAGTCATGGCCACGCCGCTGAAACAGATGGCCTACCAGACGGTTGGCGACCTGATCATCGACATGGCTGGCTTGCCCGAAGGGGTGACCGCGTACCATCGCGAGCTCGATCTCGACTCTGCGCTGGCGCTGACGCGATTCACCATCGGGGGAATCACGTTCACCCGCGAAGTGGTGGTCTCGCCGGTCGACCAGGTCATCGCCGTGCGGCTTTCGGCCGACCGGCCGGGCGCGGTATCGTGCGACGTCGCCTTGCGTTCGCCCCAGCCCGAAGCCGCCACGCGGGTGGATGGCCGGGACCTGGTGCTGACGGGGCGCAACGCGGCGCAGGAGGGAGTCGCGGGCGCGCTGCGGTTCGAGGCGCGGCTGGCTGCGGTTCTGTCCGGCGGCCGGATTCAAGCCCACAGCGATCGGCTATCGGTGCGCGCCGCTAACGAAGTCACCCTCTTGCTGGCGATGGCGACGAGCTACCGCCGGTTCGACGATACCGGTGGCGATCCCACGGCGATTTCGCGCCGGCAACTCGCTTCCGCGCGCGACAAGAGCTTCGCGCGGATCGCCGCGGAGACGGCGCAGGCTCATCGCGCGTTGTTCGGGCGAGTCAGCCTCGACCTCGGCCATACGCCCGCCGCCGATCGGCCCACCGACGAACGCATCGCGACGAGCGCTTCGAGCGACGATCCCGCCCTCGCCGCGCTTTATTTCGACTACGGGCGCTACCTGCTGATTGCCAGCTCGAGGCCGGGCACGCAGCCGGCGAACCTTCAAGGCATTTGGAACGACAGCACCAAGCCGCCGTGGGAATCGAAATACACGATCAACATCAACACCGAGATGAACTACTGGCCGGCCGAGCCGGTCGCCCTGGCGGAATGTACCCAGCCCCTGATCGACATGGTGCGCGACCTCGCCGTGACGGGCGCGCGGACCGCGCGCGAGATGTACGGCGCGCGCGGCTGGGTCGCGCATCACAACACCGACTTGTGGCGCGCGACAGCACCGATCGACGGCGCGCAATGGGGCCTCTGGCCGACCGGCGGCGCGTGGCTGTGCATGCATCTGTGGCACCGCTACGATTACGGCCGCGACGCTCCCTACTTGAAGTCGGTCTATCCGCTAATGGCCGGCGCGTGCCGCTTCTTCCTCGACGTGCTGCATACCGATCCCCGCACGGGCTTCCTGGTCACCAATCCGTCGCTTTCGCCGGAGAACGTGCATCCGCACGGCGCCTCGCTCTGCGCCGGGCCCACGATGGACATGCAGATCGTGCGCGATCTGTTCGCCTGCACCGCGCGCGCCGCGGCAATCCTGCGCACGGACGCGGGCCTGGTGGACGAACTGGACGCCGCGCGGGCGCGCCTCGCACCCAACAAGATCGGCGCGCAAGGCCAGTTGCAGGAATGGCAGTTCGACTGGGACGCCGAAGCGCCCGAGCCGCACCACCGACACGTTTCGCACCTCTACGGCCTGTTCCCGAGCGACCAGATCAACCTCGACGACACACCGGAACTGGCCGCTGCCGCACGCAAGTCACTCGAGTTGCGCGGCGACGAATCGACCGGCTGGGCGACCGCGTGGCGCGCCAACTTGTGGGCTCGCTTGCGGGACGGCGAGCACGCCCACCGCATCCTCGCCTTCCTGCTCGGGCCCGAGCGGACCTACCCCAACATGTTCGACGCCCACCCGCCGTTCCAGATCGACGGCAATTTCGGCGGGACGCGGGCGATCGCCGAGATGCTGCTACAGGCGCGCGGCGACGAGGCGCGGCTGCTGCCGGCCCTCCCCCGCGCGTGGCCGAGCGGGTCGGTCAGCGGCCTGCGGGCTCCCGCGCGAACCAGGATCGACCTGACGTGGCACGCCGGCGAGTTGCTCGAAGCGACACTGACAAGCGGGCTCGCGGGCGAACGAACCGTCCATCTCGGCAACGAGCGCGCGGTCGTGCGGCTCCAGCCCGGACACGCGGTCCGGTTGCGCGGGCCGCATCTGGCGCAAGTCTGAAGTCGATGGGAGTAAGGCATGGCTGAATTGACACGGCGAGACTTTGGCACGGCGGCCCTGATGTCCGCGATGCTGGCGGCCAGCCGAAGCGGCCCGGCGTTCGGTGCGGCGCCGCAAGCGGCTGCCGACGAACGCCTGCTTGCCACGGTCAACCCGGAGCTGCGCCGCTTCGCCCGCCCGATGCTAGCCTGGCGCACCGGCCCGCCGCTGCCGGTAAACTACCTCAACGTCCGCCGGCAGTCCGCCGTGCCGCCCCCGCCGCTTCCGGGCATACCGGTGGCGAAGCACACGATCCCGGTTTCGGACCGCGTGCCGGCGGTGACGATCTATGTCATCAACGCCGGCGAAAGGGATCGCCCGGCGATCCTGCACACGCACGGTGGCGGCTTCGTGATGGGCAGTGCGGCGTCCGAAATTCCCGGCAAGCAGACGATGGCGCGCGAGCTGGATTGCGTGATCGTCACCGTCGAATACACGCTGGCTCCCGAAGCAACTTATGCCGTTTCGACCGAGCAGAACTACGCCGCTCTGAAATGGCTTCACTCCAACGCAGCGGAACTGGGCGTGGACCGTTCACGCATTGCGGTGATGGGCGAAAGCGCTGGCGGGGGCCTCGCTGCCCTGCTCGCCATCGCCGCGCGCGACCGCGGCGAAGTGTCGGTCGCATTCCAGTGCCTCGTCTATCCAATGCTCGACGACCGCACCGGCAGCCCGAGGATGCCGGCCTGGCCGATCGGACAGCTCGCGTGGGACGTTCCGGCCAACCGCTTCGGCTGGCGTTCGTTTCTCGGCCGCGCGCCGGGGACAGCCGGTGTACCCGCGGCCGCGGTGCCCGCGCGCACCGCCAGCCTGCGCGGCTTGCCCCCGGCCTTCATCGGCGTCGGCTCGATCGATCTCTTCGTTGACGAGGACATCGCTTATGCCCGGCGGCTGATCGATGCCGGCATTCCGACCGAGCTGACCATCGTGCCGGGTGCGTTCCACGGCTTCGACGGCGCGGGCGCCACCACCTCGATCGGCAAGCAGTTCACCCGCGCCAAGATGAACGCTCTGCGCCGCGCGTTCGGCCAGACACCAGCCTGAGCGCGGTCACCCTATTCGGGTAGAGCGACCGCCGACGTCGTGACGAAGGTGGCCGACTGGCCCGGGGTTCCGGTTCCCGGCTGGCCCGACCCGACCGTCACCCGGTAATTGCCCGGCATCACCTCGCGCTGGCCGTCGATCGTCACGGCGCTGAGATCGCGCGGCGACAGGTCGAAGCTCACCGTGCGGTGCTCGCCCGGGTTCAGATGCACCCGCTGAAACCCGCGAAGGGCGACGTTGGGCGCGCCCGGGACCTGCGGGAAATTGAGGTAGAGCTCGGCCACCTCGTCGCCCGCCCGGCCGCCGGTATTGCTGACTTCCGTCGTCACCCGCACGCCGTTCTGCGCGCCGCCCGCCGCCGGAGCGACCTGCAGCGGCGAATAAGCGAAGGTGGTGTAGCTGAGGCCATAGCCGAACGGATAGACCGCGGTGCCGGTGAAGTAGCGGTAAGTCCGCCCCTGCATCCGGTAATCCTCGAACGGCGGCAGGTCGTCGACGCTGCGGTAGAAGGTCAGCGGCAGGCGGCCGGCCGGATTGGTCTTGCCCGACAGGACGTTGCCGACCGCGAGGCCGCCGGACTGCCCGGGATACCACGCTTCGAGGATCGCGTTGGCGTTGTCCTTTGCCCAGGAAAGATTGATCGGGCTGCCGTTCATCGCCACCACGATCAGCGGCTTGCCGGTGGCTTTGGCTTCCTCGAGCAAGTGCTGCTGGTCGGCCGGAATATCGAGGCTGGTCTTGTCGCCCCCCTTGAAGCCGGGGATCTGCACCGGCGATTCTTCGGCTTCGAGATCGGACGTCAGACCAACCACTGCGACGAGCACATCCGCTTCGGCCGCCGACTTGCGCAAATCGCCGACGGGATCGGCCGAAACGCGCTTCCAGGCGAAGTTCACCCCGGCATCGCCGGTCTGCGCTTCGCCGCTGATCCTGATCCGGTAGCGGTGGCCCTTTTTGAGCGTGACGGTCTTCATCGCGGCCAGGCTGCCCCACGGCGCGTCGCTCAGGTTCATGAACGGCTTGCCGTCCATCTCCAGGACGCCATTGCGGTAGCCGCTGAGGCCGAGGCGATAGAGCCCGGTTTCAGGCGGCACCAGGAACCCGGTCCACACGACGCGATGGTGGTCCGACACCGCCGCCAGATCGAGGCTGTGGCCGCCGACGGTGCTTTCGCGCCGGGTGACCACCGGCTTGTCGGCATAGCGCAAGGCCGCCTGGTAAGCCTTGCGCTGCCCGGGCGTGAAGTTCGCCGGGGCGGTGCCGAGCGCGTTGTAGTACCGCGCGGTCAGCCCCGGTTTGCCGTCCTCGGCGCGCAGGGCCGAAGTCGGCACCGGATCGCCGTCGGTGATCGTCTCGCCGAACGGAACGTAGCTGACCCGCGCGTTCGGCATCGCGCTTTGCAGGCCGGCGACGACCGAAATCGGCGGGGCGGAGAACGGCGAGGAATAGTTGCCGCGCAGCACGCGGGTCGCATCGCCCAGCGGGCCGATCACGGCGACTTTCGTCCCCGCGCCCTTGAGCGGCAGGATGCCGTCGTTCTTGAGCAGCACGAGCGCCTTTTCGGCCGCTTCGAGCGCCAGCGCGCCGTGCTGCGCGGTTCCGACATCGGCGGCCGAGGAAGTCTTGGTGCTGAGCGGGCGAACACCCGGCAAGTCCCCGTTGCGCAGGCGCGCGGAGAACAGCCGCACCAGCGAACGGTCGATATCGGCCTGGGTGATCAGGCCGCGATCGAACGCCTCGCGGTAGCGGTCGGCGACGCCCGCCGTGTCGGACAGGGTCGCCCCATTGCACTCATTATCGACCCCGCTGCGGATCGCCGCGGTCACGGCCGTAGCGGCGTCCGGCGCGTACTTGTGGTTGTCGGCGATGTCCTTCACCGCGTCGCAGTCGGACACCACGTAACCCTTGAAGCCCCATGCGCCGCGCAAGTGGTCGAGCAGCAGTTCATCGCTGGCACAGGCCGGCTGGCCGTCGATCCGGTTATAGGCGCACATCACCGAGCCCGCCTTCCCTTCGACGATCGCGGCGCGGAATGCGGGCAGGTAGGTATCCTCGAGATCGTGGCGCGAGACGAACACGTTGGCCTTGTGGCGTGTCCCCTCCGGCCCGTTGTGGACCGCGAAGTGCTTGGGCGTGCTGACCACGTCGGGAAGATCCGGGTTGGGCCCCTGCATCCCGGTCACGAAGGCGACCGCCATGCGGGAGGTCAGGAACGGATCTTCGCCGTAAGTTTCCTGCCCCCGGCCCCAGCGCGGATCGCGGAAGATGTTGATGTTGGGCGACCAGGTGTCGAGCGCCGTGCCGATGCGGCCCATGCGCCCGGTCTCGCGCGCCAGGGCGTGAAGTCCGCGAACTTCGGTGCTGATCCCGCCGGCGACTTGCTTGACCAGCGGCGCGTCGAACGTCGCGGCAAGAGCGATCGGCTCGGGGAAATTGGTCGTAGGTACCGTGCCCAGCGCGCCGTGGAGCGATTCCGTCCACCAGTTGTAGGCGGGAATGCCGAGCCGCGGGATGGCCGGAGCGGTGTTGAGCAGTTGCGGGAGCTTTTCGTCCAGCGTCAGCTTGCCGACGATATCGGCAGCCAGCGCGTCGGCCTGCGCGCGCACGTCTGACCGCGCGGTGCTCGGCTCCCGCCCGCTCTCTTGGGCCGATACCGTAGCCGGCAGGGCGAGCAGCGTGCTGCCCGCGATCAGAAGGGAAGCCACAAGCGAACGGCGCGATTGGAAAGGCGTCACGTCGATTCCTTTGCTGAGAAGCCCTGAGGATGAAGGTCAGACCGGCTGCAGGCCGTGTTCGACGATCTTGCGGATCAGATCGCGATGGCGCGGCAGGCCGGCGCGCAGGCGCTCGGTCTGCACCGCGTTCTCGCGCAACGCCTGTTCGGCCGCCCGCGCTTCGGCGGACAAGGCATGGGGATCCACCTCCGTGCGGAAGCCCATCCCGTAAAGCACGTACTGATAGCTCGCCGCGGGGAAGACTTCGTCGAGCCGGTCGAACTCGTCGTGGAACCACGGCGGCTGGTATTTCCACAGCAGGAGCAGCTCCTGCAGGCGCTCCGGAATGGATTCCGGCCTGAGGTTGTCCCGCCAGAAGTCGCTGTCGGTCCTTTGCGTCAAAACGTAGTGGAGCTTGAGGAAGTCGATGATCCGGCCCCAGCGGTATTCGGTCGTCGCGTTGAAGCGCTTGGCCACGACGTCCATCGTCTCGCGATTGACCGGCATCTGCTCGGCGATCAGCTTGGCCGACAGCTCGATGAGCACGATGGCCGAGGATTCGAGCGGTTCGAGAAAGCCGGCCGCGAGGCCCACGGCCACGCAATTGCGCTTCCAGGTCGTTTCGCGATGGCCGGAGCGGATCGGGATCTTGCGGATGGTCAGCTCATCGGCCGCCGGGCCGAGGTAGCGGCGATACTCGGCCTCGGCTGCCTCATCCGAGATGTGGTTGCTCGAGTAGACGTAACCGGTGCCGCGGCGGCTGGGCAGCCCGACATCCCATATCCAGCCCGCCGACTGCGCGGTCGAAATCGTATGCGTCGGTACCGGCGCCGTTTCCGCCTCATAGGGAACCTGCACGGCCAGCGCGGTGTCGCAGAACAGCACGTCGCTGCAGCCGCGGAACGGCACCCCCAGCGCCTCGCCAATGAGCAGCGCCCTGAACCCGGTGCAGTCGACGAACAGGTCGCCTTCGATCGCACCCGCCTGCTCGGTGATGATCGCCGCGATGTCGCCATCGTCGGCCAGCTCGACCTTGCGGACATCGGCCAGCACGTGATGCACGCCGAGCTTCTCGGTGCAATGGCGCTGGAGGAACGGCGCGAACTTCCCCGCGTCGAGGTGATAGGCGTAGTTGGCCGCGCCCTGGTACTCCGGCGTGGTGATCGCCTTGGGGGCCAGCCCGTCGTCGCAGATCTTGCCCTGCGGGCAAACCGCGTCGCAGAAGCTCTCGTTGCGGCCCTGGTTCAGCCAGTGCGGCACGAGATTGAGCTGCTCGAAGCCCTGCGGCAGCATCAGGGGGTGATAATAGGCATCGTCATCCGCGCCGGTGGTCCAGCGGACGAACTTCGCGCCCTGCTTGAAGGCCGCATCGCACTCCCGGAAGAACTCGGTTTCCGACACGCCGATTTTCTTCAGCGTGGAACGTAACGTGGGCCAGGTCCCTTCGCCTACGCCGATGATCGGCGTGCTGGGAGACTCGACAAGGGTTACGGAAAAGCCGCCGGGCATCCGGCTCTGGTGCTTGGCTGCTATGAGCGCCGCGGTGAGCCAACCGGCGGTGCCGCCTCCGACGACGACGATTTTCTTGACTGGTCGCATCACGTCATCGGCATGAAGAAAGAGGCGGGGATGTCAATTGCTCGACATCCCCGCCGAGTGGAGGATCTTGGTACGTTTGCGGACTTAGCCGCGCTCACCCGTCGGTGCTACGGCAGGCGGCGGCGGAGCGGCCGGTGCCGGAGCCGGCGGCGGAGGCGGCGGGGCTGCCTCGACCGGAGCCGGAACAGGCGCCGCAACCGGCGGCGGCGGAGGAGCCGATGGCGCGCCGCCGAAGCGGAACCGCACACCGCCCGTAACCCGGCGTCCGTACGACCACACGTCCAGCACCTGGTTAGCGAACCGGCCATGGGTGCTGTAGGTCGAGTTGTTGAGGTTAGTGCCCTCGATGAACACCGTCGCCCAGGGCGTCACGTCGTAACTGGCCGATGCGTCGATCTGCAGCTGCTTGTCGACGTAGACCGGCTCGGCACCGAAGGTACCGCCCTGACCCTGCCCGAGAGCAAGAAGGTACGTGTCCCGCCAGTTGGCCGCCACGCGGGCCTGGAAGCCGTTCTTGTCGTAGAAGCCGACGAAGTTGGCCGATTTGCCCAGACCCGTGATCGAGAAGCCTCCGCCGGTGACGTTGGTCTTGTCGTACTTGCGATTGGTCGACGGGATCGTGGCGTTGGCGCTGAAGCCGAAGCCGGTATTGCCGAAGACATGCTGCAACGCCACTTCGACGCCGCGAACGGTCGCGTCGGGGCCATTGACCTGACTGGTCACCTGGAACTGCGCGACCGCGCCCGTATTCGGATCGATCACCCCGTTGATGGTCTGCGTCGACACGCCGCCAACGATGAAGTTGGTGATGTGCTTCAGGAAAAAGTCCACCGCGAAGTACGAGTTGCGCTGGTAATACCATTCCAGGGCCGCATCGAAGTTATCCGAAAGGTACGGCTTGAGGTCCGGATTGCCACCACTGGCCGCAAGGCTGCCGCGGCGCAGAGTGCCGGGATTGACGTTCGGCGTCAGAGCGCCAAGCGCCGGACGCGTCAACGTGCGCGATGCGTCGAGACGCAGAAGCAGGTTCTGCGTCAGGTCCAACTTCGCATCTACACTCGGCAACAAATAGTTGTAGCTCGAGTGGCGGGAAATCGGCTGCGCCGCCGAGTACCCGTCGTGGAGAGGTCCGAGAGCCGGATCGGGCTGCACGAGCGTCGGGTCGCCCTTGGGGACCGTCAGGCCCAGCAACTGGCGGGCGATGGCCGAGGTCGTGACCTTCGTTCCCTCGTCGCGGACGCCCGCGGCAAAGTGGAACCCCATGCCGGCGATTTCGGTGTCATAGCTGGTCTTGAAGAAGATGGCGTAGGTCTGCTCCTTGACCCCGAGCACGCTGCCCGGATTGAAGGTCGGGGCCACGGAGCCGCCCGACGCTTCGAGCAACGAATAGACTTGGTAGGGGTCATAGACGATGATCGAAGGCGCCAAGTTTCCGGAATAGCCGGGAATCCAGCCGCTCGTATCCATCGTCCCTTGATAGACGCTGCCAGGCAACGGAGCGATGCCCCCCTTGGATCCCCCCACGCGACCAGACGGCGTACCGTAGCCAGAACGGCTCGCAAATACGCCATTGCTGAACGTGCTCGTCGATTCACCGTAGAGCTTGTCGACGACGTATTGCGCGCCGAGCTTGACCTTCAGATCACCGCTATCCCAGCCAAAGGAGCCGCGCACCTGCTTCACATTGTCGGTGTTGTAACCCGCGCCGCGCACGATGACGTGCGAGCCGATAACTGCCTGGTTGGTGAAGTTGGCCACGTTGCCGGCTGGGCCGACATCGTGAATCTGCGGCAGGTATTTGCTGCTCGGCCCGAGGATCGAAACACCCGTGTTGGCGCCCAGCACCGTCCCGTAGGTCGCGCATGACGTCGGCGCGAGGCTCAGGTCGGGATTCTTCGGGTCGGGGTCCGGATAAGTACACGGGAGAGACACGAACGGCCCGCCGGGATTGGTCCCGCCGTAACCGATATCCATGCTGTCGCCGTAACCGTTCTTGTTCGGATTGCGCGTACTGCGCGCAATGGCACCGTCGAGCTCGAACTGCAGATGGTCGACGATGTCCCACTTGAGGTTGGCGCCGATCTGATTCGTCTCGAAGATGTTCCGCGACCGGTTCGCGTTGAAGTCCATCGGCGTGCCGTACTGATTGAAATCGATGACGGTGCCGTTGGAATCCTGCTTGATGTTGCGCAGGTCGCTGCCGTTGAACCACGCCGCGTAACCGTAAGCTGAGCTGTGAACGGTCTGCCGGCTGAAGTTGTCGTCGATGGTCAGCATGATGCTGTCGGTCGGATGCCATTGCAGGGCAACGCGGCCGTCGATGCGCTCATCCTTGTTGTAGGTCTGCTCGATGCCCTGCTGCTGCGGGAACCAGCCAAGGACGGTCTGCTTGTTCCGCACGAAATCGCTGGTCGCGCAAGCGGCGTTGGCCTGGCACGGGAAGAAGTGCGCGCCGATCCAGCCCGGGATGAACACGTGGTTCGAGTCCGTGTCGTGCCGCGTGTAGGCAACGTCGGCGAGAATGCCGATGGTGTCGTTGGCAAAGGTGTCGGAGAACAGCGCGCCGCCGGTCGGCTCGACGTTGCCGTTTCGAGATTGCCACGAACCGGAAGCCGTCGCGGCCACGTGCAGGCCGGGCCGGTCGAACGGCTTGGGGAACTCGACGTTGATGGTGCCGCCGATAGCGCTGGTCGAAAGTTCGACATCCGGCGTCTTGAGGACGCTCAGCTGGCCGACGAAATCGGCACCAACGGTGGTGAAATCTACACCGCGTCCGCCCGTCGCCGTCGAGATGTGACGGCCGTCATACAGCGTGTCGACGAAACCGCCGCCGAAGCCGCGAATGCTGACGCCGGTTGCTTCACCGCGCGCGCCCGAGCGCTGGATCGACACACCGGGCAAGCGCTGCATCGCCGAAGCGACGTTCGAATCCGGGAACTTGCCGATATCTTCAGCGGAAATCACGTCCACGACGCCCGAGGCCGCCCGCTTCTCGTCAAGGTTGCGCTGCAAGGAAGCGCGAAGACCGGTCACGATGATCGGAGTGCCGTCGTCGGCTGCCGGTGGGGAATTCGGCGTATTATCCTGCGCCGCCGCCGGAGTGGCCACGGCCAAAGCCAGCGCGCTCGACGCGGATGCGGCAAGCAATCCGCGCCGGGCGTACCGGACGAACGAAGAACCCTCAGAAAAGCCCGTCATCAATTCCTCCCTACCGAATCTTCGACCGGTATTTCCGGTCTGACAAATGATCTGTGCCGGAGGCGCTCTCAACGCAGCGAGACCGCACGGCTGAGCCGCGCCATCTCGAATCACACCCCGGTCCAAAACTTGTTCTTTCTATTAGTAGGACAATATCACTAGGTGGTAGCGCTATCAACACCAAAATGACGCAGCGACAATCGCGTCGATTGCAAGGGCTTGGCCGAGGGCGAACCTTCGCATAGGCTGGGACGAACGCCGGATTAGAGGGACAAGTCCCGTCCTTTATCCACAGTCACGAAGCTTTGACGCGAAGGGAATCGATGTGAATCTCGTCCCCCTGAATGCTACCGACCATGCGCGCCTGAGGCTGCGAGCCCATCGCCCGGAGATTCCGCATTTCGTCGAGATCACCGTCAGCGAGTTCGCCGGCGCCGCCGCGGTGTGTCCGGTCTTCTTCGCCAAAAACCCTGAGACCGGCGCATTCTATGCCGGGGCTCTGTTCGGCTTCAAACCTGGGGAGAATCTCCTGCGCGGTCCCGACGGCGAGCTGCCGCCCTACGTACCGCTCGATCGGCAACGCGCCGGATTCTACGTCGTCGGGGAGGACATCGCGATCGATCTCGAAGATCCGCGTTTCACCTCGTCGGACTACGAAGGGGAGGCGCTGTTCGATGAAGGCGGGCAGCCCGGTCCGGTATTGCGGCAGATCCAGCGTATGCTTGGACAACTCGTCCACGGAAAGAGCGAGACCGACGCGTTCATTGCCCAGCTTCTGAAGCTGAAGCTGATCGAGCCGGTCGATATCTCGCTGCAATTCGACGACGGCGAGACCCTGGTGCTGGACGGCCTTTATACCGTGAGCCTCGATGCCCTGCGTGACCTGGGCGACGATGAGGCTCTGAAGCTGTTCCGCAACGGCGACCTGCAGTTGATCTACCTGATGGCCGGCTCCCTCAAGCAAGTCAGCGTCCTCGCGGAACGCCGAAATCGGATGCTTGCCGGGCGGGCCTGAAGGTGGACTGCGAGGCGGTGCAAGAATGGCGTGGGGCGGCGCCGCTCGACGAAGCGACGTTCAGATGCGAGATCGCCGAGCCGTGCCGCCCCGTCGTCCTCCGGGGCCTTTGCGCCGGCTGGCCAGTCGTGGCCGCGGCAGAGCGCTCGGACGAGAGCCTGGCCGCCTACCTTATGCGGCACGACTCGGGCCGCAAGGCCGAGGTATTTCAGGGAGACGCGAAGATCGGTGGCCGCTATCACTATGGCGACGATCTCCAAGGCTTCAATTTCGAGCGCCACATCCTGGGATTGGGCGAGGCGCTGGAACGCATGGCCGAACGCGCGGCCAGGCCGGAACGCGGTACCGTCTACATGGGGTCGCTGCCCGCCAGCCAGCATCTGCCGGGTTTCGCCGACGAAAACCGCTTGCCCTTTCTTTCGGCGGAGATCGAACCGCGGGTGTGGCTGGGGAACGCCTCGCTGGTATCGTGCCACTACGATACCTTCGACAACCTGGCCTGCGTCGTCGCCGGCGTGCGGCGGTTCACGCTCTACCCTCCCGACGCTATAGGCGATCTGTACGTCGGCCCGATCGATCATACGATGGCCGGTCCACCGGTCAGCCTGGCTGCGGGTTCGGCGCCCGGCGATCCGCGTTATCCGCGCTTCGAGGCAGCGCGCGAGCGGGCGCTCACGGTGGAACTCGTGCCCGGTGACGCCCTCTACCTGCCCAAGCTCTGGTGGCACCAGGTGGATGCCACCAGCCCCTTCAACGTGCTGGTGAATTTCTGGTGGGATGCCTTTCGCGCCGGCCCGGATGCGCCCAACTCGGCGATGATGCTGGCGATGATCGCCATCGCCGAGCGGCCGGAAGCCGAACGCGCCGCCTGGCGCGCGTTCTTCGACCACTATGTGTTCCGGCCGCACGGCCATCCCCTCGCCCACCTGCCGGAAGGGCAACACGGAATCCTCGGCCCGCTCGCCCAAGGCAACTACGGCCGCATCCGGGCTGCGGTGATGCAGATGCTCCGCGGCGGTTAGGACCGCAGACGTGCTCGGTAGGGGTTTAATACCCTGAGTAATACGGTAAGTCAGCCCGGACGGGCGCCGCGCGGCGCGCCAGAGCACAAGGGGGACGAGATGACCGCAAGGCGCCGGCTGGAGAACGGGGGAATAACGAGTGCGGCCTTACGCCGCGTGCTCGGGCGGGCGACGATGGCGGCGCTCCTCGCGGCGGCGATCGCCGGGCCGCCGGCCGGCGCCAAGCCGGGCCCGGACCCGCTGGCGCCTACCGGGCGGTGGGACGCTTACACGCGCGGCAACGCGCCGACTCCACCGATGGGGTGGAACAGCTGGAACGCCTTCGGCAGCGCGATCGACGAAGAAAAGCTGCTCGCTTCCGCGCGGATAATCGCGTCCTCCGGCTTGCAGGCTAAAGGATACCGCTACGTCGACCTCGACGATGGCTGGTGGCTCAAGCGGCGCCAAGCCGATGGGCGAATCCTGATCCGAACGGCCGATTTCCCCTCGGCGGTCACGCGCGACGGGTCGACGAGCTTCCGCCCGCTGACCGATCGCCTGCATGCGATGGGCTTCAAAGCCGGTATTTATTCCGACATCGGCCGCAACAGTTGCGCCGAACTCTACAGCACCGACGGACTGAACCAGCCCGAAGGCACCATCGCGGAGCGCGAAGTCGGGCTTTACGGACACGTCGACGCGGACATCGCGCTTTATTTCGCGGAGTGGGGTTTCGACCTCATCAAGGTCGACGCCTGCGGCATCCGCGGGCTCACGCCGGACAGCCCGTGGGTCAAGTCGGGCAAGTTCCGCGCGATGGCGCCGCTCATCGACAGTGATTCGCTGGGCCGGACCGACATAGCCACCGTGCGGAACCTCTACGCAGCAGTCGGGCGCGCGCTGGAGACGTACAATCCCGACGGCGATTTCGTCTATTCGCTATGCCTGTGGGGATCCGCGGACGTGCGCGCGTGGGCCAAGGACATGGGCAACATGTCCCGCACCAGCGACGACATCGCGCCAACCTGGGGCCGCATGCTGCACAGCTTCGACAGCGCGGTGCGCCGGCCGCTCTACGCCCATCCCGGCACGTGGAACGACCCCGACATGCTCTACATCGGCGCGGGGGATTTCGACGCCGACCACCTCGTCGCCGCGAAATCGCACTTTTCGCTGTGGGCCATGCTCGGCGCGCCGCTGATGATCGGCTATGACTTGCGCAAGGCGCCGCAATCCCTCCTCGACATATTCGGCAATGCCGCGATCATCGCGCTCGATCAGGACCCGGCCGGCAACCAGGCCGTCCTCGCGTTCGATTCCGACGATGTGCAGATCCTGGTCAAGACCCTCGCGAGCGGGGACAAGGCCGTAGCGATCGTCAACCGGACCTCGGCGCCGCTCAAGGCCAGCCTGACCGCCGAACAGTTGAAGCTCCGCGCGGACTCCGACGTTCGGCTGACCGACCTGTGGAGCGGGCGCACTCTGACGTTCCGCGGCGAGCAAGCCTTCGATCTGGCGCCGAGGGAAACGCGCATATTCACCGTGCGCGGCGCGCGGCGGCTGGCCGACGGCGTCTATCTTTCGGAGCAGCCCGGCATCGTGAACCCGGCCGTCGACGGCGTGGTGGTGCCCGAGGCGGACCCCACGCTCTACCGGCCGATATTCTGGGCCGGCACGCACGGGACAGGAGAACATCCGCGCTACGGCGGATGGGGCGGCGCAGGGGCGGACCAGACTCCATATGGCAAGACGATCGCAATCGGCGGTCGGAATTTCGACACCGGTATCGGGATACTCGCCGATTCGCGGTTGGAGGTGCGCAACACCGGATACGCCCGGTTCAGCGCCTTGGTGGGGGTCGACGACAGCGCCCGCGACCGGGCGCAGCCGGTGACCTTCCTGGTTTATGCCGACGGCAGGCTGGTGGCCAAGTCACGCCCGATGCATTTCGGTGACGCGCCCACCCCGCTCGAGGCAAGCGTGAGCGGCGCCAAGATCATCGAACTGGTCGCGCGTACACCCCAGCCTCGCCGCTTTCCCGATCCTGTCGGGTGGGGAGAGGCGCGGTTGACCCGCTGACCCGGGCTAGCGCTTCATCGCGCTGTGCGTATCGTCCAGGGCCAAGTCGACCAGCTCGTGCATGGCGGCCGCGGCGGCGTCGCCGTCCTGCGCGGCGATGGCGTCGTAAACGCGCGCGTGATCGGGAATCGGATTTCGCGGGAGCGCCCGCGAACGCTGCTTGAATTGCGTCGTCCAGTTCACCGCCGCGCCGATGCTCGCGCTCAAGGTCAGCAAAGCCGAGTTGCGCGTGGCTTGCAGAATAGCGGTGTGAAATTCGCGATCGGCCGCGCGGCCGGCGTCGGTGGTGAGAGTTTCGCTGCGCATCGTCGCGAGCGCTTCCTTCATGAGCTTCAAATCCGCCTTGTCGCGGCGCAAGGCCGCCAGGCGAGCGGCGGCAGGCTCCACGATGGCGCGCAATTCGAACAGGCTGCGCACGAACTCGAGATCGGGCTCCGCCGCGAACGCCCAGCCGAGAACCTCCGGATCGAGCAGGTTCCACCGATCCCGGGGCAGGACTCGGGTTCCCGCTTTGGGGCGGCTCGCGACCAACCCCTTTGCCGCGAGCACCTGGATCGCCTCGCGGTAGGCGCTGCGCGATACCTCGAGTTCCTCGGAGAATGCCACTTCGCCCGGGAGCACGTCGCCCGGCGCGAAGACTCCGGCGAGGATATCGGTGCCCAGCTTGTGGGCGAGCGCCCCGTGCAAGCGCCGGCCGGGCCCCCTCGCGGAAGCCTTCAGACGCGTCGTAAGGTCCATTTGCGCGCTCTTCGAATTCCGCACTTTGTTATCCCCTGCTCATGTTTGCGTATCAGCGCTGGTGTGGGGAAGAAACGCAAAAGATGCGCTCGAGGCGCCTCGGGCAACTCCGCGGCGTGAGCATTGAGGTCGCCTTAAGGCTGTTGCAGTTTACGCGGCTTTTGTATTACTCCGAGTATACACGACGATGCCGACTCCGGCAATCAGTAGTGAGCACGAGGGGGTAATGTCCATGAATCGATCGATTCTTTTGCGCCTTACTACGGGCTGCGCACTCGTCTGGGCGGCCGCGCCGACGCCCGTTCTTGCGCAAGCGGGACCAGAGGCCGTCGTAGAAGACTTTAGGCCATCGTCGGTGAACCAGCCCGGACAGGAGTACCCGCAGGTCAATTCGCAAGGCTATGTCCGCTTCCGGGTGCAGGCGCCCCAGGCGCAAAGCGTCAAGGCGACCCTCGGCCTGGGAGGCCAAGGGGGAACCGAGCTGCACAAGGCGGCTGACGGCGCGTGGATCGGCACCACGAGCGGCCCGCTCGACGAAGGCTTCCACTACTATCACCTCAACGTCGACGGCGGCGTGTTCAACGATCCCGGCACGCTCAACTTCTACGGCTCGATCCGCTGGGAAAGCGGCATCGAGGTCCCGGCCCACGATGCCGATTTCTATGCCTTGAAGAACGTCCCCCACGGGAACGTCCAGCAGATCCTGTTTCCTTCGCCGAGCACCGGCACCCAGAGGCGTGCCTTCGTCTATACTCCACCGGGCTACGACGCGAAGGCCGCCACGCGTTATCCCGTGCTCTACCTGCAGCACGGCTGGGGCGAGGACGAGACCGCGTGGACCAACCAGGGCCACGCCAACCTGATCATGGACAACCTGATCGCTGAGAAAGCGGCGCGGCCGTTCATCATCGTGATGACTTACGGCATGACCAACGACATCAAGCCGGGCGCCCCCGGCGGCCTGGCCAGTTTCAGCGTCAAGCCGTTCGAGACCGTCCTGGTCCACGAACTGATCCCGTACGTCGACAGCCACTTCCGCACGCTCGCCGACCGCAATCACCGGGCGATGGCGGGCCTTTCGATGGGCGGCTTCGAGACCAAGGCGATCACGACCGCGAACGTCGACAAGTTCGCTTATGTCGGCCTGTTCAGCGGCGGGACCTTCACGGTCGACGACGTGGCGAAGACGCCCGGGTTTCGCGACAAGATGAAGCTGGCGTTCGTGAGCTTCGGCGGCCGGGAGCTGGCCGGCCGAAGGACCGCGCCTCCGGGCATCGCGCCGTCCGATCCGGCGGCCGAGGCAAAGGCCCTCAAGGCATCAGGCTTCAACAGCGTGTTTTATGTGTCGCCCAATACCGCGCACGAGTTCTTGTCGTGGCGGCGCAGCCTGCATGAGTTCGCGCCGTTGCTGTTCCGCGACTAGCGGAGGGGCTCGGCGCACCCGCACAGGGCTTTTGCCTGAAGCACGGTCGCAAGAGCGGAGCCGGCCGCTCGCGCGCGTAGAGGGGCGACGGGGCTGGCCAACTCCCGCTATCCAGCCTGCGGCCCAGGCGGGCGAGCGCATCGAGCAGCTGCTCGGCGGTGAACGCGCAATGTCCGGCTTGCGCGACGTAGAGCGACTGCATCGTCCGCGGCCGGGCGACGGCGGCGTAACCTTCTTGCAGCGAGGGCGACGTCACCGTGTCGCCCAGTGCCTGAACGGCGAGGAGCGGCACATGCGGCCGGCCGTTGGGCGTGTAATGCGCCGTCATATATGCGGTAGCAGCGGGCTTGGCGGTGATCCGCGGCGCGGCTGCCAGCACCGATAGATCCGCCGCGAGATCGAGCCCGGCTTGCCGGTAGAGGTACCGTATGAAGTCGTAGCGACCGGACAGGGCCAGCTCGGCGCGATAGTCCACTCCGGTGTTCCAGGAAAAGTTGCCCCCCGCTCGCTGCTCCTGTTCGGCGCGCGGAAGGAACACGCCCATCGGGATGGCGCGAGAAAGAGCCCCCCGCTGGCGTTCGAACAGGTGCTCACGGGTTTCGCCGGGCTGCGGTGGAACCCACGCGGGGATGCCGGCGAGCGTAGCCGCCAGCGCCATTCGCGCGCGGCCGGAAGGGGTCTTCGCCCCCTCGCTCGCCGCCGCGCCCACGCGGGCAGCGTTAGCCCGATCATCGGAGATCCCGACGAGCGCGATGTCCGCTTTGGGTGCGACCAACGTCCGGAACACGAAAGCGCCGTCCAGCCCCATGTTCATCATTGCCAGGGAGCCGCCCATCGAGCTGCACAAGGAAAGCGCCCCGTCGACGACCGGATGCGGGCGCTCCGCCAGCGCCGTGGTGATCAGGCCGCCCATCGAAAAGCCATAGGCGATCACCCGGCGCGGCTTGCCGTAACGACGGGTGAAGGCGGTGACCGTCTGTTCCTGAGCCGGTACCGCCTCGGCCAGCGCCCAGCCGCCCGAACCGTAATTGGAGCCGGCCAGCGCGAATCCAGCGGCCAGCAGTCGCCCGCGATAAGCCGCGGGGGCGGCCTCCGGCACTCCGGCCTCAGCCGCATAACCACGCGAATGCAGCAGGAGGACCCCGTTCCAGTTTGGCGGAACTTCGGCGGACCATTGCGCGCCGCCCGGTAGCGGGGCCTCTATCTTCGCCAGCTGTGCGGCAGGTCCCTGCGCCGCGCCGCACAGCGGCATCATGAGCAGCGCTGCCAGCGCGGCCAGACGCGTACTGCGGACGCTCATCGCACGGTCTCCTGCAGCTTGCGGAGCAGGCGATTGAGCTCGGCGCGCTCTTCGGCCGACAGGCCTTGGGCGATGCGCCGCTCCTGCGCCTCGCCGAACTGGCGCGCAGCTTCGAGCCGCTCGCGGCCGGCCGGCGTCAGATTGAGCTCGAACTTGCGCCCGTCGGCCGGGCTCGGCACGCGGTCCACCAGACCCGCGGCGGTCAGGTGACGAAGCAGCACCGTGACTTTCGGAGGGTCGAGGAAAAGGATTTCGGCCAGCGAATTCGGGCCGATGCCGGGATTGCGGCAGATGAGCTCGAGCAGCGAGACCGAACCGCTCGGCAGCGCATCGCCCAGTTGGCGGTTCGACGGATCGCGCAACACGCGCCTGACCGCGCGGCGGGCGATGTGCACGCGAAAGCCGATGTGGTCGCGCAGCATGCCTTCGTCGAACGTGTGCTGCTCGGCCATCTGCAACGGCTTCCCGGTCTTGCTCGTCATCAAGGCTCTCCACCCGTCGAGTGCATTTCCCGTATTGCCGAGTAACCCGCAACGAGATAGTGAGATACTTATCAAAGATAACTAGGTTGGGGAAGCCGATGGGTGGGCGGCAGAGTTGGTACTGGCGGCAGGGCATCGACAAGGCGGTATTGGCCTTGTCGCTCGTGTGCCTGGCGGCGAGCGCGACATACGGCGCGGCCAAGCAGTCGGACACTCCCGGGACGCAGGGTGAAGTCGCCGGGCACGTTCCCGACCAGCTCGAGCAAGCCCAGCAGACGCCCGCGAGCGCCACTAAAACTGGCGACGGCCCGCCACGCTGGTGGGCGCCGGGCGAAGGACGCACGTTCCCCGAATTTGTCGAATACGGCGATCCGACCGGCGCGGTGGGTCTCTACAATCAGGGCGGCGCGTTCAAGACCGCGGGGCATCCGTTCTTCGAGCCGCTCGGCCGCAACGGCCGCGCCTGCGTCAGCTGCCATCAGCCGGCCGACGGCATGGGCCTGTCGCTACGCTCGATCGACGAGCGCTGGAAAGCGACCGGCGGGAAGGACCCGATCTTCGCCGCGATCGACGGATCGAATTGCCCGAGCTTGCCGCAAGGCGATCCGGCATCCCATTCGCTGCTGCTCAAGCGCGGGCTGTTCCGCGTGTTCCTGCCCTGGCCGCCGAAGGCCGCCGACGGCAGCCCGATCAAGCCCGAATTCGACATCGAAGTCATTCGCGATCCGAGCGGCTGCAACCTCGATCCGAAGTATGGCCTGAAGAGCGCCAATCCGATGATCTCGGTCTATCGCCGGCCGCGCGTAGTTTCGAACATGCAGTACGTGCTGCATCGCAACTTCGGCATCGGCGCGTTCGTCGGCAAAACCGGCGAGCCGGCGACACGTGACCCGGAAAACGGCCAGCCGGTCAACATGAACATGATGGCCGACGCGCGGCAGCCGACGCTCAAGACCCAGGCGGTCGAAGCGGCGATCACGCACCTGCAGTTCGACGGCGTGCTGAGCCCCGACCAGCTCAACCGCATCCAGGCGTTCGAGAATCAGATGTACTCGGCGCAAGTTCGCTCGAACGAGGCGGGCAGCCTGGTCGAGGCCGACGGCCCGTCCGCCTTCGGCCCGCGCAACCTCGCCAAGGGCGAGAAAGGCGTGCTCGGCAACAACACGACCAAGTGGGTCTTCCCCGTGGGCGACGCGTGGCAGAAGCAGAAGCCGGGCGAAAGCGATGCCGAATTCGCGATGCGCCAGTCGATCATCCGCGGGCAGAAGATTTTCCACTTCCGCACCTTCTGGATCAAGGACTCGATGTACCTGAACAACGTCGGCCTGGGTAATCCGGTCAAGCGCACCTGCGCGACCTGCCATGGCATGCACATGACCGGCATGGACACCGCCAACGGCTGGATGGACATCGGCACGACCAACGCGCCGTGGGCCAAGGAAGCGCCGCGCAATCCGTGGCAGACCGAAGACGAGCTGATGCCGTTATTCAAGATCACCTGCCACAAGAACGTGGCGCCCCATCCTTATCTCGGGCGCGTGATCTACACCCAGGACCCGGGCCGGGCGCTGATCTCCGGCAAGTGCAACGATGTCGGGGCGATCGTGATGCAGCAATTCCGCGGCCTCGCGGCGCGGGCGCCCTACTTCTCCAACGGCTCCGCGGCCAATGTCCGCGAGCTGATCGACTATTACGATCGCCGGTACAACATCCAGTACAGCGAGCAGGAAAAGGAAGACCTCGAGCACTTCCTGGAGAGCCTGTGATGAGCGGCACGATGAAGACCACCCTCGCGGCCGCCGTTTGCGCCGCCTTCGCCGGAAACGCCGCCAGCGCGGCCGAGCGCAGCCCGCTGCCCTTCGTCGCCTGCCCGATCGTGCAGGACACGCCCAGCGTGCCGTGCTGGATCACCAACTATCAGGGCGAGACTTACTATCTCGGTATCCAGAGCGACGTTTCGGCGCCGTTCAATCCGCCCTCGCTCGGGCACAAGGTGCTGGTGGAAGGCTCGGTCAAGAAAGGCGCGCCGCGGATCTGCGGCGGCCTGGTGGTGGATCCGGTCACCGTCTCGATCATGCCCGAGATGTCGCCCGAGTGCGACGACATGCGGCAAGTCGATCCGCGCTATGTCCTTCCGTTCGAGCCGCCGCGGCCACCCGGCCCCAGCACCGGCAAGCTGGCGTTTTCCTACCCGGCGCCACCGCCACCGCCGCAGCCGCCATACAAGCCGATGACGTTCACCGTGCCTTACGAGTTCGAAGGCATGGTCAACTTCAAGACCCCGCGGGTGCTGACGCCGCCGCTCAATTACGGCCGGCTGACCCAGGCCAAGCACATCGAGATCACCGGCTATCGCGGCGCCACGAAGCTGTCCGACGGGACGATTCTGGCTGAGCACGACGGCATCGCGCATGCGCGGGCGGAAGAGATCGCCTCGATGCTCAAGGGAGCCGGACTCGACAAGGCGCACTACGTGGTCACCGCCGACGAGCATCCGGCCATCGGCGGGCCAGACGAACGCCGGACGGTGATCAAGATCGTACCCTAGAAGTTCTTTCGCTCGATCGTCGTCTCGGGATTGACGCACAGGCGGCAATTGGCGCCGACGAACGAACGGGCGGCGCCGGTGTTGTGTCGCAAGCGCCATTCGAGCCAGTCCACGACGATGCTCGCGGCGCTGCCGCCCATCGGCTTGCTGTAAGTTCCACCGTGGCCGTAGGGCAGGTTGACGAAGGCCAGCGGGACCTGGTCGATCCGCTTCACGTCGTCGCTGCCGTTGACGTAGGCGATGTCCTTCGGCCCGCCTAGCAAGTACATCACCGGGGTGTGGATTGTCTTGAGCGTGTCCTTCGACAGCTTCATCCCGCCGATGGATTCCGTCGGACTGTTGAAGATGCCGCTGTTCTGCACGACGAGCGTCGAAATGCGCGGGTCGGCGGCGAGCGACAGGGCCTGAAGCCCGCCGCAGCTGAAGCCGCCGAGGGCGACCGCCTTCTTGTCGATCAGCTTGGCGTATTTGGTTGCGGACAGGGCGAAGTCCAGGCCCGCCTTGACGTCGACCGCGCTGGTGGCCGGTGGCGGCAGCCGTTCGCCGGGCGGCGGGGTGCGCGGCGGCTCCTGGCCGACTTTGGCGTTCGGCCCGCTACGCCACTTGCCCGGCGCGATCACCAGATATCCGTAGGAGGCGATTTCCGCGAGCTGCTGGCGCTGGCTCGCGCCGTCGTCGGCACAGCCGCCGTTGCCCCACGCGAAGACGCCGAGCTTGCCGCCGGCAAACGGCTTGAGGTCGGCCGGGCGGTAGATCACGTGGTTGGGCAGCGCCGGATCCAGCTCCATCACCGCGGGATAGGGTCCGTCTCCGGGCGTATCGGGAACCTGGTTGGCTTCCGCCATGGCCTTGGCGAAATCCTCCGGCGCGGGCGCGGCTTGCTGGCCGGCGGCGAGGGAAGAGACCGCCAGCAAGCTGATCGCCGCCAGGGTTGTGCTAAACCGCAA
>Ga0207652_10000781_pt1 | contig 30458 bp, 22 predicted proteins | sample KBSC63BmetaG_FD_184334 | JGI IMG/M metagenome (GOLD analysis project Ga0207652, IMG submission 184334) | Corn rhizosphere microbial communities from Kellogg Biological Station, Michigan, USA - KBS C6-3B metaG (SPAdes) (version 2) | ecosystem: Host-associated > Plants > Roots > Rhizosphere ...
CTGAGCGTAGTGTTCTGCATCCTGATGGCGGGTCTGCCGGCGCGGACGTGGGAGCGGTTCTTTGTGTGGCTGGTCGTCGGGCTTATCGTGTATGTCTTCTATTCGAGGAAGCGGAGTGAGTTCTACAAGGGCTAACCCCCGGCCTGCGAAGTAGGTTTCTCCGCAATGTTTTTCTGGATCGCATCAGATGCCTTACTGGCTCGAATTACCCCACGCCTGCAAGACTTGCCATCGTCCCAGGCCCTCGCGCGGCGACTGGCTCGACGATCAACAAATACGCCTGCGCACGAAAAGGCGTCAAACTAGAACGTGGCCTCCACTTTCCTCACTGCCGAGTGGCGCAAATTAATCATGGCGCAATATGTCGTCGAGCCTGCGACACTGGCTCCGTGGCTTCCGGAAGGCCTTGAACTCGATTTGTACGCGGGTCGCTGTTATGTGTCGCTGGTCGCATTTCTATTTGACAAGACCCGGGTAAAAGGCCTTCGCATCCCATTCCATTCGCGGTTTGAGGAGATTAACCTGCGCTTCTATGTCCGTCGCATCGAGTCCGATGGAACGCAGAAGCGAGGTGTGGTCTTCGTCCGCGAGTTTGTGCCTCGCACGGCAATTACGGTCATCGCCAACACTCTGTATGAGGAGCCCTATGCGACGTTGCCGACCCGTTGCAGCATCATCAGCGGGACGCATAGCCTTAGCGTTCGTTACGACTGGCGGCATCGCGGCCTGTGGCAGAGTATCGCCGTGGAAGCCTTGCCCGGAGCGCGATCGATCGCGCCGGGAAGCGAAGAGGAGTTCATTACCGAACACTATTGGGGCTATACAAAGCGGCGAGATGGACGAACGTCCGCCTATGAGGTGCGGCATCCGCGCTGGCAGGTGTATCCCATCGACCGCTATGCCATCACGGCCGACTTCGCGGCTCTGTATGGTCCGGCTTTCGCCGTGCTTAATCAGCACCAGCCGGCCAGTATCCTGCTGGCCGAGGGGTCGGAGGTCAGCGTGCAATCCGGTGTCCGGCTGTGAATCAATTTTGCGGTGGATACAGTCTAATTAACTGAGTTTTGTGAGGCATTATGGCAAACGTTACTACAGTCAATGGCGTCCGGGTCATCGAAGGCAACACCGCCAGCCTGCTCGGGAAGGTGCTTTGGATCACGACGGCGGGCTTCCTGTTCACTGCCCTGGGCGCTTATTTTGCGCCGCCGACGCTGGGCGTTGGCTACATGCTGGTCGTGCTGGTGAACTTCGGCTTCATCTTCGCCATCAGCGCGGCCGCACGCCGCTCGTCGGGGCTGGCGCTGGTGTTGTTCTATGCGTTCACGGCGTTGATGGGCGTGCAGATCAGCCCGATCCTCAATCAATACACGCACACGCTCGGGGGCCGCGCAATCGTCTCCGAGGCGGCCATTACGACCGCGCTGGGCATGGCGTTGATGGCGATCATCGCGCAGTTTGCGAACTTCAACTACATGAAGGTCGGGCGCATCGCGATGTTTGCGCTGCTGGGGCTGATCGTGATCGGCTTTCTTGGAATGTTCGTCCACTTCGTTCAGCCAGGAGTCTATGCGTGGCTGACGCTGATCATCTTCAGTGTGCTTCTGCTGGTCGACTTCATGCGTCTGCGCGATCGCGGGCAGGCGTACGGGCCAGTGCAGATGGCGTTGAGCATCTATCTCGACGCGCTGAACATCTTCATTGCGCTGCTGCAAATCTTCGGCGGCGGACGGCGGCGCGATTAGCTCTCGTGGGCGGGGCGGCGGCGCATTGGCTACACTGGAAGGATGGTCCGTCGCTCTACCTTGTCTGAAACCCAGCCTGACCCGTTGACCTGGCTTCGCGGCCTGCCGAAGGCTGAACTACATCTCCATCTTGAGGGCTCGATTACAGCGGAGACGCTGGTGGAACTTTCGAGCCGCAATGACGCCCGGCCGCTGACGCTCGACGAAGCGAAGGCCAGTTACAGCTACACTGACTTCGCCAGCTTCCTGATGAGCTTCAAGGCCGTTACGGAGCGTCTGCACACACCTGCCGACTACGAAACGATCACCTACAACATGCTGCGCGATCTTGGCCGGCAAGGCGTTCGTCATGCCGAGGCTTATCTATCGATCGGCATTCTGTACCACTTCGCTCGGATCGACGTGGATGAGGTGATGGCCGCGGCGGAGCGTGGACGCGTGCGCGGCGAGCGGGATTTTGGGGTCACTCTGCTGTGGATCATCGACGCCGTACGGCACTTTGGCATCGATGAATGCGCTCGCGTCTTTACCAAGGCCGCGAAGTTGCGAGACACATATCCCAGCGTGGTTGGCATTGGCATCGGCGGCGATGAGGCTCGCGGACCGGCGCATGATTTTCGGGAGATTTATGCCGAAGCCCGGGCGGCGGGGTTGCACTTGACGTGCCATGCCGGGGAATCGACTGGGCCGCAAAGTGTGTGGGCCGCCATCAATATCGGCGCCGAGCGGATTGGCCACGCGCTGACCGCCGTCCAGGACCCTGACCTGATCGCGGTGCTGGCCGAGAGGCAGATTCCGCTGGAACTGAATATCACCTCGAACCTGCGCACCGGTTGTTGCGCCGCATTGTTCGACCATCCCACCCGGCACTACTTCGAGGAGGGGCTGATGATTACCCTCAACTCCGACGATCCGCCATTCTTCGGGGCGAACCTGCTGGATGAGTATCTGCTGGTGCATCGGGAGTTTGAACTGTCGCTGGACCAGATGCGGGAGCTGGCGGCGAACTCGTTTGAGGCGAGCTTCTTACCGCCGGAGCGGAAGCTGGCGTTGCTGGCTGAGGTGGAATCGTACGGCTGGTAGCCGCTTTCCTCTAGCGACCCGGAGGCGCGGGGACCATGACGGCATTTGGGTCCACCTTGGGGATGCCGAAGTGGCCGCTGAGGTGGATGAGGTCAAGCGGGCGGAGCATGCCGGAGACCTCGACCAGGCTCATGTTCTTCGGGCCGCGGACGAGGACCGTGACGTCGTCGATTTCGGCGCCGCGGAAGTGGAGCCAAAGGTCGGTCAGCTGGCGAAGCGGCATGGTGGATTCGCGGGGTGAGGCGTTCTGGTTGACCAAATGCTTCCAACCGGCGGCGTTGTAGGCGGCGACCAGTTGCGACATGCTTTCGGGGAGGTAGAAGGCGGGCTCGCGGTAGCGGAAGTTCTCGACAGTAATGCTGTTGAGCGCGGCGACCGTCCGCTCGTTTTGCTCGCCGAACAGGCCGGCGGCGCTTTGCAGCATGTCTTTGTCGAAGGTGAAGGCGGTGTGGGTGGCCGGCTCGGACGTCATGTTGTCGAGCGCTTCGCGGGCCCCACGAGGCTGTTGGGCAGACAGCAGGCTGGCGGACAGGGTCAGGAGGGATGCGAACAGACGCAGCTTCATTGCGGACCTCACTCTGTTTAGAGACACGGGGCCGGGCGAAAAGTTATCTGGGATTTTTGCGCTCCGGCAGGGAGAACAGGCAACAACAAAAGAAGAAGCAGATTCCCTACGGGGATGACAACAAGAAGAACAAGGGCAAATGCCGCGCCCTCACCACTTCGCCGTCGCAAAATGCGCGAGGATAGACCACCCGCTTCGTTCAGGCCTCTACACTCTACCCACTGCCTTACCGCGGCGCCCTGGGGGCGAAGTAGCCCTTTTTGGCGCGAACGGAGTAGCGGGGGTCTAGTGCGTGGAGGTAGATGGTGCGGAATGAGCCGTCCTGCTTGAAGTCCGCCGGGGTGTAGACCAGAAGGTACTGGCTGCGGAGCTCTTCCTCAATGTTCTGGAAGCCGATGGCGACATCGTCGATGCGCTTGGGAAAGAAGGACTGGCCGCCGGTAGCGTCGGCGATCTGGCGGAGCACGTCGTCGCCCTTATCTTCGCTTGGACCCACGTTCGTCGAAATCGTGTAAACGATGGTTTCAGCGCGTTGGCACATCTTGATGGCGTCGGATTCCAGGGCGCGGCTGTAGTCGTCATCACCGTCGGATACCAGGACGAGGGCCTTGCGGACGGCGTTCTTTTCCTTGATGGTCAACATCTGGTCGCGGCAGGTTTTGTAGAGCGCGTCGAAGAGCGCCGTGCCGCCGCCGGGGCGGAGCTTCCGGATGCCCGTGTCGAGCAGGTCGATACGGTTGGTGAAGTCCTGGGTGACGTCGGTCTGGACGTCGAAGCCTTCGACAAAAGCGCTGTCGGCCGGATGCATGATCTGGAGGAAGAAGTCGGTGGCGGCCTGCTGCTCGAACTGGAAGCGCTGGCGGATGGAGTTGCTGGTATCGAGCATGACGCCGACGCGCAGGGGCAGGTTGGTCTGCTGCGTGAAGTTGCGGACCCTGACCGGCGGCTTGCCGTCATCCAGCAGGCCGAACGCCTGCTGCTGCAGACCGGTGACGAAGCGGCCGTTCTTGCCGAGCACGGTGAAGATAAGATCAACTTCGTTGACCGTGACGGTGATGGAACTGGTCTGTCCCGGCTCGGGCAGAGCGGAGTCGTCGCGTTGCTGGAGTCCTGGCTGCTGGCCGGCAGGCGCCGCAGGCTGTTGCGGCGGCGTAGTGGCCTGCGGCGTGCTGGCCGGTTGCTGCGGCGCGGCGGCGGGCTGCGCATGTAACGACACTGTTGCCAGTGCCAGTGCGGCGGTTGCGGCGAGGGTTCCAAGGGTGCGGCTTCGTGCGGGGATGTTCACGCTGTCATCTTATCAACTTACGGGGACGGTAGGCGCTATGTAGCCCCCGTGGCCGCTCAAAACCTGCAAGGTTGTGACGAGTTCGGGCGGCAGCTCCGATTTCAATTCCAACCGCTGCTTGGTGCGCGGGTGCAGGAATTCAAGCTGGGCGGCGTGCAGGAAGTTGCGTTCCAGCTCAACGGGGTCGGCATCGAAACCCTTGTCCAGAGGCATGATGCGGTGAGGCGCGCCGTAGAGATTGTCGCCAACGACGGGGTGTCCGATGGCCTGCATGTGGACGCGAATCTGGTGGGTGCGACCGGTTTCGATGCGGACTTCGACGAGGGTGAACTTGCCGTAGGGGCCGTCGATGCGGTCGAGAACGCGGTAATGCGAGACGGCGGTGCGACCGCCCATGCGGCGCGTCGTCATGCGGGTGCGGCGGATGATGTCGCGGCTGATGGGCAGCGAAATGGTGCCTTCGTCCTTTTCGACGTCGCCATGAACCAGGGCAATGTAGATTTTGCGCAGGCGGCGCTCGGCGAACATTTCGCCCAGCTTGCGGTGGGTACTGTCGTTTTTGGCGACGACGATAAGGCCGCTGGTCTGCTTGTCGAGACGGTGGACGATGCCTGGGCGAAGGTCTCCGGAGACCTGCGAGAGATTTTTGCCGAGGTGAAAGAGCAGCGCGTTGACCAGGGTCCCGCGGTTTCTTTCTTCGTCGCCGGCGCCGGCATGGACCATCATGCCGGCGGACTTGTTGACGACGGCCAGGTCATCGTCCTCGTAGACGATATCGAGTGGGATGTCTTCGGGCGTGGCGTGCAGCGGCTCTGGGCGAGGATCGCCTTCGATTTCGATGATTTCGCCGCCCTTAAGCTTCTGCTTGCCCTTGGCAGGCTCGCCGTTGACGGTGACCTGCGCATTTTCGATGAGGAGCGTGACACGCGCTCGGCTGATGTCGGGAATGGCCTTGGCAAGATAGGCATCGAGGCGCATGTCTTTGGCCGCTGGCTCGGCGGTGATGGTGCGGATGCCGTCTTCAGGCTCAAGGTCTTCGAGAACCTGGATCTCGGGCTTTTCGGCTGCAGGCACCCGCGGTGCGCCGTAGCGCGGCTTGGACATCGACGCCTCCTCCTGAGGATGCTTGCCACCGTTGGGGCCGCTGGTCACGAGGCCCGGAACATTGGCATACGGCGAGGTGTGCAACGGGATGAAGTCGGCGGTGTCGTAGAACGGCTCGATGGCTTCTTCGACGGGCTCACCGGCGGCACGGGCTGCGGCTTCCCGCTCCTGGATAAGAGTGCGGTGTTCGCGATATTCCTTCTTGACGGAGACGCGGCGGTTGCCCTTGGGCAGCATGTTTTTCGATGGCATTCAGGCTAACTCTCTTTCTTGCGGCTGCGGTTCGAGAACTCCGCCGCAGAAAAATTCGCGACGCTCGGGTGGTGGTGTCATGTACAGCGCAGCGCCGGCGATGATCGCAGCGAGTGCGATGAACTGTCCGGGGTCAAGGAGCGCATCGCCGGAGCTTTCTACGGGCTGTTGCAGCATGTCGAGGAGGAACGCTGCGAGGCCTCCGGCAGAGAGCGCGACTGCGGCGATCTGGCCGGAGAACTTTCTGCGCGACAACATGCGGAAGAGGACGATGCAGAGTACGAGCGCGATGATTGCAGCGTATATCTGCACAGGATGGACGCGGCCAAGGACTGTGTCCCCGGGTGTGATGGTGCCCCAGGGAAGGCGAGTCGGCATACCTGCATCCGTGCCTTCGACAAAGTGAGCTATGGCAAGAACCGCCGCGAGGAGTGCAGCGCAGGGCGCCCAGGCGTCGAGGACATCGCGCAGTGGCAAATGCTTGTAGCGGAGCCAGAGCCCCACGAACAGCGCTGTCAGAATCATTCCGCCATAAGTGAGTGAGGGCAGAGAGAGGACAAGCAGTGGGTACTTCAGGAACGCTCGGAAGTCGAAGGCGATGAGTAAAGCGCGCGAGGAGACGAAGGCGGCGATGATCGCAAAGACGCCTGCATCCCAGAGCTTGTTTGCCGGGATGCCAACGCGCGGGGCCGTTCGCTGCGAGAGCCAGAGGGCGGCGATAAGGCCGGCGGCAGCGAAGATTCCGTAGACAGTGAGGCGCAGGCTGCCGAGCCGGATGAATCCGGGGAGAAGGAGCGCCGTCGCTTGCATGCAGAAGAGCACCAAGGACAAGGATACGCGGGTGGTCCCCGAAATCGCTCGCCTGCCCACTCATCGCCGGAAGCAGGTCTCTCCACTACGCTGCCGCAAAGTGCGCGACAGCTTCGGTCGAGATGACAACTTTTATTGCGCGTTCAGCCCCGTTTGTTCGTTGAGAGATAGCGTGCGAGGGAGATCAGTCCGGAGAAACGGAAGCTCGAGTCGATGTAGCGCTCGACGACATAGAAGACGAAGTAATACGCCCGGCAGAAACACCAGATCGCGAGGACAAGCAGGAAAGCAACTTTCAGCGTAGGCTGCTCAATCAGCAAAAGTGCGGAGGCCAGGATGCCGGCGATCAGGAACAGCGCGGCTTTGGCCTTGATCCAACCGGGGTAAGTGAGGTCTCGCATGGCAAGATGTTGGACGGATGAAACGTCCATGCAGCATACGAGCAAAGACCGACCCACGGGGCCGTACTGCGGGGCGCAGGTGAACCCGCCTTATAGCGGTGGGATTCAGCCGTGGCTCTTTAGGCTTTCCGGACTGGCGGACATAGCACACCGAGCTAAATTCACGAGCCAAACCCCTGTTCAATGAGTATTGGTTCAACCTGCGTTATCCGAGCACCAACTTTGTAGGCCGGTCTCTGCGTTGGATACTAACGAGGAACGCGCCTGAGCGCAACTTGACCTTATGCATATAATGCCCGCCGCTGTGTTCTACATCGCGCCGGCACCATGCCATCGCCGCAGGCTCACAGCGGTTCAGTTACCTGTAGTTTGCGCGCCGGTCGTAAGGGTCTGCGCTTCGCGTGCCTTGGCGACCAGCTTCTTCAGCTTGCCTTCTACATCGGAACCTCCGCCAAGCATCTCGGAGGTGAGCACGCCGTCAGAATCAATCGTGAAGTAATGCGGAATGGCGCTGATGCCGAAGCGCTCGGTGAGCGCGTGGTCGGCGTCGCGGTACTGGACCCAGGTCATTTCGTTCTTCGCGATGAAATTTTTCCATGCGGTTTCATCCCTGTCCCAACTGACGCTGATGATGACCAGCGGCTGGCCGGCGAACTCTTTCGCGATCTTTTTCATGTGCGGCAATTCTTCATTGCAGGGCCCGCACCACGTCGCCCAGAAGTCGATGAGGACGACGCGGCCACCCATCTCGTCGAGAGTGAACTTCGAGCCATCGAGCGCGGTAACGGTAAAGGCTGGCGCCATTTGCCGGGTCGAGAGCTCGGGATTCTCAGCGAAGTGCTGGGCACGCAATCTTGCGGGATCGTTGGGCGAAACGCAACTCACACAGGTAAGGAACTCGGCCTTGGCTTCATCCATCTTGCCCAGCCTGGCGAGGGTCTGACCGTCGAGATAATGTACCGCCGCGGCCTTCGGAGAATTGGCGATCGCTTGCTTGAATGCGGCGTCGGCAGCTTCCAGATCCGCGGGCTTGGGCTTCTTTCCAGCCTGCGCGAGAATGGCCCGGCCGCGGAGAAACTCCGCTGTGGACTTTGCCGACGGTGTCGTAGCCAGGGCCTCCAGCGCGGTTGCCGAGGCTATCGCGTCCTTGTATGAGCCATATGCCATCTGCACATCGACAAGGCTCCTGAGACACTCGACACATTGACCGCCGGCAATCTTGTTCGCCTTCTTGTAGGCATCAATGGAGAATCCCAATTGCCTCTGGCGTTGCAGGTCGTGGGCTTCTTTCAGTGCAGCTTGAAACTTTGGATTGCTCGCGTAATCGGGAGCGGATGTTGCCGGCGTTTGCGCGGCAACTCCGGCAGTGGCGGCAAGAAAGAGTGAACAGCAGACGAGACTCAGCGGAAATCGCATCGCGGAACTCCTGGGAAAACGGGTGCTCCCATAATCGTGCCACGAGACAACGGAATCAAGTGAAATTTCGGTTGTGGCCGGGCAATTGTTGCAGCGTCAGCCGGCTTTGCGCTCTTCGAGGACTTCGTCGAGCATCCCGGAGAGCGAGCCGGCGCGGGTGCGCATGGTGGTCTGCGATTGCGTCATGCTGCCGGCGAGCGAGTCGTTGCGGGCGCGGAGAGCGAGCAATTCGTCCGCGATGTTGAGCGCGGCGAGGACGGCGACGCGGAGGGAATCCACCGTGGAGCTGTGGGTGGAAACAGCGCGCATCTTCGCGTTGACGAGGTCGGCAAGGCGGTGGATGTGGGCGGGATCGGTGCCGCGGAGTTGGTAAACCTGATCGTAAATTTCAACGACAACGGCTCCGCTCTCCTGCGCCGCAAGTTCAGCGCGAGAGAGTTCTGCCGCGGTCATTTGTTTCGCTTCTGCCAAAACTTCTCCTAAAACAGTGAATGGTGAGTAGTGAATAAACGGCTGCGTGGAAACTGCGGCCCGCACCAGGGCCTTGTTCACTATTCACTGCATCACAACAACTCGTCCATTTGAGCGAGCATCTTTTCTACGCGTTGACGTACAACTTCGCGCTCGCGGGTTAATGTTTCGACTTCCGTCTGCGCCGAGCCAGCGGTCGCAAGTTGGCCCTGCAAATCGGCGATTTCCGCTTTGGCCGTGGCCAGTTCCGCTTCCGCAGCGGCGCGGGCTTCGCGCTCTTTCTTGATCAGCTCGACCGCGCGTAATACTTTCTGTTCCAGCGCAAGGAACTCGTCCGCACTGATCGTCCCCGCACCTGTCGCCACTGCACCCATGAGCCTGCTGCCTCCAGCATCGAATCAAGTCGGAGTATAGCGATTCGCTATGTGGATATGAGAATGCGAATGCGGGCCCGAACCTAGTTGAGTCCCCCCGGCGAGGCGAGGGTCCAGGGTGTAGGGCCCAGGGTTCAGAGTGCATGCTTGAATGCAGCGGCGTCCCGCCACGGAGACGCCAGCCTTCTGGGCCCTGGACCCTGTTCTCAAGCTCTTTGCGCGCCGCCGAGGCTGGTGAGCGCCGCGATGACGCTGTTGTACGAGATGAGGATTTCTTCCTCGGTGAGGGTGCGGTCGTTGGATTGGAAGCGGGCGCGGATAAGGGCCGAGTAGCTGCCGGCGGCGATGGCTTTGCCCTTTGGGTCCCGGAAGATTTCAATGGGCGCGAGGCTTTGCATCTCCGCGATGTTGAGGGCGGAGAGCGCGGCGGCAATGGCTTCCCAACGGACCGTGTCGGGGAAGATGAAGGAAAAGTCGCGCTCGACGGCCTGGAAGCGGGAAAGTTCGCGCGAGGCAGGCTGGCGTAGCGGACGCGTGAGCAGCGCGGCAGCGCGGACTTCGGCGAGCACGCAGATCTGACGGAGCTTGCGGCGGTGGGCTTCGGCGGAAGCGAGTTCGCCGAACCAGGCGATGGGTGCGCCATCGAGCAGAGCGCGTGCCCCACGACCCGCTTCGAGCCACGCAGGAAGGTCGGCGGTGTCGAAGGTGACGGAGCCGTTGAATTTTGCGAGGAGGGTTTCGATGGCGCCCTTCATTTCGTAAAAGAGGGCGTCGGTGGGGCTGTGAAGAGCGGTCGCTGCGGGCGCACCTGTAGCTCCGATCGCAAGGCCGGTGGCTTCGTCGACGTGCGTCGTGGAACCCGTGAAGACGGTGCCAAGTTCAAAGAGACGGACGTCCGAAACGTCACGATGAAGATTGTGCGCGAGCATGGTTGCCATTCCCGGAACGAGTGACGGCCGGAGCATGCCCGCCTCTTCGCTGAGGGGATTACCCATGGCGACAGAGCCGGTCTTTGGATCGCCGAACAACTCCGCTTCGTGTGCCGCCGCGAAGGTGCTGGAGATGGCTTCGCTATAGCCGAGAGCGCGAAGAGTCTCGCGGATGGTGGCTTCCTGTTCGGAGTGCGAGAGTTCGATCACGGTACCCGTGAAGGTGGGCAGCGTGTCTGCGAACTTGTTGTAGCCGTAGACGCGGGCGACCTCTTCAATGAGGTCGATCTCGCGTTCGAGGTCAAGACGCCAACTGGGGAGTTGCACGTCGTACGTGCCGAGAGCGGTGGGCGTGAGGGTGCAACCGAGGGCGGTAAGGAACAGCTCGACTACCTCTGCGGAAATACCCTTTCCGTCGAGTGTGGCGCCAAGGTGGCGTTGCACTTCGGCTGCGCTGAGATGAATGGGGCCACGATTGGCGGTCTTCGCGGCTATGGCTGGTATGGTGATGTCGACCAGCGGGCCAACGACTTCGCCGCCACAGAGTTCCGTGATGAGGCGTGTGACGAGGTTGTTGGCGGTGGGTGCGATGGCAAAGTCGGCTCCGCGTTCGAAGCGGTGCGAAGCGTCCGTATGCAGACCGTGGCGGCGCGAGGAGGCGCGGATCGATGCCGGATCGAACCAGGCGGCTTCGACCAGAATGTTTTTAGTTTCGTCGGTAACGCGCGAGTCCCATCCGCCCATAACGCCAGCGAGGGCGAGGGGTTTGCGTTCGTCGGCGACAACGAGGTCGTCGGCAACAAGGGTGTGCTCCGTGCCGTCAAGAAGTTGCAGCTTTTCTCCGGCGCGGGCGCGGCGGACAACGATGCCGCCCTCAATTTTGTCGAGGTCGAAAGCGTGCGTGGGCTGGCCGATGGCGAGCCAGCCGAAGTTGGTGACGTCGACCGGGCCGGAGATTTGTTTCTGGCCGAGGGCGGCGAAGTAGTCCGCGATGAGGCCGGTAGAAGGCCCAACGGTGACGCCGCGAATGACGCGCGCGGTGAAGCGGCCGCACAGGTCGTCGGCTTCGATGCGGACGGGGAAGCCTTCGCCGTGCACGGTTTCGGCGATGGGTGCACCGGCGTCGAGCGGCTGGAGCGGCACCCCGTAAATGGCCGCGGCCTCGCGGGCGACGCCGTAGTGGTTCATGGCGTCGACGCGGTTGGTGGTGATGTCCATCTCAAAGCGCGTGCCGCCGTGTACGGCGAATTCGCCTTCAACGGCGATGCCGCGGAGGGTGAGGTCTTCGGCTAGCTGGCGGTCGTCGACGGGGAGCGCGGGCAGATACGAGCGCAGCCATTGGGTCAGAATGTCCATGTTGAAGCGTTAATTTCCTTCGAGTCGATTGCAGCTGCTTGCGGGCAAGCAGCCGCGACTCTCTTATTGTCGCAGGACGTGCGGTTCGCGGGCGACCGCCTGCCTACTTCTTCGGCGCAAGCGGGCTGCCTGTGGCGAAAGCCGGGCGGTTTGGAGCGTCGCCAACTGCCTTCACCAGCTTGTAGAAGAACTGGTTGAATTTAGTGGCGGCATCGAAGTCCACAGGCTGGGTAAGGTCGTCCTGCGGGCGGTGGTAGCGGACCTGGTACCACTCGCGGTAGCGTTTTTCGGCGTCGGTGCCTGGGTCGTATCCGAAGATGAAGCCGATGGCCGGGACGCCGATGCGCAGGAACGGATAGTGGTCGGCGCGGCGCAGCAGGCCCCGCTCCGGCTCGCGGTCTTCACGGATTTCGATGCCCATCGGCTTGCCGACTTCGCGAGCGGTTTGGCCGAGCGTGGTGTCGTTGACCGCCAACGCGGTGAGGATGTTGAGCGGAAAGAGTGGGCGGAGCTGGTCGAGGTTGATGTCGGCGACGAGCGATTCTTTGGGGACAGTCGGGTGGTCGACGAACCAGTTTGAGCCCAGCAGGCCTTTCTCTTCGCCGGTGAAGGCGCAGAAAAGAATGGAGCGTTTGGGATGCGGGATTTTGCCGGCCTTGATGTCGTCGGCCATCTGGATAAGCAGCGCGACGTAGGCCGCGTCGTCGAGCGTGCCGTTGTAGAGGTTATCGCCGTTAACAGGCGTGCCGTATCCATAGCCATCGAGGTGTGAGGCGGCGACAACATATTCATCTTTGAGCTTGGAGTCAGTGCCCGGCAAAATGGCGAGGACGTTCGGAGATTTCAGGTCGCGTTCGGTGGTCTTCAGGTGGACGACGAGCTTTCCGGGGACTTCGAAGCTGGGCAGGGGCAACTTCGCCGCCGCAGCCATAATGAAGGCTCCAGGCTCGTGTTCACGGCTGGCAATCAGTTTGGAGAACGCCAGCGTGCTGACGCGCATGGAGAGGAAAGACTGGACTGCGGCAGACTTTTCGCGGCCAGGCTGCGCGAGGGTGACGGAGCGCGCGTAGGCCTCGGGCCAGCGTTGGGGCTCGATGATAAAGCCTGGGTCATCTGTAGTGAGGACGCCGAGCGCGCCGCCGGAGCGGGCGTTGGCAATGCGCTCGGCGGCGGTCGTCATGCCGGCGCGGCGGCCGCCGTAGCAGATAACGAACTTGCCGGCGATGTCCGCCATGGCGTCTTTGTCGCAGTATCCGCGAAAGGTAAGCGGACCGGAGATGGAATCGGTGCCGAAGGCTGCAGGGGCGATGGTGATTTCCTGCAGGAACTGCAGCGCGATGTTGCCGCCAGAGCGCTCGACGATGAAGCTCGTACCGGCTGGGTCCAGCGCCAGTTCGTGCATGGGGACGCTCTGGAAGTAGGATCCGCTGTCGCCTGCGGGCTTGAGACCTGCGGCTTTGAATCTAGCCGCAACGTAGTCGGCAGCACGCTGATAGGCGCCAGAGCCGGTGTCGCGGCCTTGCATGTCGTCACCGGAGAGGGCTTCGGTGGTGTGCCACCAGGCTTTGGTGTCGGCGTCCTGGATTTCGGAGTCGCGAGGATGTTGGGCGGCGGCGGAGACGCAGAGTACCGCAAGTGTGGCGGCGAGATATCGAATGTTGGCCATATCGATCATTTCAGCTAATGTATCGGACAGAAGTGGCTGATTTGCAAGTTGAACCGATGAAATGTTTTGTGCCGACGCTCAGTGTGACGGCGGGCAGACCACCGAGATTCTATCCACTGTTTGACCACACGCTGAACCCTTCGCTGGAATTAACAGCTGGTTAGAGTTGAGCCAGCGTGGAACACCTTCGAAATCGATGTCGAGCGTGTCTCGATCGAACCTGTAGGAGCGCAAGTACCAATTGCGGCGGATACGGAGAATCGCGTAAGAGTTCTCGTCATAGCCGATCTGCTGAAGCGCCGCGAAGTGTGTACCGTCGGGAGACCAGGCGGATGCAAACGGGCGCTCGACGAGGAAATACTTCGCCAAGGCAAAGATGAGGAATAGGGCCGCAATGAAAGCCAGCGGGAGTTGACGCCAGATTGTCTTTCGACGTGCAAAGCGCAATAGAGCAGCCGCAGCAATCAAAGCTATGGCCACTTGCAAACCGTGCCAAAGATACGAGTAGTCGACGCTCATCTTTGAGAACGATATCGGGTAAAACGTCGGACAACAAGCATCATTCTCTACGCGAATTGCTCGAGGAACCGCATATCTCCGGAGTACAGCAGCCCGATGTCGGAGATGCCGTACTTCATCATGGCAATACGATCGACGCCCATGCCGAACGCAAAGCCGCTGATCTTTTTCGTATCGTAGACGGGCTCGCGGCCCAACTCGATGCGGCGCTGATTGACAGCATCGAAAACCGCCGGGTCGACCATGCCGCAGCCAAGGAGTTCGATCCAGCCGGAGTGCTTGCATTTGCGGCAGCCCTTGCCGCCGCAGAAGATGCAGGAGATCTGCACGTCCGCCGAAGGCTCCGTGAACGGGAAAAAGCTGGGGAAAAAGCGTGTTTTGACGGCCGAGCCGAAGAACGCTTTCATGGCGTGGTCGAGCGTGCCCTTGAGGTCGGAGAAGGTGATGTCCGTACCGACGCAGAGGCCTTCGACCTGGTGGAAGACGGGCGAGTGCGTCGCGTCTGCCGCATCGTTGCGGTGGACCTTGCCGGGGATGACGATGCGGAGCGGGGGTTCCTGCTCGAGCATGGTGCGGATCTGCACGGGCGATGTGTGAGTGCGCATCAACAGCCGCTCGCGCAAAGGCTTGTTTTCCTGGTCGGCAACGACGAGGGTGTCCTGCGTATCGCGCGCGGGGTGATTAGGCGGGAAGTTCAAGGATTCGAAGTTGTAGAAGTCGGTTTCGACCTCTGGCCCCAGGCCTACGGAATACCCCATCCGCTGGAAGACCGAGACGATTTCGGCCATGGTCTTGACGAGCGGGTGCTCGACGCCGATGCGGCGGGAGATGCCGGGGAGAGTAACGTCCAGAGTCGCCGCCGCCGATTTGGCGGGCGTGGTCGCGCTGGCGTCGATGAGGGCTTCGATCTGCTCTTTCAGGGCGTTGAAGCGCTGACCGATGAGCTTTTTCGCTTCGATGGGCGCGGCTTTGAGCCACGCGTCGCCGATCTGTTTCAGGCGGCCCTGCTTGCGGCCCAGCCATTCGAGGCGGAAGGCTTCGGCATCGAAGCTAGCGGCGGTGCGGCCCTGTTCGGCGTCGCGCAGAACCGTGCTGAAGGCGGCGTCAAGGGACGCTTCACTGAAATCTGTAAGTTGTGGAATTTCCAAGCTCATCCTCTACGCCAATCGTTTAAGAATACCCGATGGTATTTTCCGGGTCTCGCGATCTACAACGCCCACCAGATCACGGCCGCCATCAACACCCCCAGCAGAAGGCTCCGGCGGTCGGTGAGGGCGTAAACGACCGGATCGTCGTGCATTTCGCCGCGGCTGGCGAGCATCCACACCTGACTAAGCCACAGTAACAGCACCGGCACAACCAACCAGAGGCGGCCTGAGTGGTGATACAGAGCGCTGTTCCGAGGGTCGTTGATGTAGAGCGTCATTACTACGACGGCCGCAAAGGCGGAGCCGGTACCGAGGGCGCGGAGTTGTTCGAGGTCGCCGATCAGGTAGCCGCGACCGTTGCTGACTTCCGTGCCGCGCTCGCGGAGACCTTCGAGCTCGCTGAAACGCTTGACGAACGCCAGCGAAAGGAAGAAGAACACACTGAAACCAGCCAGCCAGGCAGTAACGTCAACACCGGTCGCGGCGCTGCCGGCGAGGATACGCAGCGTATAGAGCCCGCTCAACACGAAGACGTCGAGGAGCAATTGACGCTTCAAATACAGCGAATAGCTGAGTGTCGTGACCGTATAGACGGACAACCAGATGAAAAACCGAAGGGGCGGTTGCAGCGACATTCCACCGGGCATGTCCGCTATGAGACGCGGCAAAGCGAAGGCCAGCGCAAACGCCGCTGTCAGCAGAACAACCACGGCCCCAACACCTGCAATGGCCGATAGATCGCCCGCGGCGAACGGACGGCGGCGCTTGCGGGGATGGCGGCGGTCGGTCTCGATGTCCAGCAGGTCGTTGATGATGTACGTTGCCGAAGCGCACATACCAAAGCTGAGAAACGCGATCATGGCGGCGACGATGGCGCTCAGCTTCCATGCATGGGCCAGCAGCAGCGGGACGAAGATCAGCGTGTTCTTGGCCCACTGGTGCAGCCGGACAGCGCGCAACCAGCTTTTGAGCGTTGGTGTGCGATCTTCGAAACACTCGACGGGCACAGTTCCCGCTTTGCGCATCGCCGACCGCAGTGCGGGGAAGGGGTTTGCGACCATGGGCGTGCGACACGAGGCCAATAGAACGGCGTCGGGCAGAGCGTTGCCGATGTAGCAGAAATCGTGGCCGAAACGGTCGCGAAATGCCGCCAGCTTATTTTCTCCAGCAAGATTCGTCTTGCCGTCGGAGGCCAGCACGCCGTCGAAAATTCCCACGTAGGCGGCCACTCGTTCGGCCAGAGCGCCGTCTGAGGCGGTGGCGAGATAGAGCCGGCGGCCGGCGCCGTGTTGCAGCCGTAGCCACTCCAGCAGCGGGCGGTTGTAGGGCAGGTGCTCGACATCGAGCGACACCGCCGAGGTCACATGGCGCTTGAAGGCGGCCTTGCCTTCAGCGAGCCAGCCAGGAATTCGCAGCAGTTGACGGGGGTGCTGGCGCGCCAGTGCAAGGATGCTGTCGACCAGCGTGTCCGATTTGACCAGAGTGCCGTCGAGGTCGACACAAACGGCCACGGCGGTTTCCATTTGACCGGAAATCACCGCTGCGGCGTCGATCTTGTCTGTGCCTGGCAAAATGCTCCTCCATCCAACAGAAATTCGTGGAATTATTACGCGGAAATGATTCCGGAAACTCTTACGATAACCTGTGCGTCACTATACCTTCAGTAAGATGGGAGTTCCGGGATAGCCGGAATCCCAGCATGGGCTCTGCTGCACAGCGCACGGAGCACCCAACGGTTGTGGTCTGTGCATCTCATGGAAGCACAGTATCGAAAGATAATAAAAGCTTAAGCGCTATACATTTCGCAGCAATTTCAGGAGTTGATCGAGCACAATGTCTCAGCCTCCCGCGTACGACCAAGGGTCCGCGACGAACCGCGATCTCGATCCGCACCATACTCTGCCCGCCCCCTCGGGGAGCGGTGCAACCGTGACCGACCCGGCCCACCTGTTGCCGGCATGGAAGAAGGAGCAGCCCCCGAAAGGAAGCTGGCTGCGCAAGATCATTGTGCTGGCAATTCTTCTGGGCGTTATCGGCATCGTCGTCTGGCGCATCCGCGCCGGAAATGCTGAAACCGCCGCTACCAACAACCGGGCCGCCCAGGCCGCCAATCGCCCGACACCGGTGCAGGTGACGCCCGTCCAACTGAAGACTGTTCCCGTCTACCTCACTGCGCTTGGTACTGTCACCGCATACAACACCGTAACGCTGCATTCGCGCGTGGACGGACAGTTGCTGAAAGTCAATTTCCAGGAAGGCCAGACGGTGAAGGAAGGCCAGCTCCTGTTGCAGATCGATCCCCGGCCCTACCAGGCAGCGGTCGATCAGGCCGTCGGGACCCTTGCCAAAGACGAAGCGAACCTGAAGAACATGGAGGCCGAGGCCCAGCGCTACACGGCGCTCTACCAGGCGGGTGTGGTCAGCAAGGAGTCGCAGCAGTCGCAGATTTCCAACGCCGGGCAGGCCGCCGGCTCCATCAAAGCCGACCAGGCTGCAATTGAAGCGGCCAAGGTGAACCTCTCGTACACCAGGATTTATTCGCCCATCAACGGCGTGGTCGGGCTGCGTGCGGTCGACCCCGGCAACATCGTCCATGCGTCGGATTCGACCGGTCTGGTCGTCATCACGCAGATCCATCCAATCGCCATCATCTTTACTCTGCCGGAAGACCAGCTTCCACAAGTGCAGCAGGCAATGCGCGGTGGCAAGAAGCTGGTGGTCGAAGCGTACGACCGCAACGATTCACACAAGCTCGGCGCTGGAACGCTGCTGACGATCGACAACCAGATCGACACCACGACCGGCACAGCCAAGCTGAAGGCAGTCTTCGATAACTCCGATGGCTCGCTGTTTCCGAACCAGTTCGTCAATGTGCGCCTGATTACGCAGGAGCGCGAAAACGCTATTGTGGTCCCTACGGCCGCGATTCAGAGCGGAACGCAGGGCACATTTGTGTTTGTCGTGCATGATGGCCCCGGTAAAGCGGCGGTAGGTGGTGGCGGCGGCAGACACAAGGGCGGCGGTGGCGCAGCACCCGCGGCCTCTGACGGAACGGCACCGGCAGACGGAGGTGCAACGAGCGGAAAGTCGAAGGGTGGCGAAGGTGGAGCGCCCCAAGGACCTCCCAAGCATGTCAACACGGTCAACGTAACGGTCGACTTTACGCAGGGCTCGAACTCGATTCTTGCAGCGGGCGGAGTCAACGGCGGTGACCTGGTTGTTGTGGACGGGCAGGAGAAACTGACGGACGGCTCCAACGTGTCGCCACAGGCAGCAACGCCCACGGGCGGAGGAAAGAGCGCCAAGGGTATCGGTGCAAGTGCGACGACCAACACTGCCGCTCCCAACAACAATGGCACGCCGACACCGAACCCGGGCAACGGCGCGCCGTCTGGTGGAGGCAACCGTCCATGAGCCCTTCACGGCCATTTATCCTGCGGCCGGTGGCCACCTCGCTCCTGATGGTGGCCATTTTGCTTGCGGGCGGCGTCGCTTATTTGCAGTTGCCGGTTTCGGCGCTGCCGCAGGTCGACTATCCGATCATTCAGGTGCAAACGTTCTACCCCGGAGCGTCTCCGGAGGTGATGGCGAGTTCGGTAACAGGTCCGCTGGAACGCCAGTTCGGCCAGATTCCAGGACTGACGCAGATGACCTCCAGTTCCTCTGGCGGCGGCTCAGTCATTACGCTGCAATTCAACCTCGATGAGTCCATCGACATTGCCCAGCAGGACGTGCAGGCGGCGATCAACGCAGGCTTCTCGTTCCTGCCGAAGGACCTGCCCAACCCGCCCATTTACTCCAAGGTGAACCCGGCGGACGCGCCCATCATGACGCTGGCGCTGACGTCGAACACAATGCAGTTGTCGAAAGTCGAAGACCTCGCCGACACGATCATGGCGCAGAAGATTTCGCAGCTTTCGGGCGTTGGTCTGGTCTCTATCGCGGGTGGACAAAAGCCTGCGGTGCGCATTCAGGCGAACCCGATGGCGCTGGCCGGCTATGGCCTGTCGCTTGAAGACGTGCGCTCTGCGCTGGGCACGGCCAATGTCGACCAGGCGAAGGGCAACCTCAATGGCGCGCGCCAGGCATACACCATCGGCGCGAACGATCAACTGCTGACCAGCTCGGACTATGCGAACGTCATCATCGCGTACCGCAATGGGTCCCCGGTGCGGCTGTCGGATGTGGCGAATTCGGTCGATTCCGCTGAGAACCTTTACCAGGCCGCATGGATGGGCACGGCGGCCAGGCCGGCGCAGAAGGTCGACGGCAAGGAGCAGCCCGCGCAAAACGCCATGCTGAAGCCGGCCATCATCGTCAACATCCAGCGCCAGCCGGGCGCCAACATCATCGGCGTCGTCGACGAAGTGCAGGCGCTGCTGCCGAAGCTGAAACAGTCGCTCCCCGCGGCTGTGGAACTTCAGGTACTCACCGACCGCACGAACACCATCCGCGCTTCGGTGTCGGATGTGAAGTTCGAGCTGTGCCTCACCATCGGTCTTGTGATCATGGTGATCTTCCTCTTTCTGCGCTCCATCCGCGCGACCATCATCCCGGCCGTTGCCGTGCCGCTGTCGATCGTCGGCACCTTCGGCATCATGTATCTGCTGGGCTATTCCCTGAATAACCTCAGCCTGATGGCCCTCACGATCTCCACCGGCTTCGTCGTTGACGACGCCATCGTGATGGTGGAAAACATCGACCGCTACCTGGAGATGGGCGACACTCCGCTGGACGCCGCGCTCAAGGGATCGGAGCAAATCGGGTTTACGATTCTTTCGCTGACAGTTTCGCTGATCGCGGTGCTCATCCCGCTGCTGTTCATGGGCGATATCGTCGGCCGGCTGTTCCGCGAATTCGCGGTGACGCTGGCAGTGACGATTCTGGTCTCGGCAGTCGTCTCGCTGACGCTGACGCCGATGATGGCGGCCAAGCTGCTGAAGCACAAACCCAAGTCCGAGCAAAACGCCTTCTACCGCAAGTCGGAAGAGTGGTTCGAGCTGGTGATCGCGAAGTACGGCCGTGGGGTCCAGTGGGTGCTCGCGCACCAGACGCTGACCTTGCTCATTACGGCGGCAACGTTTGTGCTGACGTTGGTGCTGTATATCATCGTCCCCAAGGGCTTCTTCCCGGTGCAGGATACGGGCGTGCTGCTCGCGATCACACAAGCCGACCAGAGCGTGTCGTTCGACGCCATGAGCATGCGGCAGCAGAATCTTGCGCGCAAGATTCTTGAGGACCCTGACGTGGAGTCGATCAGTTCCTTCATCGGGATCGACGCACAAAACCAGACGCTCAACTCGGGCGAAATTCAGATCAACCTGAAGGATAAGGATAAGCGTTCCAAGACCGCGCAGGAGATCATCCAGCGCCTGCAGCCGAACGTCAACAAAGTCGATGGCATCGAGACCTTCCTGCAACCGCTGCAGGACCTCACGGTGGAAGACCGCGTATCGCGCACGCAATATCAGTACTCGGTCGAAGATGCCAGTTCCGACGAACTGGCATCGGCTACCGACAAGCTGGTGGCGAAGTTCAAGACGCTGCCGGTGCTGACCGATGTCGCCAGCGATCAGCAACTGAATGGGCTGCAGGCTGAGTTGGTGATCGATCGCGACACCGCTTCGCGGCTCGGCATCACGCCGCAGAACATCGACGACACTCTGGACGATGCGTTCGCCCAGCGCCAGGTGTCCACCATCTTCACGCAGTTGAATCAGTACCACGTCATCATGGAAGTTGCCCCAAGATTCCAGCGCAATGCGACTTCGCTGGACAACATTTACGTGAAGAGCTCGAACGGAACGCAGGTGCCGCTCGGCACGTTTACGCACTTCGTTCCACACCTGACGTCGTTGTCGATCAACCATCAAGGCCAGTTCCCTGCGACGACCATCAGCTTCAATCTTGCCCCCGGTAAATCCATTGGAGACGCCGTCGATGCCATCGGCAAAGCCGTCAAAGAGCTGGACCTTCCGATCAGCGTGAACGGATCGTTCCAGGGTTCGGCGGCGGCGTTCGAAGCATCGCTAACCAACGAACCGCTGCTGATTCTTGCCGCACTCATCACGGTGTACATCGTGCTTGGTGTGCTGTACGAAAGCTACATCCATCCCGTCACGATTTTGTCGACGCTGCCTTCTGCCGGTGTCGGTGCGATTCTGGCGCTGATGTTGTTCCACATCGATCTTTCAGTAATTGCGCTTATAGGCATCATTCTCTTAATCGGCATCGTTAAGAAAAACGCCATCATGATGATCGACTTTGCGCTCGAGGCTGAGCGTGAGCAAGGCATGACCCCGGAAGAAGCAATTTATCAGGCATGCCTGCTGCGCTTCCGTCCGATCATGATGACGACGATGGCGGCACTGCTAGGAGGCGTGCCGCTGGCGCTTGGATCCGGTACAGGTTCGGAGCTGCGCCGTCCGCTCGGCATTACGATCGTCGGCGGGTTGATCGTGTCACAGGTTTTGACGTTGTTCACGACACCGGTTGTGTATCTGTTCTTCGACCGCATCGGGCGGAAGTATCTGCATACCGCCGAAGCCGATGAGGAGCTTTACGAGCATACGCACGGAGGCAAACACGGCCTGCGCGATCCCGCAGCGGCGCATGGAGATTAAGCATTCGCCTTAGCGCAATAATGTAGGAAGGAGAAACCCGATGCCAATAACAAGTGCGACTGAGCAAGTTACGATAACACTTCCAAAAACTATCGTCGAAATCGTGCGCGCGAAAGTCTCCTCTGGAGAATACGCAAGCGAGAGCGATTTCGTAGAGGACGCAATTCGTGAGAGAACACTTTTTTCAGAGCCGGATACCGCCGGTTTCGAGCATTGGGTCGCCACCGAAGGCGTTCGTCGATACGACGCCATGAAAGCCAATCCCTCGCGCGGCCTAACTCCGGAACAAGTGTTCTCAAACCTCGACATTGAGGTTGAAGACGTTAGCAAGGCAGGTTGATTTGTATCGAGTGGTGCTTTCGCCTGAAAGTCAGGAGGATTTGCGTGAGCTGCGAGATTACATTGCGAGCGAAAGCTCTCGCAGGAAGGCCGATAACTACATCCGGCGCATCACAAAGTTTTACAAGTCGCTCGCTATCGCTCCCCATCGTGGAGAGCAACGATTTTCTCAGAGACCGGGAATGCGTTCGATTGGTTTTGAACGTCGCATATCGATCCTATTCTCGGTTTCAGACGAAAATCGCCTGGTGGAAATACTTGGCTTCTTTTATGGCGGAAGAAATGTTGAACATCTCGATTCGCAGAACTCCTGAATCCGACCAGTTCACCGCTCCTTTCGCTGTCCATGCGAAGGCGTGGGGTTTCGCGTGCAAGGCGGCTGTTTTGATGTTCGCCGTGACCATCCTCATGCTCTGCGGCACCGCCCATGCGCAGGACCTCGAATGCTCTCTCGGCAAAGTTACGGAGAGGGTGCCACCGCGATATCCTGTGCAACTCGGAGGCCGCGTTGTGGAAGGTGATGTCAACGTACTCGCCACGTTTGCTCCGGATGGCCGTGTATCGAGCAGCAAAGTCATCAACGGGCCGCAGCCCTTGCAGTTCGAAGCTCGCGCCTACCTGAGTGGATGGCGCGCCGAGCCCGCTTCCGCTCCGCGCCAGTGCATCATTCATCTCAAATATCGTTTTGACGGCTCGCAGGGTGTGTGTACGAAAAATCGGGAAGTCGATGTTCGTCCGGAACGCCTGAGCGAAACCGATGTGCTCCTCCACCTGAGCTGCGATGCCTTTTAGCAAACAACTTTTTAGCAGACGACAATGAGCTTCGAGAACCCCCAACCCGGCGACCACACCCCCACCGACGCTCCGCGCCCCGGCGACGAGCAGCGTCTGCACATGGGCGGCGGGCCCAACGATCGCGTTGGCGACCGGGCCCCTCGCGACGGCGAGAAGCCCGGCGACGTACACAAACAAGAGCGCCAGCCTCTGGCCGCGGGCGTCAATGCTGTCCACTTTTCGGCGCCGTTCATCAAGCGGCCCGTGGCGACGTTCCTGTTGAGCGCCGCCATCATCATGGCCGGCGCTGTCGCGTACAGTTTGCTGCCTGTCGCCTCTCTGCCGCAGGTCGAGTTCCCGACAATTTCCGTAGGCGCGTCGCTGCCGGGCGCCGATCCCGAAACCATGGCGTCGTCTGTCGCGACGCCGCTGGAACGCCAGTTCTCACGCATCGCCGGCATCACGCAGATGACGTCCTCCTCGTCGACCGGGTCGACGAGCATCACCATGCAGTTCGACCTCGACCGCGACGTCGATGGTGCCGCCCGCGACGTGCAGGCTGCCATCAATGCGGCGCGCGCGCAGCTTCCCGCGAACCTGCCGTCAAACCCGAGTTACCGCAAAATCAATCCATCGGACGCACCGATCCTGATGCTCGCGCTCACGTCCGACATCGCGCCCGTGCCGCAGATGTACGACGTATCGGATTCCATCCTTGCGCAGAAGATCGCGCAGGTGCAGGGTGTCGGGCAGACGTTTACCGGCGGATCCGCGAAGCCGGCCGTGCGTATCGAGTTGAACCCCAATCTGCTGGCGAGCACCGGCATTGGTCTGGAAGCGGTGCGGGCCGCGGTCGGCACCGTCAATGTGCTGCAACCGACCGGCTACCTGAACGGTTATGGTGCCGACCAGCAGCGCATATCGATTGAGACAACGGACCAGCTCTTCGGCGCCGCCGCCTACGCTCCGCTGATCATTGCGACAGACAAGGGGCCGATCACGAACGCGCAGGCATCCACTGGCCTGCCTTCGGCGTCGGCTGCCGCGGTCAGCAGCGCAAGCGGATCGTCGACAACAGCCGGCACCGGAAGCAGCGCGACTTCAACCGCCGCCGGGCCAGCCGCGACAGCCGGTACAGCGTCCACGGCGACTAATTTTGCCACCAGCCGCGTGACCACCGTCGGTTCCGCCAACGCCCACGGGACCGTCCGCCTGCAGGACATTGCCCACGTCTACGATGGCGTCGAAGACATACACACTGGCGGCCTTTTCAACGGCAAGCCCGCGATCCTCATCATCGTCTTCAAGCAGCCGGGCGCGAACGTCATCAGCACGGTCGACAATGTGCTGAAGATCCTTCCTCAGTTGCAGGCGTCCATTCCCCCGACCATCAAGCTCCAGGTGGTGCTCGACCGTACCTCAACGATCCGTGCCTCGGTAAGGGACGTGGAGCGGACGCTTGTCATCTCCATTCTGCTGGTAATCATGGTGGTCTTCCTTTTCCTTCGTGAAGGCCGCTCGACGCTGATTCCATCCGTTTCGGTGCCGCTGTCTTTGCTGGGAACCTGCGGCGTGATGTATATGCTTGGCTTCACGATCGATAACCTGTCGCTGATGGCGCTGACCATCTCCACCGGATTTGTCGTCGACGACGCGATCGTAGTCATCGAGAACATTACACGCCACCTCGAAGAGGGCCTTAGTCCGTTCGACGCGGCGATGCTGGGTTCCCGGGAGATCGGCTTCACCGTGCTCTCCATGTCGACGTCGCTGGTGGCGGTGTTCATCCCGATCCTGCTGATGGGCGGCATCGTCGGCCGTCTGTTCCGCGAGTTCGCCATTACACTTTCGGTGGCGATCGGCGTTTCGCTGGTGGTGTCGTTGACGACCACACCGATGCTGGCGGCCAAGTTCCTGAAGCCGTTCCATGAAGACACCAAGGGATGGTTTTACCGGATGGGCGAGCGGCACCTGGCGCGCATCACCGGCGAATATGAGCGCGGGCTGCGCTGGGTGATTCGACACAAAGGGCTTACGCTGATGGTGTTCCTGCTCACCTTCGGGCTCAACATCTACCTCTTCCTCATCGTGCCCAAAGGCTTCTTCCCGCAGCAGGATACGGGCCGTCTGGGCGGGCGCGTTCAAGGCCAGCAGGACGTTTCGTTCGTCACGATGAAAGCCAATATGGCGAAGATCGTCGCTATCACTGAGAAGGACCCCGCGGTACAAAACTCGCTGGCCTTCCTCGGCGGAGGCGGCCCCGGTGGGGGATCGTCGAACTCCGCCAGCATGTTCCTGGTGTTGAAACCGGACGCGGAACGGCATCCGGGGTTCTTCAGCAATCTCCGCAATCTCTTCAGCCACAAGCCCACAGTTGACCTCGGCGCCGAAGCCACGCTGAATCGTCTGCGGCCGCCGACGTCGCATATTCCGGGAGTCAATTTCTATCTGCAATCGTCGCAGGAGTTGAACATCGGCGGACGTCAGTCCGCGACGCAGTATCAATACTCTCTGACCGCCGACTCCGTCGCCGACCTCGATGAGTGGTCGCCGAAACTGATGGAGGCAATGCAGAACCTGCCAGAGCTGAAGGACGTTGCCACCGATCAGCAGAATAAAGGGTTACGCGCGCAGCTTGTCATCGACCGCGACACCGCGTCGAGGCTCGGTGTCAGCACGCTGGCCATCGACGCCACGCTTTCGGACGCTTTCGGACAGCGGCAGGTTTCGACCACTTACAAGCCGCTGAACCAGTACCACGTCGTGATGGAAGTGGACCAGTCCTACCAGGACGACCCAACCGACCTCAGCAATATTTACGTCAAGTCCACCACCGGTGCGATGATTCCGCTTTCCGCAATCACGCACTACGAGACGCAGCGGATTCCGTTGTCCGTCAATCACCAGGGCCAGTCGCCGGCGGCCACACTTTCCTACAATCTTTCTCCTGGTTATTCCCTGTCGCAGGCCGCCGACGCGATTGAAGCGGCGCGCGCAAAGATCGGTATGCCGACCACCATTCACGGCGGATTTCAGGGCACAGCACAAGCCCAGCAGGCTTCGCTACAAACGATGCCTCTGCTCGTGCTGCTGGCGCTGGTTACGGTGTACATCGTGCTCGGCATTCTGTACGAAAGCTTCATCCATCCGTTGACGATTCTTTCCACGCTGCCGTCCGCGGGCGTGGGGGCTCTGCTTGCATTGCTGATCTTCAAGATCGATCTTTCCGTCATAGCGATGATCGGGCTGCTGCTGTTGATCGGTATCGTGAAAAAGAATGCCATCATGATGATCGACTTCGCGCTGGTGGCTGAGCGCGAGCAGGGCAAATCGCCTGAGGAAGCGATCTACCAGGCCTGTATGCTGCGCTTCCGGCCCATCATGATGACGACCATGGCGGCGCTGCTGGGCGGCATTCCGCTGGCGCTCGGGACGGGCACCGGGTCGGAGCTGCGCCGGCCGCTGGGCGTCACCATTGTCGGCGGGCTGATCGTGGCGCAGTGCCTCACGCTGTTTACGACCCCTGTGGTTTACCTGTTCTTCGATCGCCTGCGACTGGCTCTGCCGGCGGGCCGCAGGTGGGTGCGTCGTCAGGCTGGATTCGCTCCCCGCCCCCAGCCCAGCGAGATGCCGGCCCATGCTGCCGGAGACTGACGCGGTTGATTTACCGGGCGGAACGCCACTAAACCCGCATTTCCGCCAAACACGTCTAATCTCATTGCAATGCTCAAGTTTCCCCCAACCCGCTTGTTTGCCCTTACGGTGCTGTTCGCCTCGACCGTTCAGGCCCAGATGCACCACGTCGATGCTCCTGAGAATGTGACCCGCTCCATCGGCGTGTATGAATGGACCGGCGACCTCGCCAAGCCCATCGCGGCGCGCCTGATTCCTGTGTCTTTATTTATCGATGGCGACTTCAAAGACGGCGGCACCTACTACGCCCGGCCCGTGCCGCTGGCGCTCGAGAGCGGCAATATTTATTTCCTCGAAAAGTCAGGAGTCCCGCAGGGCACCATCACGCTGGACTACGCCCGCCACCTGCAAACCGCCGCCGGCGGAACCGATGACACCATGGGTCTCGGCTGGTTCGGCTACGGCACTTTTGCAACCATGCCTGTACCGCGCAAAACCCCGGCGCTGCACGCGTCGGTAAATCCTTCGTCCATCGTCTCCAGCAAGGATGACGACCGCCCCACCTTCGTCCGCCGGCCCACCGACGAAAGCAAGACGGCAGGTGCGCCGGACGAGGACGCCGAAAAGAAGCCCGCAAAGAAGACCCCTGCCCCGGCGGCAAGCGTCACACCTCCGCCGGCAACGGATGACGACCCGGACCGGCCACATTTCTCCAAAGCCCCGGCCAGCACAACGACAGATCAGACACCGGCGAGCACCACGCCTACCGCGACCACAACGCCCACCCAGACCGGCGACAGCTCGACAACGCCGCCCGCACCGAAAGACCCTGCTGACGACAAGGACCGCCCCACTCTGCGTCACCGCGACCCGAAGCAGGCCGAGGCCGACCGCAAAGCGCGCGCACACGGCAGCGTTACCGGAGTGGCGGGGTCGCTGAACGACGATCCCGATCGCCCCAACATGCGACGCGGAAAGACGGCGGGCATCGGCGGCGATCCTTCGCCGCAGTTGAACGGGATGCCGAAGGATCTGCACCAGATGGTTGTCGTGTCCGACCCGACGAACCGCGAACCACATCCGTTTGTCCGCGAGTGGGCCACGCCGACTGAGCGCGCCGACACGCTGACGAAGCTGGAAGCCATCGCGCAGACGCAGCTCGCCGCTTACGCACAGCATAATTCCGCGCCGCCACCGGCGCCTGCTGCACCAGCCAAGGCTAAGCCGGGGACGGCAACCGCTCGCACACGTCGTAGTGCCCCCGCCAAGTCCGCGGCCGCGCCACCTACGGCGCCGCTTTCGGATGAAGAGCTGGCTGGCTACACGCTCAGCTATGGTGGCCTTCCGACATTCGTGTACACCGCTGCCAGCAAACCAGCCGAAGCCACAGCGAGCCTTATCAATCCTGAACGCTACGTAACCGTGGTCGCACAGCAATTGCCCAGCGGAGAAATGCAGGTAGCATTTTCTTCCGTCACCGACGCCGCGCACCTCGACCGCACACCGTGGTTCCGCCTGGTCGACGCGGTGGACCCGGATGCCAGCCACCGCGCCAGCCTGCTGTTCGAACTGCGAGGACACAGCTCACGGCAGTTCGCGTTATATCGGGTAGTCTCTGCCAAGGCAGACCAGATCTTCGTGACTAGTCCGACAGATTAGGAAACCTCTGCACAAGTCTCCATCTGTTTTATGGGTGTCATCTCGACCGGACCCTGAGCAAGCGAAGCGCGCCGAAGGGGAAGTGGAGATCGCGGCATTCCCTCCGCGCCGCCGAGAAGTGTAGCCGCAGCTACAAAATGCAGGGATCTCTCCACCACGCATCGCAAAAAGCCGCGATGCTTCGGTCGAGATGACAGCTGTTAACAGGGCGAACTTAACGTTCGCGGGACTTGTGCAGAGTCTCCTTAGAACAACAAAAACCGCGCGAAGCCATGACGCTTGAAGTACCCTCTTCTTCATGCGATACCTCCTCGCTTCCCTTCTGTCTCTTTGCAGTTTCGCGCCGGCCGCGCTGGCCCAGGGTGCAGTGGCACCCTCCAAGCCGACGAGCTACCAGCTCCAGATGCACGTCAAGATTCCTCTTCGCGACGGCGTTCATCTGAACGCGACGTTGTATAAGCCATTGCCCGCCGCTGGGCCGCTTCCGATCATCTTCATGCTCTCGCCCTACCCCGACGACACCGAGCATCCCAGCGGCTCCTACTTCGCTGCGCGTGGCTACATCTACGCCTATGTGGATGTGCGCGGCCGAGGCGACTCAGAAGGTGTGTTCCATCCGCTCGATGAGGCGCAGGACGGCTACGACGTGGTCGAGTGGTTTGCAAAGCAGCCGTGGTCGAACGGCAAAGTCGCGATGTTTGGCGGCTCTTACGCTGGCATGGATCAATGGCAGACTGCGAGCCTTCGTCCGCCCCACCTTGTCACCATCGCACCTGTCGCCAGCGTGCGGCCGAGCGTCGACTTTCCTTTTCAGAACGGCATCGCAGGCCCTTATAACCTGCAGTGGCTCACCTTCACGACGGGGCACACCCTGTACGGCGGCGTTTTCAACGACAACGCGCTATGGGCCGACGCCGCCAAGCGGCTGTATCTCGACAAGGCTGCCTTCAACCAGTTCGACCGCTACGCCGGCAACACGGAGACTAACTTCCAGCTCTGGCTGAGCCATCCCGATATCGACAGCTTCTGGAAACGGCTTCAACTTTCACGCGAGCAGGTTGCGGCAGTCAATATTCCAACGCTGGTCATCACCGGCGCGCAGGACGGCGACCAGCCCGGAACGCTCTCGTTCTACGCCGATCACATCACCGCCGACCCCAAAACGCTGGCGAACTACTTCGTCGTCATCGGTCCGTGGAACCACCCCGGCACGCGAGAGCCCAAAGCCGATTTTGGAGGCCAGCATTACGGTACGGCCAGCCTGGTCGACGTGCTGCGGCTACATCGCGAGTGGTACGACTTCACGATGAAGTCCGGCGCGAAGCCTGCGTTTCTGCAAAAGGCCGTCGCCTACTACGTCGCCGGAACAGGCGCCGAGTGCTGGAAGTACGCCGACTCGCTCGCCGCGGTGAGCGCACAGGCGCAGACGCTGTACCTTGATGCGACTGGCGGCGCGGCCAGCATCTACCACTCCGGCTCGTTGCGGGCGACGCAGGGCAACGCGACCGGCGGCGCCTTCGTCTCCGATCCCAACGACCTCACCAGCGCCGAGCAGACCGACGGCCAGCCCGGCTCGGACATCCACGGCGACGGCCTCATCTTCCACACCGACCCCTTCAAGGCCGATACAGAAATCGACGGCCGCGTCGACCTTCGTCTCTCGCTTTCCATCGACGTTCCCGACACCGATCTTGGCTATCAGCTCTTCCTCATCACACCCGATGGCAAGGCCCGTTTTCTCGATTACGGCATTACACGGGCGCGCTATCGTCACTCGCTCGAACATCCGGAATCCATCAAGCAAAACCAGCCTGAGGAGTATCGCTTTGCGAACTCAAACTGGTTCGCCATCCGAGCGCAGAAGGGTTCGCAGCTTCGTTTGATTGTCACCGCCATCAATTCGCCGGATTTTGAAAAGAACTGGAACTCGATGAAGCCCGTGGCCGAGCAGACCGGTGCCGATGCCCAGATAGGACACATCACCTTGCTCCAGTCTCCGGAGCACCCCAGCACGCTGACGCTTCCGCTTGGCGACCCGAAAGCGGCCTGTAAGGCATCCGCCGACTGGTAGAACTCGCGTCTACACTAATGGGATGAGTGAGACCGCAAAAATCGCGCTTCTGTTTCCCGGCCAGGGTTCGCAAACCGTGGGCATGGGCCGCAACCTGTTCGACACATACCCCGCCGCTCGCGCGGTCTTCGAAGAAGCCGACGAGGCGCTGGGTTTTGCGCTTTCGAAAGTTATTTTTGAAGGCCCCGAAGACCAGCTCAAACTTACCGAGCACACGCAGCCAGCAATCCTTACCGTG
>Ga0207652_10000783_pt1 | contig 30376 bp, 27 predicted proteins | sample KBSC63BmetaG_FD_184334 | JGI IMG/M metagenome (GOLD analysis project Ga0207652, IMG submission 184334) | Corn rhizosphere microbial communities from Kellogg Biological Station, Michigan, USA - KBS C6-3B metaG (SPAdes) (version 2) | ecosystem: Host-associated > Plants > Roots > Rhizosphere ...
GCGCGAGCTCGTGCGGAATGAGGATATAGCTGTACCAGGGCCTGTCCTGATAGGCGTGGCCGTCGGGCAGCCAGTCCACGAGCGTCGTGGCGCTCACGTTCTCCATGCCGCCAAAAAAATCCGCCACGGTGGTCTGCGCGTACTTGGCCCACGGATATTTCACGCCCGTGAGACGCGAGTACACGTCAATCATGTTCGTGGTCTCGGCGAAGAGCCGGCGGGCCTTGGCGCTGTCGTCGTGATAGACGTAGTAGTCCACCGGAACGTCGTGCCAGTTGTCATGCAGCGCCGCGAGGGGCGCCACGATGAGCGACACGAGATACGTGGACGCGGGCTTGCTCTGCGACCAGCGGACGGTGTGCGTCCCGTCGCGGTTGGCATGGTCCGACAGCTTGCGCCCGTTGGACACCACCGTGTACTGCCTGGGCACGGTGGCGGCGAGCTCCCAGGTCATCTTGTCGTTCGGGAAGTCGTAGGTGGGGAACCAGAAATGGTTGTCGTGGTCTTCGCCCTGGCTCCACATCTGCTGGGGCCGGTGCGGGCGGCCCTCGGACTGAATGAAGGTGAGGCCCTGGCCGTTCACCACCTTGCCGTGGTAGTCGAGCGTGAAGCGCACCGTGTCGCGGAAGGCGGCGGGGCGCTCGAGCCTGACCACGAGCGTATCCCCGTGGCGCGCGGTAGCGAGCGCGGTGCCGCGCGAGTCGCGCGCCCGGGTGACGTCGAGCAGCGCGCCGGCATCCAGAATGATGGAATCGAGCCCGGGACGCAGCGACACGAGCGTGGTAGCGACCTGGCCCGTGAAGGACGTGGAGTCCCAGTTGAAGTCATCAAGTACTATGCGCTGGTGCACCAGGTCGTAGTCGTGCGACCGGGTGTAGCGGTCGTTGATGATGCGTTCACCGTTGGACTGGGCGGCGGCGCCGGCCGCCGGGAGCGCCACGAGGGCGGCACAGGTGGCCGCCGCACAAAAGGGGAGGGCGACCCGGAGAAGATGGGAAATTCGCATGGGAGTCAATCTTTGAGCGCGAGCGGCGGAAGGCAATGGCGGTGCCCTTCAATCAGGCGCGGAACGCGATAGCTTTCACTCGTTCGCAGGAGCGCACCGCGTGGTGGAACGGCAATCGGGGAGAGGCATCGCATGAGCAACGCAACGGAGATCGCGAAGGAGCAGCTGTCGGCTACCGGCGGCCTGGAGGTTACGGACTCGCGCACGGGCCGGCAATACGCGATGCCGGTGACGGACGGCGCCGTGCGCGCCATGGACTTCCGCCAGGTGAAAACCAGCGACCAGGACTTCGGGTTGCTGAGCTACGATCCGGCGTTTCTCAACACCGCCGCGTGCCGCAGCGCCATCACGTTCATTGACGGCGAGAAGGGCATTCTCCGCTATCGCGGCTACCCGATCGAGCAACTGGCGGATGGTGCGTCATTCCTCGAAGTGGCCTGGCTGCTGCGCCAGGGCGAGCTGCCCACGCAACAGCAGTACGACCGCTGGGTGCACGATATCACGTTCCACACGTACGTGCACGAGAACATCAAGAATTTCCTCCAGGGGTTCCGCTACGATGCGCATCCAATGTCGATGCTCTGCAGCACCGTGGCGGCACTCTCGAGCTTCTATCCGAACGCCAAGGACATTCACGACCCCGAGCAGCGTGATCTGTCCATCATCCGGCTGCTCGCCAAGCTCCCCACACTCGCCGCGTTCATCTACCGGCACGGGAAGGGGCTGCCGTTCGTGTATCCCGACAACAGTCTGCCGTACGTGGAGAACTTTCTCTCCATGGTGGCGCGCATGGCGGAGCCGCGCTACGAGTCCAAGCCGGTATTCACGCGGGCCACCGAGGTGCTGTTCATTCTGCACGCGGATCACGAGCAGAACTGCTCGACGACCGCCGTGCGCACGGTGGGGTCGGCGCACGCCGATCCGTTCTCGGCCGTGGCCGCCGGGATCGCGGCGCTCTACGGACCGCTGCATGGCGGAGCGAACGAGGCGGTGCTGCGCATGATCCAGCAGATCGGCAGCGTGAAGAACGTGCCCGCGTTCATCGAGGGCGTGAAGAGCGGCAAGGAAGGGCAGCGGCTCATGGGCTTTGGCCATCGCGTGTACAAGAGCTACGATCCCAGGGCGCGCATCGTGAAGCAGCTCGCCGACGATGTGTTCCGGGAAGTGGGCATGGACAAGGATCTCGAGATCGCGCTCGAGCTCGAACGGATTGCGCTCAAGGATGACTACTTCGTGTCGCGCAAGCTGTATCCGAACGTGGATTTCTACACGGGCCTGATCTACCGCTCCATGAAGTTCCCCACGGATTTCTTCACGGTGCTGTTCGCGGTGGCCCGCACGGCGGGGTGGCTGGCACAATGGGAAGAGATGCTGCTCGACAAGGAACAGAAGATCGCGCGTCCCCGTCAACTGTACATCGGACAGGATGAGCGCCCGTACGTCTCCACGCTGAAAACCCGAACGAAGAAGTAGTTCCTCCCCCAACTCCCGAGAGTGTCCGATGCAGGTCACTTCCCCCTGGGCGGCCCTGGCACGAGCCAGCGCCGTCGCCGGCGTCGCACTGCTGATGATGGCGTGCGGCTCCGACTCCACGAACCCCGGCGATGCCGGGATCACGCAGGATCAGCTCAGCGTGATCGGCGACGGCATCGCGACCGAAGTCGAGGGCTCCGCGAGCCTCATGACGGTGTTCGAGGTGACACACCCGAGCCAGGCAGTGCGACGCGTGCGTGACGCGGTGCCGGGTGCGCCGCTGCTCGCCCTTTCGCGCGTGCTCCGCGCGGCAGCGCCGTCGTCCTGCCCGTCGGTCACGCCGGCGTCACCGGTGGACGGCGACCATGACGGGGTTCCCGACCAGGCAACGCTCACCTTCACGCTGCCGGACTGCCAGGCCACGGATCAGTCAGGCGACAGTCTGAAGATCACCGGCACCATCACGCTTTCGGATCCCGCGCCGTCGGATTCCAGCGTCGCGTCGAATGGGAAGGCGACGGACTTCACGATCGACTTCCTGTCATCCCAGGGCGTGGAACTGCTCAACACCTCGCGCAGCGGCCTCTGGACCACGACGCCGGCGGACAACGGGCTGTCCCAGGACTACCAGATGCACAGCACCGTGTCAGTGAGCGGCGTGCCCGCGCTGGACATCACCACCGGCTGGACCAGTGTGTTCACGCCGCAGACGGGGAGCAGCGTGTTCATGGGGTCGGAGCTGCCGCTCGGGTCGCTCAGCGTATCCGGTCCCATCTCGGTGAATGACGGCCTGGATGCCTTCACGATGAACATGGAGACGACGGTCCCGCTCCAGTATGACGCGCAGGGCTGCGCCAGCAAGACCACGTCGTTCACGGGCGGTGAAGCGCACGCGACGTTTTCCGGCGCCACGAAGGGGTACGTGAAGGTAGTGTGGGCGAACTGTGACCTGCCCACGTACACCTACGTCCCGCAGTAGCGCTCAGCGATCCGTCGAGCAGGTCATGCTCACGGGCGGACGGTTGCTGCAGGCGATGGACTCGTCCATGCCGCGGGCAACCGGCCCGCACGCCGTGGCCTGCGCGGACTTGGCGGCTTCGGCTCGGCTGGCGGCGGAAGCGGAGGCGCAGTTGCGCTGTCCCTGGAACGCGACGCAGGCGTTGCAGCGGACCTTCTGCGCGCTGAGCGTGGACCAGAGCAGAAAGCTCACCAGGGCGACGACGACAACGAGGGCGATGAGGCGGCCGGATTTCATTGGCAGAGGAATAAGGGTCAGACCCTCAACGGACGCTGACAGCGCTCCATTGCGGGCACTTCAATCATAAGCTAGGTTTCATGATTACCGGACGATAGAGCGGCACGACTGCCCGTCGTCCGGACCTCAATTGATGGACCTTGGTTCGACCCGGGTCCGTTTTTTTGGCTTCGCTTCTTCAGCGCGGGATGTATTGTGGTTGAAATCGTACTTGGTGAAAACGATCGTCTGGACGTGGCGCTCAAGCAGTTTCAGCGCAAGGTAATACGTGCCGGTGTGCTCAAGGATCTGCGCAGAAAGCGGTATTACGAGAAGCCCAGCGAGGCGCGGCAGCGCAAGGCCGGTGCGGCGCGTCAGCGCGTCGCGCGCGCACAGCGGCGCGCGAGTTGAGCGTCGCGATGCTCGTGGCGCGCCGGGTCTGACATGTCGAAACAGGATGCGATAGAGCTCGAAGGGACGGTAACCGAGGTCCTGCCCAACGCCACCTTCCGCGTGGCGGTGAATGAGACCCACACCGTCCTCACGACCCTGGGCGGCAACATGCGCCGGTTCCGGATTCGCGTGCTCGCTGGCGACCGGGTGCGCATTGAAGTATCGCCGTACGACCTGACGCGCGGACGAATCGTGTTCCGGCACAAGAACTGAGCGAACAGCAGACAGCGCATGAAGCGGCCCGGGGAACGGGCCGCTTTTTGACATAGGCCCCCCGCCGCAACCGGCGCACCGCCGGCCGCGTGCACCGTGCGGCGTCCCTCACTCCGTCGCGCTCACCAGCTCTTCCAGCGTGACCGCCGGCAATTCCAGCGTGAACTCACTCCCGCCGCCCGGCCGGTCGTGAAAGGTCACCGTGCCGCCCTGCGCCTCGGCCAGACGGCGCGCGATCGCGAGCCCGAGTCCGGCGCCGCTGCCGCCGTCGGGGGACACGCCCGCGATCCGGTAGAATGGCTCGAAGATGCGTGCCTGCTCGGAGGGCGCGATGCCCGGCCCGCGATCGGCGACGGTGATGAACAGTACGTGCCCCTCGCGCTTCACCGCGATCTCGACCGGCGCGGTGTCGGGCGAATACTTCACCGCGTTCTCGATGAGATTCACGAGAATCCTGAGCGAGTGCACGAAGTCGAAGCGTCCGACCAGCACGGGCTCGGACCACTCGATGGACGCCTGCACTTCGCGCCCGTTGAGCGTGCCCGACACCTGCTGGATCGCGGCGCCCACGAGATCTTCGGCCGCGTTGAGCTCCGTCCGCACCGGAAGCGCGCCCGCGTTCAGTCGCGACAGTGACAGCAGATCCGCCACCATGCGGTTCAGCCGGTCCGCCTGCTGCTCGATGGTTGCCGCGCGCTCGTCGCCCGCGGTCGCAATGTCGTGCGCGAGCGCCTTGATGGTCGTGAGCGGCGTGCGCAAGTCGTGCGACACGGACGCCAGCAGCGCGTCCTTGAGACTGTCCGCTTCGCGCAGCGCTTCGGCGTGCTCCGCTTCCGCGACCAGCCGCACGCGCTCCACGCCCAGCGCGGCGTAGTAGGCGAGTGCGGAGAGAAAGCGGCGCTGTCCGGCATCGAGCGCGATCGTCTTCGCATCGGCGAGGCGGAGCACCCCAACGGTGCGTTCGTGCACGATGAGCGGGAGCAGCAGCGCGCGCGCGTCGGGGAGCGATGCGGCGAGCGGTATCCCCGCTCCCGGATCCTCATTCGCCCGGAAGATGGAGCCATCCTGGCGCTCTGCCGCTGCCCGGCCATGCCGCGCGACCCACGTCACGAGCGCCGCGCCCACGTCGCCATCCTGCGTGGCCGGCGTGACGCCGACGCTCGCGGCTCGCGTGAGAACGTCCCGATCCGCGTGGCGAACGTGAATTTCACAGATAGCCGCACCAATCGTGTCGCGAATCACCTTGGCGATGGCGGTGAGCGCATCCTCCGCGCGGCCCACGCTCAGCGTCTCCGCGCCAAGGGAGGAGAGCCGGTCGATCTCATCCGCGCGGCGCCGCGCGGCGTCGGCCTGCGCACTGGCCCGCGCCAGCAACTGCGTGGCCACGACGGCGGTGGCCAGAAAGGCCACGAGTACCAGCCAGTCGGGGCGTTTGCCCACGGTGAAGGTCGAGAACGGCGCCTGAAAGAAGTAGTCAATGAGCGCAAAGCCGGTACAGGCGAGCACAATGCCCACCACGCGCCCGCCGCTCACGCTGGCGCCGAGCACCACGAGCAGGTAGATGAGCGCCACGTGCGCCTGGTCCAGCGCACTGCGAAAGACGATCATCCCCACCGTCACCCCGACGAGCACCACGCCCCAGAACAGCCATGGGGGGAACCAGCGCGGAAGCGGCGAGCGCATTCAGCGCGGCATCTCGAAGCGGTAGCCGACTCCGGGCTCGGTGACGATGAGCTGCGGCCGGACCGCGTCCCGTTCGATCTTGCGACGCAGATTCGCGACGTGCACGCGCAGGTACTGCTGCGGGTCGCCGAATGCCCGGCCCCATACCGCGGTGAAGAGTTGCTGGTGCGTGAGCGTGCGACCGGCCTGGGTCACGAACGTCCGCAACAGCTCCCACTCGATGGGCGTGAGATGGATCGTCGTGCCGCCGCGGCGCAGTGTGCGCGCCGCCAGCTCCATCACGAGGTCGCCGACCACCATCGGTTGCGCCTGCCGGGCGAACTGCGCGGCCTGCGCGCGTCGCAGATTCGCGCGGATGCGCGCCGTGAATTCCACCGTGCTGAAGGGCTTCGTCACATAGTCGTCCGCTCCGGTATCGAGCAGCAACGCCTTTTCCTGATCCGAGTGGCGCGCCGAGAGCACCACGATGGGCGCGGTGGACCACTTGCGCAGCTCGCGGCACACGTCCACGCCGGCCACGTCGGGCAGGCCCAGGTCGAGCACGATGAGCGCCGGGGCTTCGGCGGCGGCAACGCTGATGCCCTGTCCTCCCGTTGCCGCCTCGAGCACACGAGCCACTTCGGCCTGCAGTGCATTCCGCACCACGCGCCGGATCTGTGGCTCGTCGTCGATGATCAGAACGGTATCGTCACGCATCGAGATCCGGAGGATGAGGTCGTCGTCTGTGAATAAGCGGCCTGACGGGCACCGTGTAAAGCGGCTGACCGATGGAGACATGCACGCCGCGCGGCGCGGTCGTTGCATGGCGGAGGTGCAGGCGTCCACTTCCCCGGGACGCTGCCTCCTGTCCGTCCGGGTAGTGACCGAGCGTATCACATCCGGTAAACTGCATCCCCATGACGATGAACGACGCCATTGATACCCGTGATAACGCGCCGGTGATCCCCTCCGCTGCCGGCAGCGTGGCCCGTGGTGTGACGGTACGCCCCATGGTGCCGGCGTATTTCTCCGTGCTCACGCCCGATGCGCTGATGTTCGTCTCCGCGCTGCAGCGGCAATTCGGAGGCGAACGCGCGCTGCTGCTCGAGCGACGCCACGAGCGCCAGCGCACGCTCGATCGCGGCACGAATCCGGACTTTCTGCCTGACACGGTATCCATACGCGAGCGCGATTGGGCGGTGGCGCCCGCGCCCCCGCTGTTGCAGGACCGCCGCGTGGAGATCACCGGGCCCACGGACCGGAAGATGATGATCAACGCGCTCAATTCCGGCGCGCAGTGCTTCATGGCGGACCTCGAGGATTCGCTTTCGCCCACCTGGCAGAACGTCGTGGAGGGCCAGGCCAACCTGATGGACGCGGTGCGCGGCACGCTGGCGTTCACCAGCGCCGACGGGCGTGAATACAAGGTGGTGGATCGCCCCGCGGTGCTGCTCGTCCGGCCCCGCGGCTGGCATCTGGAGGAGTCGCACTTCCAGGTGGATGGACAGCCGGTGTCGGCCAGTCTCTTCGACTTCGGCCTGTTCATGTTCCACAATGCGCACGAGCTGATTCGACGCGGCGCCGGCCCGTATTTCTATCTGCCAAAGCTCGAGAGCCATCTCGAAGCACGGCTCTGGAACGATGTCTTCGTTGCGGCGCAGGAGGCGCTCGGGATTCCTGCCGGCACCATTCGCGCAACGGTGCTCATCGAGACCATCCTCGCGGCTTTCGAGATGGACGAGATCCTGTACGAACTGCGCGACCACTGCGCCGGACTGAATGCGGGACGGTGGGATTACATCTTCAGCATCATCAAGAAGTTCAGCGGCCGCCGCGATCGCGTCCTGCCGGATCGGGCGCAAATCGTGATGACCGTGCCGTTCATGCGCGCCTATACCGAGCTGCTGGTGCGCACGTGCCACCGGCGCGGCGCGCACGCGATTGGCGGCATGGCCGCGTTCATCCCGAGCCGGAAGGACGCACGGTTGAACGAGATCGCGTTTGCCGGGGTGCGGGACGACAAGGTGCGCGAGGCCGGCGACGGATTCGATGGCACCTGGGTGGCGCATCCGGATCTGGTGCCCGTGGCGCGCGCACCCTTTGATGCCGTCCTCGGCGCGCGTGCGAACCAGAAGGACCGGCAGCGGAGCGACGTGCACGTCTCGGCCGCGGAGCTGCAGGACTTTCGAGTTCCGGGCGGCGCCGTGACGCATGCCGGCGTGCGACTCAACGTGAGCGTCGCGCTGCAGTATCTGGATTCATGGCTGGGCGGCCACGGGGCTGTGGGCATCAACAACCTCATGGAGGACACGGCCACCGCGGAGATCTCACGCGCGCAGCTGTGGCAATGGCTGCACGCGGAGGTGCCGCTGGCCGATGGCGGCGCGCTGACCCGGGAGCTCTATGGGCGAATTGCGCGTGAGGAACTCAACGCCCTGACGCGGATCCACGGCGCCACACACCTTCCGGCTGCATCAGCGCTCCTCGACAGCCTCGTGCTCGGCGATGAGTTCGCCGACTTTCTGACCATTCCGGCCTCGCGACTCCTCGCGGATGCCGACGACGACACAGGAGCAACCGGATGAGCATCGTTGATTTCGTTCCCCAGGCCGCTGAGATCATGCGGGAGTGGACCACGGCGCCGCGCTGGCGCGGCGTTCAGCGCAGCTACGCTGCCGCGGATGTCGCACGGCTGCGCGGATCCGTGCGGATCGAGTACTCGCTTGCGCGGCTGGGCGCGGAACGGCTCTGGGCGCTGCTCGGACAGAGCGGCTACGTGCACACGTTCGGGGCGCTCACCGGTGCGCAGGCGGTGCAGATGGTGAAGGCGGGGCTGCAGGCCATCTACCTGAGCGGGTGGCAGGTCGCGGCGGACGCGAACCTCGCGGGGCAGACGTATCCCGACCAGAGCATCTACCCGGCGAACAGTGTGCCCACGCTCGTCCGACGGCTCAACAATGCGTTGCTGCGCGCGGACCAGATCGAGTATGCCGAAGGGAATAACGGGCGCTACTGGATGGCGCCGATCGTGGCGGACGCCGAGGCCGGATTCGGTGGCCCGGTGCACGCATTCGAGCTCATGCGGGCCATGATCGACGCGGGCGCGTCCGGTGTGCACTTCGAGGACCAGCTCGCGTCCGAGAAGAAATGCGGTCACATGGGCGGGAAGGTGCTGGTGCCCACCGCGCAATTCGTGCGCACGCTCAACGCCGCACGTCTGGCGTCGGACGTGGCGGGCGTGCCGACGCTTCTGGTCGCGCGTACCGATGCGCACTCCGCGACGCTGCTGACGAGCGACATTGACGAGCGTGACCGCGAGTTTACCAGCGGCGAACGCACGGCTGAAGGCTATTTCGTGGTCCGGAGCGGAATGGAATCCGCCATTGCCCGGGCGCTCGCGTATGCGCCATACGCGGACCTGCTCTGGTTCGAGACGGCAAAGCCTGATCTGGCTGAAGCGCGCGCGTTCGCCGAAGCGCTGCACGCGAAGTTTCCCGGGAAGATGCTCGCCTACAACTGCTCGCCATCATTCAACTGGGAGCGGCATCTGAGTGCCGGGCAGATCGCGACATTTCAGCGGGAGCTCGGCGCGATGGGCTACAAGTTCCAGTTCATCACCCTGGCCGGGTGGCACCTGATCAACTACCACACGTTCGATCTCGCCGCGGCGTATCGGGAGACGGGAATGCCGGCCTACGTCCGGATCCAGGCGGGAGAGTTCGCGCGGGAAGCCGATGGCTATACGGCGACCAAGCATCAGCGCGAGGCGGGGACGGGATACTTCGATCAGGTGCTGCAGGCGGTGAGCGGGGGACAGGCGTCGACTGTGGCGTTGTCGGGGAGTACGGAGGAGGAGCAGTTTGCGGTGAGGCCGGGAAACGGCGGCTGAGCCGCGGCTCGCGCCTGCGGGAAGCGGCGTTCGTCGTGTGACCAGTGGATCATTTTCCCGACGCTGGGTGACATTTGCGTGATACTTGAGGCGGACGTGTCATGTCCCATTGGATACGACAGTTGGCATCATCCATTTAATGTCAATTATTGATGATTCCGGCACCGGCCCGGTGACGCGTGAAACGGCTGGACAGCATTACAGGATTCACGGGATTGACAGAACCAGCGGCGTCAGGAATTCACGCGGTGCCGTCCCAGAAGTTGTCGTTCTCCCGGAACGCATCGAGGCTGGCTCAGGCGGCACACAACAATCCCGTCAATCCTGTAATCCTGGCTGTTCTGGTGCTGCGTCGCGCACCAGAGGCTGACATGACGACCCCTTCGCTCATGCCGCCCGTCGCACGGAACGGACAACCAGCCACTCGCTTCGACCTCGCACGAGCCGTACACGCAGGCGAGGGCCGCTAGACCTGATTGGGGGCGGGGGCCGGGGGCGGGGCGACGGACGAGCTTGCAGGGAGTGAGCCGTAGGCCATGGCCTCAAGGCGCGCGATGCGTTTGCCCATGGGCGGATGTGTGCCGAAGAGGCTGGCGAACTTGCTCTCGCCGTGGTTGAGCGGCCGGCCGAGCGGGTCGGCGATGCACAGGTGGGCGGCGCCGGATTTGATGCTGCGCGTCGGAGCGTCGGCGCTTTCGATTTTCTGTAATGCCTCAGCGAGCGCGAGAGGGTTGCGCGTGAACTGCGCGCTCATGGCGTCGGCCAGATATTCACGGTCGCGACTGACGCCCAGCGCGAGGAGACGCGTGACGAGGGGGGCGAGGAGCCAGCTCACGATCCACACCACCAGCAGGATCACAATGAGCGGCCCGCTCCCACCGCCTCGATCGTTGCTGCTGCTCCGTCCGCCGCCTGTGTCGCGGCCGCTCATGCGCAGGCCGCCCGGGGAATAGCCGCCATAAAAGATCATCCGGCCCATGCCGTTTGACACGAGGGCCACCGCGCCCACGAGCGCGGCCAGGAGGGTCGTGAGGCGGACATCGAGATTCTTCACGTGCCCCATCTCGTGCGCGATGACGCCCTGCAGCTCGTCGCGCGAGCACAGGGTGATCAGCCCGCGCGTCACCGCGATGTTCGCCGTTCCCTCATCGTGCCCGGTGGCGAAGGCGTTGGGGTCGGGGTCCTCGATGATCCAGATGCGCGGTCTGGGAATGCCGGCCGCGATGGCCATCTCCTGCACGACATTGTCGAGCTGGCGTTCGTCGAGCGCGACGGGGTCCGTGAGCTCCCGTGCACCGGTGGACCAGAGGACGCGCTTCGGCCCCGTCTTCCACGACCATGCGGCGATCGCGGAGCCGATGAGGGTAAGCAGAACGCCGAAGACCGGCACGACGTGATGGTACGCGCCCGGTGGCCCGCCTCGCGTGTAGAGGTAGGCGATGAGATCGCCGCCGAATCCCAGCCACGCGAAAAAGAGAATGAAGCCAATCACCAGCCATCTCGAACGCCGGCGATTGGCCTCCTGTTGCGCGAAGAGATTCGGATTCGCGATCACTTTTTCGGGTTCATGGACAGATCCACCGTTGGCGTTTCACGCTCGGCGGCGTCCGTGATTTCCCACAGCTCGGCGGGGGACGCCTTGGCCATGCCCGCCACGAGACTCGTGGGGAACTGCTGCTGCTTCGTGTTGTACTGCGTTGCCGTGTCGTTGTAGAGCTGGCGCGCAAACGCGATCTTGTTCTCGGTTGACGTGAGCTCTTCCTGCAACTGGGCCACGTTGCCGGTGGCTTTGAGATCGGGATACGCTTCCACCACGGCGAACAGGCGGCCCAGCGCAGTCGTGAGCTGTCCCTCCGCGGCGGCGGTCTGCTGCACCTGCGCGGATGTCGGCGCGCCCGTTGCGGCGCCCTGAGTCGCCGCGATGGCGGTGTTCCGCGCGGCGACGACAGCTTCGAGCGTCTCCCGCTCGAAGTTCATGGCACCCTTCACGGTCTGGACGAGATTCGGGATGAGGTCATGCCGCCGCTTGAGCTGAACGTCAATCTGCTTCCACGCGTTGAAGACCTGATTGCGGAGCGAAACCAGACTGTTGTACGAGCTGATGAACCAGAACCCCACGGCCACGATGATGATCAGCAGGATGATGAAGCCCATGTCGTGTGCTCCTCGCGTGGAGAGTGAGCGGTGGCCGTGCGACCACCGCGGAGATGCAGACGGGGCGGCTCTGCCTACCGCCGCCCCGCCAGTCCTGAGCCCCTTCGGCCGCTCTGCATCATCAGGAGGGTGGGGCAGCCTCGTCGCGCTTCTTTCCACCGAAGAGGCGCGTGGCGGTGAGCAGGAACATGGGCGTGAGAAAGTGGCCGAGCAGGAGATTGACCCAGAGCAGGCCAACATAGAAGCATCCCAGCCCGATGCTCATCCAGAGCAAGCCCAGTGGTCCGTTGGTCTCCACGATGTCCCCGACGCTTGAGTGATTGACGCCATGACGCTCGAGCAGAAATGTACGTATCGCCGGGCGCCCGGACCAGTAGGCCAGGACCGCCTGCCACGGCGCCCGGACGCGCGACCGCATCCACTGGCGTAGTTTTCGGCATGCTGGAGACGGAAGCTCTCGTCCTGCGCGAAGTGCGCACCGCGATGCCGGTGGCAGAGCGGCTCGTGCTGGCGGTGTCCGGCGGGGTTGACTCCATGGTGCTGCTCGACGCCGCGTCGCGCGTGTGTCCGGCGCAGGTGGCGTGCGTGGCCACCTTCGATCACGGCACCGGCACGTGGGCGACCGCCGCCGCGGATCGGGTCGAGGCGTGCGCGACAGCGCTGGGCTTTCCGCTGGCGCGCGCGCGGGACTCCGGAGCGCGCGTCTCGGAGGCGGCCATGCGTGATGCACGCTGGCGTTTCCTGCGTGCGGTCGCGCGCAATCACCGCGCGCGCGTGGTCACTGCACATACGCGCGACGATCAGGTGGAGACTGTCTTCCTGCGCGCACTGCGCGGGGCCGGCGCGCGTGGGCTGGCGGCGCTATTCGCCCCGAGCGACGTGGTGCGACCGCTGCTCTCCCTCGCGCGATCGGATGTCGTGCACTACGCCCGGGCGCGGCGGATCGCGTGGGTGGAGGATCCGTCGAATGCGTCGCGCCGCTTCCTGCGCAACAGGGTGCGATGGGATCTCCTTCCCGCCTGCCAGCGCGTCCGGCCCACCTTCAGCGACGAACTACTCGAGATCGCGGCTCGTGCGGCAACACTGCGGCGCGAGCTGGATGTCGTCGTGCACTCGGCGCTGCGGCCTGACCGCGAAGGTGACAGCATCGTGGTTGCCCGCGGTCTGGTCGCCGGATATGATGCTCCGATGCTGCGATTGATCTGGCCGGTTCTCGCGGCGCCGCTCGGCATCACGATGGATCGCCGTGGAACCGAACGGGCCGCGCAGTTTACCATGCAGGGTAGGCCAGGGGCCCGCATTCAACTCTCAGCCGGCTTCGAGATCGTGCGTCAGCGAGATCGCTTGCTGCTGCGGCGGCAGCGGGCACCCGTCGACGCGGATGCGTATGCGAAACGTGCGCTGCACGATGGGACGGTCTTCGCCGGCTTTCGATTCCGGCATATCAAGTCGCGTGGTGCGGTGCGGGGGCGTGCATCGTCAGCGTGGGAAGCGTCCTTCTCCGAGAATGCGACGCTGACCGTGCGAGGGTGGCGTCCGGGCGACCGGATGACACCATCCGGGGCCCGGGGGCCGCGGCGGATCAAGGGGCTGTTTCGCGATGCAGGAGTGGATGCCGCGAGCCGAACGGGGTGGCCAGTCGTCCTATCCGGAGAGGAGATCGTCTGGGTTCCCGGCGTGCGCCGCAGCGAGGCGGCGACCGTCCGGTCCGGCAGATCGGAGAAACTGTTCCACTGTGAACACAACGGTTGCTGATCCGCGTCTCGATGGACGCCCTGTCAGACGTATCGCGTTTGACGAGGGAACCATCGCCGCGCGCGTGCACGAGTTGGGCGAGGCAATCTGCGCCGCCTATCCGGAAGGCGACCTGCTGGTGTTGGGATTGCTCAAGGGGAGTTTTATCTTTCTGGGCGACCTCGTCCGGCAGATTCGCCGGCCGCTGCAGGTGGACTTCGTGGTGGCGGCGAGCTACGGCGACGCCATGTCGTCGAGCGGCCATGTCAGGCTGGCATACGATCCGGAAACAAATCTGAGGGGCAAACACATTCTGGTTGTAGAGGATATCGTCGATTCCGGGCGCACGTTGAGCCGCCTGATGGAGTTATTGTCCGTCCGCGAGCCACGCTCGCTCGATATTTGCGCTCTGTTGCACAAGCACGTTGCTGATTACCTGGCCTATCCGGTCCGGTTCGTCGGATTTGATGCGCCCAATGAGTTTCTCGTCGGATATGGGCTCGACCACGCCGAGAACTTTCGTCATTTGCCCTATATCGCGAGCTTGCAGTAATGGCTGATAGACCACCTCCCAAGCGGCAATTTCACTGGGCGCACGTTTCCAAGACGGTCGCGTTCTGGTTGCTGCTCATCCTCATCCCGATCGTGTTCCTCCGGTTCTCCGGCGGAACCGGTGACTCGCCCACGGAAATCGACTACACCGAATACGGGCAGCAGCTCGAGAAGGGGAACATCGCCAAGGTCACCATTCAGGACGGGAAGCTGATCACCGGCGACTTCAAGTCACAGGTGCACGAAGGGAACAAGGACATCACCAAGTTTTCCGTGCGGCTTCCCGTGGCCAACAGCCCCAAGGAAGTCGAACGGCTGCGCGACGCGAACGTCGTGATCAGTGCGCAGGACGCCAAGCCCTCGCTCGGTTATCTGCTCATTACCTGGCTGCCTTGGCTCGTGATCATCGGGTTCTGGCTGTTCATCTTCCGGCAGATGCAGGCGGGCGGCGCCAAGGCGTTCAGCTTTGGCAAGAGCAAGGCGAAGCTCCTCACGGGTGATACGCCCAAGGTGACGTTCGCCGACGTGGCCGGTGCCGATGAGGCCAAGGAAGAACTGCAGGAGATCATCGGCTTCCTGAAGGACCCGCAACGCTTCACCAAGCTGGGCGGGCGGCTGCCCAAGGGCGTACTCCTGGTCGGTCCACCGGGCACCGGCAAGACGCTGCTCGCGCGCGCGGTGGCGGGCGAAGCCGGGCGTCCGTTCTTCTCGATGTCCGGATCGGACTTCGTGGAAATGTTCGTGGGGGTAGGCGCGAGCCGTGTGCGCGACCTGTTCGAACAGGGCAAGGCGCACGCGCCGTGCATCATCTTCATTGACGAAATCGACGCTGTCGGCCGCCATCGCGGCGCCGGACTGGGCGGTGGACATGACGAGCGCGAGCAGACGCTGAACCAGTTGCTCGTGGAGATGGACGGCTTCGAATCCAACGAGGGCGTCATCCTCATCGCGGCGACGAATCGTCCCGATGTGCTCGATCCCGCGCTGCTGCGCCCGGGCCGGTTCGACCGGCAGGTCGTCGTGGACCTTCCCGATCTGCGCGGTCGCGAGGAGATCCTTCGCGTGCACCTGCGCAAGGTGCCCGTGAGTGATGACGTGGACATGAGCGTCATCGCACGCGGTACGCCGGGCATGTCAGGCGCCGATCTCGCGAACCTGGTGAATGAGGCCGCGCTGCTCGCCGCGCGGCGCAATCACGATCGCGTGATGCTCACGGACCTGGAGGAGGCCAAGGACAAGGTCATGCTGGGCGCCGAACGCAAGTCGATGGTCATGAAGGACGAGGAGAAGCGCAACACGGCATATCACGAGGCAGGGCATGCGGTGTGCGCTATCAAGACGAAGGGGTGCGACCCGCTGCACAAGGTGACGATCGTGCCGCGCGGCCGTGCGCTGGGATTGGCGTTCACGCTGCCGACAGAGGATCGCTACTCGGTCACGCGGCAGCAGCTCGAGGCAATGCTCGTCATGACGTACGGCGGGCGCGTGGCGGAAGAGCTGATCTTCGGCCATGACAAGGTCACGACCGGTGCCGCGAACGACATTCAGAAGGCCACGTCACTCGCGCGCCGCTATGTGGCGCAGTGGGGGCTGTCCGATTCGATTGGTCCGGTGCTGGTTGGCGACAACGAGCAGGAGGTGTTCCTGGGTCGCGAGCTGGGACACCGGCGCGAGGTATCCGAGCGCACGGCGCAGTTGGTGGATGCGGAGGTGAAGCGGTTGCTCACCGCGAGCTATGAGCGCTCGCGTCAGACGCTGGTGGACAACATTGATCTGCTGAACGCGATCGCGGGTGCGCTGCTCGAGCGCGAAACGCTGACGGCGGATGACATTGAGATCCTGGTGCGCGGCGAAAAACTGCCGCCGCGCAAGCTGCCCACCGGTGCACCGCCCTCGGCCACGGCGCCCGTCACCGTGCCGCAACTCAAGCCCGCGAAGCCCCCGCTTCTGGGCGGTCCGGAGGTGGCGCCGGCTTGAGACGGGAGCTGGTTGCTGGTGGCTGCTCCCGCTCCCGGCCGCCACCAGCTTCGAGCCGCCAGCCGCCAGCCACCAGCACCGCTTGATGCCCTGGTCCCTCCGCTCGCGCACCCTCCCGCTCGATGGTCCCTGCATCATGGGGATCATCAACGTTACCCCCGACAGCTTCAGTGACGGGGGTAAGTTTTTTTCGGTGGATGCGGCGGTGGCGCAGGGGGAGCGGCTGGTGGAGGATGGGGCTGATCTGCTGGACATTGGTGGCGAGAGCACCCGACCGCAGAGCCCCACGCCCGTTGATGAGCCGGAGGAACTGCGTCGCGTACTTCCGGTGGTCCGGGACCTGAGCCGGCGCCTGCCGACCGTGCCGCTCTCGGTGGACACGGTGAAGAGCGAGGTCGCCCGGGCCGTGCTGGATGCGGGGGCCGAGATCATCAACGATGTCTCGGCGTTCCGACTCGATCCGCGCAGCGCCGAGGTATGTGCGCGCGCGGGTGCGGCGGTGGTGCTCATGCACTCGCGTGGCGGCGTGACAGACATGGCGAGCTACACGTACGCGCACTATGGTAGTGATGTGGCCGGCGACGTGATCACCGAGTTGTGCGCGCGTGCCGCCGCCGCGGAGGCGCATGGCGTGGCGACGGACAGGATCGCGCTTGATCCCGGAATCGGTTTTTCCAAGCGGGGCGAGCAGTCGGTGGCGGTACTCGCTGCGCTCGATCGACTGGCAGCACTGGGGTATCCGCTCGTGATCGGCGTGTCACGCAAGCGGGTGGTCGGGGAGTTGAGCGGCGTGCGCGAGCCCGCCGATCGCGTCGACGGAACAGTCGGCGCCAACGTCGTGGCGCTCACGCTCGGTGCGCGGATCTTCCGCGTGCACGATGTGCGCGCGAATCGCCGCGCGCTGGACGCGGCGTGGGGCATTCTGCGGAGCAGGGGCGCTTCGTGAACATTCTCGATCAATTCCGGTTCCTGAACTTCGGCTGGCGCGATGCGATCGAGATCGCGGTCGTCGCGTATGGCATCTACCGGCTGCTGCTGCTGGTCCATGGCACACGGGCCGTGCAGATGCTCGTCGGCATTGGCGTGCTCGCGTTCGTATACGCCCTCGCCTGGATCTTCCGCTTCTCCATGATCACGTACGTGCTGGACATCCTGTTCCGGTACGGTCTGTTCGCGGCGCTCGTGATCTTCGCGCCGGAGCTGCGCGCCGCGCTCGCGCGGCTGGGACAGTCTCCCTTCTCGCGCATCTTCAAGCGCATGGACATGGGCGAGGTCGCCGAGGAGATCGCGGGCGCGGTGGAGCGCCTGAGCCGCTCGGGCATCGGTTGCATCATCGCGCTCGAGCGGGAGATTGCGCTGGGCGATTATCTCGCGTCGGGAACGGAGATGCAGGCGAAAGTGTCGGCCGACCTGCTGGCAACGATCTTCACCCCGTACTCTCCGCTGCATGATGGGGCCGTGATCATTCGCGGCGACATGATCATTGGCGCCGGGTGCATTCTTCCCCTCTCCCAGGCGCAGATGGTGGACAAGACGCTGGGCACGCGGCACCGGGCTGCGCTGGGCCTCAGCGAGGAAACCGACGCGCTGGTCGTGGTGGTGTCCGAGGAGACCGCAAAGATCTCCGTGGCCGAGAACGGTCGCCTGACGCGCGGCCTGACGGCGCCGCAGGTCCGCGACCTCATTGCGGGTCGCGCGCCCCGCACGACTGGCGAAGTGCCGGTACTGCAGTTGCGCGCCTGACCATCGGAGAGCCACCGCTCAGCACTGTCCCCCGTTGGCGCCGTTGCGAACCGGGCTGGTTGGCCGTGTAACAGGATGCCATCCGGGCGCGATGGATTTTCTTGATTCAATGCATAACCGGCGATAGGTTCACGGCCTATGCTTTACGAGGACCTCGCTGGCCGATTGACCGGGGTGCAGGAGCGCATCGCGGCCGCGGTGGCGCGAGGCGGGCACGAGCAGCGGGTCACGCTCATTGCCGTCACCAAAACGCATGGCCCCGACGCGGTGCGCGCGGCCTGGAGCGCCGGCGTCCGCGATGTGGGCGAGAATCGTGTGCAGGAAGCGTTGCCCAAGATGCAAGCCGTACTCGAGCCCGTGCACTGGCATCTCATCGGACATCTGCAGCGGAACAAGGTGAAGGCGGTGGATCACTTCACGCTGCTGCACTCGGTGGACAGCCGGCGACTGGCCGAGGCGGTGCACGAGCACGGAATGGATCGCGGGCGGCCGGTGCCGGCGCTGTTGCAGGTGAACGTGTCCGGTGAGACGAGCAAGGGCGGCTTCACGTCGGCGGAGGTCGAGCCGCTGGGCGAGTGGCTGTGCGGCCGTTCGGGCATTACGGTGCAGGGCGTCATGACGATGGCTCCGCTGGATGCGGCGGAGACGGTGCTGCGCGGGGTCTTTGCCGGCGCCCGTGCCGCCCGCGATGTGTTGCGGGGGCTCGGACATCCCGCGGCGGAGCTGTCCATGGGAATGTCCGGGGACTATGAAGTGGCCGTGGAGGAAGGAGCGACGATGGTTCGGCTGGGGACCATCCTGTTTGGAGCGAGAGGCACATGACGGACGAATCATTTCACCTGACCGCGCTCGACGTCCGGCGCTACGACTTTGGCGCCAAGGCGTTCCGGGGTTACGACGAACGGAAGGTCGAGGACTTTCGAGCCCAGGTCGCCGAGGAGATGGAGCGCCTGACGCGGCAGAATCAGGAGCTCGAATCCAAGGCGCGCGGATTCCACGAACAGCTCAAGGCGTTCCGTGATCGCGATCGCGCGCTGAACGATGCGCTCGTGTCGGCACAACAACTGCGCGCCGAAACGCGGGAGCAGGCGGAGCGTGAGGCGCAGCTCATTCTGCGCGAGGCGCGCGCCGAAGGTGAAAAGCTCATGGAGAACGTGCGCGCGGAGATCCGGCGTCTCGAGGCGGATATCGCCACGCTCGAAAAGTCGCGCATGGCCTACATCAACCAGCTCCGCGCGGTCATGGAGCGGCATCTGGCGGAGCTCAATGCCACCGAGATGCCCACACCGCAGGCGCGCACGAGCGGCGAGACAAAGGCGGCTGAGGGCTCGGTATCCGATCTGCGGCAGCATCTCAAGACGCCGGCCTGGCTCGAGTCGCTGGTCAAGGAATGACGGGCCTTCGGCTCGACGATGCCAGCATGCTGGCGGCGCATCGCTCGCCCGCTGCCGCGCACACGCAGGAACAGGTTGCCACCGCCGTGGCCGCGGTGCGCGACCGATTCTCGGGCACCGCGGACGCAGCGATCATTCTTGGCACCGGTCTCGGGATGCTGGCCCGTGCCATGGACGTGGAGGTCGCCATTGACTACGCGCACATCCCGGCGTTTCCGCGCGCCACGGTGGAATCGCATTCCGGCCGGCTGTTGTGCGGAACGCTGGCGGGCAAGCGCGTGGTGGCCATGCAGGGGCGCTTTCACCTGTACGAGGGCTACACGGCTCAGCAGGTGAGCTTCCCCGTGCGCGTGATGCAGGCGCTGGGCGCCGGCGTGCTCGTGGTCACCAACGCGTGCGGTGGAATGCATCCGCTCTGGAACGCGGGCGACGTGATGCTCATGGCGGATCACATCAATCTGCTGGGTGACAATCCGCTGATTGGTCCGAATGACGATCGGCTGGGTCCGCGATTCCCTGACATGTCCGCTCCGTACGATGTCGCACTGCGGGACCTTGCCCGTTCCGTGGCGGCGGCGTCGGGTATTGTGCTGCGTGAGGGCGTGTACGTGGCTGTCTCCGGCCCCAACCTGGAGACGCGGGCCGAGTACCGGTTCCTGCGCGCCATTGGCGCGGATGTGGTGGGCATGTCTACGGTGCCCGAAGTGATCGTGGCCGTGCACGGAGGCATGCGCGTGCTCGGGCTCTCCATCATCACCGATCGGTGTCTGCCCGACGCGCTCGAGCCCGCGACCGTCGAACAGATCATCGCGGTTGCGACGCGTGCCGAGCCCGCCCTCTCCGCGCTCGTGACGGGCGTGCTGGAGCGCCTGTGAGCTCCGCCGGATCCACGGCGGCGCCCGCGGGCAATCGAGCCGGTAGGCGCTATCGGCTGCTGTCACCCGACCGTCCCGCTGCCGCGCTCGAGCAGGAGATGCTCGAGCGATGGGCCGCCGAGGACATTCTGGCGCGCACTGTACGCGAACGTGAGGGCGCCCCGGACTTCGTCTTTTTCGAGGGCCCGCCCACGGCGAATGGACGCCCCGGCATCCATCACGTGTTCTCGCGAACGGTCAAGGATCTGTTCTGCCGCTATCGCGTGATGAAAGGGTATCGCGTGCTCCGCAAGGCGGGATGGGATACCCACGGGCTTCCCGTGGAAATCGAAGTGGAGAAAGCGCTCGGCATCAACGGCAAGCACCAGATCGAGGAGATCGGTGTCGAGCGGTTCAACCAGTTGTGCCGCGAGAGCGTGTGGAAGTACAAGAGTGAATGGGAGGAGCTGAGCTCACGCATCGGCTACTGGCTCGACTACGCGCATCCGTACATCACGTATTCCAACGAGTACGTGGAGAGCGTCTGGTGGGCGCTGAAGACGCTCTTCGACCGCGAGCTCCTCTATCGCGGCCACAAGATTCTGCCGTTCTGCCCGCGCTGCGGAACCACGCTGTCGAGTCACGAGGTGGCGCAGGGATACGAGGATGTGACGGACCCCAGCGTGTATGTCGCGCTCGACATCGTGTCCGGTGCCGAGCAGGCGACGAGGCCGGGGGCCAGTGGCGCATCGCGGCGGATTCTGGTGTGGACCACGACGCCCTGGACACTCGTGTCCAACGTGGCGCTGGCGGTGCATCCGGATCTCGAATACGTGGAGCTGCGGCGGCGCACTGGCGGCGATGCGTCCACGCTGATCCTTGCAGCGGCACGAGTGCCGGCGGTGATGGGAGAGGACTGGACGGACCGGTGGGATGTCGTGCGGCGCGTGCCCGGTGCGCGGCTCGCCGGGCTGCGCTATCGCCGCCCACTCGACTGGGTGCCATATGGCGAGGGCGAACGCGAGGTGATCGTCGCCGAGTCGTTCGTGTCGGCCGAGGACGGGAGCGGAGTGGTCCACATGGCGCCCGCGTTCGGCGCCGACGACTACGCGGCGGGACGGCGCCACAAGCTGGCCTTTCTGCAGCCGGTGAACCTGCGTGGCGAATTTCCCGCTGACATGCCGCTGGTAGGCGGGATGTTCGTGAAGGCCGCCGACCCGGTCATCATCCAGGAACTGCAAGCGCGCGGTGTGCTCTGGAGAGCGGGCACGCTGGAGCATTCGTATCCGCACTGCTGGCGCTGCGGCACGCCGCTGCTGTATTACGCGCGTGAGAGCTGGTTCGTGCGCACCACGGAGTTCCGCGATGCCATGCTGGCGCGCCATGCGCGCGTGGCGTGGCATCCGGCGGAGGTGGGCGAGGGGCGCTTTGGCGAGTGGCTCCGCAACAATATTGACTGGGCGCTCTCACGCGACCGCTACTGGGGAACGCCACTGCCGGTGTGGGTGTGCGACGCGAACGATGCGCATCGCGAAGCCATTGGCAGCTACGCCGAACTGGCCGCGCGCTGGGGACAACCACTCCCCGCGGCGTTTGACCCGCACAAGCCCTATATCGACCGCTACGAGTGGCCCTGTAGCGGGAGCGGCTGCGCCGGGACGATGCGTCGCGTGCCCGAGGTGATTGACACCTGGTTCGACTCCGGCTCGATGTCGTTTGCGCAATGGCACTATCCGTTCGAGGGCGCCGCGATGATGGCGAGCCAGTACCCGGCGGATTTCATCGCCGAGGGAGTGGACCAGACGCGCGGCTGGTTCTACTCGCTGCTGGCGATCGCCACGGGGCTGGGGAATGCAATTCCGGGCAACATGGCGGACGGGCCGACCGATGCGCTCGCGGCGCCCTATCGGTCCGTCGTCGTGAACGATCTCGTTCTCGACGCCACCGGCGCCAAGATGTCCAAGTCCAGGGGGAATGCGGTGGATCCCTGGACGGTGCTCGAGCGGCACGGCGCCGACGCCATTCGGCTCTTCCTCATCGCGTCGAGTCAGGTCTGGGTACCGCGGCGCTTCGACGAGGAGGCCATTCGCGAGCTGGCGGGGCGCTTCCTGCTCACCTTCAGGAACGTGTACGGCGGCATCTTTGCGCGCTACGCGAATTTCGGCTGGTCGCCGGGACCTGAGGATCCGGCGCCCGATGCCCGTCCCGCGATCGACCGCTGGATTCTCTCGCGCCTGGTGCACGTGCAGCACGAGGTGGATGCGTTCATGGCGGGCTACGACGCCACGCTCGCATCGCGTGGGGTGATGGAGTTCCTGGTGGACGACGTCTCCAACTGGTATGTCCGCCGCTCGCGGGCGCGCTTCTACGAGGTGGACGCGCCGGACAACCGCGCGGCGTTCGCCACGCTGCACGAAGTGCTCGTGGTGACGTGCCGCCTGCTGGCGCCGTTTGCGCCCTTCATTACCGACTGGATGCACCGGGAGCTCACAGGCGACTCGGTTCACGTCGCCGACTTTGGTGGTAGCACCGGCACACCGGACCCGGCGCTGGAGCGGGGAATGGGGGATATTCGCCGGCTGGTCACGCTGGCGCGATCGGCGCGCGAGAGCGCCAGGGTCAATGTTCGCCAGCCACTTTCCCGACTGGTGTGCGTCGTGCCAGATTACAAGGCTGGAACGTTCGAGGAGCTCGAGCCGTTACTCAGGGTTGAGCTGAACGTGAAGGCGGTTGAATTCGTGTCAAGCAGCGACGCCCTCGTGCACCTCGAGGCGAAGCCGAATTTTCGGTCGCTCGGCAAGCGATTCGGCAAGCGAACGCCGCTGGCCGCACGGGCGGTGGCAGCACTCTCGAACGAGGCGCTGCTGGCGTTCGAGCGTGGCGAACCGGTGGCGATCGCGGTGGACGGTGAGTCGCACGCGCTGGCGGCGGAGGATCTGGACATCGTGAGGCGCGCGTCGGGCGAGCTGGTCGTTCAGGAGGATGGCGGCTACGTTGCCGCGATCGATCCGACCGTGACGGACGAGCTGCGAGCGGAAGGCGTTGCCCGGGAGCTCGTGAGTCGGGTACAGCGCATGCGTAAGGATCTGGATTACGATGTGAGCGACCGGGTGCGACTGCAGGTGACCGGCTCGCCAACCGTGGAAGCGGTCGTACGGAAACATGAGGGGTATATCGCGGGCGAAGTGCTCGCGCGTGACATTGTCACGGGCGGTGATGTCATGGTTCCAGCGGACGCGGTGCAGACGGTGGAGTTGCTCGACGACACCGTGCGCATTGCCTTGACGAGAGCGCACTAGCAATGGCTCCATCCGTGAGCGTAAAAAAGAGCAAGCCGATGACCAAGAAGCAACTGGCCCACTTCGAGAAGCGACTGCTCGAGGAGCGCCGCCGCGTCCTCAAGGAGCTCGGCAACTACACCGAGGCCTTCAACGCCACGCCGCAGTCGGCGGACGGCGACCTGAGCTCGTACTCGTTCCACATGGCGGATCAGGGCACCGATGCCATGGAACGCGAAAAGGCATTTCTCTTCGCCAGCCAGGAGGGGCGGTTCCTCTGGCACATTGATCAGGCGCTCCGCCGGCTCTATCAGACGCCGGAGATATTCGGGAAGTGCCAGACGTGTGGTGGGGAAATCGACTTCGATCGTCTCGACGCGCTGCCGCATGCCCGGCTGTGCATAGCCTGCAAGCAGCGTGAGGAAAATGGAAAGCGGCAGCAGTCCGAACAGAACTGAAAGCGGGGTTTTCTGGTCGTTGGTGCTCGGCATCGTGGCGGCGGACATCGTCACGAAGCTGATTGCCGTCACCTTGCTGGTGCCCCGTCAGATCCCCCGGGAGGTCGTGGGGGACTGGGTGCGGCTCACGCTGGTGTTCAACCGCGGCGCCGCGTTCGGCCTGCACCTTGGTCCGTATTCCCGCGAGATCTTCCTGGTGCTCACGCTGGTGGCGCTCGCGGTGCTCTGGCGGCTCTTCCGCACCGCGCGACCTGGCGACTGGCTGCGCATCGTGGCGCTGGGAATGGTGTGCGGCGGCGCCATCGGCAATCTCATTGATCGCATTCGCTCGCCGCTCGGTGTGGTGGATTTTCTGGACATCGGCGTGCACGACTGGCGCTGGCCCACGTTCAACGTGGCCGACATCGCGGTAAGCACCGGCGCCTGCCTGCTCGCGCTGGCGCTCTGGAGCGAGGATCGCGCGACGGCCAGCGCGACGGCCGCGAGCGCGACGGCGGCCGCAGCCGTTGCCGAGCCGCCGGCCGAGCAGAAGGTCTAGGCCAGCGGACGGGGCAGCCGACCGAGCCGGCATGTCCGCCACCATCCACCAGTTTTCCCTCGACGCCGACAGCGAGCTCCGGCTCGATCTGCTCGTCGCCAGCCGCCTGGATCTCTCCCGCAATCAGGCCGCCACGCTCATCGCCACCGGGCATGTGACCGTGGCCGGCCGCCGCGAGCGCTCCAGCTATCACGTCCGCGCCGGTGAGCCGGTGCGCGTGGAAGTGCCGCCACCCCCCGATCGCCGCGTCATCGCGGAAGATATCCCGCTCAGCGTAGTCTACGAGGACGAGCACGTGCTGGTCGTGGACAAGCCGGCTGGCATGGTGGTGCATCCGGCGCCCGGTCACTGGAGCGGCACGCTGGTCAACGCCCTCAAGGGGCGCGGCGGTGCGCTCTCCACGGCGGGTGGAAGCTACCGCGAGGGGATTGTCCACCGTCTGGACAAGGATACCTCCGGTCTGCTGCTCGTGGCCCGGACGGATCGCGCGCACCGGGCGTTGGGGGGCGCGCTGGCCAGCCGCCGCATTACCCGCCGCTACGCCGCCCTGGTCTGGGGCCACCTCGCGGCGGACCGGGTGACCGTGGACCGTCCGATCGCCCGCGACCCGCGAGACCGAAAGCGGATGGCAATCGTCAATACCGGGCGACTCGCGCGAACGGACTTCACGCGGCTCGCCCGCTTTGACGCGACGGACCTGCTGCGCGCGCATCTCTACTCCGGGCGCACCCATCAGATTCGCGTGCATCTGGCGTCCCTTGGACACCCGGTGGCGGGAGATGACACGTACGGCGGTGGTGGCGGACGGCGGCTGCTCGAGCTGCCCGCGCGGCGCCACGCGCTGCACGCGGCATGGCTGCTCTTCCCGCATCCGGTTACCGGATCGCTCGTGGAGCTGCGCTCGCCGCTCCCGGCCGACCTGGCCAGGGCCGTCGCGGCGGCGGCAGGCGACGCATCACTGGCATCCAACCCGGATCTGCTCGATCACTTTGGCTTCTACCATCTCGACCCCGCACGATGACCTGCCACGGCAGCTGGTACTCTTCCGGCTGTCGAGTTGCACCTATGGCGTCGCGCTGGATGCGGTTCGAGAGATCATGCCCTGGCGCCGGCCCACCCGGCTGCCGGGTGCTCCCGCCTGCGTCGCGGGATTACTGAACATCCACGGCGCCGTCGTCACCGTCATTGACCTGGGGCTGCGACTGCACGATGCGGCCGCCGCGCACTCTGCCGGCAGCGTCATGCTGGTGGAGCATGGGACCAGCGTGGTCGGTGTAGCGGTGGACGAAGTGCTCGACATTCGCCGGGAGGTGGAGTTGAGCGCCGGCGATGCGCCGCACCTGCTCGACATCCACGACGTGCTCTCGTCCCTTCTCGCCTGACCGGAGGATCTGTTCCGTGAACCACACCGTGCTCGTTTGCGACGACGCCATCTTCATGCGCACCCTGATCTCTGACATCCTCTCCGGCTCCGGCTACGAAGTCGTGGGACACGCGGAGACAGGCGCGCAGGCCGTGGAGCGATTCCAGCAGCTCCGGCCGGATCTGGTGACCATGGACATCGTGATGCCGGACATGGGCGGCATCGATGCCGTGAAGGAGATCACGAAAATCGATCCCGACGCGCGCATCCTCATGTGCAGCGCCATGGGGCAGCAGGCGCTGGTCGTGGAAGCCATCCAGGCGGGCGCGAAGGACTTCGTGGTGAAGCCCTTCCAGCCCGCGCGCGTGCTGGAGGCAGTCGCGCGGGTGCTCGCCTGATGGATCTCGCCCGGTACGCGGATCTCTTCCTCACGGAAAGTCGCGAGCATCTGGCGGTCATGAACCGTCACCTGCTGGTGCTGGAGCGATCGCCCGGCGCTCGCGAATCGCTCGACGCCACCTTCCGCGCCGTGCACACCATCAAGGGGATGAGCGCCACCATGGGTTACGAGGCCGTCACGGCGCTCGCGCACGAGATGGAAACCGTACTCGACGCATTGCGCGCTGGCCGCCTCGCGGTGACCGCGTCGCGAATCGCCGTGTGTCTCGACGTGGCGGACGCGCTGGAGGGGATGGTGGAGGGCGCGGTACACGGCGACGATCTTGCGCGCGTGAGCGCCCCGCTCGTGGAGCGACTCCGCTCGATGGCCGGCGATGGGGAGCACGCGGACAGTCCGGCGCCCGCCACGGCGGGCGGGGCCGCCGCCGCGCCGCTGGCGCCCGCCGCCGGAGCGAGTGTTCCGCGCGCCCGGCACGTGCGAGTGGACATCGGCCGGCTCGATGCACTCACCGATCTCGTGGGCGAGCTGATCATCGCGCGCGGCCGGCTCATGCAGGAGGCCGCGCTGAGCAACAATCCGCCGCTGCTGGAAGCGGCCGAGCACACGACGCGTCTGCTGGATGACCTGCAGCATGCCGTGCTGCAGGCGCGCATGGTGCCCGTGTCGCACATCTTCGACCGCTTTCCGCGCATGGTGCGCGATGCCGCGCGGAGCCTCGGCAAGGATGTCGCGTTCGACATGGACGGCGACGACATCGAGATTGACCGGTCGCTCCTCGATGAGCTGGGCGATCCGATCGTGCACCTGCTGCGGAATGCACTGGACCACGGCCTCGAGCCAGCAGCCGAGCGGGTCACGGCGGGAAAGCCGGCGGAGGGACATGTCACCCTCTGCGCCACGCGCGAGCGCTCCGCGGTCGTCGTCCGCGTGAGCGATGACGGTCGTGGCATGGACCGCGCCGCCATCGCGCGCCGCGCGAGCGAGCTCGGCATGCCGCGCCGCGGCCGTGGAGCACTCGGCGACACCGAGCTGCTCGAGATCATCGCGCGGCCGGGCTTCAGCACCGCGACACAGGTGACCGAGGTGTCGGGACGCGGCGTCGGCATTGACGCCGTCCTGCACCGCGTGCGGGCGCTCGGTGGCACGGTGGAAATCGCCTCACGCGAGGGGCAGGGGACGACAGTCACACTGCGGCTGCCGCTCACGCTGGCGATCGTCCGGGCCCTCATCACGCGCGTACGTGATGAAGTGTACGCCATTCCGCTCACGCACGTGAGCGAAGCGCTGGAGACCGATCGCTCGGAGCTGCGCCGCACGCGCGGCGGCGAGATCATGCTGCATCAGGGCCGGCGGATGCCGGTACTGCGGCTGCGCGAGCTGGTGCACCTGCCCCGGGAGGCGCACGACACCGAGCAGGTCGTCATGCTCGAGATCGGCGAGCGGCGCGCCGGACTCATCGTGGATGAGCTGACGAGCCAGCAGGACATCGTGGTAAAGCGATTCGACGCCGCGCGCGATGGTGGCGCGCTGTTCAGCGGGGCGACCATCCTGGCGGACGGTGCGCCCGCGCTCATCGTGGACGTGGGAGGGCTCATGCGAGGGCAACATCATGGCTGATCTGTTCGCACTTTCCGTGCGGGAACTGGACGCGCTGCGCGAAACCGCCAACATCGGCGCGGGACATGCGGCCACCGCGCTCTCCCAGATGACGCACAGCGCCATCATGATCACCGTGCCGACGGTGACCATCGCCGCACTGGAAGAGATCCCGCCGCAGGTGTCCGAATCCGAGGAGCCGGTGGCGGCCGTGCTCATGCGCATGACGGGCGACCTGACGGGACGCACCCTCCTCCTGCTGCCGCACTCCACCGCGTTGCGGCTGGCGCAGCTCATGCTGCGGCGCGAGGGCCCGCCGGCGGACCGCTTCAGCGAGCTGGAGGAATCGGCGCTCAAGGAAGCGGGCAACATCCTGAGCGGCGCGTACATGAACGCGCTCAGCGATTTCATGGGGCTGCTGCTGCTCCCGTCGCCGCCGAGCTTCGCGGTGGACATGTCGGCCGCTGTCCTCACGAGCGCGTATCTCGAGTTCGGCGCCGAGCGCGATGTGGTGTTTGCGGTGGAAACGCAATTCTATCTGCAGGAGCACGGCGAGCGTCTGCGCGGATTCTTCCTGCTCATGCCCGATCAGTCGTCGCTCGACGCGCTGCTGCGCGCCATGCGCATCGTATAGCGATGACCGTCGCCCTGGCCATGCAGCGCGATCGCGAGGTCCTGCGATCGTTCGCCCGCCGGATCGATCCGGCGGACGCCGGGGCGCACAACAACCTCGGCGTCCTCTACTATCACAAGGGCATGTACGACGAGGCCGTGGCCGCCTTCGGTCGTGCCCTGGAGCTCGACCCGCAGATGCAGGTCGCGCAGCGCAATCTCGAGGTCGCGTGCTTCAACACCGGCTACTACGACCGGCGCGTTGCCGAGCTGCGTGATCGCTTGCGTCTGCACCCGGACGATCGTGCGGCGCGCTGGGAGCTGGCGCGCGCGCACGCGGCGCTTGGCGATGCGAGGGAGGCCGTGGTGGAGTTCACCGCGCTGCTCGAGCACCATCCGACGGACGTGGAGGCCATGCTGCAGCTCGGCATGGCGCTGCAGGCGAGCGGGGACAGCGAGGGCGCGCTCGTCCGGTTCGAGCGCGCTCGCGAGCTGGCGCCGTCGCACGCGGGCGTTGCCTTCCGGATTGGCGATGCGCTGTATCACCGGGGTGCCACGGAAGAGGCGCGCGAGGCGCTCATGCACGCCATCGCCCTCGCGCCGCAGAATGCGGACGCGGAGTATCTGCTCGGATTCGTGCTCGGGGATCTGGGGCGGCATGAGGAAGCGCGCGCCGCGACGCAGCGCGCCATCCAGCTCAATCCGTCGCTCGGGCGCGCGCAGGCCAACCTCTCGCTCGATCGCAACAACGCGGCGACGTATCGCGAGCTGGTGCCGGCGCGGCAGGAACGCCACTCGCGGCAGATGATGGAGGTGGCGCGCGATCACAGCATGGCGCACTACGCGCTGGGAGTGGCGTTCCGTCGCCGTGGCTATCATGCCGAAGCGCTGCGGGAGTATGCGCTGGCGCTGGAGCGTGATGAAGACCGGGCCCTCGTGCTTGCCGCCATGGCGGAAGCGCATCTGCTCGAGCGCGACCTGGACGCCGCCGTCGCGGTGTACGATCAGCTGCTGCACGAGCAGCCGGACAATGCGCGGCTCTGGTGTGAACGCGGCGTGGCCGTGCATCTCGCCGGCCGGCACGAGGACGCAGCGGCGAGCTACCGCCGCGCGCTCGAGCTCGATCCGGAATACGCCACGGCGCACAACAACCTCGGCGTCGCGCAGTCGCACGGCGGGGATGCACAACGCGCCGCGGACTCGTTTCGCGCGGCGCTCCGAGCGCACCCCGCGTTCGTCAAGGCCTGGTTGAATCTCGCGCTCGTGCTGCAGCGGAGCGGCGAGGCGCGTGGCGGCATCGATGCCTATCAGCAGGCGCTGCGCGTGGAGCCCGAGCATCCGGTCGCGTGGAACGGCGTGGGGCTGATTCTCTCCGCGATGCAGCGGCCGGCCGATGCGCGCAATGCGTTCGGTCGTGCCATTCAGGCGCGCCCCGAGTATGCGGAAGCCCACTACAATCTCGGATTTTCCCTCTCGGCGCTGGGCGACTACGACGGTGCACTGCGCGCGACGAAGCGTGCCATGGAGCTCGAGCCGTACTACGTGCCGCAGAAGTTCGAGCTGGTGATCGACCTGGAGCATGAGGATCCCGACCTCGCCATCGCGCCGGATCTCGGCGGCGCCCACGCCGTGGACGGTGCGGTGGCCAGCTTCGATTTCGACGCGACTCGCCTGGACGATCTGTTCAGCGAGCTCGAGCCGCAGGGCGTGGGCGACGAAGCCGCACCGGAGTCGCCGGGAGGCGCGGTGGCGCCCTATGCCGCCGCAGCCGACCTGCTGGCCCGTGGGCTTTC
>Ga0207652_10000784_pt1 | contig 30331 bp, 10 predicted proteins | sample KBSC63BmetaG_FD_184334 | JGI IMG/M metagenome (GOLD analysis project Ga0207652, IMG submission 184334) | Corn rhizosphere microbial communities from Kellogg Biological Station, Michigan, USA - KBS C6-3B metaG (SPAdes) (version 2) | ecosystem: Host-associated > Plants > Roots > Rhizosphere ...
TTTCGGGCGCGCACGGCGCTGGCCAGCATTCCGGCGATGTCTCCCGCGGCGAGCTGGGCGGCGAGGGCGCTGTTCACCGCTTCCTCCTCCACGCCCATCCGGGTTCGCGTGTCGGAGAGGGCGCCGGACGCGACATAGTCGGCGAGGCTAAGGTCGGTCTCGAGGTGCTTGCGGATGGCGAGGGCGAGCGGTCCCCTTGTGGCCGGAGGCGCGACGATCTGGATCCGGGCGCCATCGGGCAGGACCGCCGAGAGCAGGGGATGCTCGCGGCTGATCCCCTGGTGGGTCATTGCCGCCACCTGGCGGGCGAGGCGCGAGAGGATGGTGTCGGTGAGGTCGGGCGCCTCGTGCCGCTCGACCTCGCCCCGGGTCGTCTCGGCCCAGATCTCACCAGGCCGGTTGACGTAGATGTCGGTGACGTCCGGCCGGGCGAGCATTCCGGTCAGGGGCGCGAGATAGGCGCGAAGGTAGACGCCCGGCGCGTCCTCGATCGGGATCGCGCTCATCGTCTCCGGTCGACCCCGGTGAAATCGAGGTCGCGCGCCACGAAGACGCTGATGCTCCTCGCGGCCGGGACCTTGAGGGTGGGCCGGATCTGCTGCGGGGTGATCGGCGATATGCTCGCTCCGGACAGGCTGCCGGGAAGGACGTAGACGGGCCCGCTTGCGGAGCGGGCGGCGAGCGTCATCCCAAGGTCGATGCTCGATTGGAGGAGGGCGCCGGCGAAGCGCTGGAAGAAATGGTTGTTGACGTTCGCCTTCACGCCGCCGCGGCCGAGCGTGTCGGTGGCGGGGGAGCCGATCGCCACGGTCACTCCGTCGGGACGGACCAGGCGGGTCCAGTTGACCAGCGCCCGGTTCTGGCCGGGCGAGGTGTCGGAGCGATATTCGCCAACCAGCCGGCTTCCGCGCGGGATCAGGATCCGGGTGCCGTCGAAGCCGCGAATGTCCTTGGAGACGATGGCTCGGGCGAAGCCGGGACGGGTCGAATCGAACGCGGTCTCCATCACCGCGGGGATCAAGGTGCCCTGCGGGACGGTGGTGGCGCGGTTGGCGAGGGTCCCGGCGCGGCTCCGCGGGGCCGCCGCCGCGGCGCCGAAGCTGGCGACGCTGTCGGAGCCGCCACCGCCGGCCGCGCCGCCCGCCGCCTCGCCGCCCGCTACGGGGGTCGTATTGTCGATGACGAGCGCCGCGCCTCCCGGCGAGCGCATCCCCTCGCCCGGAACCGGCTGCATCGGCTGCGGCTGCGGGGCCGGCGGCTGGGGCATATAGACGATCTGCGGCGGCGCCGGGCGGGGAGTCGGCGGAGCGGGCCTCGGCCGGGGAGTCGCCACCGGTGCGGGAGCCGGCGTCGTCACCACCGTCACCGGAGCCGGCGGCGGCGGCTCGGGCGGCACGTAGAGCGGTGGAGTCGTGGGCCCGCCGGCGACCCGGTCGGAGGCGCGCGGCGCGACCGCCGGAGTGGGCTCGGTGCCGCGCCGCGAATTCAGAACCATGAACAGGATCACGGCGGCGACGATTCCAAGCGCCGCGAGAACGGCCGGAGAAAGTCCCGAGCGGGGAAGCGCGACGACCGGCTTCACCCCGGTTTCGTCGGGGCCGCCGCCGGGGACCGGCGGCTCGGTGCGCGGATCGAGCGTTGCGCCGGCCATGTCAGCGCCCCTTCTTCGGGTTCGCCCGGACCGCCCGGGCGACCTTGCGGTCGATCCGGAAGACGAGCTGCCGGGAAACGTTGTCGATCACGTAGAGGTCGTCGCGGATCATCCCGTTGACGAGCGATTCCTGGCCGGACTCGTCGACGCTGTAGACGGCGGGCAGCGGCCGGTCCTTCGCCCATTCGATATAGGTATGCCGCCCGTCGTCGCTGATCCGCGCCGGACGGAGGGTCTTGTCGCCGCTAAGCTTGTAGCGCCCCTCCACTGCGGGACCGTCGGCCGGCGGCTCGGCGTCCTCGCCGGGATATTCGAACTTGACGACATAGGCCATGTTGGCCGCGCCGCTGAACAGGGGCGTCAGCTCGAAGGCGTAGAGCCGGGCGTTGGTGATCACCGTCATGTTGGTCGGCGATCCGCTCTGCATCGCCTTGATGAACAGCCGGTCGCCGCGCTTGTTGGCGGTGACCTGCCAGGCGTTGGCGTCGCCGACCGCGACATTCTCGATCTGCTCGTCGGAGCCGAGCTCGACGGCGAGCTGATAGCCGGGAGCGAGTTCGAGGACGACCACCTGTCCCTCGGCATATTTGACCGACTGGAGGTGCGGATTGCCGTCGGGGGCAGGCTTGGGACGCACCTGCGCCGCCGCCGGAGCGGCCGCGAGGGCGAGCAGGAGAAGAAGGACGAGCCGACGCATCAAAGCTCGACCTCCGGCCCGCGCGCCGCGCGCGGCGGCGCCGGAACGGGCTGCGGCGCGGGCGAGACCCGGCCTGGCACGACGACGGTCGTCTGGCCCGGGATCGGGACCACCGTGGTGGTAGTGGTCGTCGTCCCCGGTGCGACGACCGTCCCGGGCGCGGCCGGAGCGACGACCGGTTCGGCCGGAACGATCTCCGGGCTCTTCTGGTAGCGAAGGACCTGGAAGCCGAGCGGGTTGACGAAGCGGTCGTCGGCCGACAGCGCGCCGGTGGTGAAGCGATAGCGGATGATCGCCGCCCAGGAGCCGAGCGGCGCGGACTGGCCGCCGGCGTCGCGGCGGATCGTGTCGAAGCGCACCATCGCGACGTTGCGGCCGAGCGAGGAGACGCTCTTCACCCGGGTCTCGATCACCGTTGTGCGCGGATAGCGGCTGATCGGGCTGTCCGGGTTCGTCGCCTGGATGCCGCTTAGATATTCCGCCCGCGCTTTTTCCGCCGACCACAGGCTGACCTTGCGGTAGTTCATCTGGAGCGCGTCGATGTCGAAGCTCTCTCGGGAGATGACGTACTGGACGAGGAAGGACTGGGTCAGGGCCGAGTCGGGCGCCACCTTGTCGGCGTCGAGCGGCTTCAGCGCCTGGACGTAGCCGGTCTGCCGGTCGACCAGCAGGGTATAGGGAACGACCGTCTTGAGCGGGGTCAGGACGACCAGGGCCATGGCTTCGAGCAGGGCGACTCCCGCCGCGACCCCGGCGACGATCCACGCCACCCGCCGCGAGGCGCGCAGCCCCTCCTGGCGATCGCGGGCCCAGCTTTCGGCCTCGCGATAATAAGCATCGGCCGATTCACGCGTAATCTTGTTCATCTGCTGCTGTCCCGCCGTCCGGCGGCTGCGGAAACGCGGGAACGCGTCCGCCGCCGGTAGCCAAATGTCTGCGGCACCGCCGCCACCGTCATCGGAGCGGCGTCGCGCGCCGCGGCCCGTCCGGCCGCCTCGGTCACCTGGGCCGAGCCGAGCCGGGCCGGCGCAGGCGCCGTCGCCGCGGTCTCGCGCCGCTGGGTCGCGACCACCGCGTCCGCCAAGGCGCGGGCGCGCGGACGCTCATCCGCCGCCTCGGCGCGCGCCGCAGCGCCCGCCGCCGCGACGGCGGGAATCGCGACGCTCGCCCGGTCCGATCCCATCGACTGGATCCACCGCCCGGGCGCCAGGCGCAGGGTGTCCGGGATCCTGAACCCCTTCGCCACCCGGGCAGTCGCCGTCAGCGCCGCGAGGACGACGATGACGAAGACTAGGTTGGTCACCAGCATCTCGACCGGCACGGTCGGGGTCGCCACGTTGAAGCGCCGCTGGGTGAGAATGTAGGCGAGCCACGGCTCGAGCAAGGCAAGCTGCACCCCCAACACGATCGTCGTCGCGAGCGCGCCGAGCGCCGCTCCGGCGATGCCGCGCACCCAGCCTTCGAACAGGCCCCGGGTGCTGTCGAACAGGAGAAACAGCACGAACAGGGGCCCGAGTGCGAGCAGCAGCCCGGCGACGATCCGAACCGAGGCGAAGGCGGCGATCGCGCCGGTCAGATAGAGGGTACGGGCCTGGGCGAGCATCTTGGAGTCCGCCGCCGGGTTCCAGCGGGGACGGTTCTGGATGTCGTTGAGCCGCGCCTGCTCCTCGGCCTGCTGCTGCGGCGTCAGGCCCTGGGTCGGCCCGGTCGCCTCTTCCGCGTCGGGCGGCTTTCCGGCGCCGCGCCAGTTGAGCTCGGCAAGCTCGTCGTCGACGCCCTGGAGGCGGACGGCCATTCCGCCGTCCGAGCCCGGCAGGCCGGCCGGGATGCCGATGCTGGACGCAAGCTCGGCCGGGCCTTTCATGGTGACGTCGTAGGCGAGGGTCCGAAAGGCGGGCCAGCTCGTCGCCAGCGCAAGGACGATCCCGACCTTCGCCACGGCGACGATCCCGTCCCGCGTGTCGGGAAGCTGCCCGAACAGCATCCGGTAGCCGAACAGGGCGACGAACAGGGTCAGCATCGCCGTCAGGACGGCCGCTCCGGTGGAGCCGGGCGCGCTCAGCGCCTGGTAGCCGCCCTCCCCGATCGTCTGCGCGTGGCAGTCGACGGTGTAGAGCAGGGTGCCGAGGAAATTCGCCTCGGGCGCGAAGGACGGGCAGCCGGCCATCAGACCCGCTCCAGCAGGCGCGGAATCCATTCCTGGGGGTCGTCGCCGCTCTCGGCGCGGATGTCGTCGAGGATCCGGACCGTCCGCTCGCGGCCCGAGAGGATGGTGAGAAGGTCCTTCTCGCCGGCGAGGTTCAGCCGGACGACGACGCTGTCGGCACCGTGCTTGATGAGGAAGCAATGCGCATCGTCGGGAAGGGTCCGAATGATCTCATATTCGTGCGGGGTGAGTCCAAAGCCGTCGACATAATCCTCCGACCGCGCCTTCGGATTGGCCATGAAGATCTGGGTCGCCGCCTGCTCGATGATGGCGCTGGCGATCTTGCTTTCGAGCGCATCCTGGGCGCTCTGGGTGGCGAAGCCGACGATCCCGTTCCTCTTGCGGATCGTCTTCTCCCAATCCTTGATCCGGCGGACGAACACCTCGTCGTCGAGCGCCTTCCAGCCCTCGTCGACGACGATGATCGCGGGCGATCCGTCCAGCCGTTCCTCGACCCGGTGGAACAGGTACATCATCGCCGGCGTGCGGACCGCCGCATCGTCGAGGATCTGGGTCATGTCGAACCCGACCGACTCGGCGGTGAGGTCGGTCTTGTCTTCGCGATTGTCGAACAGCCAGGCGCGCTCGCCGTCGCCCCACCAGGGCCGGAGCCGCGCCCACAGGTCCGCGGCGTGCGGCCGGTGGCCGCCTCGGAACAGCTCGGCCAGATGGCGAAGCCGGCGATGCTCGTGCGGCTGCTGGAAATTGGCGTCGACCGCGTCCTTGATCTTGGACAATTCGTCGATGTCCGCCCCTCCGGCGAGAAGCGCCAGCCAGTCGATCAGGAAGTGGCGGTTGGCGGGATTGTCCTCGATCTGCAGCGGGTTGAGCCCGGAGGGGTCGCCCGGGCGAAGGAGGTCGTAGCGGCCGCCGATCGCGCGGATGAACAGCTCGGCGCCGCGATCCTTGTCGAAGAAGATGATCCTCGGCTTGAACTTGCGGGCCTGGGCCAGGAGAAAGTTCAGCACCACCGTCTTGCCGGTTCCGGACGGGCCGATGACCGTGAAGTTGCCGAGATCGCCCTGGTGGAAATTGAAATAATAAGGGCCGGCGGCGGTCGTCTCGAGCAAAGTGACGGCGTCGCCCCAATGATTGCCCTCGGCCCGGCCGATCGGGAAGTTGTGGCCGCTCGCGAGGCCCGCGAAATTGCCGGTCGAGACCAGGCCGCGCCGGGCGATATATTTGAAGTTCCCCGGGAACTGCGCCCAGAAGGCCGGCTCGAGGGCGATCTCCTCGCGGACGCCGATGATCCCCAGGTCGGCGAGCGCCGCCTGGACCTCGGCGATCCCGTCGTCGACCACGCCCGGAGTCTCGCCGCGCACCGCGACGGTCAGATGATGCTCGCCGAAATTGGAGCGGCCGGCGGCGACTTCGTCCTTGGCGCGCGACAGGTCGGCGCGAAGGCTCACCGCCTCGTCCTCGGCCGAGCGCATCCGGCGAAGCGCCAGGTTCATGCCCGAAAGCGCCGCCTGCCGCTCGACGAAGCCGAACGATTGCGACACGTTGATCTCGTAGGGGAGACGGAGAAGCTCGTCGAGCATCCCGGCCTGGGTCTGCCCCGGATAATCCTTGATCGAAACGATCCCCAGGAAGCTGCGCTCCGTGGTGCCCGCCTTGCCGAGCTCGACCGTCTCCTGTCCGAAGCTGATCCGGCGATAGGGAAGATAGTCGCCAATGTCCTGGGTCGGCAGAAGGACGGGCCGCATCTCGCCGTTGAGCAGGCCGGAGAGGAATTCGAGCGGCTCGGAGCACAGGCCCTGCGGCCCCTCGCGCACTCCGAGCAGGCGCGGTCCGTAGCTTCCCAACGCGGCGATCAGCGCGTCGCGCGCGCCGTGGAGCTGGCGCAGCTCCTGGGCGGCCCCGGCGCCTTCCGGCTCGCCGGCCCGGCCGAAGAGACGGCCGACCCAGTCGAGCTTCCCGACTCGCCCCTGGAGCGGGCGGCGCACCAGCGTGAGGTACAGATCGTTGACGTAGAGCTGCTTGGCGGCGAGCCGCGCCTGCCAGGCCGCGTCGAGCTGGGCCGAAAATTTATCGCCATGCTCGGACTCGAGCTCGGCATCGACCCGCCTTCGAAGAATGTGGTGGTAGAGCGCGAACCGCGAGGAACCGACCGCCTGGAGCATCGCCTCGCGAAGGCGCTTCCTGTAATTGAGCTCGTCCGTGTCGGCCGTCTCGAACAGAAGCCCGCGCAGGTGAATGACCTGGAGCAGAAGGCCGTCGCGGGTCTCGATCGTCCAGTCGTCGACGTGGCGGCCATAGGGAAGGTGCCGCCCGACGGGCTGCTCCTTCGCCACCGCTTCGGCGTTCCGGGTCAGGGGCGGTAGGAGTTGCATCGCCAGATCGCGTGATTCTTGACGCGCGGGCAGCGGCGGACCTTGATCAGCCACAGATCGAAGAAGCGCGGCTCACGCACGCACAGGACGACGCCGACGAAGTGGATGACGACCGCCGCCAGAAGCACCCAAAGCGAATGGAAGATCAGGAACAGCTCGGTCGCGAGCACGGCGTTGACCACGAAATAGCTGTAGGTCACGCCCGCGAACATCTGCGGCCGCGTCAGGGCGACGAACAAGGTGTCCTGATCGATCCGGTCCACTGCTTAGTATCCGACGGTCGCCGTCGACTGGATGCCGGCGACGATGCTCGCGGCGCCGAACAGGATGAAGCAGCCGACGATCACGGTGGCTCCGTAGCGCCAGTTGATCCGGCCGGTCAGCATCAGGAAGCCCACCGAAGCGACGGCGATCACCGCAACGACGGTTGCGATCGTTCCGAGCAGGGTTCCCTGCAGCCAGCGAACCGCGGAGACGATGACGCCCGAGCCCTGCGGATCGGCGAAACTATCCTGCGCGGCGGCCGCCGCCGACCAGATCGTGCCGGCTGCAGCTGCGATCCACTTACCCACGCGCGCTTTAAGTATAGTCAAATCAACCCCCCCAGGGTTTGCTAAGTCCCTGTCACTATTTCCAAATGGCTCCGCCCGCAAGCGATTCGCCGCGGGGCAGACTACATCATCCGGCGGGGAAGCGAACCCCGCGGCACCTCATGCCGCGAACGACTCGCCGTCTTGGAGGGGAAGATTAGTTGAAGACGGCGATGTGGCGGGCTTTCGCGCCCTCTTGGATTTTTGGTCCGAAATGGACGTCCACGGGCGCAAGCATCAGGTTGGAAAGACGATAGGTGCGATCGTCCTCCACCGCTCCCGCCGCGGTTTCGAACACGGCCGCAAAGGCTTGCGCGCGGGTCCCTTTCGGTCGGGTCCCCGACGTCGGCAGCGCTTCGACGGCGACGAGGCGGACCCGGCCTCCGCCGGAGAGTCGAAAGCTCGTTCCGACGACCTGCTGCCAGTCGGCCATCCCGGCGTCGCGGAGCGAGGAGGGGAAGCGGGCCGGCGACGGCGCGGCCGGAGCGAGGGAGAGGCCGGCGCCCCGCCCCGCGGTCGCGGCGGTGCCGACCATGGCCAGAGCCGCGGCGGCGAGCAGGTGCCGGCGCGTCGGAGCGCCGAACGAGCCTTCGTCCATCTTAAAAATCCCCCGTCTTCCGCCACGCGTCGGATCGCTGCCCCGCTTAGGTGCTAGGCCATCGCGACGCCTTCGGGAAGCTCCAATTTGGAGGCTATCGTCTTGAATCCGTTCAGCGGACGGTGAATCGGCTGCGGTCGAGCACCCGCCCGTCCGAATCGACCAGCGCAAGCAGGTGGGAGCCGGGCCCGGGCAGGATCAGGGGGCCGGAATCGGCGGCGCCCAGGTCCCGGTCGTCCAGCCTGAGTCGCTCGCGCGCCCCGGATCCGACCGCTTTCAGCCGAATCCGCTGGCTTCGCATCGGTATGTCGGGGTCGATCGCGTAGACGGTGCCCGACACCGGACTGACGATTCGCGGCCGCCGCGCCTCCGGAGGCGCGTAGCTAAGGCTCGCCTGGGCGGTGCCCCGGAGGAAATATTCCTGCCGCGCCGGCTCGATCCCGTCGGAAAAGTCGATCCGCCGGGACTCGACCGCGGGCGGCGGCGGCGGGCGGCGGCCGGGCTGGGCACGATGGAGGGCAAGCATAAGCTCCCGCCACACCGGCGCGGCGCCGCTGGTGCCGGAAACCCGAGTCATGCTGTCCCCTTCCGAATTGCCGATCCACACGCCGACGGTGAAGCGGTCGGAAAAGCCCAGGCACCAATTGTCGCGCATCCCCTTCGACGTCCCGGTCTTCGCCGCCGCCCAGAAGGGAAGGCGGAGCGCCGAATCGACTCCGAAGGTGACGGCCCGGGCGTCCGGATCGGCCATCATGTCGGCGACGATCCAGGCGGAGGACGGGTCGAGGACGGAGCGCGGCTCGCCCGCCGAGTCGTCTGCGGCGAGGCGGAGCGGACGGTAGCGGCCGGCGTCGGCCAGGGCGCGATAGGCCGCCGCCTGCTGGAGCAGGGTCACTTCGGCCGATCCCAAAGCGAGGCTGTAGCCGTAATAATCCCCGTCCTGGGTCAGCCCGCGATAGCCGAGGTCCCACAAGCGGTCGCGGAAGGTCTCCACCCCGTCGAGCAGAAGGGCGCGGACGGCCGGGACGTTGAGCGAGCCGGCGAGCGCGGTGCGGACGCTCACCGGGCCCTTGAACTCGTGGTCGTAATCCTTGGGGACGTAGAGGCCGGAGGCGGTGTCGAGCTGGACCGGGCTGTCGTCGAGGATCGAGGCGGGCGTGAGGAAGCCGCGCTCGATCGCCTGTCCGTAGAGGAAGGGCTTGAGGGTCGAGCCGGCCTGACGGTAGGCGTCGGCATTGTCGACGGACGGCGCGGTCGACGCGCCTCCGATCCCGCCGACATAGGCGAGGACGTCGCCCGTCCGGTTGTCGACGACGACGACGGCGCCGTCCCGCGCCCGCTGGCCGCCCAGCCCGAGCAGCTGGCGCCGGAGCGCTCCCGCCGCGAGGCGCTGGACGTCCGTGTCGAGCGTCGAGACGATCGTCTCCCCCGGCTTGTCGAGCAGCTTGTAGGCGAGGTGCGGCGCCAAGCCGGGATCGTCGGCGAGTCGCCGCCCCGGGCCGGTCATCGCCTCGGCCGCGGCCAGCATGGCGTTGCAGTCGGCCAGGCCGCCCAGCCGGCAGGCGCGCCGGGCGACGGCGGTCGGCGCGGCCTGCGGGGCCGGGAGCAAAGCGGCGAGCAGCAGGGAATCCTCGCGGTCGAGGGCATCGGGAGAGCGGCCGAACAGGGCCCGCGCCGCCGCGCCGATGCCCTGGGTCTCGCCTCGAAAGGTCGCCAGGTTGAGATAGGCTTCGAGTATCTGCGCCTTCGACCAGCGCGCCTCGATCGCCCGCGCCGCGCGGAGCTGGCGAAGCTTCTGGCCGAGACCCCGCGCTCCGGGGCCGCCCAGCTCCGGATCGAGGAAGCCGGCGAGCTGCATGGTGATCGTGCTCGCGCCGCGGGCGTGACGGCCGCGAAGCCCCGCCCAGGCCGAGCCGGCGAGCCCCCGCCAATCCACCCCGCCATGGCCGGCGAAACGCTTGTCCTCGGCGGCGACCACCGCGTCGCGCACGGCCGGCGAGATGCGCTCGAGCGGCACCCATTCCAGCCGCCGCACCTGGAAATCGATCCGCACCGTCTGGAGCAGCCGTCCGTTGCGGTCCTTGAGCCAGGCCTCGCTCGCCCGCCAGCCGGCGCGGGTATCGGCATAAGAGGGCATGGCCGGCGGCGCCGTCCAGGCACCGAGGCCGAGGAGGAGCAGAAGCGGGGGCACGAGCCAAAGGCTCGGCCGCCGCCGAAGCCAGGCGAGACCCCCTCTCCCCAGGGGGGAGAGGGTTGGGGTGAGGGGGTTCGGCGGCCGAATATCATCGCCGAGGCCGAACCCCCTCTCCCTACCCTCTCCCCCCTGGGGAGAGGGGCTTTCAACCCCTTCCGTGCCGTGCCCCCTCCCCCTCACGGCGCGACGTCGATCGGCCGGTTGGGAAGCGCCGCGTGGATCTCGGGCGAATACATCGCCTCCACCCGGGTCGGCGGAAGCTGGAAGCGCCCGGCGCTGTTGATCCGGACCGCATATTCGACCGTCGTGCGCCCCTGCGGAAGCCAGCCGAAATAGCCGCGCCAGGCATCGAGCCCGCGCTCGACGTAGCTCGGCCAGCTTCCACCGCCGCCGCTCGCCTGCGCGGACAGAAGGGCCGACTGGCCGCCGCCGCTGACGATCGAGGCGCCGGCGGGAATCGGGTCCTCGACCACCACCCAGGTGCGGTCGACCGGCGCATCGACAACGATCCGCACCTTGAGCACGTCGCCGCGGCTGATCCGGCCTTCCTGCTTCCTCTGAAGGAAGCTGACCTCGCGCGCGACCTTGTAGCCCGCGAAGCTGGGCGCGGTGAGCGGAACCGCCGCCCGGATCGAGACGAGAGCATAAGGTTGAGCCGGCGCGGGATGCGAGAAGACCAGCGACGAGGGCGCTGCCGGCAGGGCGAAGCGCGCGAGCCCCGGCCCCGGCCAGGTCCGCCTGAGCGTCTCCGTCCCGAGCTGCATCGTCGTCACCCCGGTCGGAGTTCCCGGATAAGCGGCGGCGAAGCGGCGGACCGCGAGCGTCCCCCACGCATTGGCGGGAGTCGTGTCCCAGTGGCCGCGACTCTGGCGAAGCGCGATCCCGATCATCATCCGGGGCGCGTCCTGGTCCCAGCCGGGCCGGCCGGCGACGGCGTAGAGCGCCTTGATCGCCATCTCGTCGTCGCTGACCATCATCCACCACGGCGCTACTTGGCGGTCGACGAGGTCGAGCCGGCTGCCTTCGTAGACGATGCGGCCGCGAAGCGCCTGCTCGGCCTCGGCGCGAAGGCGCGGCTGGACTCCATTCACCCGGTCGAGGGTCACGATCCAGTCCGCGAGGGTTGCCGTCGGCATGTCGCGAAGCGGGATGATCGTCCGGCCGAGCATCGCCGGGGTCGCCGCGCCGTTGCGGGCGAGCGCGGCGAGCGAAGCGAGGCGAAGCAGCCGGGCGTCGGCGGGCGCCTCGCCCTCCTCCTTCAATCGGCCGTCCACGACGGAGCGGAGCGCCTCGATCAGCTTGACCTTGGTTTCTTCGGGCCAGGGGAGGCCCGCTTCCGCCGTCACCGACAGTGCGTAGGCGGTAAGCGCGATCGACCCGCTCTGGTTCTCGCCCGGCCAGTAGCGCAGCAGGCCCTCGCCGGTGACGTAGGCGGGAAGGTCGGCCATCTGCTTCGTCCAAGCGGCGCGGTCGTCGAGCGCGAGCGCCTTCGACAGCCTCTGCTCGAAGCAGCCATAGGGGTAGGCCCGCATATAATCGCGGACCCCGGCAAGCGACGGGGCGGGCGTGGCGCTCAAGGCCACCTCCACTCCGCCGCGCCCCGGCAGCGCTCCGCCCGGAGGCGCGACCGGAAAGGCGAGGCCCGGCGAGGTCCGCAAGAAGCTCGCCGCCCAGACTTCCTCCGGAACTGCCGGAACGACTCTCTGATCGACCTGCACCCGGTCCGCCGCGCGGCCGTCGGAAGAGCGCGCGGTCACCGTCCAGCGAAGCTCGTCCAGCCCCTCGGGCGCGGTGAGGTGCCAGCTGACCGGGACCGCGCCGCCGGCGGGGATGGTGACGGTGAGCGGACGGCCGCGCGCCACCACCGGAAGAAGCTCGACTCCGGCGGTGACGGTCATCGGCCGGTCGGTGCTGTTTCGAAGCGTGAAGACGGCGCTGTACTGGTCCCCGGTCCGGACCAGCGGCGGAAGCCCGGAATAGAGGGTGAGGTCCTGCACCGTCCGGATCGCGGCGCTGCCCGTCCCAAACAGATCGCCGCCGGCGGTCGCGACGGCGACGAGCTTGTAGGAGGAGAGCGCGTCGGCCAGCGGCACGGTGAGCACCGCCCGCCCTTCGGAATCGAGCGGGACGCGGCCCTTCCACAATAGCAGCGGCTTGAAATCGGACCGGGTCAGCGACGAGAGGTCGCCGCCGCCGCCGCCGCCGGTGGGCAGCGCCTTGCGGCCGTAATGGCGCTTGCCGACCACCTGCATCTGGGCCGTCGAGGTGAGGACGGAGAGCGGCCGCTCCCCCATCATCGCATCGAGCAGGTTCCAGCTGTCGTTCGGAGACAAAGCGAGCAGCGCCTCGTCGACCGCCGCGAACGCGATTTCCGCCGACTGGGGCGGGCGGCCGTCGGGGCCGAGCACCTGGACCGCGACCCGCGCCTGGTCGCGGACATGATAGCTTTCCTTCTCGGGCTTCACCGCGACCTTGAGCTGGTGCGCCTCCCAGCCGACCTTCACCCGGGCGATGCCGATCCGGTAGCTGGGCTTGGCGAGGTCGACGAGCGCCGTCGGCTGGTCGAGGTCGCCGAGGACCGGGACGTGCCATTTCTTGGCGAACTCGGCGACCCATAGGCGCCAGCCGGCGACCCGGCCGCGCACCGCCATCACCGAGATGAAGACGTCCGGCGCGTAGCTCCCCGCCATCGGAACGTCGACGACCGGGTCCTTGCCCGAAAGCGTCGTGACGAACGAGGAGAGCACCCCCTCTCGCTCCACCGTCACCAGGGCCGTCGCCTCGCGGAACGGCATCCGCACCTGGACGTGGGCGACGTCGCCGGACTTGTAGGCCTTGGCGTCGGGGACGATGTCCATGCGGTCGCCATTGTCGCCCCCGAACCACCAGTCGTCGTCTCCGGCGAGGTAGACGGACGTGACCGCCCGCGCCTCGTTGCCGTCGGCGTCGGCGGTGGTCGCGACCGCCACCACCTCGCCCGACACGCCCGCGTCCAGGCCGCAATCGGCGATCCCGTGATCGTCGGTCACCGCCGAGCAGGTCGCCCCGAGCTTCGTCACCCGGGCATTGTTGTCATAGGCGTAGAACCCCCCGATCAGCCGCCGCCGAGCCGACAATATCTCGCGCGTGTAGAGCGCCACCTGGACCCGCTGGCCGCGCACCACATTGCCGTCGAGGTCGAGCGCGACGAAGCGCAGGCGCATGTCGCCGGAGCGCTGCATCCACCCATCGGCCTTGACGCCGAGCCGAACCGCCGAGGCGTAAAGCGGGATCGACGTCGAGGCGGTCAGCGTCTCGCCATTGGCGTCCTCATAATCCATCTCGACGGTCATCCGCGCCGAATCCTGAAGTTCGGGGACATCGAGGGTCGCCCGGCGGGCACCCTGCGCATCGAGCATCATCGGAAGAGTGGCGGCGTTCGGAAGCTCCGGCTCGGAGCCGCCATTCTCGTCCTCGTCGAGCGCAGTGACGCCCTCGTGCATCGGGCTTCCGCCGAAGGTGTACCCTTCCCACTCGTCCGGGTGATCGTAGAGCGGCTCGTAGGCGGTTCGAAGCTTCACCGGCGCTCCGGCCGCGCCGCCGCCCGACAGATAGCCGACGTAAAGGTCGACCGGCAGGTGCCGCGGCCGCGCCGTCCGGGTCTTCGGGCCGCTGACGCTCGCCCGCATCGTCGGAAGCCTATATTCGTCGACCCGGAACGACTGCTCGGTGGAGAGGGTCTTGTCGCCGACCTTTATGCTGATGTCGTAGTCGCCGGCGGGCGCATCCTTCGGCGCCGCCCATTCGCTCTCGCCGATCCCGTCCTCGCCCAGCGTCACCGGCATTTCGAAGCTGGTGTCCGAGCCGCGATGCTGGAGGATGAGCTTGCCGTCGATCGCCCCGGCCGAGCGGAAGCCCTGCGCGGTCGGCATCCGGTAGACATGCTTCATGTGCACCGTCTCGCCGGCGCGAAGCAGAGTGCGGTCGAGGATGGTGTGGAGGATCGCCGAAGGATCGTCCCAACCATAAGGGAGGTCGAAATCGTAGGGGCGGATCCCCTCGCCCCAGTCGGATAGAACGAACGAGAAGTCGCCGCCGAGCCGGGCCGAGACCATCAGCGGCGGCGAATCCCCGCCGAGATTGTCGCAGCCGCTCCCGCTCGTCGGTGCGGGCAGGCCGGACCCGATCGGGAGCCGCCCGAACCGGTCCGTGCTCCCCTGCGCGAGAAGATTGCCGCTGCAGCTGTCCGTCACCCGCACCGCGGCGCCGGCGACCGGCATTCCGTCGTCGAGCGACGTCACCCAGGCGAGCGAGCCGCTCCGCCCCCATTTGAAGTGGACCGAGAGGTTGGTGACCAAAGCGGCGGCGTTGACGTAGCGGGTCGCCGGCCGGCCGAGCAGCGCGCGGCCGAGCACCGGGCTGGCGAGCTCGACGACGTAGAAGCCCGGCTTCGAAAGCGGCACTCCGACCACTTCGAACGCGCGGCCCTTGCCCGGCAAGGCGAGCTGCATATGCTGCACCGGGCCGGCCTTCGGACCGAGCAAGGGCGTGTCGCCGGTATGGTTGACCTCGACGGTGCGCCTTCCCCGATGCTCCTCGCGAATGTCGTCCTTCTGCGCGGCGGCGACCTTGCGCACCCATTCCGCCACCGCCGCATCGCCGTCGATCCGCGCCGAGACGCCGCCGACCGAGCGGACCGCCTGGCCGAGCTCCGGCTCGACTCCGCGCACCGTCAGGGGCAGCACTCCGCCTTCCTTGGCCTCGAGGATTCCGAACGGCGCGGCGAACTTCACCAGCGGCGGCGGCTCCGCGATCGCGACGTCGAGCGGGAATCGCGCCGCATTGGCGAGCGCCCGGCCGCTCGAGTCGCGAAGGTCGGTCGGAAGGATCAGCCGGGCGGTGATCGCCGGCGGCACCGGCGCCTTGAACTTGATCTCCGACAGGGTCGCGTCGTGCCCGTCGTCGACCGGCGCGAGCAGATGGCCGCCGCCGACGTCGAGCCTGACGGCGAGCGCCTGCGCGCGCGGCACCTCGGCGGTGAATTCGACCTTGAGCGGACGGAACGGGTTGCAGCCCGAATGCGGATTGATCCGCGAGCAGGTCAGGCGGGCCGTGAATTCCTGGCGGACGGTGAAGTCGAAGCGGTGGTCGGCGCCGGCCGTGTGTCCGTCGGGCGAGCGGATAGAGGCGCCCCAGACCAAAGCCATGTCGCGTCCGGGCGGAAGCGGGCGCCGGCACTTCAAGGCAACGATCTGGCTCAGCGCCGCGGCCCGCTCGGCGCCCGCCTTGGGCAGCGCCTCGTCGAGCGAGGCTGACTGGAGAAAGCTCTGCCGCTGCCAGCTCGACATGGCGCCGAGCACTTCCTCGGTCTTCTCCGCAGTCAGCAGGTCGACCGCTATCCGCTCGCCGATTCCGTCGACGGCGCAATAGGCCCCGCTGGCCACGGAGGCGCGGTCGATGGGGCCGTTGGCGGCGACGAAGAAGGCCTGGTCTTCCTCGATATCGTCCGAGCCGTCGTTCGGCATGATCGCCAGCGCGAAGGGCCCGCCGCTGTCGATGGTGAAGCTTCGCGTGCCGGTCAGCGGCTCGCCGTTCAGCGTCTTGAGCCCGGGCTTGAGCTGCGCCTTGCAAGTGGTGCTTCCGGGAAGCGGCTTCTCGAACTCCCAGACGAAGGTCGTCGGGTCGGTCCAGCGGCCGTCGCCGCCGACCTCGCATCCCATTTCGATCGGCGCCGACTCCTCCTGCTTGCCGAGCGGGACCATCGGCTCTGAGAAACGCAGGGTGAAGCGGGCGACGGCGCGGCCGTCGGTGCCCGGCACCGCGTCGAGGACGGCGGGCGGCGAAACGGCGGAGGCGGCGAGGGGAGACAGAAGGCCGAGGACAATTGCGACCCGAACAAGCCAGCCACGCATCGCGTCACTCCCTTAGCCGCCCCCGTCATGCCGGAGGATCGGGGGCGCGTCTAGCGGTGAAACGAAATATTTTCACGACGAATTGAGTAGGCGTGGGCGATTCGCGCAGCCGATCGTCGCGGCGCCGGTCCGTAGTTCCAGCGACGGCCGGGGCCTCGAGGAACGCGGAGGTGGGGTGAAGAACTCGACCGGCCGTGCCGAACTCCGCCTTCACCCTGGCCGGCTTGGGCACCCCTTTGCACCGGGGCCTCGGCTTCCGGGCGGGCGTCGAAGTATCGGTCCGATGAGGTCCCTCCCGAGCGACGAGGAGCGCGCGCTTCCTGCCTTGCAAAGCAGGGCGTCGACCTTGGTAGTGCACTCGTCCTGTCCTCGGCTCCGCGCCTTCCCCCTCCCTGCGTGCAGGGAGGGGGTTTCGGGGTCAGAGGAAGAAGTCGCTGGCGACCATGGCGTGGCCGGCGACGGGGTCGACCTGGATGACGAGGTCGGCATTGCCGTCGCCGTTGACGTCGCCTTCGACGAACCAGCTTGCGCCCGACTGGTAGGCGCGAAGCTCGCCCGCGGTGTGGCTGAAGGCGTCGGAGCCGATGAAGGTGAACGCCTGATCGCCGGCGACGTTGGAGTTCGCGTCGATATTCTGCAGCCAGATGTGATCGGAGACGAACTCGAAGTCGACGATGTGGTCGGTCTTCGCCGCGGTCGAATCCGCCGCGGACTGGTAGACGAAGACGTCGTTGCCCAGGCCGCCGCGCATCGTGTCGGCGCCGAGGCCGCCTTCCAGATAGTCCGCGCCGCCGAGGCCGTACATCGTGTCGTCGCCCGCTCCGCCGACGAAGGCGTCGTTGGCGGGACCGCCCGCGAACGTGTCGTTGCCGGCGCCGCCGTAGACGCTCAGCGCTCCATCGGTTTCGGCAAAGCCGTTGAAGAACAGGCTCTCGTCGGCCAGCAGCCCGCCCGCATAGACGGTAAGCCTGCCGCCGGCCGGCACGTTCGCGTCGACGGTCGTGATCGAATAGGTGACGTGCTCCGTGCCGCCTGCCGCCGTTCCGCTCAGCAGGCTGAGATTCTCCACCCCCGAAAGCGAGTTCGCGCCGAGCGTGAGGTTGTAGTTTCCGAGCAGCCCGACCGTGTCCGTTCCGGCTCCGCCGACCACCGTGTCCGCCGCGGTGAAGGCCGCGCCGAAGTAGAAATAGTCGTTGCCGCCATTGCCGTAGGCGGTGTCGTTGCCGCCCGAGGAGAGGTCGAGCACGTCGTTGCCGTTGCCCATCGTCAGGACGTTGTCGAGGGCGTTTCCGACCACGACCTGCCCGGCGTCGGAGGTGCCGAGGAAATTCTCGACATTCGCCGGCAGGGTGTAGGAGGCCAGGCCGGTGCGGACCTCGTCCGTGCCCTCTCCGGAGGCCTCGGTCACCGAATCCAGCACAGTGTCGACATAATAGATGTCGTTGCCGGTGCCGCCGATCATCTGGTCGTCGCCCGTGCCGCCGTTCAGCGTGTCGTTGCCGCCGCGACCGTACAATATGTCGTTGCCGCCGAGGCCGTTCAGGACGTCGGTGTCGGCGACGGACGTGTTCGAGCTGTTGTTGCCGTCGAGGACGTCGACCCCGGCGGTGCCGGTCAGGGTGTCGTTGCCGGTTCCGCCGAGAACGGCGATCGCGTCGTTCGTGTCGCCCACCAGGGTAAGCGTTCCGATCGCCGCCGACGCGTCGAAGGTGACGTCGGTGGTGAGGTTGCGGAAGCTGAACTCCTCGCCCACCCGCTCGATATTGTTGCTCGCCAGGGTGAGGCCGACGGCGTCGACGCCCACCGCCATTCCGGTGCCGAGGCCGCGCAGGCTGTTGCCCGTAATGTCGGCCGTCGACGGACCGGTCATGTCGAGATTGACGCCGGTGCGCGACCATTCGATTCGGTTGCCGGCGACGACGAGGGCAACCCCGCCGCCGTCGAACCAGATCGCCCGGCCCCACGAAGCGGTGCCGAACAGGCCCTGCGAGCTGCCCGAGATGAGGTTGCCGGTGATCGAGATCTTGCCCGCGGACACCACCGTCGTGGCGATGGCGCGGTCGTCGACCCCGTTCGCTCCGCCGGCCACGCTCGACCAGAAGATCGAATTGGTGACGACATGGCCGGTGGCGCCGCCGCCGGTCTGGAACAGGAGCGCCGGGTTGGACGCGCCGCCGCCGGTCGTGGTCGAGTCGTTGAGGAAGCGCAGGCCGTCGAGAGTGACGTTGTCCGCCGCCGTGACGTGGACGTGGCCGACGATCGTCGTCTCGCCGGTGCCGCCCGAAGCGTCGCGGCCGCCGACCGCGACTCCCGCCCCGGCGCCGAGGATGGTCACTCCGACGCCGACCGTCACGTTCTCATGATAGGTCCCGGCCGCGACCCGCACCGTGTAATCGTCCGAAGCCGCGTCGACCGCCGCCTGGATGGTTCCGTACGTACCGACCAGATGGCCGCCTGCATCGAACAGCTGCACCGGATCGGTGAGGCTGAGCGTCGTTCCGGCGAAGGTCAGCTTCTCGACGCTGATCAGTGAGTCGCTGCCGTCGTCGCCGCCGGCGGGGACGTTGTCGGTGACGTGGGTGAAGCCGGTCACCCGGCCGTCCGCGCCCGTGGTCATGACGATCGTATAGTCGGAGCGCTGGCCGGAATAGACCGCCGTGTCGGTGTCCGCACCGCCGTCCAGCATGTCGTTGCCGCCATGCCCGACCAGCACGTCGTCCCCGGCGGCGCCGGAGAAGCTGTCGGCTCCGAGCGAGCCGGCGAGATAGTCGGCGAACTGGGTGCCGGTCTGGTGGAAGCTCGCCGTCGTGGTGAACGCCGCGCCGTAGCTTTCTTCGGGCGCGAAGTGGACGCCCTCGACGAGGATCTGGCCGAAGCCGTTGCGCGCCAGGATCGGATCGGTGTCCAGCCCGACGGTGCCGCCGGTGTAGGAATAGGCATAGACGCCGTAATCGAGGTGGGTGAAGCTGTTGTCGGTCACTTCGACGGCGACGCCCTTGACGTCCGACAGGTCGAGACCTGCCGCGCTTCCGGCGCTGCCCGCGCCGGTGATGACGTTGTTGGTGATCGCCAGCGCTCCGCTCGGCTCGTAGGCGATGATGCCCGACGCATAGGTGCCGCCGCCGCTGTAGCCGAAGCCGCTGATCGCGTTGCCGTCGAGGAGGCCTTGGGAATTGCCGATCTGGACGCCGTTCTGAGCGGTTAGGTTGGTGCCGCCGATCCCGACGATCACGTTGCTGACGAAGTCGACATCCACTCCGAAGATCAGGGCGCCGGTCTTCTGGAAGCCGCTGATCGACACGCTCCTGACCTCGACCTGGAGACCCGCCGTATGGCCACCGTCGACGAACAGGCCCGAGCCGTGTTGCAGGCCGAACAGGCCGCCGCCGGTGCTGTTGCCGACATTCTGGATGTCGACGTGCCTCACCGCGCCGGAGGAGTTGAAATAGCCGATTCCGGTGAGCTCGTCCGAGTTGCTTCCGGCGGTCGTGTCGCCGGCGAAGCTTCCGTCGACGTGGATCCCGCTGATGTCCACTCCGGTCGACCCGTTGACCGCGATGACGGCTCGGACCGGATCGCCGAACGTCTCGCTGTTCGCGTTGACCGCGAGCACCGAGGGCGCCTTGACGATCACGTTCGCACCGGAGGCAGCCATGATGGTGAGCCCGGTGAAGTCGGTGACGGTCAGCTGCTCGGTATAGGTTCCGCCGGCGATGAGGATGGTGTCCCCGTCGCTCGCCGCGTCGATCGCCGCCTGGATGGTGGCGAAGCCGCCGGAGCCGACCAGCAGCATCCGGCCCGCGCCGGCGCTGTCGACGATCTCGACGCCGGTCAGAAGATCCGTGCCTTCGTTCGCCGTGGTGACCTTCCAGCCGGCCTGGTCGCCCGCCGTCCGCGGATCGGCGTCGGCGATCGCCTCGATCGTGAAGGTGGCATCCGCCAGGGTGGCAGTGTCCACTCCGGTGCCGCCGACGAGCACGTCGTTGCCGGTTCCGCCGTCGAGCACGTCGTTGGCGTCGCCCGCGTCGATATAGTCGTCGCCCCCCGCGCCGTGGAAGATGGAGTCATGGCCGGAGCCGGCGACATATTCGGACGCGAAGATCCCGTTCGCCTCGTCGGTGCCGGTGATCTCCTGGCCTCCCGGCGTGCCGTCGCCATAAGCGAAGATCGACGTCGCGCGGTTGGTGCCGTGGAACACGTTGCCGTCGCCGAAATAGCTTCCGACATCCTCGACGCTGTCGAAGCTGCCATAGCCGACATGCGAGCCGACGCTGTTGGCGAAGTCGTTGCCGTCGATCAGCGTTCCTGCCGCCCAGTCGTCGCCGACGATGGCGTTACCATTGCCGTCGAAATGGTTGCCGGTCGCTTCGAACTGGGTCGACGGATTGAAGTAGGTGCCCGAATCCCAGCCGGCGACGAGGCTGCCGCTCAGCACTAGGCCGGTCACGCCGCCATTGTAGGGCGTGACGATTCCGGTGTCGGCGGTGTTGTCGCCCCGGACGACGAGGTTGGTCAGGGTCACGTCGTCCGCGTCGACGTAGATGCCGGCCGGATTGCCCGCCAGCATTCCGCCGCCGAGCACTTCGACGCCGTCGAGCGTCGCGCCCGCCGCATGCATGTAGAAGCCGTCGACGATCGCCTCGGCACCGCGCGTGCCGGCGCCGTCCACGCCGGCGTTCGGACCCTTGATGGTGACGTCCTTGTCGACCGTCACGAGCTCGTCGTAATTGCCGGCGGCGAGGACGATGGTGTCGCCCGCCGAGGCCGCGTTCACCGCCGCCTGGATGGTGCCGTAGGTGCCGACGAGGTGGTTCGAGCCGTCGAACAGCTGGACCGGCTGGGCGAGGTCCATCGAGGCGTTGCCGAACTGAAGCTTCTCGATCCCGACGAGCGTGTCGGTGCCTTCGTCGCCGTTCGAGGTATCCGTGTCCTGGACCCCGGTGAAGCCGGTGACGAAGCCGCTCGAATCGGTCGTCACGCTGATCGCGTAGCCGCTGCTCGGCCCCGCATAGACGGCGGTGTCGAGATCCTCGCCGCCGTTCAGCGTGTCGTTGCCGCCATTGCCGTGGAACGTGTCGTTGCCGCCGAGGCCTGACAGCATGTCGTCGCCCGCGCCGCCGTTGAGCAGGTCGGCGCCCGTCGAGCCGTCGACATGATGAACCGTGGTGAGCGAGGGGGTCGGCTCGAAGTCGACGCCCGCGCTGTACGGATCGCCCAGGTCGACATGGGTGATGCTGTTATTCTCGATGAGGATGCCGGTGGGCGCGATGTCGCCATACACGCCGATTCCGGTGTCGACGTAGGAGATCGCGTTGCCGCTGATCTCGCCGCCGCTCGTCGGAGTGCCGAAGTCGACCACGTAGATCCCGACGACCTTGGCGTCCGTCGACGAGTCGTTGGAGCCGGTGATCGTGTTGCCGGTGATGTTGAGGTCGGTGTTGCCGAAGGCCAGGACGGCGCCGGAATAGGCGTCGGCCGGTCCGGCATAGCCGATGCCGGTGATCGTGTTGCCCGAGATGATGCCGGTGGAATTTCCGACCTGGATCCCGTTCTGGGCGATCGTCGTGCTCGCTCCGGCGCCGGTGATCGTCACGCCGGTTACGGCGAGATCGGCGCGGTTGAAGGCGGTGGCGTTCTTCTGGAAGTCGGTGATCGAGCCGCCGGTCATGGCGAATGCCATCAACGTGTCGTTGTCGGCCGCGACCGCGACCCCGCGCTGGACGCCGCTGATATCGCCGCCGATCAACGGGTCGCGGACGTGGGCGACGTCGACGTTGGTGAGGCCGCCCGAGCTGTTGCGGTAGAAGACGCCGTAGAAGTTCGCCTGGCCCGCGCCGCCGCCCTCGTCGACGGTGTTGCCGGAGCCGTTGCCGTCGATGTCGATGTCGACGAGCGTGACGTTGGCCGAATCCTTGACGGTGAAGACGGCGTGGACCTCGCGGTCCGCCGACGAGCGCACGGTCTCGTGAACGTCGGCCGGGGCCTGGATGGTCACCTGAGCGCCCGCGAGCGCCTTGATGGTCAGGTTGTCGCGATGGTCGACCACCACCTGCTCGGAATAGGTGCCGGCGGCGACGAGGATGGTGTCGCCGTTATGCGCCGCGTTGACCGCCTCCTGGATCGTGGCGAAGCCGCCCGATCCGACCAGCAGGGTCTTGGCCGAGCCGCCGTCGTCGACGATCTCCACCCCGATCAGGGTGTCGGTGCCGTCGGACGAGGTCACGGTCCAGTTGCCGCCGACCACCGCGTAGGTGGCGCCGCTCCCGACATGGGCGGTGTCGATTCCCGTTCCGCCGTCGATCGTATCGTTGCCCGCTCCGCCGGTGAGGCTGTCGTCGCCGCCGCGGCCGAACAGGAAGTCGTCGCCGGCGGCGCCCTTCAGCGTGTCGGCATCGGCGTCGGTCAGGTGGCCGGGCCGGTTGTTGGCGTCGATATAATCGGCCTTGGCCGAGCCGGTGATCGTGTCGTCGCCGGAGCCGCCGAGGATGACGATCAGGTCGTTCGAATTGCCGACCGGGGTCAGCGCGTCGACGGCCTGGCCGGCGTCGAACGTGATCGATTCCGACAGGTTGCGGAAGTTGAAGTCGTCGCCGACGTTCTGGAAGTCGTTGCTGACCGCGGAGAAGCCGTCGTCGGTTATTCCAACCGAGAAGCCGGTGCCGAGGTTGGCGAGGACGTTATCGTTGATGATCGCGACCGACCCGCCGGAGAGGTCGAGGTTGAAGCCGGTACGCGACCATTGAAGGATGTTGCCCGAGGCGTTGAGGTTCACGCCGCCGCCGTCGAACCACACGTCGCGGCCCCACGAAGCGGTTCCGAACAGGCCCTGCGACGAACCCGAGATGAGGTTGTTGGTGAGGGTGATCTGGCCGTCCGCGATGACCGCGGCCGAGATTGCGCGGTCGTCGACGCCGTTGGCGCCGCCCGCCACCGTCGACCAGAAGATCGAGTTGGTGACGAGATGGCCTACTGAGCCGCCTCCGGTCAGGAACTGGAGCGCCGGGTTCGAAGCGCCGCCGCCCGAGGTGGTCGCATCGTTGAGGAAGCGAAGCCCGTTCAGGGTCACATGCTCGACCGAAGTGACCTTGGAATGGCCGACGATGGTCGTCTCGCCGACCCCATTGGCGGCGTCGCGCCCGCCGACCGCCGAGGTCTTGGCGCCGAGGATCCGGACGCCCGTGCTGATGTCGAGATTTTCGTGATACACGCCCGCGGCGATGCGGATCGTGTAGGTGTCCTGCGACGCGTTGATGGCCCCCTGGATCGAGTCAAAGGTGCCGACCAGCTGGTTGTTCTGATCGAACAGCTGGACGGACTTGGACGCGTCGAGGGTGCGGTTCGAAAATTGTACGGCCTCGACGCTGTTGAGGGTGTCGATCCCCTCGTTGCCGTTGCTCGGCTCGTTGTCGCCGACGGAGGAGAAGCCGACGATCCGGCCGCCCGCGCCGGTGATCATGGTGATCGAATAATCGCCGCGATTGCCGTCGTAGACCGCAGTGTCGGTGCCCGCGCCGCCGTTTAGCGAGTCGTTGCCAGCGCCTCCGTGAAGCGTGTCGTTGCCGTTGCCGCCGTTCAGCGTGTCGTTGCTGCCGCCGCCGTCGAGCACATCGTTGTCGTCCTCGCCGTTCAGCGTGTCGACTCCGTTGCCGCCGGAGAGGCTGTCATCGCCCGCGCCGCCGAACAGAACGTCGTTATTGTCCCCCCCGGAGAGCGAGTCGTTGCCGCCATTGCCGTGGAGCTCGTCGTCGCCCGCTCCGCCCATCAGCGTGTCGGCCTGCTCGCCGCCATACGCCTTGTCGTTGCCGCCGCGCCCGTCGTAGCTGAAGCCGCCGCCGGCCCCCGAAGTGTCGCCGTTGAACGATTCGGCGAAGTCGGTGCCGATGAAGCTGTGGGTGTAGTCGGTCGGGTAGATCTGCACCGGACGCGCCGCGCCGCTGTGCGTGATCGTGTTGCCGCTGACGTAGCTGTTGAGGTCGACGCTGTCCGGACCGAACGGGAAGAGGTTGAGGCTTCCGGCGTAGATGCCGTCGAACGTGTTGCCGGTGATCGCGACGTGCGAGCTCTCGGAATTGACTCCGTTGCCAAGCCCGGTCGCCGGGCCGAGATCGCCCTGGAAGCGGTTGTCGTGGATCGCTCCGGCGGTTCCGCCGCCCGAGACGTAGACTCCGATCCCATAGCCCTTGAAAAGGTTGCGGCCGATATCGAGGCCGCTCACCGATCCGGTGATCACCGCCGTGTCGCCGCTGCCCTGGAGAACCGAGTTCAAGAGGGCGAAGCCGTTCGCCTTGACCTCGACGGCGGTGGTGCCGAGCGATCCGGCCGCCGCTCCGACGAGCTTGAAGCCGTCGATCGTCGCGCCGGCCGCGTTGATCGTGATCTGGCCGTCGATGACGGATTCCGCCCCTCGGACGCCGGTGCCGTCGACGCCATGGTTGGCGCCGAGGATGGTCACGTCCTTGTTGACGTTGAGGGTCTCGGAATAGCTTCCGGAGCGGACGAGGATGGTGTCGCCGTCGGCGGCGGCGTCGATCGCCGCCTGGATGGACGCGTAGCCGCCGTTTCCGACCAGGAGCGTCTTGCCCGCCGCGCCGTCGTCGACGATCTCGACGTTGGTGAGGCTATCGGTGCCGCCCGCATCGGTGACCGTCCAGCCGCCGCTGCCATTCTCGACGATCGTCGCCGCGCCGGTGTAGCGCGCCGTGTCGATCCCGCCGCCGCCGGCGATCATGTCGTTGCCGCCATTGCCCTGGAGCGTGTCGTTGCCGGTGCCGCCGTCGATCGTATCGTTGCCGCCCGCGCCGGTGATGGCGTTGTCGGCGCCGTTGCCCGTCAGGGTCTGGCCGGCCGCATTGGTGCCGGTGAGGTTCTCGACGTCCGGAAGGCTGGCCAGGCTGTAGCTGGAGAGGCCGGTGCGGATCTCGTCCGTCCCCTGCCCCGCCGACTCGGTGACGGTGTCGCCGGCGCTGTCGACGACGTAGACGTCGTTGCCGTCGCCGCCGACCAGCTGGTCGTCGCCGGTGCCGCCGTCGAGCGTGTCGTTGCCGCCTCGGCCGTAGAGGATGTCGTTGCCGCCCAGGCCGCTCAGCACGTCGGTGTCGCTGGCGTTCGGGTTATTGCTGTTGTTGCCGTCGATGATGTCGGCGCCCGACGTTCCGGTGAAGGTGTCGTTGCCCGAGCCGCCGAGGATGACGATCGGGTCGTTGAAGTCTCCGACCGGGGTCAGGGTCGCGACCGCCGCTCCGGCGTCGAAGGTGACGTCGGTGGTGAGGTTGCGGAAGCTGAACTCCTCGTTCACGCGCTCGATATTGTTGCCGCTGACGCTCAGCCCGTCCGAGTCGACGCCCACGGCGATACCGGTTCCGAGGCCGCGGAAGCTGTTGTTGGCGATATTGGCGGTCGACGTCCCCGACATGTCGAGGTTGAGGCCGCTCCGGGTCCACTCGATCCGGTTGCCGGTCACCGACAGGGCCACGCCGCCGCCGTCGAACCAGATCGCCCGGGCCCAGGACGCGGTGCCGAACTGGCCCTGCGACGTCCCGGAGATGAGGTTGTTGGTGATCGCGATCGACCCGTTGGGGATGACCACCGTCGAGATCGCCCGGTCGTCAACGGCGCCGCCCGCGATCGTCGACCAGAAGATCGAGTTGGTGACGACGTGGCCCGAGGCGCCGCCGCCGGTCAGGAACTGGAGGGTCGGAGCGGTTGTCGTCGTGTCGTTGAGGAAGCGAAGGCCGTTGAGGGTGACGTTGTCCGCCGCGGTGACCTTGGCGACTCCGACGATATTGGTCTCGCCGGCACCGCCGGCCGCGTCGCGTCCGGCGACGGCGACGTTCACTTCGGCGCCGAAGATCGCGACTCCGCGATCGACGACGAGGTTCTCGTTATACGTGCCCGCGGCAACCCGGATCGTATAATCGTCCGAAGCGGCGTTGATCGCGGCCTGGATGGTTCCGAACGTGCCGACCAGCCGGCCGCCCGAATCGAACAGCTGCACCGGATCGGCGAGGTTGAGATTGAGGACCTGGTCGGAGAAGGCCAGCTTCTCGACGCTGGTCAGCGTATCGGTGCCCTCGTCGCCATTGGCGGCATTGGTGTCGGTAACCGAGCTGAAGCTCGTCACCCGGCCGGCCGAATCCGTGGCATAGGTGTAGCTGTAGCCGGCCATCGGACCGGAATAGACCGCGGTGTCGGTTCCGCTTCCGCCGTTCAGCGTGTCGTTGCCGGTTCCGCCGGTCATGGCGTCGTCGCCGTTGCCGCCGTTGAGCGTGTCGGCGCCGGCCAGGCCGATCAGCGCGTCGTTGCCGTCGCCGCCGCTCAGCGTGTCGTTGCCGGTCGCGCCGGTGAGCGTCTCGTCGAGGCTGCCGATGCCGGTGAGGTTCAGAGCGCCGATGAAGCCGTCGAAATTGTAGGCGGTGAACCCGCCCGTATAGCCGTTGCTGATCGCGAAGATGGTGACGAAGCCGTTGGTCGCGCCGCCGCCGTCGCGGTCGACCTGAAGCAGCAGGTCGGTGCCCGACTGGACCAGGCGCAGGTGGTTGTCGGCGAAGGCGTTGCTGTTCGCCGTGTAGCCGGTCAGGCCGAAGTTCAGGAAGTTCGTCATCTCGAACTTGTCGCCGGAATCGCCGCGCTCGAAGTCGGTCACCCGGTCGTTACGGGCCGTTGCCGCCGCGGCGGTCGAGTTCGCCGCGCTGTTCCCGACGCCGAGCTGGATGATGTCCGCTCCGCTGCCCAGCGCGATCTGGTAGGCGTTGACGCCGGCCGCGCCGAGCATGGAGATGCTGACGATGTCCGCGCCGGAGCCGGCATTGATCGTGGCGCTCGCCACGCCGCTGAGCACGATCCGGTCGTTGCCGGCCCCGCCGTCGACCGTGACGACGTCGACGTTGCGATCGCTCGAGGTCGTTCCGAGCGCCTCATAGGTCGCGCTGGCGCCGGTTCCGGTCGCCGACAGGCCCGAGGTGTTGGTCGCGAGCGCCGCCGACAGGGTGCCGCCGCGAAGCTCGAGGAAGTCGTCGCCGTCGCCGCCGTCCATGTTGACGTTGGTCGCGACCGCGGCGGCCGCGCGGGTCACCCAGATGCTGTCGTTGCCGCCATAGCCGTAGAGCGAGTCGGTCTGGCCGGTGGGGCCGGAGGCGGCGCCGTCGATGATCAGGTTGAACCCGTCGTCGCCGCGCAGCGTGTCGCCGAAGTTCGAGCCGGTCAGATATTCGATTCCGGTCAGCGTATCGATGCCCTCGCCGCCGGTGTTCTGGGCGGTTCCGACGATGCGCAGGTCGACGTTCACGCCGGCCGTCGAATTGACGTAGGTGACCGTGTCGAGGCCCTCGCCGCCGATCAGCGTGTCGTTGCCGAGCCCGCCCGATAGAAGGTCGTTGCCGTACCAGCCGTCGAGCGTGTCGTCGCCGGCGAGGCCGGTGAGGCTGTCGAGCGTTCCGCCGCCCTTGACGACGTCGTTGACGTTGGAGCCGCGGAAGGTGACCCGCTCGATGCTGGTCAGCGAGCCGACGACGGCGCCGTTCCAGCTGATGTCGCTGTTGCCGGCGAGGCTGCCGATGTCGAACGCGATTCCGACGGTGCTCGCGCCCACTCCGGCGCGCGTGTCGTAGACCAGGATCGCGACGTCGGTTCCGTCGCCGCCGTCATAGATGTCGTCGCCGCCGTCGACTCCGGTGAAGAACTGGCTGATGTTGTTGACGACTCCGCCGACCAGGGTGTCGTCGCCGTCGCCGCCGCGCAGGATGTCGTTGCCCTGTCCGCCGCCGATATAGTCGGAGCCCGCTCCGCCTTCGATCGTGTCGGAGCTTCCGTCGTCGAGCGCGGCGCTCGTTCCGCCGAGCAGGACGTCGTTGCCGTCGCCGCCGAAGATCACGTCGGCGCCGTTGCGGCCTTCGATCGTGTCCGCCTGCGAGCCGCCGGTCAGGCGGTTGGCGAGCGTGCTGCCGGTCAGCGCGTTGGCGAAGGCCGCGGAGCCGATCAGGTTCTCGATGTTGGTGATCGTGTCGGTACCGCCGAACGTCCCGGTATTCTGGGCGGTAAGGGTGTTGAGGTTGACGACGACCGTCGAGGTCGCGCCGGAATAATCGAGCGTGTCGATCCCGGCCGCACCGTTGTAGGCGTCGTTGCCGCCGCCGTCGTAGAAGATGTTGTCGTTGCCGTCGCCGGTGACGTTGTCCGCGCCCGAACCGGTGCGGACGTTCTCGAAATTGACGATGATGTCGTTGCCCCAGCCGGTAGCCTGGGCCGTCGTCGTCGCAAGGTTGACGGTCGTCGGAGTTGATCCGGTGAAGGAAATCGTATCCGAGCCGAGGCCGCCGTCGAGGATGTCGTCGCCGAGGCCGCCCTCGATCGCGTTGGCGTTGGAATCGCCGGTCAGGACGTCGGCGCCCGATCCGCCGGTGAGGTTCTCGATGTTGTGCAGAGTGGCGATCGCCAGGCCCGCGACGGTGGCGGTGCCGTCCGTCGCGCCGTTCAGAGTCGCCGTCACACTCGAGGCGATGCCCGCGAAGGAAGCGGTGTCGCTCCCGGCCCCGCCGTCGAGGAAGTCGACGGTTCCGCCGGCATTCGCACCCGGGTTGAGGGTGTCGTCGCCCGCTCCGCCCGACAGGGTGTTGGCGTTCGAATCGCCGGTCAGTCGGTCGTTGAAGCCGGAACCGGCGAGGTTCTCGAATCCGCTGAGCGTGTCGGTGCCCGCGCTGACCGTGTTCTGCGCGGAGCCCTGCGAAGCGAGGCTGACCGTCACTCCGGCGGTCGCGCCGGCATAGGAGGCGGTGTCGTTGCCCAGTCCGCCGGCGAGGGTGTCGGCGCCCAGGCCGCCCTCGATGACGTTGTCGTTGCCGTCGCCGGTCAGGGTGTCGTTGTACTGCGAGCCGATCAGATTCTCGATCCCGGTCAGGATGTCGTTGCCGGCGCCGACCGTGTTCTGGGCCGAGCCCTGGAGGTTCAGGTCGACGGTGACTCCGGTCGTGCCGGCGCCGCCGCCGTTGTAGGCGGTGGTGAACGCCGCGGTGTCGTTGCCGGTGCCGCCGGTCAGCGTGTCGTTTCCGATCGTTCCGTAGAGGACGTCGTTGCCGTCGCCGCCGTCCAGGACCGCGACGCTGGTGTTGTTGGGCGTGAACACCGTCGATCCGGCGGCGCCCTGAAGCGAGATGTTCAGCTGATAGGTCTGCCCGGCGAGCATCGGCTGCGCGGACGCGCCAGACGTGAAGCGGCCGACCCGGACGTAGTAGGTCCCGGCGGCGGTGAAGGTGTAGGTGATGTAGCCGTCGTCGCCGGTGGTCGTGCCGGGGTCGCCCGGGCCGGTGTCGTTGCTGGTGATCAGATTGCCCGAGGCGTCGACCAGTTCGATGATGCTGTCGGTGAGCGAGCCGGTGCCGTCGATGTCGAAGATCGCCTGCGCGCCGGCCGCCGTGACGTCGATCCGGTAATATTCCAGGCTGCCGCCGGTCGCCGTGGCGTTGATCGTCGCGTGCGGGATCGTCGTCGAGCTGGTGATGTTCGGGTTCGAGTCGACGTCGTAGAAGCCGGCCGTGTTCACCGCGTTGGCGATGCTGTTATTGTTCGTCGTCTGGGGCTTGGCAATGTCCGGCTGCGAGGCCGGGGTTCCGACCACGAAGCTGGTGGAGACGGTGAAGCCGCCGCCCACCAGCCGGTCGTTTCCGTCGCCGCCCGACAGGGTGTCCGTCCCGCCCGAGCCGCCGGTCAGGATGTTGTCCTGGCCGTTGCCGGTGATCGTGTCGTTGCCGCTGGTGCCGCCGATATTCTCGATGCTGCGAAGCGTGTCGGTCTCGCCGTCATGGGTGACGACGACGTCCGCATTGGTGTCGTTCAAGGTGACGTTCACACCGGTGGTGCTGGTGAAGATCACCGTGTCGCTGCCGGCCCCGCCGTCGAGGAAGTTGTTGGCGGTGTTGCCGACGAAGATGTCGTTGCCCGAGCCGCCCTTGACGTTCTCGATCAGCGAGCGCGCGTCGTTATTGTAGAGCAGCGACATGGCGATGTTGCCGGGCGCCAGGTTGACCAGGTTCTGGTAGGCCAGGTTGTTGGCGAGCTGGGCCGGATCGAACGTCGAGAATTCGCCCGGACGAAGGTCGACGGTCACGCCGTTCGAGTAGTTGCTGACGTCGATCGTGTCGTTGCCGCCGCCGTCCCAGATGGTCGAGTAGATCTTGTTG
>Ga0207652_10000786_pt1 | contig 30309 bp, 22 predicted proteins | sample KBSC63BmetaG_FD_184334 | JGI IMG/M metagenome (GOLD analysis project Ga0207652, IMG submission 184334) | Corn rhizosphere microbial communities from Kellogg Biological Station, Michigan, USA - KBS C6-3B metaG (SPAdes) (version 2) | ecosystem: Host-associated > Plants > Roots > Rhizosphere ...
GCTCCGCGATCTGCCCATCTTCCAGAGCCACGGACGCGCGGATCGTGAGCTGTCCTTCGCCGCCGCTGACTCATTACGCAACGACCTGGTGACAACCGGGGCGACAGTGCAATGGTGGCCGTTCGACGGCGGACACGAGATCCCGCTTCAGGTGCTGCGCGCGCTGAAAAAGTTCATCCAGCGGCAGGCGAGAGTCGAGACAGAGAGGATGGCCGATGATATCGTTCGACGCGAAAAATCTTAACCGAGGGGCACTCACGTGAAGGACCATTCCAAAGCCAGCGCGGGCGTCCAGGCCGCGGCGCGCGTGGGGACCGAGGTCGCCGCAGCCCACGCCGACGACGTCGATCGCCAGGCGCGGTTTCCCAGGGAGGCGCTGGAGGCCCTGAAGAAAGAGAAGCTGCTGGGCGCCTTCGTGCCGCAAGAGCTGGGCGGCCTGGGGCACGGCATGATCGAGCTGGCGGCCGCGTGCACGGCGCTGGCGCAGAACTGCTCGGCGACGGGCATGGTGCTGGCGATGCACCACATACAGGTGGCCTGTCTGGTGCGCCATGGTCTGTCGGAGCCGACCATCCGCGACTACCTGGTCGAGCTGTGCGAGCGGCAATTGTTGGTCGCGTCGATCACCTCCGAGGTGGGCGTGGGCGGGGACACCCGCACCAGCATCTGTGCGGTCGAGCGCGACGACGCCGCCGGCACGTTCCGGTTCAAGAAGGAGGCCACCACCATCTCGTATGGTGAGCAGGCCGATGACTGGCTGGCCACCTGCCGGCGCGCCCCCGACGCGGCCGGCAGCGATCAGGTGCTGGTGCTGCTGCGCAAGGGCGACACCACGCTGACCCGGACGTCCAACTGGGACACGCTGGGCATGCGTGGCACGTGCAGCCCGGGCTTCAGCGTGGTGTCCTCGGGCAAGACGGGTCAGATCGTGCCGGGGTCGTTCGCCGACTCGTCGGCCGAGACCATGGTGCCGTTCTCGCATATCCTCTGGTCGGCCGTGTGGCTGGGCATCGCCACGGACGCCGTGGCGCGCGCCAGCGCGTTCGTGCGGGCCGAGGCCCGCCGCAAGCCCGGTTCGGTTCCGCCGACTGCCATGCGCCTGGCCGAGCTGTCGGCGCGCCTGCAGATCATGCGGACCAACGTGCACGCCGTCGCCGCCGAGTGCGACGAGCTGATGCGGTCCGAGGGGACGCAGGCCCTGCTGAGCCTGGGCTTCGCGCTGAAGATGAACAACCTGAAGGTCTCGTCATCCGAGATGGTGGCAGAGATCGTGCATCGCGCGTTGTCGATTTGCGGGATCATGGCCTACAAGAACGACACGCCCTTCAGCCTGGGGCGCCACCTGCGCGACGCGCTGTCGGCGGCGCTGATGATCGGCAACGACCGTATCTTGTCGAAGAGCGCCTCGATGCTGCTCGTCTACAAGGACGACTGAACGGCCAGACCGTCAGACGCTTTCGAGTTTCGAGCTCAGTCATCCGGAGGAGGACACGCGTGTCTGTCAAAGAGTACGACGCAACGAAGTTCTACGAAGACCTGGTCAAGCATCGCCTGATCATCCCGGTGGGCGTTCAGGGCGCCTTCGGGCGCGGGCCGGACTTCGAGAAGGTGCTGGCGGGGTTCAACGCGTACGTCAGTCGGGTGGCCAGCAACGACGGCGCCGAGGTGATGCTGTTCCCCCCGATCATCGACCGCCGCGTGCTGGAGCGCAGCGACTTCCTCGATTCGTTCCCTCAGCTGGCCGGCAGCGTCTTCAGCTTCTTCGGCAACGAGAAGCAGGCCAAGGAGCTGAGCGAGAAGGTCCACGCGGGCCAGCCGTGGGGCGATCTGCAGGGGATCACGTCGGTGGTGCTGAACCCTGCCGCCTGCTACCCGGTCTACCCGTCGTTCACCGGCAACGTCCCCGCGAACGGACGCCTGGTCGATATGCAGAACTGGGTGTACCGGCACGAGCCGTCCCCCGAGCCGACGCGCATGCAGGCCTTCCGGGTGCGCGAGTTCGTGCGCGCGGGGACGCCCGAGATGGTCGTCGACTGGCGCGACACCTGGGTGAAGCGCGGGGTCGAGATCCTGACCTCGCTGGGCCTGCCCGCGCGGCCCGACGTGGCGTCGGATCCCTTCTTCGGGCGCGGCGGCCGCATGCTGGCCGTCAGTCAGAAGGAGCAGAAGCTGAAGTTCGAGGTGCTGATCCCCGTGATCTCCGAGGAGAAGCCGACCGCTGTCTGCTCGTTCAACTATCACCAGGATCACTTCGGGCACACCTTCGACATCAAGACGGGCGACGGACAGACCGCGCACACCGCCTGCCTGGGCTTCGGGCTGGAACGCTGCGTAATGGCCCTGTTCCGGCATCACGGCTGCGACATCGGCGCCTGGCCGAAAGAAGTCTGCGCCCGCCTGTGGCCGTGAGGATCCGGTGACGATGCTGTCGCTCGATCCAGACAAGTATCAAAGGCACGCCCTGCACGCCGAGGAGCGGGACTGGGTCGAGAAGAACTGCTACATCGACATCTGGATCGAGGTCCTGCACGCGCAGGGCCTGGAACCGCTGGCCATGTTGCCGTTCACGGTGGCCATGGACTTCGAGGGCGATCAGTGGACGTTCTTCAAGCCGCCGCACGGGGAGCTGTGGGATCTGTACGGGGTCGACGTGCAGGAGATGACCGTGTGGCGCCCGCTGCTGGAGCACGTGGTGCTGCACACGGCGGCCGGCAAGCTGGTCAGCACCGAAGCGGACGCCTTCTTCCTGCCCGACACGCGCGGCACCGACTACCGGGCGCAGCACACGAAGACGACCATCGTCGCCGTCGAGATCGACGTCGAGCGGCGGCGCCTGGGCTACTTCCACAACGCCGGCTACTTCACGCTGGAGGGGGACGACTTCGCGGGGCTGTTCCGGTTGAACGCGCCCCGGGATCCCGCGTTCATGCCGCTGTTCGCCGAGGTGATTCGAACCGACCGCGTCCGGCGCGCCACGCCTGAAGAGCTGCGGAGGCAGGCGGCCGGCCTGCTGCGCCGGCACACCGCGCGCCTCCCGGCGGCCAATCCGGTGGAGGCGTTCGCGGCCGGCTTCGCGGGCGAGTTGCCACGTCTTCAGCAGGAGGGCCTGGGCTACTATCACGCTTACGCGTTCGCCACCGTGCGCCAGCTGGGCGCCGCGGCCGAGCTGGCCGCGCTGTTCCTGCGCTGGTTGACCGCCGAGGCCCCGGAGGCCCGGCTGACCGAGGCGGCGGACGCCTACACGCGCGTGTCGTCCGCGATGAAGGCGTTGATCCTGAAGGGCGCGCGCGCCGTGAACGCCAAGCGTCCCACCGACTTCGGGCCGTTGTTCCAGCCGGCGATCGCCGACTGGGCGCGCGCCGGCGAACTGCTGCGCGCCGCCGTGGCGCGGCCGCTCGCCGTGGAGCACGCACCTTGACAGTGACCACTCCCACGCCCGATGCTGCGTTCCCGTCATGAATCCCGCGAACTTCCATGTCGTGGTCGGAATCGATCTGGTTCAGATCAGCCAGGTGGCAAAGTCGTTGCAGCAACTGGGCGACGCCTATGTCAGCCGCATCTTCACGTCGGTCGAGAGCGCGTACTGCTCGGAGAATCCGATCGTGGCGCCGTCGCGGTTCGCGGCCCGCTTCGCGGCTAAGGAGGCGACGCTGAAGGCGCTGCGCCTGGACGATCAGGGCGTCGATCTGCGCACCATCGAGGTCAAGCAGATGCCCGGAGGATGGACGGAGATCGAGCTGCACGGCGCGGCCAAGGAGCTGGCGGCATCCGCAGGGTGGTCGAGCTGTTCGGTCAGCCTGAGCCACGAGGGCGACTATGCCACCGCCGTGGTGGCCGCCACCGCCGTAAAAAAGTGAGCGGCGCCTGCGCCGGAACCCCACAAGCGAGAGCACCAAACCATGTCAGAGGAAACGGTAAAGACGATTCGAGGGATCCTGGCGGAGCACGGCCGGCTGGCGAAGGACATCAGCACGCTGGATGATGACGCCGATCTGTATCAGGCCGGCATGACCTCGCACGCGAGCGTCAACCTGATGCTGGCGCTGGAGGGGGCGTTCGACATCGAATTTCCCGACGCCATGTTGAGGCGCAGCGTGTTCGAAAGCGTGTCGGCGATCCGCGCCGCCGTCGAGTCGTTGACCGGCGCCCGCTGAGCGGGCGCGCCGGACGCTTTTGCCGATGTGGCGGATTTCATCCCACGGGGAGGTGACCCTGGAGGGGTGGAGCGTCGCCTGGACGGCGCCAGGCGCGGCAGGTCACCCGTCCGAGCTGCAGGTTCCTGCGGGGGCCTGGCTGGCGGCAGTCGTGCCCGGCACGGCCGCCGGCGCGCTGCGGGCGGCGGGGGTGCCGGGGCCGGCGCGCATCGACGGCGTCGATTGGTGGTATCGCTGCCGCTTCCCATCGCCGCCCGGGGTTTCCGGGACGCGCATGGTGCTGTGCTTCGACGGTCTGGCGACCGTCGCCGACGGCTGGCTGAACGGCGAGCCGCTGCTGCACGGCGAGAACATGTTCCTGGCCAGCCAGGTCGACGTGACCGGGCGGCTGCGCCCGGACGACAACGAGCTGATGCTACGCTTCGCCGCCCTCGAACCGTTGCTGGGCGCGCGCCGGCCCCGGCCACGCTGGCGGGTGCCCATGCTCGAGCACCAGCAGCTGCGCTGGTTCCGCACCACGCTGCTCGGCCGCACGCCGGGCTGGTCGCCGCCGTGTCCTGCCGTTGGCCCGTGGCGGCCGGTCCGCCTGGAAATGCGCGCGCGTCTGGATGCGCGGCAGGTGCAGCTGCGGGCGTCGCTGAACGGAACGCGAGGCGAGGTGTCGGTGGCGGGCGCGCTGGTGTCGCTCGACGGGCGGGCCATCTCGGAAGCGCGGCTGATCGTCACCGCGCCGGATGGTCACGAGGTCGGCGCGACGCTGGCCTGCCTGAGTGGGGCCGATGGTGTGGTCGAGGTGACCGGCGCCGTCGGGATCGCTGACGCCGCGCCGTGGTGGCCGCACACCCACGGGGACCAGCCGCTCTACGACGTGCGTCTGGTGGTGAGTCAGGCTGGGGACGAGGTCTCCGTCGGGCTCGGCCGGATCGGTTTTCGCACCATCGACCTTTCGACCACCGGGGGGGACTTCGCGCTGTCGCTGAACGGCGTGCCGATCTTCTGTCGCGGGGCCTGCTGGACGCCGCTGGACGTGCTGACCCTGAACGGCTCGGCCGACGACTACCGGCGCACGCTGCGGGCCATGCGTGACGCCGGCATGAACATGGTGCGCGTCGCCGGGCCGATGGTGTACGAGACGGCGCTGTTCCACGATCTGTGCGACGAGCTGGGGATCTTGATCTGGCAGGACTTCATGTTCGCGAACATGGACTACCCGGAGGACCCGGCGTTCGTGGCGCTGGTGAAGGACGAGGTCCGCCAGGTCCTGGGCCGCTGGCAGGGGCGCCCCTCGCTGGCCCTGCTGTGTGGCGACAGCGAGGGGGAGCAGCAGGCGGCCATGTGGGGCGCGCCGGCCGCGGCCTGGCACCGGCCGCTGTTCCGCGAGACGCTGCCGGCGCTGTGCCGCGAGCTGCGCCCTGACGTTCCCTACTGGCCGTCGAGCGCCAGCGGCGGCGCGTTTCCTCATCAGCCGAGCGAGGGCACCACGTCGTACTACGGCGTGGGCGCTTACCTGCGCCCGATGGAGGACGCGCGTCGCTCCGAGGTGCGCTTCGCGTCCGAATGTCTGGGCTTCGCCAACGTTCCCGAGGATGCGATCCTGGCGCGCCTGACGGCCGGCGTCGTGCCGCGCGTGCACACGCCCGAGTGGAAGGCAGCCGCGCCGCGCGATCGCGGGGCGGGCTGGGACTTCGACGACGTGCGCGACTTCTACACGACGCTGCTGTTCGGCGCCGACGCGGTCGCGCTGCGCTCCACCGACCACGACCGCTATCTGGCGCTGGCCCGCATCACCAGCGGCGAGGTGATGGAAGCGGCATTCGCGGAGTGGCGGCGCGCCCGCTCGCCGTGCCGGGGCGCGCTGGTGTGGTTCTTGCGCGATCTGGTGGCGGGCGCGGGGTGGGGGATCCTGGACGTCGACGGTGGCCCCAAGGCCGCCTATCACTATCTGCGCCGGGTCCTGCAGCCGGTGGCGGTGCTGCTGTCGGACGAGGGCCTGAACGGCGCATACGTCCACATCGTCAACGAGCGGCCGCAGCCCTGGCGGGGCCAGCTGCAGGTGCGCCTGTACCGCGACGACGCCCAGGTCGCGGCCATCGACCGTCCGGTCGAGCTGCCCGCGCGCGGCCGGGCCGAGTTCGCGATCGCCGCCTTGCTGGGCGAGTTCTCGGACACCACCTACGCGTACCGCTTCGGCGCGCCGCCGTGCGACCTGATCGCCGCCAGCTTGGTGTCTCCGGGGCAGACGGTCGAGAGCGAGGTGTTCCTTTACCCAACAGGCCGTCCCCGGACGCGCGAGGCCGACCTGGGGATGGAGGCGACTGTCGCCTTTCTGGACGGCGACCGATTCACGCTGGCGGTGCGCAGCCGCCGCTTCGCGCACGCCGTGGCGATCGCCACTGACGGCTTCGTGCCCGACGACGACTACTTTCACGTGCGGCCCGGCGGTACGAAGAGCGTTATCCTGAGACGAATCGGCTCGGCCGCTGAACCGCGAGGCACCGTGCAGGCATCGAACGCTCGTGCCGCCACGCGAATCACCAAGGCCGGCTGAACCCTGGACCAGAAGCCCACCACGAAGCCGATGATGAACGATGCACCGCTCGTGCAAGTGCTGTCCCGGCGTGAGGACATCGAGGCGACGTTCGACGTCATGAAGCAGCTGCGGCCGCACCTGGACCGCGCGTCCTACGTCGACACGATCACGCGCCTCCAGGCGACCGGCTTTCGCCTGGCGGGCGTGAAGGTCGGCGGACGCTGGGTCGCCGTGGCGGGCTATCGCCGCGGCGACAACCTGGCCTGGGGGCCGCACTATTACGTCGACGATCTGGTCACGGCGGACACCGATCGCTCCCGTGGCCATGGAAAGACGCTGCTCGACTGGTTGAAGGCGGCCGCGGTGGCCGAGGGATGTGGCTCGTTGCAGCTGGATTCCGGCGTGCAGCGCCACGCCGCGCACCGTTTCTATTTGCGCGAGCGCATGGACATCACCAGCCACCACTTCGGGATCGCCTTGAAATGATCGCGCGGGGATGTTTTGGGGCGGCGGCGTCATGACGTCGTGCTATGTGATATTTGTTGAAGACGTGATCGGCGCGCTCCTCGTCGGCGTGATCAGCGCCGGCGGCCGCGCCGTCAGGGACATGGAGTCATGCTTCGCGATCTGAGCAGCGGCCTTCTGCAGTTCGTCGCTCCCAAAAGCGGCGCGAAAGAGCCTGGCGTGCAGGAGCCCATCCCGGTTCCGGGCGCCCAGTCGGGCGCCGTCCCCGTCACCGACGGCCGGCCCGCCGAAGAGCTGGGCCTGGGCGAGCTGTTGGCCGAGGACTTCGCCACGCACGATCGCGATCTGCTGCAACCGGGCTTCTGGGCCGTCGCCGCGCATCGGGTGGGCCGGCGCGCGGGCAACGTCGAGCTGCGCGCCGCGCGCCTGGCGCTGGAGGCGGCCTACAAGGTCGCGTTCACGGGCATCGACTGGATCTGGGGCATCAACCTGCCTCGCTCGGTCGACCTGGGTCGCCGGGTGAGGCTGTGGCACAACGGCTGTATGTTGCTGGCGGCGCGTTCTATCGGGAACGACGTGCACATCCGTCACGACACCACGTTCGGCCCGGCGCGGGGGACCGAGGGTACGCCGGCCACGTTGCCGGTGATCGAGGATCGGGCCGACATCGGCTCGGGCGCCTGCGTCCTGGGAGGCGTTCGCGTCGGCCATGACGCCGTGGTGGGCGCGAATACCGTGGTGGTGAAGAACGTCCCGCCTCACGCGACCGTCCTGGGCGTGCCGGCGCGGATGATTCCGACATGAGCGACGGGCGGGAGGGCGAGGGCCTCGGCAGTGCGCTGCCGGCGGGCGACCACAACGCCAACCCGGCTGGCGTGGGTATCGGCGACCTGCTGGCCGAGGACTATCGGACGCACGGCAGCGATCCCCTGTCGCCTGGGTTCTGGGCGCTGGCCGTGCACCGCTTCGGAAACTGGCGCATGGACGTGAAGCACAGACTGCTGCGCGCGCCGCTGTCGCTGCTGTACCAGGGGGCGCACCAGGGGGTCATCACGCTGTGGGGGATCGACCTGCCTTACAACGCGAAGATCGGCCGGCGCTTTCGCATCGCGCACCACGGGGCTGTCTTCATCGGCTCGCGCGAGATCGGCGACGACGTGACCATCCGGCACTCCGTCACCATCGGCCTGAAGCGCAAGTCCGAGCGACTGGCCCCGGTCATCGGTAACCGGATCGAGATCGGACCAGGGGCCTGTATCGTGGGCGACATCCAGGTCGGCGACGACAGCGTCGTGGGGGCCAACACCGTCCTGGCCCAGAACGTCCCTGCTGGCTCGATGGTGCTGGGGGTGCCCGCCCGGTTCATCGCGCCGGAAAAGGAACAGGACCAGAGCGAGGGTTCGGGGGTTCGGAAGAGTTAACCATCCTTACAAGTATCTGCTTGACTCCGTGGGTGCTCCCCCGCACCATAAGGGCTGACATCTCCTACAGGTCGTTTCTGGAAAACTGGAGGTTCCTAAACTATGCGCAAGATTCTCCTCGCGACGATGACCCTGGGACTGCTGGCCGTTTCTTCGTCTTCCGCGGCCTGGGCGGGCTTCTTCCCGTCCCATCACCCGCCGGTTCCCCCGGCCCATCATGCGGTGCCCGAGTTGGATGCGTCCGTTGCGTCTGCTGCCTTCGCGCTGATCGCGGGTGGAGCGGCCGTCGTTCATGGCCGCCGCCGGAAGTCCCGCCGCTAGTCCGCCGACCGTCTGGTCAGAGACGACGGGACCGGTCCTGTCCCGCGCCGCGCGCGTGAAGGCGGCAGGTGCCGTTACGACGTTGCTGGCGGAGTACCTGGCCGTCAGCCTGCTGTACGACGCGCAGCCGCTGCGCGCCCAGTTCGGCTGGCTGGGCTGGGCGGGCGAGGCCGGCTCCCTGGGGCTGGTGGCGCTGACGTCGCTGCTGATCTTCGCGCGCCGTCCGGACCGGCAGGCGGTGCAAGCCCTGGCGGCGCGCCTGCAGCCCCTGCCGCGTCTCGGCCCCTGGCTGGCCACGCACGCGATCGCGCTGGCGCTGTTCTTCTTCTTTTGTGGGCGGGTTCTGACGGGTGCGGTCGCCGGGGCACCGCACGCCAACCTGTGGGCGGCCGGCTGGCTGGCCACCACGGCGGCGGTGATCGTCACCGCGCTGGGCGCCGTGGTGCCGGTACGCGCCGTTCCCGCGCTGGGACGCTTGCTGGCGCGGCCGCTGCTGGTGGCTGGGCTGGGGGGCGCCGCGGCCTGGCTGGCGGGGCGCGCCTCCGAGTTGCTGTGGCCATGCATCTCGCGCCTGACGCTCGAATCGGCGGCCCTGGGCCTGGCCCGGGTGTCCAGCGCGCCGGTCTTCAGCGATCCTGCGAACCTGTACCTGGGCATCGGGGACTTCGTCGTCGAGGTGTCGGCCGTTTGCTCCGGCATCCAGGGCATGGGCCTGATCACGGCGCTCGGCGGCGCGTATCTGATCAAGTACCGCCGCGAGCTGCGGTTCCCACGCGCGCTGATCGTGCTGCCGCTGGGGATCGTCGGGGCGTACCTCTCCAACGTCCTGCGCGTGGCCGGTTTGGTCTGGATCGGCGCCCACGTGTCGCCGGCGATCGCCCTGGGCGGTTTTCATTCGAAGGCGGGGTGGTTGCTGACCTGCCTGCTGGCCTGGGCCCTGCTGTGGTGGGTGGGGCGGTCGGGCTACTTCCGGCGCACCGCCGTCGAGCAGGAGGGCGGCGGCGAGAACCCCACGCTGGCCTATCTGCTCCCCCTGCTGATCGGCCTGGCGGTCATGCTGGTGACAGGCGCCACCGCGGCGTCCTTCGACTGGCTGTACCCGCTGCGCCCGCTGGCCATGGGCGCGGTGTTGCTGGCGGTCTCGTGGCGGCGCCTGCGCCCGGTGCGCCTCTCGCTGTCCCCCATCGCGCTCGGCAGCGGGGTCGTCGTGTTCGCCCTGTGGCTCGCCCTCACGCGAGCGCCCTCTGCCGGGGACGTGGCGACTCTGCGGACCGGCCTGGCCGAGCTGTCGCCCGGCTGGCGCGCCTTCTGGCTCGCGTCACGCGCGGTGGGGGCCGTGCTGGTGGCGCCGGTCGCCGAAGAGCTGGCCTTCCGCGGCTTCTTGCTACGCCGGCTGATTGCCGCCGACTTCGATGGCCAGGATTACGGCCCGGCGGCGCGACGGCCGTTCGCTCTGATCGCCAGCGCGCTGGCGTTCGGCAGCCTGCACCGATCGTTCGTCGCCGGGACGGTGGCGGGCGTGCTGTACGGCCTGACGCTGCTTCCTCGGCGCCGGCTGGCCGACGCGGTGGTGGCGCACATGGTGACGAACGCGCTGCTCGTCGGCTACGGCATCGTCGGCGGCGACTGGCGCTGGGCCGTTTGACGTCGAGCGCTAGCCGTGCGCGCGCTGCGCGACCGCCGCGCCGGCGGCCGCGGCGCGGGCCAGCGGCAACTCCAGCGCCTCGGCCAGCGCGTGCGCACTCGCCTCGATGATGTTCTGCGAGACACCGATGGTGCTCCAGCGCTCTTCGCCCCGGGCGGCCTCGATCAGGACGCGCGTCTTCGCGCCGGTGGCGGCGTCGGGATCCAGGATACGAACCTTGTAGTCGGCCAGCCGCACGTCCCGCACCAGCGGGAAGTGCGGGTTCAGCGCCTTGTGAAAGGCGCCGTCCAGCGCGTGCACCGGGCCCGAGCCCTCCGACACCTCGTGCACCACGGTGTCCCCGATCTTCAGCTTGATGGTGGCCTCGGCGAACATGCTGTTGCCGCGGCGGCGCTCGGAGAGCACGACCACGTCCAGCACCTCGAACGGCGGGACGTAGCTGGGCTGGCTGCGGCGCGTGAGCAGCTCGAACGAGCCCTCGGCTGCCTCGAACTGGTAGCCCTGGCTCTCCAGATCCTTCACATGCTCGAGCAGGCGCTTCTCGTTGCCTTGCACGTCCAGGCCCAGCTCGCCGGCGCGCATGCGGACATTCCCGCGGCCGGCCAGCTCGGAGACGACGATGTGGCGGCGGTTGCCGACCCGCTCGGGCGGGATGTGCTCGTAGCTGGCGGGCAGCTTCTCGACGGCCGCGACGTGCATGCCGCCCTTGTGCGCGAACGCCGACTGCCCCACGTACGGGGCGTGCGCGCGCGGGCGAATGTTCGCGATCTCGCTGACCGCGCGCGACAGGTCCGTCAGGCGGGTCAGGTGCTCGTCCGATACGCAGCGCTTGCCCATCTTCAGCTGCAGCGCGGGGATGACCGAGATCAAGTTGGCGTTGCCACAGCGCTCGCCCCAGCCGTTGATGGTGCCCTGCACCTGCGTGCAGCCGGCCTCGACGGCGGCCAGCGCGTTCGCGACGGCCAGCTCCGCGTCGTTGTGCGTGTGGATGCCCAGCCGCGTGGGGACGCTCTGCCCGACGGCGCGCACCACCTCGCCGACGTAGCTGGGCAGGCTGCCGCCGTTGGTGTCGCACATGACGATCCAGTCGGCGCCCGCGTCGGCGGCGGCCTTCACCGTGGCCAGCGCGTAGGCGCGATCGGCGCGGAAGCCGTCGAAGAAGTGCTCGCAGTCGTAGACCACCTCGCGGCCGGCCGCTTTCAGAAAAGCCACGCTCTCGCCAATCATGGCCAGGTTCTCTTCCAGCGTGGTGCCGACGATCTTCGTGACGTGGATGGTCCAGGTCTTCCCGACCACGGTGACGGCGGGCGTCTCGGCGGCCAGCATGGCGGCCAGGATGGGATCGGATGCGGCGCGACCGCCGGCCTTGCGGGTCATCCCGAACGCGCTCAGCTTCGCGTTGCGGAAGGTGACCGACTTCGCCCGCTGGAAAAACTCGACATCCTTGGGGTTCGACCCCGGATAGCCGCCCTCGATGAACTGAATGCCGAAGCCGTCCAGCAGGCGCGCGATCTTGAGCTTGTCGTCGACCGACAAGGAGAGGCCTTCACTTTGCGTGCCGTCACGCAGGGTGCTGTCGAATAGCTGAACGTCCATCGGGCTTTCCGGGGCCATGGATATAGCACGTTTCGCGCCCGGGCCGGCGCCGGGGGGCCGGGCGCCGAACGGCTTCGGCCCGCGTGCCGTCCCGGGCTCCGCTGGCCGATCTCGGCCATAACGGGACAGGACCGGCGTTCGTCTACAGTTGTCCGCCCATGTTTCCCGGAAATCGTGGCCTCGCACGGGCTCGCCGCGCCTGCGTTCTGAACGGCCTCGCGGCACTCATGGCCTCGAGCGCCTGCGTGACGTCGAACGTGACCCTGCAAGCGCCGCTGCGGTCCAGCGTGTCGACCGACAGCCATCGCGGCAAAGGGCGCACCATCGTGGTCGCGAACAGATTCTCGGACCACCGCCCGCACCGGGCCGAATGCGGCATCCGGAAGAACGGCTACAACGCGGAGGTCGCCAAGGTCCTGTGTGACGAACCGCCGGACCGCTCGCTGGCCGTGCTGCTGGCGGCCGAGCTGGCCGCGTCGGGATTTCGCGTCGTTGCGCCCGCACGCGCCGAGCCGACGACGTTGTTCGTATCGGGTGTCTTGACCCAGTACTTCACCGAGCCAAAAAACAACTACTTCGCGGGCAGCATCGAGACCGACATCGGCCTGCGCCTGATCGTCGAGTCGAAGGCCGGCTTCTACGCCAGCCGGCGCTTCTTCGTGAAGGGCGAGGAGGCCACCTATTTCGGGGGACAACCCGATCTGCAGGCGTCGAGCGATCGGGCCGTTCGGCAGATGTTGCTGGCCACGGTGGGCGCGATCGCCAACCTGATGGATCAGCAGCCGGTCACGGCGGTCGCGCCGACGGCGCCGCCTCCAGTGCCTGGTGAAGCCCCCGCGCCGCCCGCGGCCGGTCCGACGGAGGGCGTTCAATGAAGCGCGCGCGAGCGATGTGCGTGGGGCTGATGGCATCGCTGCTGTCCAGCTCCGGTTGCGCGCGCCTGGTCACGGTGGGACCGGGCGAGGTGGCGTCGTTGAATGATCCGCGCTGGAAGATCCGCCCCGGCAAGCCAGCGTCGGAGGCATCCACCCCGGTGCCGTCATCGGATCCGGGTGAGCCGGTGGTCCCGCTGCCGCCTGGGCCGGCTGCCGCGATGCCATCGGCGGGCCTGGTCGCGACTCCGCCGCCCGCCCAGGACGCGGCGCTGAGCCGCGCGCTGGCATCGCCGCCGGACCACTTCGGGATCCCTCGCGACATGTACCAGCAGGACCCGGCGCTGGCGATGCACCGCTTCGTCATGCAGCAGACGGCCGAGTCGCATCACATGGTGGGTGGAGGCGTGATCGGCGTCGGCTTCCTGGACCTGGGGGTGGCGGCCTTGCTGTTCTGGCGCGCCGGCGTGAACAGCGACGCCGCCCGTGATGCGCGCGCCCGCGGTCAAGAGGTGACGTCGGATCCCTCCGGCGTGCAGTACCTGTTTGGCGCCCTGCTGGGGCTCATGGCGGCCGGTAGCTTCGGATATGGGATCTCCGAGCTTGCCACCTCGCAGGATCCATCGGCGCTGGAAGCGTACTATCGCGAATCCTACGGCGGCGCGCCCCGCTGATGTTCAGGATCGAGTTCGCATCCGCGCAGCTCGGGCCGAAGATTCACACGGCCGGGTAGCGGGACCGCCTCCCCGCAGATCGATGGCGCTGACGTCTTCCAGCGGCACGTTCGCCAGGATCGCATGTGCCTCGAGCGGCAGCGCCCGGAACTCGGCAGGAAACACTCGCATGGTCAGGCCCTTTCCGCTGGATGGCGGCGCCGAGGTCCCGGGGGGCGGCCCGACGGCGTCTCGGCCGCTTCCGCCGGCGGCCTCGTCGGCTTCGCGCAGGGTGACATGGCAGCCGAGTGACGCTCCACCGTTCCAGGGAAGGGCTCGGCCCCTGATCCCGCCTGAGGTGGCGATGTGACGGAATCAGGGGCTTCGGGTGCGAGGAAGGGGACTTGAACCCCTATGGCTGTTAACCGCTAGCACCTCAAGCTAGTGCGTCTACCAGTTCCGCCATCCTCGCGAAGTGCCGGCGGTTTATAGACGGCGGGATCGCGAGTGTCAACGCGGGGGCCGGCGGGCCCGGGGCTGTGGCGGAAGCGACGCGGGCGCGACATTCCCGCCACGCGGGAAACCGACACGATGTGATGGGGGTCGCCTCAAGAATCCGTAATTCCGGGTCGATATCTCTGCGGCGCAAGGGGATCGGGGCGGCGGTGGCGGTGGGAACGACCCTTGCTGGTCAGCAGCACGACCGCTCCACAAGCAGTACGGCAACGCGACACTGGGCCTCTCCCGGACGGGCCGGCCCAAGGGGATCACGATGACATCTGACCAATCCGTTCCGATCGCCGCGGCAGACGTGCGAAGGGCCTTGGTGCAACCCGGCGATATCCGGGCCGAGGTCGAGTTTCAGAACGACATCAACAGCCTGGTGGCGCGCATCGACGACGGGGTGACGTTGGATGTGGCCACCGTGGCGGGGGAGCCAACGGCGGCGCCTGTTCGCGCGGTGCGGGTGGTGCCGGCGCAGCCGCCGCCGTTCCGGTTCGGATGACCGGGTAGCACGGGGGCTGCCGCGCTGGCGGGTGTGGCCCCTCACCGCCGGCCCTGCGGGCCGGCTGCCTCTCCCCCTGGAGAGGCGACGGACGCGAGGGGGCAGGGTATCGGCCTCGCCTCGGGACGTCGGATGCCCCCGGCGATCTCGGTGCGCGCCTCGCGCTGGGGCTAGTTCGCGTCGTGGCGCGATGGCGGGGCGGCGGCGACGCCTAGCTTGGCGCGCAGGCCGAAGTATTCGTCGGAGATGGCGAAGCGGATCAGCTCGCGCAGGGGCTCGTTCTCTTTCGCGATGGACCGGAGCGCCGCGCCGTCCGCTGTGCCGTCCAGTTTTTCGGCACGCAGGACCGCCTGGGCCGCGGCGCGCAGATCCAGGCACAGCAGCAGGCCGGCGCGGTTGCCGGTGTCCGAGACGGCCCGGCGCCACCGCGTCGCGCTCCAGCTGGTCGAGCCCATCTCCTGGAACAGCTCGACCATCCGCTTCGAGACCTTGTAGGGGATGCTCTTGCGGAAGCTGGCCGCCGCCTCGGCGGCCGCGTCGTCGCCCGCCCGCCGCTTGATGTGCCGCGGATGAAAGGCGCGCAGCACGCTGCCGAACAGCTCGGTGAACTGCTTCGGCCGCACGCCGGCCGTCAGCGTGTACTCGGGCCGCGTCAGCTCCAGCGCGCGCGCGATCTCGAACCGCGCCTCGGGCAGCGGCGCCTCGATCAGATCGTTCCCGAACACCAGCGCCGGCGGCGCCTGTACCACGATCTCCATGCGCCCGACCTGGCCGTTCTTGTGCAGGTACAGCGCCGTCTTCTGGTTGCCCAGCGCCTTGCCGATCTCGACGTAGACCTTGGCCACGTCCAGATCCGACATGGGAGAGATCTTCTCTTCCGTGGTGACGCCCAGATCCTCGAGCTTCTCGTTCAGCAGGTGGGGTGCCCCTTCCCATAGCTGGGTGAACACGGCGCTCATCACGCGCGCGTCGGGCCCGGCCAGCACGTTGCGATCGTCGTCGTTCAGCGCGCCGGGATAGGGATCGTCGGGCTTCAGCTGGGGGAGGGGATGCGCTGCCAGAAAAGCCTGCACCGCCGGATCGGTCGCGCCGAACAGGGCGCACAGCTCGTAGAGGCACCGCGCCTGATCGATCAGCCCGCGCGACGCCAGGGCGGCGCCCAGCGCCTGTGCCGTGTCCACGTCGGTCGGGTCGGCCTCGACCAGCTTGCGCAGGTTGCCGAGCGCGGCATCGGCGAATTCGCTGCCGCTGCCGTACAGGTTGACCAGCGCTGTCCGCACGGTGGTGCGATCGGGGTCCAGCTCCAGCGCGCGCTCGAACGCGGCGATCGCGCCCGCCTTGTCCTTGCCTTTGTCCTTCTTGCGGCGCGCGTCGCCCAGGCGCTCCCACAGGCCGGCGCGGGCCTGGCGCGCCTGCGGCGTGTCGGCGGGCGGCGGCAGGGCCGGCAGCACCTCGGACAGGCGCTTGGCGGCCTGGCGCTGCTTCCCCTGGCTGACCAGCAGGTCGCACAGCGTGGCCAGGATGGCGTCGTCCTCGGGGTTGTCGGCGGCGGCCGCCTCCAGCAGCTCCAGCGCCTCATCGCCCCCGCCACGCGCCACGATCAGGCTGGCCGCCTCGCGCCGGCGTCGCGCGCGCTCCTTGGGATCCTGCACCAGCTGGATCAGCGTGTTCGCGGTGTGGGCGGCGGCCTCGACGTCGCCGCTCTCGCGCTGCAGCTCGAGCGCCTTCTCCAGCACGGGGATCTGCCCCTCGGTGAGGTGATCGAACAGACGAATGGCGGATTGGTAGGCGTCGCGCGCGCGCGCCTGCTCGCCGGCCTGGCGATACAGATCGCCCAGGCTTTCGAACACGGCGGCGCGCGCCTCGCGATCACCGGTGCCGTCGACCAGGCGCTCCAGGTAGGCGCGCGCCGTCTCCCGATCGCCGCGCTCCAGCGCCAGGTCCGCCAGGGCGCGCACGGACGGCGCGTGGTTCGCGCGCAGGCGCAGGGCCGCTTCGTAGAACGCCAGCGCCCGCTCGGGCCGGCGCAGCTTGATCTCGGCCTGCGCCGCGTGGGCCAGGCCGTCCGCCACCTCGTCGGCATGCGCGATCGCGTCGGGGTGATCGCCGAGCGGCGCCAGGTAGACGGCCGCCTCGCGCCACTTGCCGGCGCGGAAACGGTTCTCGCCCATGGCCAGCTTGATGGTCAGCTGACCAGGGGTCAGCCGATCGGCCTCCACCAGCGCGCGGAACGCCTCGTCGGTGCGGCCCAGGCGATCACTCACCTCGGCCAGCCGCGCGTGCAAGCGCGCCGCCTGCTCGGGGTTGTTGCGTAGCCGCCGCAGCGCCTCGGTCAGCCGCTTCTCGGCGGCGGCCCACTGGCCGTCCTTGTAGAAGATGTCGGCGGCGGCCAGCACGGCGGGCAGGTGATCGGGCGCCAGCTCCAGCGCCTGATCGACGTAGGTCTGCGCCTCGGCCATATCGCCGGAAGACTCCCAGATTGAACGCGCCAGCTCGATCAGGATGCCGGCGCGCGCCTCGGGCGAGTCCGCCAGATCCAGCTGCCGCCGCAGCTGCTCGCGCGCCTCGGTCCAGTTGCCGGCGGCGGCGTGCAGGGCGCCCAGCGCCTTCAGGGCATCGACGCTGCGCGGATCCCGCGCCAGCGCCTCCTCGAAGCAGGCCCGCGCCTCGTCGGGCGCGTCGGCCTGATCGCGATACACCCGCCCCGCGTCCAGCAGCGCCTCCACGGCGATGGCGTCGTCCGTCAACGCGCGCGCCTCGCGGCGGCGCGCGTCCGCGTAGGCGGCGAAGCGGTTCTCCTTCAACTCGAGCCGCGCCAGCGCCGCCAGGGCCGGGGGACTCTCGCGGGCCAGCTCCAGCGCGTCGCCGATGGCCTGCCGCGCGCCCGCCGGGTCATTCAGGTCGTCGCCGCGCACGGCGCTCAGCTCCAGCAGCAGCGGCACGATCTCGCCGGGGCCCGCTTTGCGCGCCCGGGCCGCCTCGATTTGCTGTCCCAGCGTGCGGGCCGCCTCGTGGGCCAGGCCGGCCCGGCGCAGGTTACGCACCAGCATCGCGCCCAGGGCCGCGTCGCCCGCGCCCGCCGCTCCCAGGTCGCGCAGGGCGGCGGCCGCTTCGTCGGGATTGCCCAGGCGGTCTTCCAGCACGCTGGCGCGGCGGCGGACCAGACCGATCCGTTCCGCGCCCGTGGCCAGCTCGGCCCGGCGGGCCAGCGTTGTCTGCAGCTCGGTCCAGCGACCCAGCGACTCGTACAGGCGGTCCAGCGCCGCCAGCGCGTGCGTGTTCCCGGGCGCCGTCTCCAGCACCGCCTCGAAGGCCTCCACGGCGCGCGCGCTCTGGCCCAGCTCGCGCTCGTACACCTCGGCGATCTGCATGCGGATCGCCAGCACGGCGGCGGGGTCCAGCGTCAGGTCGGCCTGGCGCTGCAGCGACTCGATGACCTTGTTCCACAGGCCCACGCGGCCGTACAGGCGCGCCAGTGATTCGCAGGCCGCGATGGTCTCGGCCCGGGCGCGGTCGTCGGGGACGGCGCCTTCTTCCAGCGACTCCGAGACCAGCAGCTCCAGGGTGTCGATCGCCTCGTAGGGCTTCTCGAGCTGCTTCTCGTAAAGGCCGGCCAGCTCGGCCAGCTTGGCCCGCCGGCCCGACCACGAGAGCTCGCCGTCCGTCCCCGAGGTGCGCCGCTCCAGGATCTGGGCCAGGTCGGCGGCGCGGCCCGCGTCGCGCGTGATCTCCTCCAGGCGATCCAGCGCGTGCCCCTCGTCGGGCTTCAGGTTGACGATGGCGCGGTAGCGCTCCTCGGCCTTGTCGATCTGGCCCAGCGACTCGCGCAGGCGCGCCACCTCGTAGTGGATCGAGACCGTCTGCTCGGCGGGCGCGAACTCGTCGACCGCGCTGAGATACACGTCGCAGACCTGATCCCAGCGATCGTGCTCGCGGCCCACGCGCTCCAGCTCGGCCCGCACGGCCGCGTCGTCCGAGTCCAGGCGGAAGGCCCGCGCCAGCACGCCCAGCGCCTTGTCGACGTCGTGCTGGCCGCGCTCCCACACCTCGGTCTCCTTCAGCAGGTAGCGGCGGCGCGCGTCGGTGTCCGCGGCGGGAAGGTTGTCGTACGCCTGGGCCAGCTCCTCCCAGGGCGTCTCGAAGGCGGCCGCGAACGGCACGCGCCGGCCGGGCGAGGGCGGGGGCAGCCGCGGGACCGACCCGCGCGAGGCCGGCGGGGACAGCGAGGACGGCGCGCTCTCGTCGGCGACGACCAGGTCGTCGACCTCCAGCTCTTCCAGCACGCCCGACGATTCGGTGTCCACGGCCACCGCGATGACGGCCGAGTCGTCGACGTCCACCGTCTCTTCCGTCTCCGCGTCGGCGGCCTCGACCGGGGTGGCGTCCAGCTGGGACACCACGTCGTCCAGGTTCATCGTCGCGTCGGGGTTCAGCCCCTGGGACAGCCCCAGCGGCGACGCGTCCATCATCGTGGCGTCCGGATCGCTGGCCGCCACCCGCGGCGTGGCCGGTCCCTCGTCCAGCGCCTTCAGCGCCTCCTGCGCGCGGACGGGCACCGGCGCGGCGCTCTCGTACCGGCCGATGCGCGCCGCCAGCCGCCACAGGTGGCCGACGATCTCGGCGTCTTCGGGCGCCAGACGGAACGCGTTCAGGTAGGCCCGGAAGGCGCGGACCAGATCCTTCACCTCATTCTCGACCAGCGCCGCCGCGTGGCGGGCCACGCTCAGCTTGCGCGGCAGATCCTCGGCCAGCGCGAACAGCTGCGCCTCGACCTTCAGCGCGTCCTCCCAGCGGCCCGTCACGCCCGCCAGGCGCAGGATCTCCTCGTGCGTCTCGACGTTGTCGGGGTGCAGGGCGAAGCTGCGCACCAGCTCGTCCAGCGCGCCCGACGGATCGGACATGTGCTTCTCGCGCACCTCGGCGCGAAGCTTCAGCAGGTGCACGCGATCGCGAAGATCCGGCCGGCCGCGCGCCACGCGCGCGTAGACGTCCAGCAGGCCCGTCCAGTTGGTGGTCTTCTCGGCCAGCCGCTCCAGCAGCGGCAACAGCTGGCGGCCGGCCGGGTCGGCGGGCAGGGTGTCGCGCAGCACGGCGAAGGCGCGTGGCGCGTCCCCCAGCTTGTCCTCGCAGATGGCGGCGATCTTCAGCGAGGCGGCGATCTGCTCGAACGCGTCGTTGGCGCGGGCGCGCGCCGCCTCGTAGACGTCGATCAGCTCCTCGTAAAGGCCGTGGCGCTCGGCGGCGGCGTCCACCCGCTCCAGCGCCTCGGCGTCGGGGCGCTCGACGTAGGCGCGCCGGAACCACTCGAAGGCGCTCTTCGGATCCTGCAGGTGCTGCTCGGCGATCTCGGCGATCTCCTGCATCAGCGCGTAGCGGTCGTCCTGATCCTCGGTTTGCTCCAGGATCCGCTCGGACAGGCCGATCAACCGCTGCCAGTCGCGCGTCGACTCGTAGAGCGGCGCCAGGGCCCGCATGGCCTCGAGGCTGCGGGGGTCGATCTCCAGCGCCCGCTCGAAGGCGGCGATGGCCCGGTGCTCGTCGCGCAGGTGATCGCGGACCAGCGCGCCCAGCTCCAGTGCCCGGCGCAGCCGCTCGGCGGGGACCTCGATCAGGAACAGCTGCCGCTCGGCGATCTTCACCGCGCGCGGCCAATCGGCGGCGCGCTCGTACAGCTCGCGCAGGCGGTCGTGCGCCTCCCAGCTGCGCGGATCCAGCTCGGCCACCAGGTGCTCCAGCGCCTCGGCCGCCTCCTTGGCGCGATCCAGGTTGGTATCCAGGATGTCCGCGCGCCGCAGCGCGATCTCGACGGCACGCGCCGTATCGCCCACCAGCGGGATCTGCCGCTCCAGGATCTGGACCAGCGTGGCCCACTCCTCGTGGTCGGCGTAGATGCGCGCCAGCGCCTCCAGCGTCGGCATGTCCGAGGGGATGATCTCCAGCAGGGCTTCCCAGGCGCGCTGCGCGCGGCGCTGATCGCCGAGCTGCATCTCGGTCAGCTCGGCCAGGCGGCGCAGGTACTCGGCTTGCTGCTGCGGGTCCGCCGCCAGACGCTCGATCTGCGCGTCCAGCACGCGCGCCAGATCCGGGTAGCGCTCGAGGCGGCTGTAGATGCCCCCCAACGCGTTCAGGGCGCGCGCGTCCTCGGGATCGAGGCGGGCCACCTCTTCCCAGTGCTCGGCGGCGCGGGCGGCGTCGTTCAGCGTCGAGTCCAGCAGCTCGGCGGCGCGCGCCAGCACCTGGATGCGTTCGTCGTTCGAGCCGGCGTGCTCGGCGTGATAGTCCAGCGTCTGGACCAGACCCGCGTGATCGCCGGCCCGGGACAGCAGATCCTCCAGGCGGGCCAGCGTGTCGCGGTCGCCCGGCACCAGCTTCAGCACCTCGCTGGCCGCCCAGGCGCCGTCGTCCACGTTGTCCAGGCGCTCGTCGTAGATGACCAGCAGCCGGCGCAGCAGGCTGACCCGCTCTTGCTTCGTGGTGGCGACGTCGACCTGATCGCGCAGCACCGCCGACAGGCCTACGTAGTCGCCCTCGCGCTCGTAGATCTCGACCATGGCGCGCAGGGCGACGGGATCGCGCTGCGACAGGTCCAGGATCTGCCGGTAGATCTCCAGCGCGCGTTCGGCCTGCCCCAGCTTCTCGCGCTGGATCTGGGCGATGCGGCGCAGGATGTCGATCTTCTGGTTGGGGTCCTCGGCCGCCGCCGCCTCGCGCTCCAGGATGGGGACGATCTGGTCGAAGCGCTTCGCCTTCAGCAAGATGCGCTTCTGCATCTCGCGCGCCCGCGGGTGGGCGGGATCCAGCTCCTCGACCTGGCGCCAGGCCGCCACGGCCCGCTCGGGGTCGTTCAGGTTCTTCTCGCTGACGAGGGCGATCTCCTCCAGCCGCTTGACCTGCTCCTCGGATTCGACGCCGATGGCGCGGGCCTGCTCCAGCGAGAACTCCAGCAGATCGACCAGCGCCGGCCAGTCGTTCTTCTCGCGGAAGTGGTCGGCGTAGGCGGTCAGCGCCGGCAGGTTGGCCGGCTCCAGCTGCAGGATGGCGTGCAGGTAGACGGCCGCCTGATCGCGATCGCCCAGCCGGTCGCCGTACAGCTGCGCCAGCTCGTTCATCAGGCGGACCCGGTGCGCGGGATCCTCCACCAGGCCCAGCTGCTTCTCGCGCAGCTCGGCCAGCTTGCCGTAGTCGTGGCCGCTGGCGTACAGCTCGGCCAGGCGTTCGCCGGCGGGGCCGCCCGGCTCCTCGTGGGTGGCGATCTCGTTGTAGATGCGCTGCGCTTCGGCGATGTCGCCCAGATCGCCCTCCGCCAGCTGGGCGCGCTTGTACAGGAAGTTGATGCGATCGTCCTGGTTCAGCGCCGCGGTGACGCGCTCGCGGTAGTAGCGATCCAGGTCCTGCAGCCGGCGGGCGTCGTAATAGGTGCGCTCGATCAGGTCCGAGGCCTCGGCGTGGCCCGGAACGGCCCCCAGCGCCCGGCGAAGGGCGGCGATGGCCCCTTCGGTGTCGCCGGCCTCCTGGCGGCGGCGCGCGATCTGGAAGTAGATGGCCGCGGCCTTGTCGGCGCCGTCCGCGCTGGTCCACTTCGGGTTCGCGTACACGCCGGCCAGCAGCTCCAGCGCCTTCTCGTCGCGCGCGCGCAGGCGGATCACCTCGGACAGCCGCTGGGCGGCGCCCTCCAGATCATCCAGCTTCTCGGCCAGCACGCGGCCCAGGCCGAACAGCAGGTCGGCGCGCCGCTTGGGATCGGTCGTCCCCTCCAGCTCCAGGTCGTACAGGCGCGCCACGCTGCGGAAGTCGCCCAGCGCGCGATAGATCTTGCGCGCCGACTCGATCGACTTCACATCGTCGGCGGCCAGCTTGCCGGGGCGTTGCGCGCTGCGGATCGACCGCTCCAGGTGGCTGAAGTGGTTCACGAACAGCTGGCCCATCTCGCTGGCCAGCTCCTCCAGACGCTGGGGATCGCGCGACCGCGCCACCGCCACCGCCTCGAGCTCCAGCATCTCCATGTACTCGGCGGTGCGGCCCTGCTCGCGGTACAGATCCTTCAGGCGGGCGGCGGCGCGGATGTGGCTGGGATCGCGGTGGACGGCGTTCGCCAGGTCGGCCTCGGCGCCTTCCGTGTCGCCGAGCTGGTCCAGGCGCAGCTCGGCGGCCAGATAGAACAGCTCGGCCGCCTTCCCACCGTCGTCGATCGCCTGCGCGCGCGTCTCGTACAGCGTGATGAGGCGGTCGTGCTCCTTCGACTGCCGGAATGCCTTCCGCAGACCGACGAAAGCCTCGGTGTCGGCGGGATTCTTGCTCAGCGCGGCTTCGTATTCGCGGACAGTTGGCATCTGCTCTACGTCACCCCCGCGGGTGATGGTCGGTGAGGCGCTACGACCACGAGCCGGGGAAGTTAACACCCCGGTCGATAGAGAGAAAGCCCTTAGATTCCCGGAAAAATGGCTTGGGGAATCTGGCGGTTAGGCCAGGTGGGGACGTCAGCCGCCGCCGCCGCCCGCACCACTGCCCATGCTGCACGTGAAGTCGGCCTGGCAGGTGAACCCCGTGGCGCAGCGGTTCGAATCCGGCATGCCATCAGTCCCCATGCAGGACGTGTAGCAGGCCGTTGCACTGCCGCAGGCGAAGTTGTTGGGACAGGCGGCGGTGGTCTGCGTCGAACAGCCAGTGGCGGCGCTGCACGTGCTGGCGGAGGTCAACATGCTGCCGCTGCACATCGCGACCGGGCAGGTCACCGGGGTGGGCGTGGAGCAGCCGGAGGTGCTGCAGGTGCTGGCGGGGGTGAACGTGTTGCCGCTGCACATCGCGACCGGGCAGGTCACCGGGGTGGGCGTGGAACAGCCGGTGGCGACGCTGCAGGTGCTGGCGGGCGTGAACGTGTTGCCGCTGCACATCGCCGCCGGGCAGCTCACCGGGGTGGGGGTGGAACAGCCGGTGGCCGTGCTGCACGTGCTGGCCGGCGTGTACGTGTTGGTGGTCATGTTGCACGCGGCCGGCGGACAGGTGGTCGAGGCCGGCGTCGCGCAGCTCATGGTGGTGGCGTTGCAGGTGCCCGGGGGCGTGTAGACGTTGCCGGAGCACATGGCCGCGCCGCACGACATCGCCGACGGGGTGGGGCAGGTGTCGGTGCCGTTGCAGGTCGCCGCCGGAATCAGCGACGAGCCCATGCACATCGCCGCGCTACAGGTCGTCGTGCTGCCCTTCTTGGCGCAGGTGCCGCCGGCGGCACAGGCCCCGGTGTTGCCGCAGGTATTCGCCGCGGCCGCTGGGCACAGTGGGTCGACGGTTCCCGTCGTGACCGACGTGCAGGTGCCCATCGAGCCGGACAGGTTGCAGGCCTGGCAGGCGCCGGCGCAGGTGCTATTGCAGCAGACGCCGTCTACGCAGTTGGGAGCCGTCGGACCACAGTCGGAACTCCTGTCGCACTGCTCGCCCTTGCCGAGAACATCGCCACATTTGTTTGTGGCGGTGTTACAGGGGACCCCCGCGCAGTCAGCGTCCTTCGTGCAGCTAGTGAGACACTGCGTGCCGTTGAGGCACTTGTAGTTTCCGTTTCCGCAAGGCTGCGGCGGTGAGACGAAACAGGTCCCGGCGTTGCTGCCCGCGCCGCAGAAGGACTGCATGGTCAGCACGCCCGAGCCGTTCGGCCCGGTGTTCGCGCAGGACTGGGCCTGGCAGCTGTTCGAGCTGTCCCAGTCCTGGCATCGTGCCGTCCCCGCGGCGCTGTTGTTGCCCGTGCACTTGCCGTTCGTGCCGCACGAGCTGGGCGTGGTCGCCACGCACATGCCGGACGGGTCGGTCTGGCCGGCGCCGACCGCGGTGCAGGTGCCGGCCGGGCCGCCCTGCGGCTTGCACGTCTCGCACACACCGTTGCAGGTCTGGTCGCAGCAGACCTTGTCGTGGTTGCAGCTCAGGCCATTGGCGCACTGGTTCGTGCTGCTGCAGGTGCCGCCCTTCTGGATCAGGCCGCACGACCCGTTCACGCAGGTGTTGGGGTTGGTGCAGTCGGCGTTCGTCGTGCACGTATTGACGCACATCAGGGAGGTCGGATCGCAACGTCCCGGCGCGCACCCTTGATCGCTCGGCGTGACGCACTTGCCGGCGCCGTCGCAACGGGAAGGCGGCGTCAGCGCGGGGGAGGGCGGCCCCCCCAGCTCGCAGCTTCCCGCCTTGCAGACGGTCGTGTCGGGGTACAGCGCGCACTGGCCCGCCGCGCACATGCCGGTCGTGCCGCAGGTGCTCTGCGCCGTGGTGGCGCAGATCCCTTGCGGGTCGGCGCCGCTCTGCACGTCGGTGCAGGTGCCGGTGGACGCGGGGAGGTTGCAGGCCGTGCACGCGCCCGTGCAGGCCTTGTCGCAGCACTTGCCCTGCGCGCAGTGCGTGCTGGCGCACTCGTTGTCGCTGGAGCAGTCGGCGCCGCGCGGCTTGGGACCGCACGAGCTGATGTTCCCGTTCTCGCCGCAGCTGTTCGGCGGGATGCACTGCTCGTTGCTGGTGCAGGCGCCGTAGCACTTGTTGGCGTTGCAGTGATACGGGTTGCAGGGCAGCGACGTCGGCCTCAGGCACTGGCCCGAGGCGTTGCAGGTGGACGGTCCGGTGTAGACGTCGTTGGTGCAGTCCTCGAACGCGCAGGTGGTGCCGACGGGATAGCTCTGGCAGCCGCCGTTCCCGTCGCACTTGCCGTTCGTACCGCAGGCCTGAGCGCCGAGATCCATGCACATCTGGCGCGGGTCGGCCGAACCGGCGGCCACGTCGGTGCACTTGCCGATGCTGTTGCTCAGGCTGCAGCTGCGGCAGGCGCCCGTGCAGGCGCTGTCACAGCAGACGCCGTCGACGCAGTGGCCGTTCTGGCACTCGCCGTCGGTCTTGCAGGTCTGGCCGTCGGGCTTGGGGCCGCAGCTCTCGTTGACGCAGGCGGTGTTGTCGGCGCAGTCGACCGCCTGGGTCGCGGCCGTGCACGTCGACGTGCAGGCGCCGTTCGTGCACCGGTAGGGCGCGCAGGCGTGAGCCTCGGGCGGCTGGCAGGTCCCCTGGCCGTCGCAGGTGGGCGCCGTCTCCAGCGTGTTGCCCGCGCAGGTGGCGGCCGCCCCGCAGGGCGTGTTGGCGGCGAACTTCGAGCAGCTGCCGAAGCCATCGCAAAGGCCAGTGGTGCCGCAGGTGGTGGGATCCTGTACCGGGCACAGGGCGTGCGGCTGATCCTGCGGCGTGGGCGAGCAGGTCCCCACGTGGCCGACCATGGCGCAGCTCCGGCAGGCGCCGGTGCACGCGACGTTGCAGCAGACGCCGTCGGCGCAGTGACCGGAGGCGCAGTCGCCGTCGGCCTTGCACGAGGCGGCCAGCATCTTCAGACCACAGCTTCCGTTGCGGCACGTCTGCCCCGCCACGCAGTCCGCGTCGGACGAACATTCATCGAAGCAGGCCATGGTCGCGCCGTTGCACGAGAAGGGCGCACAGACCGTGGACGCGGCGGGCTTGCAGGTGCCGCTGCCGTCGCACTGATAGCGGCCGGTGACGGCGTCGCCCGTGCAACTGCCAGCCTTGCAGGGCGTGCCTGTAGGGTAGCGCTCGCACTTGCCCGTGCCGTCGCACATGCCGTCCTGGCCGCAGGTGGCAGCGTCGGTCTTGGCGCAGTCGGTGGCGGCGCGCGGGGCGCTGCCTGCCGGGACGGCCCGGCACGTGCCCAGCGATGAAGCCAGCGCGCAGGTCATGCAGGTGCCCGTGCAGGCCTTGTCGCAGCAGACGCCGTCCACGCAGAAGCCGCTCTTGCACTGGCTGTCGCAGGAACAGGCCAGGCCGGGATCCTTGTTGCGGGTCCCGTCGTCCGTGCACGACTTGGACGCATCGGGGGCGTCGGTCTTTCCGACCTCGCTCATCTGCATGTCCGTGCCGGCGTCGCTTTTCGGCTTCGACGGTGACTTGCTGCAGCTCAAGCCTGCGGCCACCAGCGCCAGCATGACCACAAGGCGGGACAGATCCCACCCACTCCCACGTCGATCCCAACCGGCCAGGCCGGAGGACATCGACGCGCTCCCGTGTTGCCGCGTCAAGTTCAAGATAATCCCGTCAGCTTAAGCGCCCGGCCCCCGTTTGCAATGCCCGCCCCCACCCATGAAGAACGCCCTACATCGACCAAATTCCCCCGGAATCCGGGATAGATCAGGGCAAAGACACGGAAATGAAAAAATCCGGACCGATGCTCTGGTCCGGATTCTTGAAGCGGCGTCCAGCGAACGAGACGCTGCGCGCCTAGTGATACAGGAAGATGATCTCGACGCGGCTGTTCTTGGCGCGGCCGGCGGCGCTGCGGTTGTCGGCCACCGGCTCGTTCGGGCCCTGGCCGCTGACCATCAGGCGCTTGGCATCCACTCCCTTCGCCACCAGCGACGAGAACACCGCCTGGGCGCGCGCCTGCGACAGCGCGATCAGCTCGCCGACCTTGCCCCGGTTATCGGTGTGGCCGACGACCTGGACCGGATAGCTGGGGTACTTGTTGATCAGCTGGGCGATCGGGTCCAGCGCGGCATCCTTGCCCGGCGCCAGCGCCGTCTGGTTGCGCGTGAACAGATCCTGCACGGCGATGATCAGCCGCTGCAGCTCGCCCTTCTGCTCGGGGCGTACGGTCACCCCCGGCAGCGAGGTGGCGTCCCGCTTCAGCGCCTCGTCGCGGGCGCGGTTCTGCTGCGCCTGCTCCGCCTGCTCGTAGCTGGGCTTGGACACCTCGGTGGCGTGGTCGGCGTTGCGCTTGGCGACCTCCAGTGAGGCCTGCGCGGCGGCCCAGTTCCCCTGCTTGATCTCGGCGTCGGCCTTGGCCAGCATGCTGGTGGCGGCGGCGTAATCGGTGGGGTCGTACTTGTTCGCGTCGACGGTGTCGGCCGTGCGCAGGGCCAGCTGGGCGGCCGCGCGCCTTTCCTCGGTGGCCAGCTGCGCGGACAGCTTCTCGCGCTCGTCGTTGGCGCGCTTCTGGTCGGTGGCCAGCTGCTCGGACAGCTTCTTGTTGCTGTCGAGCAACCGCACCTGCTCGGTCACGGCGGTCAAGTCCTTGTCCACGCTGGTCAGGGCCTCATCAGCCTTGGCCTGCTCGGTGGTCAGCGCCTGCAGCCGCGCCTTGGCCTGCTCCTGCGCGTCGCGGGCCAGCGCCGTCTTCAGCTTGATCTCGGCCAGCAACGCCGCCTTGGTCGAGTCCTCGAGGTTGTTCGACTGCCACTCCTTGGTGGCGCGGTCGCCGTACTGATCGGAGGCGCCGACCAGGTCGGGGAACCGGCGGCGCGTGTCCTCCATGCTCGGGTCACGCTTCAGATCCTCGTAGGAGACCAGGGCGGTGGGCTTCGGCGGCGTGGAGCAGGCGCCGAGCCACATCAAAAGCGCGGGCGGGGCGGCCAGCCAGCGGACAGCACGCGAGGACGGAGCTCGGCCGGTCCGAGCTGAGTCGTCGCGTCGATGGGAACGGTTCGGGGACTTCACTGGGCACCTCCATCGAGCGCGCGCTTTTTCACCTGAGCGTCCAGGAGTGCCTTCTTCTTCTTCTCGGTCTCGGCCTTCGTGCTGGCCAGCTTCGCCTCGCGATCGGAGACCTGCGCCTTCAGCTGCGCGGTCGTGATCACCTGGCGCACCAGCTCGGCCTGGGCCACGCAGCGCTCGAGCACCTCGCGCGCGTCGTCCGGTTCATGCTTGTTGCGGAGATCCCAGGCCTGCCCCAGCCAGTCACGCAGCCGCTGGATCTCGGACGTCGCGGCGTGCTGCCGATCGAGGTGCTCGAGGTCAGCCACGCCGGACTTCTGGACGTCGATCTGGCGCTGGATATCGTCTTCTTCGTCGGCCCAGGCCCGCGAAAGCGCGGTGCCCGTGACCAGCAGCAGCGCCAGCGCGGCGGCTGCCGCACGAAGCGCGGTCGAATTCAAAGTGAGCGGTCTGCGGTAAGTCAGGGTCATTCAGAAAAGGCCTCCCCTTCAGCGAGTCGAGAGTCGTCGATGGGTATGAAGAGTCGGAGCTACGGGCAACACGTATAGGATCGTCGTCGTGTAAGTTCAAGGCCCTGCCAAGGGCGGTAAACGGCGCGCGGCAACGTTTGCAATCGAGCGCGCGTTTCGGAAGACGCAATTTGGGATAAACTGGCGGCCGTGGACAAGATGATCGAGGTTCGCTACGCAGGTGCGGTGGTCGGGCGCTCCGCCATCGTTCGCGGGCTCGACACCCAGGGGTTGTTCCTGGGCATCACCGAGCCCATGCCCGTCGGCACGATCGTCACGCTGAAGATCGGCGACCAGGCGGTGGTGGCGAAGGTGGCCAGCGTCGCGGAGTCGCAAGAGCTGGCGCGCGCGGGCATGCGGGTCCGCTTCGCCGACCCTGCGTCCGCCAGCCTGTTCGGCACGCCGGCGGAGTCGACCGAGCCAGCGGTCCCGTTCGAGGTGGCGCCACCCCGGCCATCGGCGCCGCAGGCGGTGCCGCGGGAGCTGTCCCGTCCCGCCCCTTCCGGACAGGCCGCGGCGCCGATCCCCGATCAGCTGAGTGGCCCGCGTCGGATCGTGGTCGACGCGTCGACCGAGAGCGCCGCCGTGACCAGCGAGGCCGAGCCGACGCCGTCGGTAGCCACCGCGGCGCCCGCGAACGAGCCTGGGGGCGGCGAGGGCGGCAACAAGAAGAACCGCCGGAACAAGCGGCGGTGATCCGCCCGCCACGCCTTCGCCCCGGTGACGTGGTCCGGATCGTGGCCCCGTCGGGCCCCGTGCCGCGCGCCGGCTTCCTGGCCGGCGTCGAGCGTCTGGCCGCGCGGTACGACATCCGTTACGACGAAGGTCTGTTCTCGCGCGACGGCTACCTGGCGGGCGACGACGAGCGGCGTCTGACCGAGCTGCGGGCGGCGCTGACCGATCCGGCTGCCCGCGCCGTCATCATGGCGCGCGGCGGATATGGCCTGGCCCGCATCCTGCCTTTTCTCGACCCGGAATGGCTGCGCCGGCGGCCGATGCCGGTGGTCGGCTTCTCGGACGGCACGACCCTGCTGGCCTACGCCGCCCGGGCAGGGGTGATCGCCGTGCACGGCCCGGTGATCACGCAGCTAGGCGGTCTGCCCGAGGCGGACGGCATGGGGCTGATTCGCCTGCTGGAGGAACCGAACCCGGGAACCCTGCTGACCGACCTGGACGGCCTGGTCCCGGGACGGGCACGCGGCCGCCTGATCGGCGGCAACCTCGAGGTCTTCTCCCGGCTGGTCGGCACGCCGTTCCTGCCGGACGTGACCGACGCCATCCTGCTGATCGAGGATCTGGGCGAGCGCCCCTACCGCGTCGACCGCCTGCTGACGCATCTGGATCTGGCCGGCCTCTTCTCGGCGGTGCAGGGCGTGGTGGTCGGCGACTTCGCCGGCTGCCTGGAACCCGAGGCCACGCGCGCGTCCTCGCCCACAGCCGCCCAGGTCATCGAAGAACGCCTGGGCCGCCTCGCCATTCCGGTCGTCACCGGCGCCACCATCGGCCACGGCACGCGCAACACCGCCGTTCCCCTCGGAGCCATGGTCGAACTCGACTCGCTCAAAGGCACGCTCACGGCCCTCGAAGGCGCCGTCTCGTAGCGGGGCGGGGATCGGCGGCGTTCGAGTCGGTCGCGTCGCTCCGTTACTCTTACGCTCGAGGGCGGTCGGGGCCGGAGGGGG
>Ga0207652_10000788_pt1 | contig 30216 bp, 29 predicted proteins | sample KBSC63BmetaG_FD_184334 | JGI IMG/M metagenome (GOLD analysis project Ga0207652, IMG submission 184334) | Corn rhizosphere microbial communities from Kellogg Biological Station, Michigan, USA - KBS C6-3B metaG (SPAdes) (version 2) | ecosystem: Host-associated > Plants > Roots > Rhizosphere ...
ACTTGCACGAACGCTTGGATACACAGGAATCTGTCCACGAATGCCTCCCAAACCTACCGGTGAGATTGGAGGTTATCGGCAACGGCAGTATTTGCAATTCGCGAATAATAGAGGAAGTCTGACTCGCTAGACTAGCGACTCAACGAGAGCGTCTGATATTGCCGATCGCGGCTGAGAGGGTGTTGAAGTGACGGTTCCAGAAGGCGCCACACGCGCGCGACCGCAGGATATCGTGGGGACCTCGCGCCCCATCCAGCACCGCTTGTTCATTGGCGGACGGTTCGTCGATGCCGCCGATGGGGCGACGCTCACCACCCTGAATCCGCACGACAACTCTCCCATCGCCGATGTCGCGATGGCTGGGCGCGAGGACGTCGATCGTGCAGTCGCGGCCGCCACCGCCGCGCAGCCTGCGTGGGCGCGCCTCAGCGCGAGCGAAAGAGGACGGCTGCTACTGAAGCTGGCCGACAAGATCGAAGAGAACGGCGAGGAGCTGGCGCGGCTCGAATCCCTCGATACGGGCCATCCGCTGCGCGACTCCAAGACTTTGGACATGCCCCGCACGGCGCTCTGCTTTCGCTACTTTGGCGGCATGGCCGACAAGGTCGAGGGCAGCGTCATTCCCGTAGACGCCGGCTTCCTCAACTACCTGCTGCGAGAGCCGCTTGGCGTCGTGGGCCAGGTGGTTCCCTGGAACTTCCCGCTGATGTTCACCAGCTGGAAGATGGCTCCAGCGCTCGCTGCCGGCAACGCCGTGGTCATGAAGCCTGCGGAAATCACGCCGCTGACCTCCCTTCGGATCGCAGAGTTGATGGCGGAAGTGGGGATTCCCGAGGGTGTCGTCAATATCATCCCGGGGCTCGGTAACGTTGCAGGGCAATACCTCGCAGAGCACCCGCAGATCGCCAAAATCGCCTTCACGGGCTCCACCGCCACCGGCAAGCGCATCGTCGCCGCCTCCGCCGGCAATCTGAAAAAGATCCAACTCGAGCTCGGGGGCAAAGGCGCCAACGTCGTCTTTGAGGACGCGGATCTGACGGCTGCGGTGAACGGCTCAGCCTTTGCGATCTTCCACAATCAAGGCCAGGCCTGCATCGCCGGCTCGCGCCTGATGCTCCACGAGAAGATTGCGGACGAGTTCATCGAGCGATTCGTCGTTCTGGCGAAGTCCATCCGTCTCGGCAACCCACTGGATCCCGCGACGGAGATGGGTCCGCTCACCAGCGTCCAACATCGCGACCGCGTACTACGCTACGTGGGCATCGCTCGTGATGAGGGCGGCAAGCTGCTTCTGGGCGGCGCGCCGCCGCAGGACGCCGCGCTCTCCAAGGGCTGCTACGTGCAGCCGACTGTCGTTCGAGCGAAGACCTACCGCGACCGCATTGCCCAGGAAGAGGTGTTCGGGCCGTTCGTCACCGTATTGACCTTCCGTGACGACGCCGAGGCCCTCACCATCGCCAACAGCACGGAATACGGTCTCGGCAACGGACTGTGGACACGTGACATTGCTCGTGCGCATCGCTTCGCGCGCGACCTGCGCTGCGGAATGGTTTGGATCAACTGCTACAAGCGCGCACATCCGGCTTCCCCGTTTGGAGGCGTAGGGCTGTCAGGCTACGGTCGCGAGATGGGCTATGAGGTGATGCGGGAATACACACAGGCGAAATCGGTGTGGGTCAACGTCGATGCGCCGATGCCACCGTGGTATCCCCGCTAAGGTCTGCAGTGAGCGGCTCGTTCTCAAAAGAGTTTGTCCGGACGCCGTGTTCGGTGTCCGCTCCTCACTCATCACGAAATGGGAGCAGCACCCCCCGGGTCCGGCTCCCGACGGTACGCGCAGCGATTTCCCGTTTCACACCCTGAAATTCGACTTTGTCCTGAACAAGGGGGCCGCGTGATAAGGGCTTACAGTCAGACCTCGGCACTGGCCGCCGTCGCTGCAGCGGATGCCGAATCGACCTGGGACACCCGCTACGAGTGGCAGGCTGTCGTCCTGCTCACACTGGGCTTCGGCCTGGTGGGCCTCGACCGCTGGATCATTGCTCCGTTGTTCCCGTCGATCATGAAGGAGTTGCATCTCAATTATCAGGATCTCGGCAACATCGTCGGTGCGCTCGGTCTCTCCTGGGGCATCTTTGCCGTGGTCGGCGGCGGACTGTCAGACCGGTTGGGTCGGCGCCGCGTGCTTCTGCCCGCCCTGATCGGCTTCTCGCTGCTATCGGGTCTGTCAGGCATGGCGGGCGGCCTCACCAGCCTGATTCTCATTCGGGCGCTGATGGGCGTCACCGAAGGCTCGTTCTGCCCCACGAGCTTCGCCACGACCAACGATGCCTCCAAGCCCGCGCGTCGCGGCTTCAACCTGGGCCTGCAGCAGAGTACCTTCCCCCTGTTTGGTCTCGCATTCGGACCGATCGTGGCGACCCAACTTCTGGCGATCACCAGCTGGCGCGGGATCTTCGTGATCGTCGCCATTCCCGGCCTGGTCCTCGCAGTCCTCATGGCGCGGGTTATCCGCGAGCCACCCGCCGCAGCCAGCCCATCGGCCGAGCGGGCCTCCCTCAAGGAGTTGCTGCAGCACCGCAACGTACCGCTCAGCATGTTGGCGCTGCTGTGCGCGATGAGCGGCATCTTCACCATCAGCGCGATGATTCCGAACTATCTGGTCGACTACCTGAAACTCAGCACCACCCAGATGGGCTTCGTCACCTCCGCGGTCGGCTTTGGCGGTTTCCTCGGACAGCTCGTGTTGCCGGGTCTGTCCGACCTATGGGGTCGCAAGCTCATGGCGGTCCTCGGGTTCGCGGTAGGTGCGTTGTTTCTGTATGCGTTCATGCGTACCGGGGCGGTTCCCACCACCTTGTTCGGGCTGCTCTTTGTGGCCTGCTTCTGCTGCTTCGGACTCCTCGGGCTGATCACAGGTCCGATTGCGGCCGAGGCCGCCCCCCGCGGCTTGGTTTCTTCAACGGCAGGGATCATCATCGGGTCCGGTGAGATTTTCGGCGGCGGCATCGCCCCTTCACTGGCCGGAGCCGTCGCGCAGCACTTCGGCCTGCAGCACACGCTCACGATGGCACTGATCGGTGTGTCCTTAGGCATTCTCGTTAGTCTCATGCTGCAGGAGACGGCGCCTCGAAAGCGCGCGGCTGCCACTGCATGATCAACCTCGCACTCCCAGCCCGGATGGAAAGTCTATGAGCGCCGCAGCCACATTCCGCACGGTTTTCGCTTCGCTCGACCACTACGTCAAAGGCAAAGTCGAAATCGTCGACGGCGATCCCAAGCATTACGCACTCTCCAACGTCTTCGATGTGGCCGCGCACTCCAAGCCGTACGAGAAAGTCGTGGTTGCAATGAATCTCGGCTATGTCATCGAGACACTGCGTGCCGAAGGGACCTCCGACTGGTACGCAGCCTCGCACGACGAGTTCGCCGTCGTGATGGATGGCGAGATCGAAGTCGAGCTCGTCAAGCTCGACGATCCGGAGCGGATCGCACCGGCGGACAAACAGGGCTCTGTACGCGTCGGAGGCGCACCGAAGGGGCGGAAGATGGGCCGCATCGAATGCAAGCGCGGCCATCAAGCCCTCCTGCCCAAGGGCGCTGCGTACCGCTTTCGAGCGCGCAAGCCCGGTGTGCTCCTGCTCCAGACGATCCTTGGCGAGCTGTCAGTTCAGAAGTGGGCTGAGATCTGTGCCAAGTAGCCTCCGTGCCCCTATCCCCTGCTACTAACCTGTAGAAAACGGATTCTCCTATGAACGCTCAACCTCAAACCGAGCCCCTGGTCAAGGCCACCCAGGCCGACAGTGTCACCGGCTACCGCAGCTTCTCCCTCGGTGGCTTCACCTTCACTCGCGATGAGTATTTCGCGCGGGTGAGCTGGAGCGCCAAGGGCCGGCAGATGTCACATACCCTGTCGGCGGACGCCTTCCTGCGCGCCATGATGCGCGATGTGGCCTGGGGGTTCTTCTATGGCTGGGTGAACTTCGACGCCATGCTCGGCACCCGCAACCTGTATGGCAAAGTAGAGCTCTACTGCGGACGCTACCACAAGGCCTATAGCGATCAGGGTCTGGATCACACTGAAGTCTTCGACAGCCCGCAGATCATGGCGACCTTTAAAGCCATCCTGGAGGATTGGACCAACGAGGGCTTCGATCCCTTCGCCGCGCCCGATGAGACCGGCAAGAGTTGGCTCGGAAAGAAGCGCGGCAGCAACCGCGGCGCCATCGAACGTGAGCGCCAGGTGTGCAAGCGCATGCCCGGCCTGGCTGGAGATGCAGAGCTGCGCAACGACGCGAACGGCTATCCGATCAACCGCGCCTTTAGCGACGTCTCGCAGGACGAGCCGGTGATCCATGCAGAGCCGGGATTCGAGGGCGAGGTGCATGCCTTCAGCCTGTTTGCCTATCTCTCCCGTTCGGATGTGACCTGGAACCCTTCCGTCTCATCCGTGTGCGGGCGCAGCCTCTTTTGTCCCACCACCGAGGAGTACACCCTACCCATCAAGCATGGCAACGATCGGGTGGAGTGGTTCATCCAGCTGAGCGATGAGATCGAGTGGGAAATCGAGGACAAGAACAGCGGTGCGCCGCGCGCCAAGGTGCTCATGAAAGCGGGCGATGTCGCGGCTATGCCCGCAGACATTCGCCACCAGGGCTACTCTCACAAGCGCTCCATGCTGCTCGTGTGGGAGAACGCGACACCCGGGTTGCCCGAGATGTACGAGTCCGGGAAGCTCAAGCCGTACCCGATCGAATTCTAAAGCCCCCACGAAACCACGGGCCAACGAACCGATCGGGATGGACGGGCAACGGCTCTGCGCCCTGGAGAGGCTACAGGACGGTGGCTGCACCGAACTCTCCTGGGGCGAAGGGGAGGGCGCTCCCACGCTGTTGCTGTACCGATCGGGTCTTGAGGTCAAAGCGTTCATCAACTGCTGTCCGCACTTCTCGTTACCGCTGAACTCGCGCCCAGGCGAATTCCTGCTGATGAGCGCAGAGCGAATCATGTGTGCGCACCACTGCGCGGTATTCCGCCTCCAGGATGGTCAGTGCGTCGATGGGCCCGCTGGCAACACAGCCTTGGAAGCGGTGCCTCTCGAGATCCGTGACGGGCAGGTTTTGGTGCGACATCCGGGGGTCAAGTGATTCGTCACATCGTCATGTGGCGCCTCAAGAGCCGCCCGTCGCAAGGCGGGCGTCCGGAGGCCATGGACCACATCGAAAAGAATCTGGCCGCCTTGCGCTCGACGATACCCGGCCTGCTGCGAGCCTGGCTGGGACTCAATGAGGCCGACTCCGCGGACGCCTCGGATCTCGTGCTGTGCTGCGAATTTCACAGCTGGGACGCGTTGCGTGGCTACGAGGCTCATCCGCTGCACGCAGAGCTGCGCGCAATCATCGGCCCATTGCGCGCCGAGCGGCGCGTCGTGGACTTCGAGTTCGACCCTGCCGCTACCGACTCCTCTGAACCACGCTAGCTACAACAGGGGTGCTGACCGCTGTTCGCAAATTGCGAACACTGCAATCGCGAACATCCCGTATCAACACTCGCCTGAGCTGCGTATTGATATACGGATATCTCTACCGACGAGGTCACCGGGGAAAAACGATGCTGCAGAATTTTGCTCACTGGTTGTCCGACACGCCCCCGAGCCGTTTCATCCAGGACGTGCTGTGGATCATCCCGGCCGTTCAGACTATCCACATTCTCGCGATCGCCGTTGTGCTCTCATCGGTCGCGATGATCGGGTTGGTGTTTCCCGCGATCGAGTGCGTACATGTGATCGCGATCACTCTGGTCGTGGGCTCGATCCTGATCGTGGACTTGCGCGTGCTCGGCTGGGCCTCGCGTAACGAGCGCGTGACACAGGTAGCCGGCTCGATCCTCCCGTGGACATGGGGAGTGTTCTGTGTCGCGGTGATCTCCGGGTTCACCCTCTTTGCGGCCAAGGCACACACCTACTTCGCCAATGTCGATTTCGAGATCAAGATGGCGCTGATGGCGGCAGCCTTCCTCAACATGCTGGTGTTTCATCTCATCCCGTACCGATCGGTGCGCTCCTGGGACCTCGGGCGCCCGGCACCTAGGCTGGCCAAGCTCGCGTGCGCGGTGTCCATGACGCTTTGGATATTCATCGTCGCCATGGGCCGCTGGATCGGATTCTCCATCGAGGGATGACCGTTTGACGGGCCCGACGGCGCGCGAGTGCAGCAACGGACTGTCAACGGGCTTCCAAAGTGGACCAGGGACCGGCGTCCAACATTGACCAGGGTGTACCCGGTCTTTTCTTGATCCGCTCTGCCTCATAGCGGTCAATGCCAGCCCCGAAGCCCCACCTACATGGGGGCGTCAGGCAGCCGGCATGGCTGCGGAGCGGTGAGGATGTTGCCATGGCACTCATCGGCAGCAGAGGTCTGCGATCAAAGTTTCGCCCACAGATTCTTCATGGATGCTCTTCCGCTGAGCGCTCATCTCCGCGCTGAGTTGTGCATCCCATACCGCGTCGCGCGACTGGGCCCGGCTGTCTGCGACTCGCTGCGGTCAGGTGATGACGGGCGATGGTTTCGCTTGCACGCCTTCTGCGGCATTCCAACGTCTCGGTGCTCGATACGAGTATCACCGCAGACTGCCGACTCGAGCCTGAGCAGTCGCGTTGCAGCGCGTCTCGATCGAAGGTCACTTTACTTCGGCGATCGGTCTCCGGGGTCGTCCAGCATCACATCGCCGTTGGCACGGAGAGTCTTCGTCGTGCTGGCATTGCGCCCTTGCCTAAACTTGGGCGCGCGGAACCGAACCTTCCTTTACCCCCTATTTTTACACGCTACGGAGAGCTCGCTTGGCTCCCTCGAAAGCGCAGCTCGGTGGCTCCCCGAACGAGATCGCGGCACTGCGCGCTTCGTACGCCACTATAGAAGTGCCGGAAAAAACAAATAAGATGCGCTTGAAAGTTCGGTTCCCGAACCTAATGCAGAACTGATTGAAAAATATGAAGAAAAACAGACTGGTGCCCGGGACGGGACTTTCTCGACGGATTCCCTCGGGCGCCGCACCTCACAGATCTCGTACGAGCCAGGCGGCTCGCCAAAGGTCTGGTATCCACAACACGGGCATGTGTAGTGGTGGGTCACGCCGGATTCAGCGCATTGAAGTCCCGGTCAAGAGGGCTGACTTCCCGGTCGATTTTCTTGCGATTGGCGATCTCGGCCACGCGTAGATCGTAAATGGCCTGCAGATTCAGCCACGACTGCGCGTCCCCCCCAAAATAGCGAGCGAGTCGCAAAGCGGTGTCTGCCGTTACCCCCCGACGGCCGCGCACGACGTCGTTGATTCGCGGAGTCGGAACGTGCAGTGCCTTTGCCAGAGCGTTCACGCTCATGCCAGTGGGGCGCAAGAAGTCCTCGCGCAGAATTTCGCCCGGATGCACTGGCCTCATGCCGTTCTTGATACCCATGCTCATTGCTCCGTCAGTGGTAATCGACAATCTCGACGTCTTCGGGTCCGGCGGTGGTCCAGCGGAAGCAGATTCGCCATTGATCATTGACGCGGATGCTGTGTTGCCCCTTTCGGTCTCCTGCGAGCGCTTCAAGGTGATTGCCCGGCGGCGACTTCAGGAACTCGATAGTTGCGGCTGCCTCGAGTTGCGTAAGCTTGCGGGTGGCAACCTTCACGAAGGATCCGAAGCGCTTCGACTTGCCGGTCTCGAAGAGCTTGCGAGTATGTGGGCATCGGAAGCTCTTGATCACGCAGCATCGTATAACGGATAACGTTAAACGTCAAAGCGAACTGACCGCGGTGGCGAACGAACTGCCGAGGGACAGCTTGCAATCCGTCACAGGTGACCAAATTGAGCGGGGTGCTAGGATGTATGCGGGAAAAGATTAAGAATCCCACCGCAGATGCGCCGGTTCCCGGCGCTCGTTCTACTTCCAATTACTGATTTCTTAGGAACTTAACAGATTGATTTATATTGATTATTTGGTGCCCGGGAGAGGACTCGAACCTCCACGGTGTTACCCGCTAGTACCTGAAACTAGTGCGTCTACCAATTCCGCCACCCGGGCAGGGCAAGGGGAAGGCGATAGAAGGCGGCGAAATCTACGCACCGGGTCGGGAGCTGTCAATTGAGCGCACGCAGAACCAAGTTCGGGCGCCGCGACCGCAATGACCGCCCTCGGGGCAAGACGGGCAAGACTCCCCATCGAGCCGATTCGCATCATGGCCGCTTGCAGGGGGCGGGTACGGCGAGGGCAGAAGCGCGAACCACAGCAGCGCGGCACAAGGGTGGCTCAAAAGGTGGCCCTGCCACGGGGCCCGCGCCGAAGACCGGCAGCATCGTAGAGGGCACAGTCAGCGCGAATCGGGCCGGATACGGGTTCGTGCGCGTCGACGGAATGAGGGACAGCGTGTTCCTGCCCCCGAATCAAATGCGTGGCGTCATGCACGGGGATCGGCTGCGCGTGCGTGTGGCGCGCGACTCGACTGACCGATGGCTGGGCACAGTAGAAGAGATAGTAAGCCGAGGCGTCAGCGCGTTCCTTGCCACGGTGGAAGTGCAGGGGCGCAGCGCATGGGTGAACTCTGCAGACCGCCGCCTGCAGCTGCGATGCGCGGTGGCTCACGCAGATCTGAATGGAGCGCGAGCTGGCGACTGGGTCATTGCTCGAATCATACGGCACGCCACCCAGGTGCAGGCAGCACAGGGGCGCGTTGAGAAACGCTTGGACCCTGACCGTCCCGTCGAGCTCGCAACAGAGACGGCGATTGCTCGGTTCGATTTGCCGCATGAGTTTTCATCCGCGGCCTTGCGCGAAGCGCAGGCTTGGGGTGATCGGGTCGACCCTGCGGAAGCGGACAAGCGAGAGGATCTGCGCACGCTGCCACTCGTGACGATCGACGGGGAAGACGCGCGGGACTTCGATGACGCGGTTTACGGCGAGACACATCCGAGCGGCTTTCGTCTGATCGTTGCGATCGCCGACGTGAGCCACTACGTCCGCCCGGGTGCCGTGGTCGACGCTGAGGCGCGCGAGCGAGGCACGTCCGTCTACTTTCCGACCCGTGTCGTGCCCATGTTGCCGACAGCCCTCTCGGATCACCTGTGCTCATTGGCGCCCCACGTCGATCGTCTGTGCTTCGCCGCGGATATGATCATCTCGAAGCAGGGGGCGCTGAAATCGGCGCGCTTCTATCCTGCGGTGATGCGTTCAGCAGCGCGCTTGACATACACGCTGGCGAACGCAGCGCTGTTCGAGGGAAAACCCGCTGCGAGGACGGAGCTCGGCCCGCTGGTCGATCCACTGCTCGTGCTGGTGGACATCTACAGAGCCCTCTATAAAGCGCGCAACCGACGTGGAGCGCTGGACTTCGACGCGGCAGAGGCCGAATTCGTCATCGACTCAGCCGAGCGCGTTCGCATGATCGAGCTGCGGGCGCGCAACGACGCTCACCGCCTGATCGAAGAATGCATGATCATGGCGAACGTCGCCGTGGCGCAGGAGCTGGCCAAGGCCCCTGTTCCGACGCTCTATCGCGTTCATGGACAGCCTGAGGAGATCAAGCTCGACCGCCTGGTCTCCATGTTGTCGGCACTCGGCATCGACGCGCAGATTCCCGAAAAAGTCGCGCCTCGCGACCTGCAGGCCATCACCCGCCGCCTCGGTCAGACGGCCGAGCGGCCGTTCGTCGAATCGCTGATCGTGCGCGCGCTGCAGCAGGCGGTGTATCAGCCAACGAACATCGGCCACTTCGGCCTGGCCCTCACTCATTACGCGCACTTCACCTCGCCGATCCGGCGATATCCGGATCTCGTGGTGCATCGGACTTTGCGGGCGCTGCTGGGTGTTCCCGGCCCGGCGAGCGTGCGGTACGAGCCCGAAGCGCTCAGTGTGTTGGGGGAGAGCACTTCCAAACTGGAGAAACGGGCCGACGAGGCGGATCGCTTCGTCGGTACCTATCTCAAATGCGCGTACCTGAGGGAGCGCATCGGGCAAACCTTCCAGGGCCTCATCACGACCGTGGTGGAGTTCGGTTGCTTCGTGCAGATCCTCGACGTGTCGGTCGATGGCCTGCTGCACATCGACCGGCTGCAGGACGATGAGTATCTGATGGACGATGACGGGCACTCCTGGGTAGGACGGCGGACCAAGCGGCGCTTGCGTATCGGCAGTCACGTCAGGGTGGTCGTTACGGCAGTGAACCCTATTGAGGGCCTCATCGATCTGGAGTTGGCGGAAGACGCGTGAAAACCGCCGAGACTGTCTACGGCCTGCATGCGGTGCGCGTGATGCTCGAGCGTCATCCCGAGCGCGTGGTTTCGGTCCGTTTGTCGGAACGGCGCGACGATCCGCGCGTTCGCCGGATCGAGGAGCTGGCGCGCCGGCACAACCGGCCGGTGCAGCGTGTCGATGCACATGTGCTGAAGCAGATGTTGGGCGATGTCGCGCACCAGGGCGTTGTGGCTGAAGTTGTACCCATGCCTGCGTGGACCGAGGACAACGTGCTCGAGGCGCTCTCATCACCGGCGAACACGGTGCCACCCTTGTTGCTTGCCCTGGACGGCGTGCAGGACCCGCACAATCTCGGCGCGTGTCTGCGTACAGCCGATGCATGCGGAGCGCTGGCGGTCGTAGTGCCCAAAGACCGTGCGGCCCAACTGACTCCCACCGTGCGCAAAGTGGCGGCCGGCGCGGCGGAGACGACACCCGTGGTCGCAGTCACCAACCTCGTGCGCACCCTGAAACTGCTCAAGGACGCTGGACTCTGGATCGTCGGCGCCGACGCGCAGGCTCCGCGCGTGGCTCACGAAGTGGACCTGAAAGTCGGAATCGTCCTGGTGCTGGGTGCCGAAGGGGCAGGGCTACGTCCGCTGACGCGACAAACGTGCGACTGGATCGTGAGGCTGCCCAGCCTCGGGGCGGTCGAAAGCCTGAATGTGTCGGTCGCCGCCGGGATGCTCCTTTATGAGGTGGTGCGCCAGCGGACGGTAAACCCTTGATTCTGAAAGTGTCCTGAAAATCTCCCCACAATTGTGTATCCTTCGCGCCCCCCGAGGCAGGACAGCTCTGCCCCAGCGGGGCGGCACTGCGGGCCAGACCCGAAGCGCCGTCTCCTTGCCGCACCCCGCAAGCCTCGCGATGGGCGGCTCACTGAAATCCGTAAGGAGGAAGACATGAGGCACTACGAGATCGTATTCCTGGTCCATCCCGATCAGAGCGAGCAGGTGCCCGCGATGATCGAGCGCTACAAGGGCATGATCGCCGGGGGCGAAGGCCGTCTGCACCGTCTCGAGGACTGGGGCCGGCGCCAGCTCACCTATCCGGTCGCCAAGGTTCACAAGGCGCACTATGTTCTGATGAACATCGAGTGCGATCAGAAGACGCTCGGGGAGCTGACCGGAGCCTTCCGGTTCAGCGACGCGGTATTGCGTCATCTGGTGGTCAACATGGATGAGGCGGTGACCGAGCCCTCGCCGATGGCGCGCGCCGAGGATGAAGAGGGAGGCGACGGCGGCGGCCGCCGGCGCGAGCGCTCGCGTGACGACGCACCCCCCTCATCGGATGACGACGATGGCCCGGTCGGCGATAGCGCCTGACGCGTCGCCTGCGACGCACACCGTCATACCAAACGCATAGCGCACAGGAAACTCAAATCATGGCCATGAGACAAGGTAACTCCGGCGGTGGTGGTGGCGGCGGCGGCCGCTTCTCCCGTCGCAAGAAGTTCTGCCGCTTCACAGCCGAGGGCGTGAAGTACATCGATTACAAGGATCTCGCCACGCTCAAGGGCTACATCACCGAGACGGGCAAGATCGTTCCGAGCCGCATCACGGGTACGAAGTCGTTCTATCAGCGCCAGCTCGCCGTCGCGATCAAGCGCGCACGCTTCCTCGCCCTGTTGCCGTACACGGACCAGCATTGAGGCGCCACCGATGGACGTCATTCTTCTGCAGAAGGTTGCCAATCTCGGCAACATCGGCGACCGCGTAAAGGTCCGCTCCGGCTACGGCCGCAACTTCCTGCTGCCCCAGGGCAAGGCGACCCTCGCCACCGCCGACAACGTCGCCAGGTTCGAGGCGCGCCGCGTGGAGCTGGAAAAGGCCGCCCGCGAGCACCTGGTGTCCGCCAACGAGCGCGCCGAGGCGATGAAGGACTTCAAGCTGACCATCCAGGCCAAGGCCGGGACGGAAGGCAAGTTGTTCGGCTCCATCGGCACCGCCGACGTCGCCGAGGCCTGCCAGAAGGCGGGCTTCAACGTCGAGCGCAGCGAAGTGCGCATGCCCAACGGCCCGTTGCGCACCGTCGGCGAGCACGTCGTCAATCTGCATCTGCATGCGGACGTCGACGTGCAGCTGCCCGTGACGATCGTCGCCGAAGAGTAGTCCGCCGCAGTAAGCTAGGGGGATGCCAAGTCCCGCCAAAGCACGCTCCGGAGCGATCACGTCCGCGGACGCACCGGTGCCGCCGCATTCCATCGAAGCGGAGCAGGCCGTCCTGGGCGGCCTGCTCCTGGATCCGACCGCTTGGGACCACGTCGCTGACGTCGTCCGGGATACCGACTTCTATCGTAACGATCACCGGCTGATCTTCGAAGCGATCGGGGCACTGGCCGCCAACGGCAAGCCCACGGACGTCGTCACCGTCACGGAACAGCTGGAACGCAACGGCAATCTCGAGGCGGCCGGAGGCGTCGCGTACCTCGGCACGGTCGCCCGTGAAACGCCCACTGCGGCCAACGTTCGCTCGTACGCCGAGATCGTGCGCGAACGCTCGCTCCTGCGACAGTTGATTAGCGCAGGAACGGAAATCGCCTCTGCCGTCTTCAACAACGACGGCCAGACGGCACGCGAGCTGGTCGACAAAGCTGAGCAACGGGTCTTCGAAATTGCGGAAGGCAGTACGCGAGGCGGCGGCGCCGTGTCCGTGCGCACGCTTCTGCCGCAGGTCATCGATCAGATCGATGACGCACACTCGAACCCGGACAAGCTCCGCGGCCTGGCCACCGGGTTCACGGAGTTCGACAAGATGACGGGGGGCTTGCGCCCAGGGGACCTTGTAATCGTAGCAGGGCGCCCGTCGATGGGTAAGACGACCCTTGCCGTGAATATGGCAGAGTACGCAGCCGTACATCATGAGCCGCGCGCGCCCGTCGCTATCTTCAGCATGGAAATGCCCGCGGAACAACTGATCACGCGAATGCTATCCTCGATTGGGGGAGTACCGCTCGGGAATCTACGCAGCGGGCGCATTTCCGACGACGACTGGGTGCGCATCACAAGCGCAACGAGCCAGCTCTCCGAAGCCAAGATCTTTATCGACGAAACACCGGCGTTGACGCCAACCGAACTGCGTGCCCGGGCGCGACGGGTCAAGCGTGAACACGGCTTGGGGCTTGTCGTTGTCGACTATCTGCAGCTCATGCAGGTGCCGGGGACGAAGGAGAATCGGGCCACGGAGATTGGTGAGATTTCACGCGGACTCAAGGTTCTTGCGAAAGAGCTAGCTGTCCCTGTGATTGCGCTCTCTCAGCTGAATCGGGCCGTCGAGCAGCGCGAGGGGAAGAAGCCGCAGATGTCGGATCTGCGTGAATGCGTAACTGGTGACACCCTGGTGTGTCTCGCCGATGGAAGGCGCACGCCGATCCGGGACTTGGTCGGCCAGGCGCCGACCGTCGTCTCAATGAAACCGGATGGTCGCCTGGCGCGTGCCAAGTCCGACGCGGTCTGGAGTGTCGGTCAGAAGCCCGTGTTCGAAGTCAGTCTCGCGAGCGGGCGAAAAATCCGCGCGACCGGGAAGCATCGGCTGTATACGCCCTCCGGATGGCAGCGAGTGAGCGATCTGCGCCCCGCAGACCGCCTCGCAATCACGAGAGGAATGCCTGAGCCGCAGGATGCTGAGGTCTGGCCGGACGATCGCGTGGCTTTTCTGGCGCACATGATTGGCGATGGCAGCTACCCGAAGCATCAGCCCATGCGGTACACGACCGCCTCTGAGGAGTGCAGCGAGCTGGTGCGTCGCGCTGCAGAGACGGAATTCGGTCTGCGTGTGACCCGCTATCCAGGCCGCGGCAATTGGCATCAGCTGCTGCTGTCGGGCAACGGCAATCGCTGGGCACCTGCCGGAGCCAACCGCTGGCTCCGGGATCTCGGGATATATGGTCAACGTTCGCGCGATAAGCGGGTGCCGGCCGCGGTCTTCCAGCTTTCCAACAGGCAGATCGGTCTCTTTCTGCGCCATCTGTGGGCGACGGATGGAACAATCTCGCCGCGCAAGCCTGGAAGGCGCGGCGGTCATGGCCTGCACCTTTCAACCTGCAGTCGTGGACTAGCCGATGATGTTGCCGCACTCCTGCTGCGGGTGGGAATCGTTGCACGCATACAAAGCGTCACGTCTGGGTACAAAGAGCGGATCTACATGGTTTGGGTGCACGGGGTCGAGAAGCAAACCAGGTTCCTGGATGCAGTCGGAGCTTTTGGCCCTCGAGTCGGACCAGCTGCTGCATTGCGAGCAGCGCTATGCGGCATAGTAGCGAACACCAATGTCGATACCATGCCCGAGGAGATGATCTGGCGACTAGCGGAGCTAATGCGGGAGCAAGGGATTTCCCGGCCGAAATTAGCGGCGCTATGCGGCCGTACGCACGTCAATCTCGACCATTGTCCCTCACGCGCCTCACTGGCTCAGTACGCAAGTCACCTGGGCGATAAGTACCTGCAGAATGCCGCCGCGAGCGATCTGTTTTGGGATCGGATCGTGTCCGTGGAGCCAGCAGGCGTCGAAGAAGTTTTTGATCTGACAGTCCCGGGCCCAGCATGTTGGATCGCTGACGGGATTGTAAGTCATAACTCGGGGAGCATTGAGCAAGATGCGGACATGATTCTGTTGATTTTTCGCGAAGAGGTCTACGACAAGGAAAACGTAGCAAAGAAGGGCATCGCGGAGATTGAGCTTGCCAAGCACCGCAACGGCGAAATTGGCGGGTTCAGGTTGACCTTCCAGGGCCAGTTCACTCGCTTCGCCAACTACGCGCCGGACTCGTACGCGGACGGCGTTCTGCGATGAGCGACGGCGGCGTATCCGGCCGCGCGCCAGCGCGCTACACCTGGCGCACTGCGAACGCAGCATGGCGGTAAACGCGCGGTGAATCGACTCATCAGGGCCGTCATCGACGCGGGAGCGCTGCGGCACAACCTTCGGACGATTCGCGAACGGGCACGTGGCGCGCGGGTGATGGCGGTGGTCAAGGCCAATGCATACGGCCACGGCCTCGTGCCGGCGGCGCTCGCCCTTGCGGAATCCGATGCCTTCGCTGTCGCCCGGCTGGAGGAAGGGTTGGCGCTACGCGCCGCCGGTATTACCCAACCGATCGTCCTGCTCGAGGGTGTGTTTGCGTCCGAGCACGTGCTCGAAGCGGCGCGCCATGGCTTTGAGCTCGTCGTGCATGACCCTTTGCAGGTGGAGCTGCTGGAGGAGTTCACCGGTAGCCATCGCTTCATCCTGTGGATGAAAATCGACACGGGAATGAATCGCCTCGGCTTTCGTCCGGAGGAGTTCGCCGCCGCGCTCGAGCGCGTGCAGCGCTTGCAGCCGGCTCCTCTGGAGATACGCCTGCTGACGCATCTGGCACGCGCGGACGACCGGGACGATCGCGTCACGCGTGCCCAACTGACCCGCTTCAAGGAGGCGACGCGGGGACTGGACTATGCCGTGAGCATTGCCAATTCGGCCGGTCTCTTCGGTAACGTCCCGCTGGGATGCGACTGGGTGCGTCCGGGGCTGGCGCTCTACGGCGCCTCGCCCTTTGCCGACCGCACCGCCCGACAGCTCGAGTTGTTGCCCGCGATGAGCCTGGAGACCTCGGTAATCGCGGTGAGGCACGTGCCCCGCGGGGAAAGCGTCGGGTACGGCGGCACATGGCAGGCGGCCCGGGATTCGCGGGTCGCCATCGTCGCCGCGGGGTACGGGGACGGACTCGCACGCAGTCTGCCGAGCGGCACGCCAGTCCTGATCGGCGGCCAGCGCGCGCCGCTCATCGGGCGTGTGTCGATGGACATGATTGCCGTAGACGTCACGGATCTGCAGCGCCCGCCCGCAGGCGGGCTGGTGCATGTAGGGACGCCGGTCGTGCTGTGGGGAGATGACCTGCCGGTGGAGGAAGTCGCCCGCCACGCCGGCACGATCCCTTACGAGTTGCTTTGCGGAGTCAGCCAGCGGGTGCCGTTGGAGTTGCGGTAGCGCACCGCCGGACCTGCGGTAGCACACACGAGCGCGCCGCCGGATCGCTCCGGGGCGCGCACCGCGGAGCGATCTAGTTGATGAAGAACCCCATCTTCACGCCCGCCAGCTGAATGACGTCGTTGTCGCTCAGCCGCTGGGCCTGGCCGCCGATGGGCGAGCCGTTGACCAACGGGAAATCGTCGCTCTTGCCGCTGTCGACGTGGACGATGAAGTAGCCTTCCGACCGGCGCGTGATCGCGGCCACCTGCACGCCGGGCCGCCCCAGCGTCGTCAGTGCCTTGTTGAGCTCCAGCTCCCGGCCGGCAAACGCCCCCGAGAGCACCTGCAACTTCGCCTTCTTCACCGCCGTCCCGTTGAGGGCCGCCGGATCCAGCGCCCGGCTCTTGCCGGTCGCCGACAGGGAGGGGGAGGCCTTTTCCGCCGCTTCGCTCGCCGCGCGGACCTTCTCGACCGGGCGCGAGGAGGGCTGGATCACCATCGTCTTCTCGAACTCGTCCTGCTGCTCGTCATCCTCGACAAAGCGCAGCTGATGATGCCCGACCGTGATCACGTCCCCGTGCTGCAGTGCATGCTTCTTGATGAGCTTGCCGTTGACGTAGGTGCCGTTGGTGCTGTTCAGGTCCTCGAGGAACGAGTCGTTCAGGATATTGATGATGAGCGAGTGATGACCGCTCACGGCCGCGTTGTCGATGCGGATGTCATTGTCCGGGAGCCGGCCGATGGTGTACCGCTCCTTGTTCATGTTGTATTCCGCCATCACCTGGCCATCCAGGCTCAAGACCAACCTAGCCATGTGTGCTTTGCCTCGCGTCAGCCGAACCAACCCAGGATCCGGTCAAATATTCTCGTACGAGCCGGAAACGCATCTACGACGTGCGCCATGACCACCGAGACGTTGTCCCGGCCTCCATTGTCATTCGCAAGTTGAATCAATTGCTTGGCGACGGTATCCAGATTATCACCAAAGGTGTTTATGGTTAAATGAATATCTTCGTCCTCGACCATGTCCGAGAGCCCGTCCGAGCACAACGCGTACACGTCGCCCTTCTGGACAGGCACTTCCTGGATCTCCACCTCGACGTTCGGCTCGACGCCGAGCGCCCGAGTGACGTAGTTCTTGTTGGCCGCGCGTTGCGCCTCTTCGGCGGAATAGAAGCCGCGGTCCACCAGCTCCTGCAGCAGCGAATGGTCCATCGTGACCTGTTCGAACTTGTCGCTGCGATGGCGATACAGCCGCGAGTCGCCCACGTGGGCGATGGTGATGCGGTTGTCGAAGAACAGCGCGGCGACCACGGTGGTGCCCATGCCCTCGCACTGGGGCTGGGTTTTCGCCGTCTGATAGATGATCTTGTTGGCGCGATGGATGGCATCGCGCATGATGATCGTCGGGCGCGACAGTCCGGATTCGCGATCGGGCTGGCTCATGTCCTCGCGCTCCACGTGCTCGCGCACGAGGTTGACGATGGTCTTGACGGCGATACCGCTGGCGACCTCGCCGGCGTTGTAGCCGCCCATGCCATCGGCCAGGACGAGCAGTCCGATGTCGGGGTCGAAGGCAATCGTGTCCTCGTTGTGTTCGCGGACCTTTCCGGTATCGGTCTGGCCGACGAAGCGCAGCTTGGTTCGCAAGCTCATGCTCCGCGCCCACCGACCGGCGGCACGCTAAGTGTGATACGCGTCACTTTCCCGTCCCCGATTCGAGCCGGCATAAGCTAGCATTGCCCGCACAGCAGTCCGAGCGGCTGGTCACATAACCCACCAATCGGCCCCCCTCTCGGGCGCGAATACTAGCTCATCTTTGGCCCCATCTTAGACCCAAGTCTGACCAACATGACTGTTGAATGCCTCGATGCCGCGCTCAAATCCAGTCTTTGCCTGTAGCGCCTGCGGCGGGGAGACCCTCAAATGGCAGGGCCGGTGCCCGCTTTGTGGGGAATGGGACACGCTCGAGGCCCGGACGGGTCCGGCCTCGCGGGCCCGGACGCCCTCATCCGCAGCCTCCGGGGCCGCCCCCCGACCCCTGGCCGGCGCCGGTGGACTGCAGCGCCTGGCCACCGGCCAGCAGGAGCTCGATCGGGTCTTCGGCGGGGGCATCGTTCAAGGATCGGTGACCCTCCTTGGCGGAGATCCGGGGATCGGCAAATCGACATTGCTGCTGCAGGTCGCTGCCCACGTGGCCGCCGGTGGAGCGGTCCTGTACGCCAGCGGCGAGGAGTCGGTGGAGCAGATCGGCCTGCGCGCCCGGCGGTTGGGGGTCGGCACCGGCGATTCTCTGGCGGTCGTGGCGGAGAGCGATCTGGAGACGATTCTGGGGCTCGCCGCGGAGCGGCGCGTGGCGCTGCTGGTGGTGGACTCCATCCAGACGGTGCAGTCGGCGGGCGTTGCAGCCAGCGCCGGTGGCGTGTCGCAGCTGCGGGAGTGCACGGCAGAGCTGGTGCGCTTCGCCAAGGCAAGCGGCACTGCCATCCTCATCATCGGTCACGTCACGAAGGAGGGCGCCATTGCCGGCCCGCGGGTGCTCGAGCACCTCGTCGACACGGTTCTCTACTTCGAGAGCGAGGCCGGCAGCCGCTACCGCATCGTGCGTGGGACCAAGAACCGCTTCGGAGCGGTCAACGAGCTGGGTTTCTTCGCGATGGCCGAAGGTGGACTGAAAGAGGTCCGCAATCCCTCGGCCATCTTCCTCTCCCGGGCATCTGAACCCGCTGCGGGGAGCATCGTCACGGTGACGCGCGAGGGGGGCCGGCCGCTGTTGATCGAGCTGCAGGGCCTGGTCGACCGCATGCGCTTTGGCGCGCCCCGGCGCATAGCCCAGGGCCTGGACTCCAATCGCGTGGCGATGTTGCTCGCGGTGCTCAATCGCCATGCCTCTGTGTCGCTGCAGGAGCACGATGTCTTCGTGAATGTGGTCGGCGGGCTGCAGATCAGCGAAACGGCCTGCGATCTGCCGGTCGTCATGGCCTTGGCCTCCAGCCTGCAGGATCGCATCGTCCCGAATTCGCTGGTGGCATTCGGGGAGCTGGGCCTGACGGGGGAGGTACGGCCGGTGGCCTATGGCGAGGAGCGGCTGCGCGAAGCGCACAAGCAGGGATTCAAGGCCGCGATCGTTCCGAAGGAGAATGCCCCACGCAAGCCGTTGGAAGGGCTGACGGTGATCGTGGTGGCGCGGGTCAGCGAGGCCCTCGAGGCGGCGCTAGCTGGCAGGGCCTGAAGCCGCCGGTGCCTGCTGAGAGGCCCCCGCCGGCGTGCCGGGAGTGTGGATTCGGACTGTGCGGATCGCATTGTCGGCGATCTGCAGAACCTCGAACACATAGCCTTCCACGCGCAGTGTCGTGCCCCGATCCGGAATGGTTTCCAGCCGCTCCAGCACCAGGCCGTTGATCGTCTTCGGTCCGTCGGTCGGCAGATGCCACTGCAAGGCGCGATTCAGCGCACGAATGGTGGCGCTCGCGTTCACGATGTACACGCCCGGCCGCTCCAGGTGGACGTCCTTGTGCAGCACGGTCGCCGGGTCGGAAGTGAACTCCCCGACGATCTCTTCGAGGATGTCCTCGAGCGTGACCAGCCCCTCGATGTCCCCGTACTCGTTCACCACGAACGCCAGTCGGCGGCGGTTGCGCTGGAACTGCGAGAGCTGCACGTTGAGCGGGGTCTCCTCGGGTACGAAATACGGCTCGCGGCCACGGGCGATCTCGATGAGCCGCTCCCGGGTCAGCGTGCCTCGGGCGAGCTCCTGGGCCACGCGCTTCATGTGCATGATGCCTACGAGGTCCTCCAGCTCACCGTCGTAGACCGGCAAGCGGGTGTGCGGTGTCTGGCGCAGCTGATCGAGGATGTCGTCCCAGTTTTCGCGGATATCGATCCCTGAGATTTCCTGGCGGGGAATCATGATGTCATTCACCGTGATCTGGCCCAGGTCCAGAATCGACAGCAACATCTGCCTGTGGCGCGCCGGAATCAGGGGTCCGGCCTCCGCTACCGCGGCGCGCAGCTCTTCCGTGCTCAAGGCGTTGCTGGCTCTGGAGGACCTGCCCACGCCAAACAGCACCAGCAGTCCGTAGGCCATCTTGTTGGTGAGCCAGATGAGCGGCCGAGCCACCAGGACCAGGGCGCGGTAGATGCGCGCCGCGCTCATGGCGACAGGATCCGGCCGTGCGGCGGCGTAGATCTTCGGTGCCAGCTCGCAGAACACGATCATCACCACCGTCAGTACGACGACCGCGGCGGGTACCGCGTATGAGCGACCGGTACGCTGCGCCAGGATGGTCGCGATGGAGGATGCGAACGAGCTGGCGGCGGCGAGGATCACCAGATTGGCGCCGAGCCATTCGTCGGGCTTCTGCAGCAGGCCCTCCAGCACCCGGGCGGTCGAATGTCCCTCCTGGGCACGATGCTTCAGGCGGTAGCGGTTGACCGAGAGCATGGCGACCTCGGTTCCGGAAGAGAACGCGATGATCAGCAGCAGCGCGAGCATCGACAGCAGCAGCATGAGGGTCGGAGCTTCGTTCAAGGCAGTGTTCCTCCTCGGTGGGGAGCGCCCGCTCCCGCCAGCGAGCGCGCCCGCCGGACCTCAAGCGGGGCCTGCGGTTGCCCCTATAATGGCCGGCATGTTCGACAATCTCACCTCCCGGCTTACCCGGACACTGGAGAGCCTCAGGGGCAAGGGGCGCATCACCGAGGAGAATATCGGCGAAGCGCTGCGCGAGGTACGGGTTGCGCTGCTGGAAGCGGATGTGGCCCTGCCGGTCGTGCGCACCTTCATCGACGCCGTCAAGGCCAAGGCCGTTGGGACGGAGGTGGCTTCCAGTCTGACGCCCGGCCAGGCCTTCATAGGAATTCTGCACCGCGAGCTGGTGGAGCTCATGGGCGGCCCGCGCTCCGGCATCAACCTGCGGGCGCAGCCGCCGATCATCGTGCTGCTCGCCGGTCTGCAGGGCGCGGGCAAGACGACGACGGCCGCGAAACTGTCACGCTGGCTGATCGAACGGGAGCGCAAGCGAGTATTGCTGGTCAGCACGGACGTGCGCCGGCCCGCCGCCATGCTGCAGCTGGAACGCCTTGCGCAACAGGTGGGCGCCGACTACTTCCCCGCTCGAGCAGAGGACCCCCCAGCGCGCATTGCGCGGGAAGCCCTTGATGCCGCCAAGCGCGGCGTATTCGACGTGCTGATCGTCGATACGGCCGGGCGGTTGCACGTCGATGAGGAGCTGATGGCGGAGGTACGTGACATCGACGCCGCCGTCGCTGCTGCGGAGCGGCTGTTCGTCGTAGACGCCATGGCAGGTCAGGACGCGGTGAACGCAGCTCGGGCGTTCGGGTCGACCCTCGCTCTGACAGGAGTGATCCTCACCAAGGCGGATGGCGACGCCAGGGGGGGTGCCGCGCTATCGGTGCGCCAGATTACGGGTAAGCCCATCGTGTTCATGGGCGTGGGCGAGAAGACCGAGGCACTGGAGCCGTTCGACCCGGAGAGGATGGCCTCTCGCATCCTCGGCATGGGCGATGTGATCAGCCTGGTCGAGCAGGTCCACCGCCAGGTCGACGTCGAGGAAGCTCAGAAGCTCGCCCGCAAGGTCGTCAAAGGCAAGGGCTTCGACATGGCCGACCTGAAGTCGCAGCTCGAGCAGCTGCAGAAAATGGGCGGCGTCGGGGCCCTGCTGGACAAGCTCCCGGTCGCCGCGGCCCAGAAGGGCGCCGTGTCGGCGGACCAGGGGGATCGGGACCTGCGCCGCCAGATCGCCATCATCAACTCCATGACCCCGAAGGAGCGGCGCCACCCCGGGATCATCGACGGCTCGCGCCGCCGCCGGATCTCCAAGGGAGCGGGCGTGCAGGTGCAGGACGTCAACCGCCTGCTGAAGCAGTTCCTGGAGATGCAGCGGGTGATGAAGAACATGAAAGGCGGGCGTCTGCAGCGCCTGATGAACGCCTTCAAGGGAGGGATGCCTCCGGGGATGCCCCCCAGGGGTTGAGCGAGGGTTTCCGGGCAAGCCCACGCCGTGGCGCGGCCGAAGCCGAACAAATCTCTGGGGAAACAACCCTCTATGCGCGCTCGTAGCAATTGAATACGCTCCGGCGAGCGCGTAGAATCCGCGCTCTTTTGGGCCCGTACCGGGCCAACCGAACCGAGAAACGACCATGGTAACCATTCGCCTGACGCGGCGCGGTGCGCGCAATCAGCCCTTCTATCACGTAGTGGTGACGGACAGCCGCAAGCGCCAAGGGGGCCTGAGCCTCGAGCACGTCGGGTTCTTCAATCCGATCGCCCGGCGCAGCGAGCCGAAACTCAAGCTCGATCTGGCGCGCATCGACTATTGGGTCTCCAAGGGAGCCCAACAGTCCGATCGCGTGCGCACGCTGGTATCCTCCTACAGGAAGCAGGCGACCGCCTGAGCTGGATCGAGCTAGGCCGGGTCGGCGCCCCGTTCGGGGTCAAGGGGTGGGTCCACATCGAGTCCCACACCGATCCGCCGGAAGGCCTGCTCCACTACAGCAGTTGGGTTCTGCGTCTCGCAAGCGGTGAGCGTGTCGTGCGCCCAGTGGCCGAGGCGCAGTTGCAGCGCGGCAAGCTGGTTGCGCGATTCGAGGGGGTCGGAGATCGCGATGCCGCGGCGGCATTGCGGGGTGCGACGCTCGAGATCGAGCGCGCCCGTCTGCCTGCGCCGCGCGAACGGGAGTATTACCGCGCCGATCTGATCGGCCTGCGAGTGAGCAACCTCGAGGGGATCGAGCTGGGTCGGGTGCGGCATTTTGTGGATGCGCCCGCAGGACCGCTGATGGTCGTGCAGGCGGCGGACGGGCGAGAGCATTGGTTGCCCGCGGTACCGGAGTATCTGCGCAAGGTCGATCTGGCCGGGGGCCGGATCGAGGTGAACTGGCCGGTGGAGCCCGAGTGAACCTTCAGGTGGTAACCCTGTTCCCGGAGCTGATCGCCGCGGTGATCCGGTTCGGCGTGCTGGGCAGAGCCGTGGAGCGCGGGTTGCTGGAGATCGGCACCGAAGACCCGCGGGCGCACACACAGGACGTGCACCAGACCGTGGACGACCGACCCTATGGGGGCGGCCCGGGAATGGTGATGAAGCCCGAGCCGCTGCTGGCGGCAATCGGCGCCGCGCAGGCGAGGCTGCCGGCGGGCAGTCCGCGGATCTGTCTGTCCGCCCAGGGCGAGCCGTTCAGCCAGGCGCTGGCGCAGGAGCTGGCGGCGCTGCCGGGGCTGATGCTCGTGGCAGGGCGCTACGAGGGTGTGGACGAGCGGGTGATCGAGCTGGGTATCGATCGCGAGCTGTCGGTGGGAGATTACGTGGTCTCGGGCGGTGAGCTTCCGGCGCTGGTGGTGATCGACGCAGTCGCCCGGTTGCTTCCGGGGGCGCTGGGAGATGCCCGGTCGGCGCAGGACGACTCGTTCTCGGAAGGCTCGCAGGGGCTGCTCGACTGGCCGCACTACACACGGCCTGAAGTGTTTAAAGGATTGTCGGTGCCGCCGGTGTTATTGTCCGGCAATCACGCCGATATCCGGCGCTGGCGGTTGGCGCAGGCGGTGACGCGTACCTGGCGTCGCCGGCCGGATTTGATTGCCGCGCGGGGACTGAGCTCGGAGGCGAGCCGGTTGTTGAATGAGTTTCTCGCCGCGCGCGCGGCGGGGATTTCCGATTGAGGCTGGCAAAAACCCGCTTTTTGCCAGCCGAGTAAAAAGCGCCGCAGGCGACTTTTTGCCATTAATGAGGATGCAACGCACATGAGCAAGATCGTCCAGGAACATGAGAGCAGGCGTATGACCCGCGAGGTCCCCGACTTCAAGCCGGGCGACACCGTGGTCGTGCAGGTGAAGGTCGTCGAGGGCGACCGCGAGCGTGTGCAGGCGTACGAAGGTGTCGTGATCGCCCGCAGCAATCGCGGCCTGAACTCTTCGTTCACGGTCCGCAAGATTTCCCACGGTGAGGGTGTGGAGCGCGTCTTCCAGACCTACAGCCCGTCGATCAGCGAGATCGTGGTGAAGCGGCGTGGCAGCGTGCGTCGCGCCAAGCTGTATTACCTGCGCGACCTGTCGGGCAAGGCGGCGAGGATCGAGGAAAAGATCTAAGCCCCGGTATGCGCTTCCTGCGCTCGATTCTGCTCGGACTGTGGCGTGGCCTGGATGGGCTGCGCAAGTTCCTGCACCTGCTGTTGCTGCTGGTGCTGTTCGGGTTTCTGATCGGCGTGCTGCACGTGTCGGTTCCGAACGTGCCCAGCAAGGCGGCGCTGCTCATTCAGCCCCAGGGGCAACTCGTCGAGCAGCTCAGCGGCGATCCCCTCGAGCGGGCCGTGCAGGGCGCGCGCGGCGATGGCAACGCCGAGACGCTTCTGTGGGACCTCACGGACTCGATCCGTGCCGCGGCCAAAGACAAGCGCATTCCGGTTCTCGCCATCGACGTGGACAAGTTCGATGGCGGCGGCCAGCCCTCGCTCGAGGAGCTGGCACTGGCCATCCGCGAGTTTCGCGCGACCGGCAAGAAGGTGATCGCCTACGGGACCGAGCTCACCCAGGAGAAGTACTACATCGCCGCCCAGGCCGATGAGATCTATCTGGATCCGCTGGGCTTCGTGCTGATCGACGGCTACGACCGCTACCGGATGTTCTTCAAGCAGGCGCTCGACAAGCTCGGCGTCGACATCAATGTCTTCCGCGTCGGCGCCTTCAAGAGCGCGGTGGAGGAATACACCCGCACCGACATGTCGCCGGAGGACAAGCAGGAGAGCGAGGCGTACCTGAAGGCGATGTGGACGACCTACCAGGCCGCGATGACCCGGGTTCGCAAGCTCCCCCCCGATGCGGTGTCGAACTACGTCAACTCGCTCGCCAAGAATGTCGCCGCGCAGGGCGGCAACGCCGCTCAGGTCGCCCTCCAGGCGGGCCTGGTCACCGGGATCAAGACCCAGCAGGAGGTCGAGAAGCGCATCGCCGACCTCGTCGGCAAGGACGACTCCACGGGCTCGTTCAAGTCGGTTTCCGAGCAGGACTACGTACGCATCGCGAAAGCGCAGATCAAGGTGCGCGCGGACGGCAAGAAGCGCGTCGGCATCATCGTCGCCTCCGGGGATATCCTCGATGGCGATCAGCCTTCCGGCACCATCGGTGGCGATTCGACCTCGCGCCTGATCCGGCAGGCACGGCTGGACAAGGACATCCGTGCGGTGGTGCTGCGAGTGGACAGCCCCGGGGGGAGCGTGCTGGCTTCCGAAGAGATCTACCGCGAGCTGCAGGCATTGCGGGCTGCGGGCAAGCCCGTGGTCGTGTCGATGAGCACCTATGCCGCCTCCGGCGGCTATTACATCTCCGCGCCCGCCGATGAGATCTGGGCCAACCCGGCGACGCTCACCGGCTCCATCGGCATCTTTGCGATCATTCCCACCATCGACAAGACTCTCAGCAAGGTCGGCGTCACCGTCGATGGGATCGGCACTACGCCGCTGTCGGGCGAGCTGCGCATCGATCGGCCGCTCGGCGAGGACGCGCGCTCGCTGCTGCAGTCGCAGATCTCGCGCGGCTACGAGGAATTCCTGGCGCGCGTGTCGAGCGGGCGCAGGATGACGCGCGACCAGGTCAATGACATCGCACAGGGTCACGTCTGGGCGGGCGTCGATGCCAAGCGGCTGGGACTGGTCGATCAGCTCGGCTCCTTCGAGGATGCCGTCAAGTCGGCCGCGCGCCGCGCCAAGCTCACCGATTACGACATCAAGTTCATCGAGCCGGAATTGTCGTGGGCGCAGGAGCTGGTGTTGAACGCCAAGATGGACGGCGCACGCGCGCTGCTCGAGGTGTTCGGTCCCGACCGCGACACTGCGGCATTGGCGCAGCTCGCGAGTCCGCTGAGCCGCGAAGTCGCGCGGCTCAAGCGCTTGAGCGTCCGCAACCGCCTGTACGCCTACTGCTTCTGCACCGCCGGCGACTAGCCTGTCGCTCCTGCGCCACGCCGCGGCGCTTCCTCCATCGTTCGCGGCGCTTCCTCCATTGCTGAAGGTCCTGCTGCTCGCGCGAGCGGGCCGGTCCGCATCTTGCTGCCTCCGTCGCTGAGTGCGCAGCGGCTGTTAGAAGAGGTGACGCGATGCGAGGGTTGGTAACGCTGACAATGTTATGTGTGTTGGTAGCAACAGCCGGTCGCGCTGCAGCTCAAACGCCCCTCGGCGCAAGCACGGGCGCCGCCGTTGAGGGAGTAGCCGGCAACAAGGTGCTGCAGCTGCGCTATCTGAGCAGCTCGCCGTTCACCGGCATCAGCGGCAATCTCGACTTCGGCGCGCTGCTGACGGAGAACCGCGAGTTCATGCTCTCCACGGCGATGCTGTTCGATACCAACCTGCCGGTGCCGCGCTTGCGGTTGCAGGTCGGGCCTGAGCTGAGTCTCGCCTGGCTGAACGCTTCGCAGAAGACCGACGTGGCGGCGCTGGCGTTCGGCGCTGCGGCGCGCTATGAGCTGATCGAGCGCCTGGGATTGTCGGCCTTCGGGAGCGCCTATTACTCACCGGGGGTCACCACCTTCGGCTCGGCGCACAACATGTACGATTTCACCGCGGGTGCGCAGATTCGCGTCGCCGACCGGCTGTACGTGCTGGGCGGCTACCGCTGGCTCAAGTTCACCCTGGTCGGCCAGCCCGATGAGAAAGTCTCGAACGAGGTGTTCGGCGGCGTCCGCTGGCAGCTGCAATGAGGCGCGCGGCCGTGGCGCGCGCCGGGCCGGCGGCAGGTGCCCCGCCCCGGGCGTGCCTTACAAACTCGACCAGTCCAGGATGACCTTGCCGGACTTTCCCGACCCCATGGTCTCGAAGCCTTTCTGGAACTCCTGCACGGCGAAGTGGTGCGTCACGATCGGCTCCAGCTGCAGTCCGCTCTGCAGCAGGCTTGCCATCTTGTACCAGGTCTCGAACATCTCCCGGCCATAGATGCCCTTGAGCGTGAGGCCCTTGAAGATGACCTGGTTCCAGTCGATCGCGGTGTCGCCGGGAGGGATGCCGAGGATCGCGATCGACCCGCCGTGGTGCATGGTGCGCAGCATCTCGCGGAAGGCGGAAGCGTTGCCCGACATCTCCAGGCCGACGTCGAATCCTTCCTGCATCCCCAGATCCTTCATCGCCTGATCCAGCGACTCGCGCTGCACGTTGATGGCGCGCGTGGCTCCCATCTTGCGAGCCAGATCCAGGCGATAGTCGTTCACGTCCGTGATGACGACATGCCGGGCACCGACGAAGCGTGCGATGGCCGTGGCCATGATCCCGATCGGACCCGCTCCGGTGATGAGCACGTCCTCGCCCACCATGTTGAAGGCGAGGGCGGTGTGCGTGGCATTGCCGAACGGGTCGAGGATCGAGGCGATGTCGTCGCTGATCGAATCGCTGAGCTTGAAGGTGTTGACGGCGGGGATGGACAGATACTGCGCGAACGCGCCGGGGCGATTGACTCCAACACCGACCGTGTTGATGCACAGGTGGCGGCGCCCCGCGCGGCAGTTGCGACAGTAGCCGCACGTGATGTGCCCTTCACCGGAGACGCGGTCGCCCACGGCCAGGCCGCGCACTTCCGAGCCCATCTCCACGATGCGGCCGGAGTACTCGTGCCCCACCGCCATGGGCACGGGAATGGTTTTCTGCGCCCAGGCATCCCAGTGGTAGATGTGCATGTCGGTGCCGCAGATCGCGGTTTTCGCGATCTCGATGAGCACATCGTTCGGCCCGACCTTCGGCTCCGGCACCTCATCCAGCCAGATACCGGGCGCGGCCTCTTTCTTCACCAGTGCTTTCAAGAGATCACCCCGAGCTCGCGGCCGACGGCGGTGAATGCATCCAGCGCCTTCTCCAGCTGCTCACGGGTCAGGGCGGCGGACATCTGCGTGCGGATGCGCGCCTGGCCCTTGGGCACCACTGGAAACGAAAAACCGATCACATAAACCCCGCGCTGCAGCAAGCTGTCGGCCATGCGCCCTGCCAGAGCGGCGTCCCCGAGCATCACGGGAATGATGGGATGCTCCCCGGGCTTGAGGGTGAATCCGGCCTTTTCAAGGCCGGTCCGGAAGAAGCGCGTATTGTCGAACAGCCGAGTGCGCAGCTCGGGGGAATGCTCGAGCAGATCCAGCACCCGCACGCCCGCGGCGGCCACCACCGGAGGAATGCTGTTCGAGAAGAGGTAGGGTCGCGAACGCTGGCGCAGCCACTCCACGACTTCCCGGCGCGAGGAGATGTACCCGCCGCTGGCGCCTCCCAGGGCTTTGCCCAGCGTGCCCGTCAGGATGTCTACCCGCCCCATGACGCCGCAATGCTCGTGAGTCCCGCGCCCGCGCTCCCCCATGAAGCCGGTGGCGTGCGAGTCATCGACCATGACGAGCGCGTCGTAACGGTCCGCGAGATCGCAGATGGAGCGCAGCCTGGCGATGCTGCCGTCCATTGAAAATACTCCGTCCGTCGCAATCAGGCGGGTACGGGCTGCGCGAGTCTGCTGCAGGCAGCTTTCGAGCTCGGCCATGTCGCTGTTGGCATAGCGGTGGCGTTGCGCCTTGCACAAGCGAATGCCGTCGATGATGCTGGCGTGGTTGAGCGCATCGGAAATGACGGCGTCGCGCTCATCGAGCAGCGTCTCGAACAGGCCGCCATTCGCATCGAAGCACGAGGAGTAGAGGATCGTATCCTCGGTGCCCAGGAAGCGGGTCAGACCGTCCTCGAGCTGCTTGTGCACAGTTTGTGTGCCACAGATGAAGCGCACGGAAGCCATGCCGTAGCCGAAGCGGTCGATGCCACGGTGAGCGGCCTCCCTCAGCGCAGGGTGGTTGGCGAGGCCAAGATAGTTGTTCGCGCAGAGGTTGATGACGTCGCGGTCCCCGGTGCGTACCAGGCCGCCCTGTGGGCCGGCCAGGACCCGCTCGCCCTTGTACAGCCCCTGTTCCCTGAGGGAGGCCAGCTCCGCGCGCAGCCGTTCGATGAGTGCCTCGTTCATGTATTAAATTATACTCGCATCCCCATGAGCAAGAGTTCCGAGGACGCCGATTCGTCGGTAGGCCGAATCGATCGCTGGCTTTTCTGCGTACGCCTGTTCAAGTCGCGCTCCATCGCGGCACAGGCGGTGGGGGGAGGGCGGGTTCACATCAACGGCACGCGGGTGAAGCCATCGCATGCGGTGCGCCCTGGCGATCTTGTGAGCTTCTCCCGTGGAGCTGTTGCTTTCGAGTGCGCCGTGGTCGCGTTACCACCCCGGCGTGGACCGGCGAGCGAAGCCGCAGGATGTTACGAAGAGACACCCACGAGCCGAGCGCGCCGCGAGGAGTTCTCCGCCCGGATGAAAGTGGCGGCTGCGCTGACGCCGCGTCCGGAGGCGCGTCCTGACAAACACGAGCGCCGCGAGTTGCGCCGCCTGCGCGGCCGCGGTTGAGCGCGGCATCGATGACGATATGACACTGAGCGTATTCGACATTTTCAAGGTAGGCATCGGCCCGTCCAGCTCGCACACCATGGGTCCGATGCGCGCGGCGCGCGAGTTCGTACTCGCGCTGCAGCGTGATGCGCTGCTCGGGGCGACGAACCAGATCGCCGTGCGGTTGTACGGCTCGCTTGCGCTCACCGGCGCCGGCCACGGCACCGACCGTGCCGTTCTGGTGGGTCTGGAAGGTGCTCTGCCCGAGACGGTCGATCCGGACAGCATCGAGCCTTCCCTGCAGCGAATCCGCAGCAGCGGACGAATCAACCTGCTCGGAACGCATGAGATCGCGTTCGACGAGCCGATGCAGCTGCTCTTCATGTATCACGAGCGTCTGCCGAGACATGCGAACGGCATGCGCTTTACGGCGCTGGCGGCCGATCGCCGCACGCTTCGCGAAGAAGACTACTACTCGATCGGTGGCGGTTTCGTCGTGCGTGGCGACGAGGACGAGGCGCGCAACACGGGCATTCACGTGGCGCATCCCTATCCGTTCGCCTCGGGCGACGACCTGCTCAACTTGTGCCGCACTCACGTGCTCGAGATATT